>OGPG01001874.1_pt1 | contig 13399 bp, 7 predicted proteins | sample 1552851 | NCBI WGS metagenome assembly OGPG01 (sample SAMEA2579909, study PRJEB22360) | human gut metagenome | biome: human gut; feature: human-associated habitat; material: faeces | place: Denmark | collected 2008/2010 | reverse complement strand
ATATCAAGCGAGTTGTCCTCAGGTATGAAAAACTGTGCAAATTACTGAAATAGAACCCGTTGTGCCGTTTCTTATTCCCGTTATATCAGTAACGATATGGGAACTGAAGTCTTTCGCTGTTTTTAGCGGATCTCCTTTTTCAGCTTATGCAGTATTATGAGTTAAACACCTAACTGCTTAATAGACTGCATTCTTGCTGTATTATCATCAACCTTGCTTTTTCTTGCTGCGTTTACTTTACCAATGACGCTGCCTCTGGATAAATCAATCACGCTTCAAGGAGCTGGGCAAAGTCAGACAATTGTAAATGGGCATATTTCCGTTAATTCACCATCAGGAGGCTCAGTTGCATTGACCGTAAGCGATATGACCTTAAAAGGAACTGATAATTCCTCTGCGCATGGGCTTATTGGTATGATTGGAACGGGCAAGGATATCGTAAAGTTAACCAATTGTAAGTTAGATGGTGGTGCGGTTACCGCTCAAACCGCTGCCGTAGGTGTCCGTATGGAATCAGTGGGAGCGGAGTTAAGCTTGACGAATACGGATATCGATGTCAATTATTATGGAATAGGCTTACGGAATAAAGAGCAAGTCTTAGATATTACGGGAGGAACCTTTACCGCATGGGGGGCGATCATGACATCAGCCGGAAGTATGAGTCCAAGTGATGGTACATTAGCTAATACGAATACCCGGATAACGGCGAAAGATGCGACATTCATCAATAGGACTCTTCTGAATGGGAAAAGCAATAGTTATGGAGCTGTTATTCTTCAGGAAAAATACAACGGAGTTACAGCTGATTTCACGAATTGCGAGTTGCGAGCGGTAGATGGATTAGATCCTTTGATAAATGCTACCCAAGCTACGGCTACGGATATACGTTCGTATGGAAATACGATCACATTTACAGGTTGTACGTTGTCTTCTTTGGAAGGAACGAATAATCTCCCGGATGGAAGTAACGGATATTTACATGCCGGAGTTATTCGGCTAGGTTGGAGTGGAACGGATGATAAGTCGGAATTTGCGGATAATACGATAACGATCAACAATTCTACATTGAATGGCAAGGAAGGAGAGAACTGGGTCTATTCACATCGCGAAAAGGAGGCGAAAAAATACGACAAGCTGACGATCAATGGAACTGTTTATGATCCGGCCTCGGGTCTTATTTGTTATGGAGAGCCAGATATTCAGAATAAGATTGATAATGCGGTAGCGGGAGAGACGATTTCTGTTCCGGCGGGAGAACATGCGGGTTTCAATGTCACTACCGCTGATGTCCGGATAAAGGGAGTTTATGGAAAAACGATTATTAAAGGAACGAAGAAGTATACGGGTTCTTCCATAGCTTGTATCTCTGCGGATAAGGTGACTTTGATGAATCTTTCTTTCAAGAGTTCAACGGATGGCTCGAATCGTCCAACAGCATTGTTTGTCGGTGGAGGTACGGTGGAGATTGATAGTTGTATTTTTGAGGATAAGCTACTCCAAACAGGTTTATATTCGGAACCGGGTAGTACTCTTAAAGATGCGACCTTGTTGGTTCATAACAGTACTTTTAATGTATATGATAAGAATTTGTTGATCTCAGCGGGACGACTTAACGCTATGGTCAAGAATAATGTTTTTACGGATAGTGATATTTCGGTAGCGAAGAATGACGGCTCGAATGTCGTTGAATCAAATGAGTTTCATAATTGTGTCGTGAAAGTTGAGGATGGTGTAACATTCCAATATAATAAGATGTACCCGGGCGACCAGACATATGTATATTCCATTCGTCCCAATAATTTAGAGGGAACGGTTGTTGCGCCGAATAATTATTGGGGAAGTGATAATCCGGATTTTTCTGCCTTGATTGATAAAAGCAGGGCACCGAACGGATCTGTAGATTATTTCCCATATTATTCGGATGTCGCTTTGGGTACCTTAATCTATAAGATGGTAACGATTTCGGAAGATACGGTCTGGGCCACTCCGCATCCAAATCAAAAGGTCACCGTCTTGGATGGCGCGACTTTGACGTTGTCTGTTCCAATGTCTTTAGATACCGTTACCATGAGAGAAGGCGCGCAAATAAAGTCAAATCTTGCGGATCAAACAGGAAGCGTGACCACTAAGTCTCTTCGTTTCTCTCCGGATCTCTCCGGTATTGAGTGGAAGGCGTTAGGAATGCCATTAGCCTCTGCCGTGATCAAGAACTCTACGGAGGAGGAGATCTTGGCTCCAAGTGTTCAAAATGTTGATAATGGTATCTGGTTCGCAAGGTTGAAGGATAATAAGACTCCGGAGTTTGTGGTGGATGAGAGTGCTTTTGGCATGGCTGGTCTTTGGGCGGCTAATGGCGATACCTATACGATCTCTTCCGAAGGAGCTTTTGAATTCAAGACTTTGGAAGAACCTGCCGCTCCAACTGAAACAGGTACTTTCTTGATGTGCTCGAATCCGAATACATTTACGATTACCTTGAAACAATCTGCTTATATATTGACAACGGATGGAACCTCTTTCGAGCAAGAGGCAAATCCGGAGATCAAGCCTTTCCAAAGCTTTGTCTTGACAGACGCCAAGACATTGAGTACGCTTCGCTCTTTACGTATCGGCGATGGCGTGGTTACGGGTAACCAGACGATCGAGCCGGTAGATGGTTATTACGTGACTACCGATCGTGGCGCTATCGTGATTCACACGCCGGAGCCTATGGACGTGGTGGTTATCAGAATGAATGGCAAGGTCGCTTATCGTGGCGAGGTTACGGACGGACAGCGGATCATGGTTTCTTCGGGCATCTATGCCGTGAACGGTCAATTAGTAAGGGTTAAATAACGATTAAAACAAAGATAAACATGAAAAAGAGTATATTAGCGATATTCCTTGCTGTCATTGCGATGGCACAGGTACATGCGCAAGATTCAGATTTACGTTCCGCCCCGGATCTTCCGACGTTCAAGGTGACATTGAATTATAGCTCGGCAAATACGGATCAAGGAACCATAATCAGTACGGTAGCCACAGGTTCCAAGGTGGCATATAATAGTAAACCCGTTTTCACGATCACGGCGAAGCCCGGATATGTCCTGTCGGATATAACGATGAATACGGCTACTATTGGCACGTTGCCGAGCGGTACTTTTCAAAATGATAATACGACCACCTATTCCTATACTTCCACCGCTTTGACCGGTAGTACGGAAATCAAGGCGGTGTTCAAGGCAAAAGAGCAGGTGACAGTCACGATCTCTCCTGAGTATGCCACCTTGGATGAGATAAGGGCGAAGGTGAATTTGCCCAAGGTTACTTTTGACCCGGTTATTACGGGGTATAAAGTACAATACAGGGAGGATGGCTCTGCTGCTTTGACGGATGAGTTACCCGAAAAGGCTGGACTTTATTATGTTGTCGTAACCAAGTCGGAGACTGATACGCAAGCCGCCATAAACAAGGAGATTCTATTCAAGGTACAACCGCCCCATACGCTTTCTTACTCGTTTGAGGAGGCGCAAGGATCTGTAACCGCTTCTATGGATGGCTCCATTATCGCCAGTGGTGATGAGATCGTTTATAATAAGCCAGCCGTATTGAAGATTGCCTCCAAGCCCGGTTATGTGTTGAGTAGACTTACCGTAGATAATAATGAGGTGACTTTGCCGAAAGGAACTTTTAATTCTTCTACGAATGAGACTTCCTACGCGGATTATACGACATCGGCGTTGACCGCTTCTACGGTTATTGACGTGCGATTTGCCGCGAAGAAAACCGTATCTGTAACAGCCAATCCATTATCTGCCACGAAGGATGAGGTTTTGGCTGGTAAGAATCTTCCGGTTATTACATTTTCCCCCAATACGATAGCGGGGCAGAAGGTTCAATATAAGAACGCTTCCGGAGCTTTATCCGATAAACTTCCTGCGGCGGATGGTGTTTACACGGTCGTCGCGACCAGTCCCGAGACCGCGGAATATGCCGCCTTGAAGGATGAGAACATGAAGTTCACGGTATCTAAAGCGAATGTATTAAATTATAACGTGGAAACGGCCGGACAAGGTACGGTTACCGCCAAGATGGGCTCTACGGACATGGCAAGCGGTAGCGAGATCATTAACGGGCAACCTGCCGTATTTACAATTATCGCTAACCCCGGATTTCTATTGAATAAGATTGTTGTGAATGGAACCGCGGTATCAGCCTTGCCAAAAGGTGCGCTTAATAAGGATAACACCATCTCTTATACCTATACGACCGCCTCGTTAACCGCCTCTACGACCTTATCGGTAGGTTTCGCCGCAAAGAAAACGATTGCTGTGAATGTAACAGGTTCTTCGGCGACAAAAGATGAGATCGTGGCCGGGAAGAATTTGCCGGTTATTAAGTTTACGCCGGAAATAGCGGGACAAGCGGTTCGATATCGTGCGGCCGATGGTTCGGAGACTTCCACGTTACCGCAGATAGTCGGAGCTTATAAGATCGTCTTATTTAGTCCGGAGATCATGGAGTATGCCGCGTTAGAGGATTCCTCTAAAACGTTTACGATCCGTAATGCCAATACCTTGGCTTACGCTGTCGATGGTGGACAGGGCACGGTTACCGCCAAGATGGATAACAAGGACATCATGAGCGGTGGTGAGATCGCTTACGGTAAGCCCGTCATTTTCTCGATCGTATCGAATGCCAACTATAGGCTAGGGGCTATTAAGCAAGCCTCTTCGGATGTGGATATCTCGAAGATCAAGGGAACGTATGCTAATGGAAATACCTCTTACACGTACACGACTCCTAATCTGATGAGTGGCGATAGCTATACTTTTGCGTTCGTCTCCAAGGATACGGTGAGGTTCGTGGCTAACAACCTTGTCCAGACGGTCGGCTCCATCAAGCCGGTCACGGTAACAAGCGCTGTCGGGGATATCAAGATCGAATATCAATTGAGCGGTAAGGCTTGGGTTACGACATTGCCTTCCACGCTGGCTGTGGGTTCTTATAAGGCTCGTTTGAGCCGTGCGGAGGACTTGACATACCGTAGCCTCTCTGATACGGTTACGTTAGTGGTGGAGAGCAAGAAAGAGGTGGAGAGTTTGGTGTTACCTACTCCGGGTCGTATTGAGGAAGGACAGGCTTTATCGGCGTGTACCTTGATCGATGGTACTTCTTCCGGATCATTTATCTGGAAAACTCCGAACGAGATCGCTTCTCTGGATAAGAAAAAGTACGACTTGATATTCGAACCGAATGATCCTGTTCTCTATGCGGCTAAAGATACGTTTATAACCTTGAACGTAATTCCTGTTTATTCTATGAATGTTACCGCCGGTAATTTCGGTACTGTCATCTTGGAGGGGCGTACCGCAAATGATAAATACGCGAGAGGCTCGGTTTTGAAAGCGACAGCCGTTGCGGATAAGAATTACCGGTTTGCCGGTTGGAGTGATGGGAATACATCGGCTACACGGGAGTTGCAAGCGAATACGAACTTGGATATCGTAGCCCGTTTCGATTCGATCGTTTATGGCGTGACGTTTACGAATCCGATGAATGGTTCCTTGAAGGTCTTCGCGAATGGCGTGGAGGTAAAGAATGGTGCTGAGTTTTTGCAGGGAACCTTATTGACTATCACGGCGACTCCGGATCCGGGCTATATGGTTCAGTCCGTGAAAGTGAATGGGGCTTTGGTGAATAACGGTTCTTATACTTTGACACAAGCCGCTGATATATCGGCCGATTTCCTGCAAAAAGAACCGGATAAACATTTGGTCAAGGTTGGGGAGTTGAAGAATGGTAGCGTGAATCTGATCGAGGTGGATACGAAGGCACCCGTTACTCCCGGTGAGGCTATCTCTGAAGGTGTGAAAGTGAAGGTGATAGGAAATGCGGATTATGGCTATGAACTGGCTTCCGTGAGAGTGGTAGGTGCGAATTATAATGAGACTGATGACTCATTTACGGTTGGAACCGGAGATGTTACGGTGAACGCAAGTTTCCAGTTGATGGAATATCAAATAACCTCGGCGTTGAGTATTCCTAATGCGGGTAAGATCGTGTTGAAAGACAAGGCAGGCAAAGAGGTGGCTTCCGGTTCAAAGGTACCTTATATGACTCAACTGACCGCTTCTGTTGAGACGGAAACGGGATATCGTTTTATGAATATGATGGTGAACTCTTCCGAGATCAAGGATGGAGACGTATTCACCGTTTCTGGCCCTATGGTTGTTACCGCTAATTATGTGGAGAAGAAAGATTTGGCTTCGCTGATTGATAAGACGACGCAAACGGTAGTCTATAATAAGCAATACCGGAATTTCGAGGTTAAGATTACGGGCTATTCCGGTTTGGACTTTAAGGTCGCATATTCCCGGAGTGGGGTAGAAATGACAGAGAATCCTAAATCGGCCGGAACTTATAAAGTTCGGATTACCCGTGGCGAGGATGATTTATTTAAAGCCGTGGATGTAACTGCCGAGCTGATTATCAAGAAGGCTGGTATGGCATTGCTGAAAGAACCGACTATAGAAGGGGAGGATTATTCAAAGATTGACGCTAAACTTACTCAAGACTTCGAGGATGTGGAATGGAATCCTTCTACACAAAAATCGGCGCTTCGTGCGAACGTGACCGGAATCCCGACAAAGGATCAGGTAAATATTCTGCGCTTTACCCCACTTGACAAGAGTAATTATGAATCGGTAGATTATTCAATGCCGGTTGGTGAAGTAAAAACGTTTTCTTTAAGTGCCTCAAATACGGAGGTTACGAATGGAGGCTTGGTTATTCGCGATTATTCTAAAATTCCGGAGAATACGGTTTTAAAGTTGCGAGCGGTAGCTCCTAGCGAGAATCAGCGTTTTGATTCTTGGAGTGATAATGTCTCAAGCGCCGATAGAAAGAACCCAGAGATAACGGTTACTTTGGCGGCTGATGCGACATACACCCCGAATTTTGTGGATAAACCTAAAATAGCGGCGAACCCTTTTGACTTGGAGTTTGTTTATGATGGTTCCGTAAGGCTTGTGGATTTGAAAGAGATTTTGAGCGGTATTTATCCGACAGATGTAAATATTAAATATTCAAATACGGATGGATCGGCCGCTACCCCATTGAACGCAGGTACTTATCTTGTGACTGTAACACGTACCGGGGACGAGAACTGGCGATCCTTCGAGGCAACCAAGAAATTAGTGATAAAGAAAGCGAAGGTCGTAAAGGTAGTGGCTCCTACCGCATCTACGATCACGGAAGGTCAGTCCTTGTCGGAATCCCTATTATCCGGTGGTGTTGCGAAAGGTGCCGATGGGACTACCATATCCGGTAAATTTGAATGGGCTGACGCGTCAGCTATATTGAAACCCGGCAATAGCCAGAAAAAGGAAGTGATCTTCACGTCGTATGATCCGAATTATGAGGATGCGACTACGGAAGCGGAGGTTACGGTGAAAAGTTCGGATGCGTTAGTTGTCACGTTCGCTCAACCGGAAAATGGTTCTTTGAAAGTCTATATGTTGAAGGGTGAGGGCGAGAAGACCGAGATAACGAGTGGAACCGCTGTGGCGAAAGCGACTAAGCTAATCATTGAGGCGGAAGCCAATCCGGATTATGAATTGGCCGTTATTCAAATAGGCGAAGAGAAGTATACGACTTCGCCTGTAGAGATTGAAGTCGATAAGTCCTTGGCTATTATAGCAGAGTTCAAGCCGGTTTCTACACCTCCGGGAACAGATGTGGCTGTTACGGGAGTTTCTTTGAATATCACGTCCAAGGCATTGGCCGTAGGTGAATCTTTTGCCTTGCAAGAGAAAGTTACCCCTAATAACGCCACTATGAAAACCGTCTCTTGGAGTAGCAGCGACGAGACGGTGGCTACTGTTGACGCGGATGGTGTCGTTACCGCATTGAAGATCGGTACTTGCAAGATTACCGTGGCTACCGATGATGGAAACAAGACGGCGTCTTGTGTGGTAACTGTCTCCGGTACGGTAGGTATCGAGCAAATCATCGACGATCATCAAATCTATTGCGAGCGAGGTGCGATAACCGTTCATCCGGCCCGTCCAATCTCGATCCGTATCATAGCGGTGACTGGAGTTAGCCTGTATGGCGACTCAATTATCGGACCTACCCGCATCCCGGTATCGACAGGAATCTATCTGATAGAGATCAACGAGAATGGCAAGCATATAACAGTGAAAGTAAACGTTCGCTAACAACCTTATTTTAAGAAACTAACCCTTGAGTCTTTAATGTTGGGGAAGGCCGCTAGGAATACTCAGTTCCGGCGGTCTTCTTTTTTATCATTGTATATGTACGAATAGCCTTTGTTAGAGTTGTAGAGGTTAAATATTCTAAAACCCTTTCGGCTTACTTATTTTATTCGTTCTTTTGCAAGAAAATTGGGAGGTGTGTTCTCTGTACGCATCTCCTTAATTTATTTAACGTTAATAAGTGAGAGTCTGATGGCTGAAAATAAAAAAGTTAGTTCTGTTTCTTTCTTTAACTCCCGGCTTACGTCTGTTATTAGTATCTCCTTGGTACTATTCTTGCTAGGACTCATTCTATTGATAGGGATGTTGGGTAATAAACTCTCCGTTTATGTGAAAGAGAACTTATCTTTCTCCATCGTGCTGAAAGATAACCAAAAAGAAACTGAGATAAAGAAAATGCAGAAGAGCTTGGATGCTCTTCCTTTTATAAAATCAACCGAGTATATATCGAAAGAGCAAGCCGCGAAAGAGTTGGAAGAAGAACTGGGCGAGAATCCGGAAACCTTCTTAGGCTTTAACCCTTTACAGGCCTCGATTGAGGTGAAACTGCATTCGGAGTACGCCAACCCCGATAGCCTCCAAGTGATAGAGAAGAAGATTAGAAACTATACGTCGGTCTCGGAGCTGCTTTACCGAAAGGATATGATGGAGATAGTCCATAATAATATGAAGCGGTTGGGCTTGATCCTGCTTACCTTGGTGGCGGTACTGATGATTATCTCGTTCGTGTTGATCAGTAATACGATTCGCCTGTTGATTTATTCCAAACGATTCTTGATTCATACGATGAAGCTAGTGGGGGCTACTTCCGGCTTTATACGTAGGCCTTTTGTGAAATATAACATAGTAAGTGGCATTTTCGCCTCTATCTTGGCAATATTGATGCTAACCGGAGCGTTATATTATTTGCAAAATGAATTGAAAGGTTTTATCCAGATATTGGATATGCAAACATTATTATTGGTTTATGTGGCAGTGTTTGCTTTAGGTATTGTCTTGTCCGTGATCGCGACCATTTTTGCCGTGAATAAATATTTGCGGATGGGGGTCGATAAGTTGTATTATATTTAATGTACGAATAATAAAGAGTTGAGAAAGATGGCTAAAAGAGATTTTGCTTTCGGAAAAGAGAATTTTATACTGATTGCGGTAGCGGTTGCCTGCATCGTGCTTGGTTTCATATTGATGAGTGGTGGAGGTTCCGGGGATAATACGTTCAATCCCGATATATTCAGCGCCCGCCGTATCGTGGTAGCTCCGGTGGTTACGGTTATCGGTTTCGTGATGATGATTTTTGGAATCTTGAAGAATAGCAAAGATAAAGAAGTAACAGAATGAGTTGGTTTGAGGCCTTGATACTGGGTATCGTACAGGGATTGACCGAATATCTGCCGGTGAGCAGTAGCGGTCATTTAGCGATTGGCTCAGCTTTGTTTGGTATAGAGGGAGAGGAGAATCTTGCGTTTACGATCGTCGTGCATGTGGCGACCGTATTCAGTACGTTAGTGGTTTTATGGAAGGAAATCGATTGGATATTCCGTGGTTTGTTTAAATTTCAGATGAACGCGGAGACGAAGTATGTGATTAATATCTTGATTTCCATGATTCCGATCGGGATCGTTGGGGTATTCTTTAAAGATACGGTAGAACAAATCTTTGGATCGGGTTTATTGGTCGTTGGTTGTATGCTGCTATTGACGGCGGCTTTGCTGGCATTTTCGTATTATGCCAAACCACGCCAGAAAGAGTCGATCTCGATGAAAGATGCTTTTATTATCGGTCTGGCTCAGGCTTGCGCCGTGATGCCGGGTTTGTCACGTTCCGGATCAACGATCGCTACCGGTTTGTTATTGGGAAATAATAAGGCGAAACTGGCCCAGTTCTCTTTCTTGATGGTAATTCCTCCGATCTTAGGAGAGGCGTTGCTGGATGTGATGAAGATGGTGAAAGGTGAAGATGTGGCTGGGGACATTCCTGCGTTATCATTAGCGGTAGGTTTCATGGCCGCTTTTGTTTCCGGTTGCGTGGCCTGTAAATGGATGATCAACATCGTGAAAAAGGGGAAACTGATTTATTTCGCTATCTATTGTGCGATTGCGGGATTGGTGACAATTGCTTGTACATTACTTAAATAAAGAATGGATTTTATAGCTGGAGAGATTTTATATTTTAATAAACCGCTAACGTGGACTTCTTTTGACCTAGTTAATAAATTTCGCTATAAGCTAAGTCGGAAACTGAAGGTAAAGAAGATTAAAGTTGGACATGCGGGGACACTGGATCCCTTGGCTACAGGTGTGATGATCGTTTGTACCGGAAGGGCTACGAAGCGAATCGATGAGTTTCAATACCAGACGAAGGAGTATATCGCTACGTTGAAGTTGGGAGAGACTACCCCGTCTTTCGATTTGGAGAAAGAGATAGACGCCGTGTATCCCACGGAACATATAACCCGTGAGCTCGTGGAGGAGGTTTTAAAGACATTCGTGGGTACGATCCAACAGATTCCCCCGGTGTTCTCCGCTTGCAAGGTGGAAGGTAAGCGTGCTTATGAGCTAGCTCGGAAAGGAGAGGAGGTTGAACTAAAATCCAAGACATTGGTTATAGACGAACTGGAGTTGCTGGAGTGTGATTTGCCTGTTATAAAGATACGGGTGGTATGTAGCAAAGGTACCTATATTCGTGCGTTGGCTCGTGATATCGGGAAGGCCTTGGATTCCGGCGCTCATTTGATTGGCTTGGAACGGACTCGCATCGGAGAGGTAACCTTGGATATGTGTATGTCTCCGGAGGAGATCGATGATTTCTTAGAGCAGAATGTGGTAAAAATAGAAGAAGAAAAATAAATAGAGTGCATTATGAAGCTTTCGAAATTCAAATTTAACTTACCGTCGGAATTAATCGCTTTACATCCGGCGAAGAACAGAGATGAGTCGAGGTTGATGGTCGTTCATCGTGATACGGGTGAGATCGAGCACCGCGAATTCAAGGATATTCTAGACTATTATGGAAAAGGTGACGTGTTTATCTTTAATAACACGAAAGTTTTCCCCGCTCGCTTGTACGGTAACAAGGAGAAAACAGGGGCGCGTATCGAGGTGTTCTTGTTGCGCGAGCTGAACGAGGACTTACGTTTGTGGGACGTATTGGTGGATCCGGCTCGTAAGATCCGTATCGGTAATAAGTTATACTTTGGCGAGGATGATTCCATGGTCGCGGAGGTAATTGATAATACGACTTCGCGTGGTCGTACGCTCCGTTTCTTATATGACGGGAACCACGACGAGTTTAAGAAGGCTTTGTATGCCTTGGGCGAGACTCCGCTGCCTAAGTATATCGAACGTGAGGTGGAACCGGAAGACGAGGATCGTTATCAGAATATTTTCGCCGCGGAAGAAGGTGCGGTTGTGGCTCCTGCTGCGGGATTGCATTTTAGCCGTGAGTTGATGAAACGTTTGGAGATCAAGGATTGCCAGTTCGCTTTCTTGACATTGCATTCGGGCTTGGGTAATTTCCGTGAGATCGACGTGGAAGATTTGACAAAGCATAAAATGGATTCTGAGCAAATGGTCGTAAATGCCGATGTAGTGGATATCGTGAACAAGGGAAAGGATGAGGGGCACAAGGTTTGTGCGGTCGGAACTTCCGTGATGCGTGCGATCGAGACGGCCGTAAGTACGGATGGTCATCTGAAAGAGTTCGAGGGCTGGACGAATAAGTTTATCTTCCCTCCGTATGATTTCAGCGTGGCTACCAGCATGGTGACAAATTTCCACATGCCGTTGTCTACATTATTGATGATGACAGCTTCTTTCGGTGGTTATGAGTTGATCATGGACGCTTACGATATCGCTTTGAAAGAGAAATATCGTTTCGGTGCTTACGGCGACGCTATGCTAATCCTTTAATCCGGTTTCTATGGCGACAGCTTACCTTGGATTAGGTACGAACGTAGGTAATAAACGAGGAAATTTGGTGACAGCGGCGGCGCTGTTGGCTGAAAGGGTGGGAGATGTTCTTGCCCTTTCTGATATGTATGAGACGGAGCCTTGGGGATTTGAATCGGACAACACTTTCTTGAACGCCGTGATCGTTATGACGACGGAACTTTCTCCTATGGAATTATTAGACGCTACCCGTTTGATCGAGATCGAGATGGGACGTATTTCCAATTTCAAATCCCTACCGGAAGTCATTGCATTAGCCGAAATCCCCGTTAAAACATACAACCCGGAGGAGATAAAAGACTCGCTTTCAGTGATTCTCAACGGTATTCAAGATCCCGGCAACATCGGCACGATACTCCGGGTTTGCGACTGGTTCGGTATCCGGAACATATTTTGCGATCACGATTGTGCAAACATTTTTAACCCGAAATCCGTTCAAGCAAGCATGGGTGCAATATTCCGGGTGAACGTTTTTTACTTGGATCTTGTCAGTTTTATCCCCCGGTTCACGAACCCGGACTTTCCCTGTTACGGGACATTTCTGGAAGGAGAAAACATCTACCGGATGAACCTCCAAACCAAGGGATTTATCGTCATGGGAAACGAGGGAAACGGAATTACCGCGGGTATCGAACAACTGGTAGACCACAAAATAACAATTCCCAGTTTTGCACACAGTCTTTATTCGACAGAATCCCTGAACGTGGGAGTTGCCACTGGCATCATCCTTTCGGAATTCAAACGAATAGAATATAATTAAATAGATAAATCAATTATTTAAAACAAAAAGAACAGTATGAAGAAAATTGTAGTATTGGCATTATTCAGCCTTATCGGCCTTGCAACAATGGCCCAATCACTCCCAATTAATTTTGGTATACATGCGGGATGGAATGATACGAAAATCAGTGCAAAACACTTGAAAGTAGATTCCCACGGGGGATATATGATTGGAGCTTTCGCCCGTATCAATCTGGGAAGTATTTATCTTGAACCCGCCTTGAACTTTGCTCACAAAGAAAGTAAAATTAATGGCGAAATCGGTTCCATCGGGAAATTCAAATACAGCTCCATCGACATTCCTGTTATGGTTGGATATAACATCCTTAAACTCCCCGTATTCAAATTGCGTGGATTTGCGGGTCCCGTTGCTTCCTTCGTGACCAAGGATTTAAAAAAGGACTTCAACACGGA
>OGPG01001862.1_pt1 | contig 13438 bp, 8 predicted proteins | sample 1552851 | NCBI WGS metagenome assembly OGPG01 (sample SAMEA2579909, study PRJEB22360) | human gut metagenome | biome: human gut; feature: human-associated habitat; material: faeces | place: Denmark | collected 2008/2010 | reverse complement strand
TTCGGACTGAATGCCGCCGTATTATTCGTGTTGGCGGCTACCACATTGGTCGAAGGACCGATCTTCCATGATGTGGAGTTTCCCCCTTGCTTTACGTATACACCCGTGCAATTGGTGATCGTATTGCTTGGAAATCCCGTAGGACTAATGGTAATCGTCAATTTACATAGCTTCTGGCTGAAGCTCACCGGAAGAAGATTGTGGCTCAGGCTATTTACATCCGTTATATCTCCGGAATCGAAGGTCATGAAGTCCTTGCTCATGTCAGGGATAGACACTGTACTGCTGTTGTAAGTATATGATGCGGGTATAGTTCCCAAGTCGGCAGTGGTATTAAAGGAGTAGCCCACCACACGTATCGTTCCCGAGCGTGTCAGCAGTTTCCCTCGTTCGAGTACAGGAGTGCCCGTACCATTGGAGGCGTAATCGGCAACCGACTGGAAGACATAGTTATTTCCGGACTTCCGGAAAACAATCAGCCGGAAACGAACTCCCGCAGGCACTGTTGCACGGGTACTTACACGGGGTAGGGTATCTTCCGTCAGTTCCATCGAGGCTATCCGGGGACCGTCGTAGCCCTGCTCTCCTGTACGTGTAGGGGGGACAGCTTTTACTCCCACCCATTCGGCGATCAGGGGAGAGTGGCTACGGGTCGAAGCGTCATTAAAAGAGGAAGAATGATAGTCGTTGTCACCTGTCAGACTGATATGGATAGGAATTAACTCGTCGGCAGTATCCCCGCTGTCAGCAGACAGGGGAGTCATTCTGTCATCTTCCGCACATCCTGTTATCGAAAGGCAAAAACACAGCCATAAGGCTTTACCGAGACACTCTCGCATAATAAAAGTTCTATTCATATACTAAGATATTAAAGTGAATAATCGTATCAAAGACGCATTGCGGACCTATACATCTTCGTATGAGTCCGGAAAGGCTGTTTGATACCACTTTTATTATGCGTAAGTTTGTGTATTACAATCAGATATGACGGTCTTGAAACACCATTTTTACTCTCCGCACTAAATGCAAGGAGGATAGATAAATGACTGATAATTAAAACGATGTAGAAAAATTTGCACAGATAAAAAAAGCGACCTATCTTTGTTGCATCAGACGTACGTCTTTTGAAACATCATTCCCCAAAGTTAAATGTGCATCTTAATCAACCTTCTTGGTTCATAAATTGATCTCCACTTCTTCTCAAAAATTGTCCAATAATCTAATTATGTGCGTGTTGTACAAAAGTCTTTATTTAGTGGCTTTTATTATTCAAAAGACCTAATCAATCCGTAATTTATATACCTTTGAAGATCTTGGTCATGAATAACAATTAATTATTTAACACAACGAACTGCCAGCCCGGATGCCAAATAATCAAGGCCTATTCCTGCTGAACCATTTGAAAAGACCAAGCGTTTACCATCGTTTTTATTATATGTCGAACTCCAATACTGTCCTCCTGTACCCCCATCACTAGTAGGATCACCAGTCGAACTACCTCCACCCCAACCAATTCCTCCAGAAGCTAATAGAAAAATACCAATACTTTTATTCATAAACCACATGCCACCATTTGTCAACACCTTATCTGTACATCGGGATAATGAAATGTAGTCATTTTCAGATGGAGTACGCCACCCTGTACCATAGTACGCAGTATTCAATTTAGAACATGGATCTGTGTTATTGGTTGTTTTGTTCCCTGTATAAGTGCTATAAAATGTATAATAATAACCTCTATCTGTTGAAGAAGTCCATACGTAATTCGTATTTCCGGTACTCTTCAAATTTCCTGTGGCCCATCTTAACTTCGCCAAATAATTTTTATCACTTGCCGTACATCCGTTTTGTGTTAGGTTAATGTCGCTTGCCGCCAATTGTACCCCTAACTCAAACTTCAGTGTAATGGTATAACTCTTCCCCGGCAGCAACTGCACATTCTGGCTTGAGGTGATATTCCGGTTATTCGCATTGAAGTAATTACTAAGTTTCAGCGTACCGATATGCACCGTGATTGCCCGGGAACCCGAAAAAGGGACTAACCGTACAGTGGCAGTAGAATTATTGGCTATATTGAATGTAGGTGTATTTCCGGTATTGGCACTTACATTATTTGTAGAAGGACCTATCGTCCAGGCGGACGTATTGCCGCCTTGAGAAACGTATACGCCCGTACAGTTGGTAAATGTGTTGCTTACAAACTGCGACAAGGATAGTTTAACCGTCAGCTTGCAGAGTTTTTGCGTGAAACTAACCGACAGGTTGTGGCTGATTGTGCTCACATTCGCTATGTCCCCCGAGTCATAGACCATAAAGTCACTGTTCATATTCGGGATAGTGACGGAAGTACTGTTATAAGTATAGGATGAAGGGATCGTTCCCATCGCTGCCGTACTATTGAACGAGTATCCGATCACACGGACAGTTCCTGCTCTGGTGAGCAGATTTCCTTGCCTGAGTGTGGGAGCGGAAGCCCCGTTCGTCGTAAAATCCGCAGCCGACTGGAACACGTAATTGCTGCCTACTTTACGGAAAGCGATCAACCGGAAATAAATGCCGTTGCCCAATGTAGCGGCACGGGTAGTGACTTGTGGTTCTTCGCGGAGCGTCATCCGTACCGCTGGAGGCCCCTCGTAAGGCACGGCAGCCGGTATGGCCCTGCTGGCGGGTGGCTCTTTCACCGGCACCCATTCGTCCACAAGCGTTCTTCCCCCGGTTGTGTCGGGAGTATCAATATGGCTTTCCATATAGCTGCCATCCTCAACCCGGCTGACCGTAACAGGAATCATATCCTCTCCGTCCGGTTCCGGGCTGTCGGGGTTCACAACATTGTCGCCACACGATGTTATCATTAAAAAAGCCGCGCACAGACAGCATGTGCTTAACGCACGAAAGCCTACATACAGAAGTTTTGTCTTCGTATTCATAACTCAAATGTTTAAAAATGAATAAAATAGATCATACTCAGCAAGGCCTTCCCATTAAGAATGGACAGGCCGGCTATGGCAGGCTGTGAATACAGCTTTTATTTTGCGGTAAGTTTGTGTAAATTAGACAGATAGAACGACTCTTGTGTTTCAAAAAACGTTCCTTTTTTGAAACACTGTTTTGGCTCTGTGCACTGAAGGCAAGGAGGATAGATAAATGATTGATAATCAAAACAATGTAGAAATATTTGCACAGATAAAAAAAGCGTCTTATCTTTGTTGCATCAGACGAACGTCTTTTGAAACATGGTCTTTGCTCTCCCATACAATAATTCTTCTTCAACGATTCTTATTATTAATTCAAGACCAACCGTTACCGTTTCTTAATTCTCCCCTCCAAACTCCTAAAACTCTACACTTTCTACGGCTATCTTCACGTAAATCATTATCTTTGCGCCCGTGTATCATGATAATATGTAACTAACTATAGTCTGAATGAAACAGTACAAAACCGTAAACAACCTCGTGGGTTGGATCACTTTCCTGATCGCCGCAACCGTCTATTGCATGACGATAGAGCCCACAGCCAGTTTCTGGGACTGCCCGGAATTCATCACCACCGCCTATAAACTGGAAGTAGGCCATCCCCCCGGAGCACCCTTCTTTATGCTCACCGCCAACCTTTTCACACAATTCGTCAGCGATCCGGCACTGGTAGCCAAAATGGTGAACTACATGAGTGCGCTGATGAGCGGTGCCTGCATCCTGTTCCTTTTCTGGAGCATCACGCACCTGGTTCGTAAACTCGTCATCACAGACGAAACGAACATCACCCGCGGACAACTGATCACCGTCATGGGATCGGGACTGGTAGGCGCATTGGCCTATACATTCAGCGATACATTCTGGTTTTCGGCCGTAGAAGGCGAAGTATACGCCTACTCTTCCATGTTTACGGCCATCGTTTTCTGGCTGATATTGAAATGGGAAGACGTAGCCGACCAGCCGCATAGCGACCGCTGGATCATCCTGATCGCCTATCTGACCGGACTCAGCATCGGTGTGCACCTGCTCAACCTGCTCTGTCTGCCGGCCATCGTACTGGTATACTACTACAAGAAAGTGCCGGGCGCCAACGCCAAAGGATCTCTGCTGGCACTGGCCGGCTCCATGGTATTGGTGGCAGCCGTACTTTATGGTATTGTTCCCGGTGTCGTAAAAGTAGGCGGCTGGTTCGAACTGCTGTTCGTCAACTCACTGGGCATGCCGTTCAACACCGGTGTCATCGTTTATGTAGCCCTGCTGGCAGCCGCCATCATCTGGGGTATATACGAAAGCTACAACGAGAAGAGCCGCACCCGCATGAACCTCTCTTTTCTGCTGACCATCGCCATGCTCGGTATCCCCTTCTACGGGCACGGAGCAAGTGCTGTCATCATCGGTATCCTGGTGCTGGGAGTACTGGCGGCCTACCTCTTCGCGTCAAAGCTGAACGAAAAGATACGCATGTCGGCCCGTACCATGAACACCGCCCTGCTCTGTACGATGATGATCATGGTGGGATACTCCTCGTATGCCCTGATCGTGATCCGCTCGGTAGCCAATACACCGATGGATCAGAACTCCCCGGAAGACATCTTCACGCTGGGTGAGTATCTGGGACGCGAACAGTACGGAACCCGTCCGCTGTTCTACGGACCGGCCTACTCCTCGAAAGTGGCCCTCGATGTGGAAGACGGCTATTGCGTACCCCGCCAGAAAAGTACAGACACCAAATACGTCCGTAAAGAGAAAACCTCACCCGACGAAAAAGACTCTTACGTTGAACTGCCGGGACGTGTGGAATATGAATACGCGCAAAACATGCTCTTCCCCCGCATGTACAGCTCGGCACACACCGCCTACTATAAGTCCTGGCAAGATATCACCGGCTACGACGTGCCCTACGATCAATGCGGAGAGATGCTGATGGTGAACATGCCAACCCAGTGGGACAACATCAAGTTCTTCTTCTCCTACCAGCTCAACTTCATGTACTGGCGCTACTTCATGTGGAACTTTGCCGGACGGCAGAACGACATCCAAAGCAGCGGCGAAATAGAACACGGCAACTGGATCACCGGCATACCGTTCATCGACAACCTTCTGTATGGCGACCAGAACATGCTCCCGCAAGAACTGAAAGACAACAAGGGACACAACGTTTTCTATTGTCTCCCCCTCATACTGGGAATCATCGGACTCTTCTGGCAGGCATGGCGCGGTCAGAAAGGCATCCAGCAGTTCTGGGTGGTATTCTTCCTGTTCTTCATGACCGGTATCGCCATTGTGCTTTACCTCAACCAGACACCCGGACAGCCGCGCGAACGTGACTATGCCTACGCCGGTTCCTTCTATGCCTTTGCCATCTGGATCGGCATGGGTGTGGCGGGCATCGTACACCTGCTGCGCAACTACATGAAGGAAGTCCCCGCAGCAGCCCTCACGTCGGCAGTCTGCCTGCTCGTACCCATACAGATGGCGAGCCAGACCTGGGACGACCACGACCGCAGCGGACGCTACGTGGCACGCGACTTCGGACAGAACTACCTGATGTCACTTCAGGAAAGCGGCAACCCGATCATCTATACCAACGGTGATAACGATACCTTCCCGTTGTGGTACAACCAAGAAACCGAAGGCTTCCGCACCGACGCACGTACCTGTAACCTGAGCTACCTCCAGACCGACTGGTACATCGACCAGATGAAACGTCCGGCCTACGACTCTCCGGCACTGCCCATCACTTGGGACAGAACGGAATACATGGAAGGTCAAAACGAATACGTCCCCATCCGTCCGGACTTCAAGAAGCAGATCGACAAAGCCTACAAAGCCGCCGAAGAAGAGGTGCTGAACGGCAAGAATCCGGAAGCACTGAACAATATCCGTGCCCAGTTCGGCGATAATCCTTACGAGCTGAAGAACATCCTGAAATATTGGGTACGCACCAAAGACGGACAAGCAGTGATACCGACCGACAGCATCGTTGTCAAAATCGACAAAGAAGCCGTTCGCCGTTCGGGTATGATGATTCCGGAGGCATTGGGTGACTCCATCCCCGACTACATGCACATATCGCTCAAAGACGAAAAGGGTAACCCGAAACGGGCTCTCTACAAGAGCGAGTTGATGATGCTCGAAATGCTGGCCAATGCCAACTGGGAACGCCCCATTTACATGGCCATCACCGTCGGTACGGACAATCAGCTGAACATGCGCGAGCATTTCATTCAGGAGGGTCTGACATACCGCTTCACACCGTTCGATACGGAAGCTCTCGGAGCCACCATCGACAGTGAAAAGATGTATGACAACCTGATGAACAAGTTCAAGTTCGGAGGCATCGACAAACCCGGCATCTACATCGACGAGAATACGATGCGCATGTGCTACACCCATCGCCGCATCTTTGCCCAACTGATCACCCAGCTGATGAAAGAAGGCAAAAAGGACAAAGCGCTGGCAGCACTGGAATACGCCGAAAAGATGATTCCGGCTTTCAACGTGCCCTACGATGTACAGAACGGAGCACTCGAAATGGCAGAAGCTTACTACCAGTTGGGAAACAATACGAAAGCCGACCAGATTATCGATGAACTGGCAAACAAGTCTGTAGAATACCTCACCTGGTACCTCAGCCTGGACGACAATCATCTGCTCATGTCGCAGCGTGAATTTATCATGCACCTCAGCGCACTGGATATGGAAGTCAAAATGATGGAGAAATATAAGTCGAAACTCGCCGGTAACTATACCCCGAAGGTGAACGAACTATATAACATATACGTGGGACGCATGAAAGCCCACCAGTAATCTGTAACCGAAGGAGATGTTTATAGAGCAACCGCCTTGGTTTTTCCGCGCAATCTATCCCGACGCCATCTTCCGGATGGACCCTGACGAAAAGGCTGTTTACCTGACCTTTGACGACGGTCCCATCCCGGAAGTGACGCCTTGGGTACTGGAACTGCTGGACAAACACAACATCAAGGCAACCTTTTTCATGGTAGGCGACAACATCCGTAAGCACCCGGATGTGTTCCGTATGGTAGTAGAGCGCGGACACCGCATCGGCAACCATACGTTCAACCATATCCGCGGATTCGAGTATCTGTCGTCAAACTATCTGGCCAACACGGACAAGGCCAACGAGATGATGAAAACGGATCTGTTCCGTCCACCCCACGGACATATGCGCTGGATGCAATATATGACGTTGAAGCGTCACTATAAAATCATCATGTGGGATCTTGTCACACGAGACTACAGTAAGAAGCTGCGTCCGCCCCAAGTGCTGGCCAATGTGATGAGATATGCCCGCAACGGGTCTATCATAACCTTCCATGATTCGCTGAAGTCCTGGAACAACGGAAACCTGCAATATGCGCTTCCCCGTGCCATCGACTTCCTGAAAGAAGAAGGATACGAGTTTAGGTTACTATAATGGAAACGAAGATAAACAGTAAAGCCCTGAAAGCCGAAGCCTTGCGCCTCGGCTTTTCTGCTTGCGGCATAGCCCCGGCCGAGCCAATCGATCAAGCCCATCAGAATGCTTTGAAAATGTGGCTGGATGCGGACCGGCAAGCCGGAATGACTTATATGGCGAATCATTTCGACAAACGCTGCGACCCGGCTTTGCTGGTCGAAGGCACTCGTTGCGTGGTTTCCGTAGCACTGAACTATTACCCCGCCACCCATATACCTGACGAGGAATATCAATTCGCATGGTACGCTTACGGGAAGGACTATCACGATCTCATGCGTGAAAAACTGGCTGCCCTGTTCCGCTTTATACAAGAATCAGACGTACCGGAGCTGAACGGACGCATGTTCTGTGACACCGCGCCCGTACCGGAACGTTATTGGGCCTGGCGTGCCGGCCTCGGGTGGATCGGAAAGAACACCCAGCTGATCATTCCCCATGCCGGTTCCACTTTCTTCTTAGGCGAGCTTTTTCTGAATGCGGAAGCCGATACATACGACCGGCCTCAACCCAATCGCTGCGGCCGATGTAACCGTTGCCTGCAAGCATGCCCTACAAAAGCTTTAGAGACGCCATACAGCCTGAATGCACACCGTTGCCTTTCATACCTCACCATCGAGAATAAAAGCGAAATTCCGGACTCTATCGCTCCCTTTATGGGAAACCGTGTGTATGGGTGTGACGAATGTCAGAAAGCTTGTCCCTGGAACCGGTTTGCCACTCCCTGCCGGACACCGGAACTGCAACCCTCACCGGAGTTCATGAACATGAAGAAAGAAGACTGGAAGCAACTGAGCGAAGAGAAATACAGAGCCCTCTTCAAAGGCAGTGCCGTGAAGAGGGCCAAATATAGCGGGCTGATAAGGAATATAAGACAAATGGAAGACTAAGAAACGGGCTATAAGCAGCTTCCGGCAGCACTCTTATTTCACTGTAACCGTCAGCGGATTACGAACCTTCTGTGCAAAATCGGCCATATACGCATTCCAGGCAGCGCTATCTTTTATGTCGGCTTTGCTCCAGGCGGCCCCCCAGTAGTAAGTAAAGTCCGCTCCCGGTTCGTACTCACTGATTGCCAGCACATGCCCGTCGGCACCTCCACGCAGTTCCTTCTTTTCTTTCTCCGGGAAGAGAACTGCTTTTGCCTCCTTCACCAAAGTAGGAAACGCAGCACCGACAAAGATCTTACCATTGTCACCACCGGCATTATCCGTCGGATCCACATAAGTCATGTATCCGTTTGCCGCATCTGCAACAATGGCTCCATCGGGTTCGTGCAATACAATACCGACGGCTAAAGGCATCGTCTCCTTCAGGTTCGTATAAGAGACAACTGTTTTATTGCAATATGAACCTGCATCCAATGTAATGATCCGTGTCTCGATAATAGTAGAATCTCCTTTTACGACCAATGGATTGTATACCAGTTTCACAGTAAAACGCAACGGACCGTTATCCAGTATCTCCTGGGTAGCGTAACAATACGGATAAATGATTGTATCCCCTGCCATCAATGCAGTCGTACCTCCCCCCAACGTAGGACCGACCTTATAACAATCCAGCCCGTTGCCATGGTCCACATGATAAGAGACAGAGCGGTAAAGTTCCTGCGCGGCTTTGGGGTCCGTCTTTCCGAGTTCGGCTATTTTAGCTTTCATATCCGAATTCAGTTCGCCTTCATAACGGGCTTCCACCACCGGCTCAGTAGTATTATACTTCGTCCAAATATCATATCCGAAAGCACGCTCTCCGGTTTCCTGCAAAGCAGGCCCATAAGCACGAAAAGCCGTCAGATCGTTCTCCCAGGCCACGTCATCCACCCGTTCGGGATAATATCTTCCACAAGCCTTCACCGGGCACTCTTGAGGAATACCCGCTTTTATCGTATAAACGGCTGAGCCATTCGCTTGCACAGTGACCGGAAATATCACTTTCTCGTCAGAAGTTATTTGATAGGGCACTTGCTGTCCTTCGGCATCTACCACTACTATCTGTGCCGTATCGGGTAAATGCAATTTAGAGGAAACCTCACCCATGGAAACTTCTACCATCTCGCCGCTTCGTTCCAGTGAGGTGGCATTGGACACCGTGACAGATACTGTTCTGCCCGCTTCGTTACAAGCCAGGCACAACAAAACGGCTGCGACAAAAAGAAAAACTTTCTTCATTGATTCAATTGTATTGATCAGATTCATTAAGGTTGTTTACCGATATAAGCCAAAATACCGCCATCTACATAAAGTACATGACCGTTCACAAAATTCGAAGCATCCGAAGCCAAAAAGACAGCCGGCCCCATCAGATCCTCCGGTGTTCCCCACCGGGCAGCGGGAGTCTTGGATATTATGAATGAATCAAACGGATGGCGCGAACCGTCCGGCTGCACTTCACGCAAAGGTGCTGTCTGAGGTGTAGCGATATACCCCGGGCCTATGCCATTACACTGAATGTTGAATTCTCCATATTCGGATGCAATGTTGCGTGTGAGCATCTTCAACCCACCCTTGGCAGCAGCGTAGGCAGATACAGTCTCACGTCCCAGTTCACTCATCATCGAACAGATATTGATGATTTTTCCATGCCCTTTCTTAATCATCGAAGGGATAACAGCCTTCGACACGATAAACGGAGCATTCAGATCTACGTCGATCACCTGACGGAATTGCTCTGCCGTCATCTCACACATCGGTATACGCTTGATGATACCCGCATTATTCACCAAAATGTCAACCACTCCCACTTCTTTCTCGATCTGTGCAACCAAAGCATTCACCTGCTCTTCGCTGGTGACGTCACACACATATCCCCTGGCCTCGATTCCCAATTCTTTGTATGCGGCCAAGCCTTTATCAACCAGCTCCCGGCTGATGTCATTAAATACGATCTTCGCTCCTGCCTCTGAGAAAGCAGTAGCCAAGGCAAAGCCAATGCCGTAAGATGCACCTGTGACCCATGCCACTTTGCCCTCTAATGAAAAGTTTACCATACTTATAATGTTTTTAAAAACTTATCTCACTTTCATTTCCTAAAAGTAACTTCCACACCGGACAGTTTATTTCAAGTCCGTAATTAATGAAAAGTCCTGGTCGCCATAATCAAGATTCTCACCTCCCATACCCCAGATAAAAGTATAATTGTGAGTTGCCGCAGCCGAATGGATAGACCACTCCGGTGACAAGACTGCCTGATCGCCCTTCATCCACACATGACGGGTTTCGTCAACCTCACCCATAAAGTGGCACACAGCATGCTCTTCCGGTACTTCAAAATAGAAATAAGCCTCCATACGACGGCTATGGACATGTGCAGGCATCGTATTCCACACACTTCCCGGAGCCAGTTCGGTCATCCCCATCTGCAACTGACAGGTGGGCAACACCTGATTTACCAGCATCTTGTTGATATTACGATGATTCGAACCTTCCAACGTTCCCATTTCAGCAACTACAGCATCGGCTTTAGTCACCTTTTTATCGGGATAATTGCGATGAGCGGCCAGTGAATTAAAATAAAATTTAGCGGGATGTGCAGCATCCGTACTCTCAAAGGTAACGTCCCGGTCACCTGCCCCCAGATAAAGTGCCTCTTTATAATCTAACTGAAATATCGCATCCCCCGCCCTCACGACACCGGGCCCCCCGACATTGAAAATACCCATTTCACGACGGGTCAGAAAATAAGGAGCTTTCAAAGGATCGATAGCTTCCAATTTCAACACTTCCTTTACCGGCATGGCCCCACCTACCACCATACGGTCGTACATGGAATATACCATGTTTACTTCATCGGCTGAAAAAACCTTTTCTATCAGAAAATCTCTTCTAATTCTCTTGGTGTCGTAGCTTCTTGCATCTTCCGGATGGGCAGCATAGCGAATCTCATAGTTTGTTTTCATATTTCTTATTTATAAGTTTACATTAGGTGTCGCTCAGATAAACTCCGTTTACGCACACGACGCAAAAATAAGAAAAGAAAACGGGATTTTGGAATAAATCATACTCCAATTATCATGAATAAATCAATAACATCAATCTTTCGGATAATTGGGACTATAAAGTAAGGTTTGATCTCTTACCGCCAGCTTTCCATCTTTTACAAACTCTGTTCCTCTCTCTTGCAAGTGGTCAACCATCGCTTTACGCATTTCAACCAGCCTATCTGCATAACGACTATTTCCCGAAAGGTTCTTCTGTTCACCGGGATCTGAACTTAAATCGAACAGTTGCTCTTCACCCGTATGAATAAACCAGATATACTTCATTTTACCATCAGTCAACGCACACCAATAGTTATCGGCACTGTAGCAGGTGGCATGTTCCAGATCGATATATTTTCGCCAGCCGTTTTTATTTCCTGAGGCCAGGGCTACCAAAGATTTTCCATCCATATCATCCGGTACCGTCCCTCCCGCAAGTTCAATGAAGGTAGGTAAAAAGTCGCGTAGCTCTACTGGCTGTTCAATCCGCTTTCCTCTGATAGCCTGTGTAGTCATGGCAGAAGGCCATTTTATGATATAAGGAATCTTGGCCGACCCTTCGTAGGCATAGGTTTTCCGCCAATGATAATGATCTCCCAACATATCACCGTGATCGGCCGTATAGCAAATGATTGCATTTTCGTACATTCCTTTCTCTTTTAGAATCTGAATGATCTGTCCAATCTGGTCATCAATAAATGTCACATTTGCATAATAATGGCGTCGTGAATTGACAGCATACTCTTCGCCTAGATTTGCAAAAGCCGCATCCTTTGAAACCCGTTCCGGATCTTTGCGTTCAGCATATTTCCCACACCAATCTCCAACGAACGGTACAGGAATATCTACCTTCTCATACATATCCAAATATCGTTTCGGAGGATCGTACGGACTATGAGGACGAGCAAAAGAGACCTTGAGGAACAAAGGTTGATCGCTATCATAATTGCGTATCAATTCACAAGCTGTCTGACCTGTCCAGGCCGTAGGATGCAGCCTCTCTTCAAGTTTATAAGTCCCGGCATTATGATTATTCCAGCCGATTCCTGTTAAATCCGGATTCTTCCCGGGAGCTTGCAACTGAAACCATTCCCGATAGTCACTGATAAAATCACGGGTTTCACTGCGTCCGCTCTCGTCGACCAACGTAGCATGAAAACCATGCAAAGCTTTCTGTGGAAACCAGTGCATCTTTCCTATCCCGAAAGTGTAGTAACCCAAGTCACGCAACATCTGAGGCATTTCATATTTATATTTGGAAGCCACCTTCCCATATCCCAGCATCCCATGGTGCCATGGAGACATCCCCGTGAGCAAACCGGCACGTGCAGGCGTACTACTGGGTGCAGAGCTGTAACCACACACAAACAAACTGCCTTCCTGAGCCAGTTTATCTATATTAGGAGAAATAACCGCCTTATTGCCCATGCAATGTAAAGCATCTCCACGATGTTGGTCACTCATAATAAAAATGATATGCGGCTTCCCTCCCTTTGTGGCAGGAGCCTTTGACAGTTTGGAAGAATCATTACCGGTCTCTTTGCTTTCGCCATTAAACGCATAGGTTGACGGAGAGGCTGCCAAACCTGCTCCCACGGCAAGTGAACATTTCAGAAAATCGCGACGTTTCATTGATTATCAGACTTTAGTATTAACGAATAGGCAAAAATAGGTAAAAAGAAAGAGAAAGAAGAGAAATTTAAGATAATAAAAATCCACCGGGAGTTCTTTCCTTTGTTCTTCGAAAAACATAAAGGCAACAGAGAAGGCAACAAGAAGATAAAGAACAGATTATAGAATAGAATTTCATCCGGTACAAAATACTAAAATATCGAAAGAGGACCTACTGAGGACAGTAATTCAAATTAGCGTTTTATTCGGTGAGATAAAGGGATACAAAAAAAGCCCTAAAACTGTCTGTTTTAGGGCTTTTTTATAAAATATATCCGATTGTATGTTGTCCTACCAAGATTCGAACTTAGACAAACAGAACCAAAAACTGTTGTGCTA
>OGPG01001847.1_pt1 | contig 13571 bp, 10 predicted proteins | sample 1552851 | NCBI WGS metagenome assembly OGPG01 (sample SAMEA2579909, study PRJEB22360) | human gut metagenome | biome: human gut; feature: human-associated habitat; material: faeces | place: Denmark | collected 2008/2010 | reverse complement strand
CGCCTCATCGAGGCTCGGCACCGAGGCCTTCCAGGAAAAGTCCGCGGGGCCGCCGCTTAGGTCAAGCTCTGCATGGCAATGCTCTTCATGTGCCCTCCTTTGGTTCTTGTCGCCGCTTTTTAATCGACGCTCGACTGGCTGCGATTCGATGATTAAGTGCGGGCCGAACGCGTCTCAGTTTTTAAGGAGCTTTCACTTCGCTTGCCGCCCAGATGTAACGGTGCTTCCGTTAAAGACCTCTAGGTCAATCATGATGGATGTGGTATAAGCACGCCTTTCTGACACTGGCGTCAATTATGAGCGTGCGGGCGAGACGAGTTTGCTTACACCGGTGAACCATTTCTACGGCGGAACCGCCTCTCTTTAATAATGTATGTGCTGAGCTGCTTTTGCCGTGTGCAGTCTCGTTTTTTTGACGTATAAATCCTTTTGTTCGAACGATGAAGAACACCGCGATATGGCGTAGGACATCGGAGTCGATGTGGGGTCGACTGCCCTTTTGTTTCTGGCGGTAATTCTGCCGATGTCGCGTAGCCGTTATATATGAATTACCTTAATAAGAGCACTTATGTTCGAATGGGGGAGTGCGGCGGTAAAATTGATTCTATGGATAAGTACCGCTGCTATTCATTTGGCACGACCTAGGCCGTCGATTCGGCGGTGAGCAGATTGTGAGGTTGTTGAGCTTATGGATCGAGTTAAGAAGAATATCGTTGGCGTTGAATCTGCAAAGAGAGAATTGATCTCCAAGAGGTGCAAACGGATTACCAAGGCTGTGAACTCGGAGTTTTGGAGTTCCAACAGCGAGACGGCACATTCACTGTATGTTGGTTCTTATGGGCGTGGTACCGCAACAACAGATAGCGATCTTGACGTATTGCTGTCCCTTCCTCAGAGCGAGTACGAGCGTTATGACATGTATAGGGGGAATGGGCAATCAAGATTACTTCAGGCTGTAAAATCCGCAGTTTCCGAAACCTACTCTACGACTGATGTTAAGGGCGATGGTCAAGTTGTCGTTGTCAGATTCTCGGATGGAATGAAGTTTGAACTTCTCCCGGCATTTGAGCGTGTGGACAGCTGAGGATCATTTGTGAGTTACGACTACCCCGATACTCATATGGGCGGTCGATGGCTTGCGACTGATCCCAAGGCGGAGCAGGAAGCGATGAAAGAGAAAAACGCAAGCTCGAGGGGACTCCTGTTCGACACTTGCAAGCATATTCGAAACGTCCACGCCGCGAACTTCTCAAGCTATAGGTTGTCCGGCATCGTTATCGATAGCTTCGTATTCTCCGCGATTGCTGATTGGCGTTGGGCGAATGGGGAAAGCTCTGCGCCGGCGGGGGCATATGAGACGCGACTTTTGGATGAATACAATCGCCGTTCTGCTCACGGTAGGGTGCCGTTCGAACTTTTGAGCCCGGGTAGTCAGCAGGCTATCGATACAACCAAAAGTTATGAGTGTCTCGGAAAAGTGCTTCGCCAAATGGCCTGCTAGGAGGTTGTTTTGGATAGTTCGGATTATAGGGAGCGGTTACGCGGACAGATTAAGGAGTCTTACGGCAAGCTGTTGTACACATATCAGACGCAGCAGGAAGCGGCGACCCTGAAGCGTACGACGACCAATCGTATTTCTATCAGCCAGATAATTCTAACTGCGGTTTCAACTTGTGGAGTAATTAGCGTCATTATAGGTCAAACTGGGACCGGAGTCGGGGCTGTCGTCGCTTCCATTACCTCAGCCTTATCGCTTGGGTTAAATCTGTATACTCGTGGCTCTAAGCTGCCTGAGGAAGCTGAAGAACACGTGCGTTGTGCTAATCGACTCTGGGTTGTTCTTCAGGACTATGAGTCGTTGCTTACGGATTTTGATGACCTTGAAGTTGGAGAAATACGTAGATGCCGCGACTCGCTCGTTGAAAAGCAAGCCGAAATATACGTTGAAGCGCCAAGGACGAGCGACAAGGCGTACGAGAGGGCCCGCGACAGGCTAAAGAACGGACACCAGTCATTTGAACCGGAAGAGATTGACAAGTTGCTGCCGTCGGGCTTGCGTAGCCATGCCTGTGAGGAATAGTGTGTTTCTTGCTGGGTTGTTAGGGCTGGGGTGTTTCCCAGCCCGTTTGATAGACGATCTTGTTGGTGCGTTAGTGTGAGATGACTTTACTGGCTTACCGACGGCGGGGTGCAAGGAGTTTGATATGGATCTCGATAAGGTCAAAGAAATTGCCAACATACCGGTGCTTGAAAAGGCATATGACGACCTTGTCCATCCCTCCGCGGATTCGATAGGCAAAACGGTTAGCCTGGTTCCAAGGACTGTTGCCATTTGGTTTTCCTCGTGGAATCGCTGGGTTGTTAATAGAGAGGAAAGCATCAAGCTGGCCATCGATGCTATAGAGTCTCGTGTTGATAAGATTCCCGAGGAGCATCTTACCGAACCTCCAGCACATATCGCGGTTCCAGCAATTCAACAACTCGCATATTGCTATGACAGCGAGGAATTACGAGGGATGTATGCAAATCTGTTACTTTCCTCGATGGATGATCGGACGGCGGAGTACGTCCACCCCAGTTTTGTTCAGCTACTTAAGGAGATTAGTCCCGACGAGGCTAAGCTACTGAGTACGTTGACTGGCTCTGATGATGCTGAACACGTGTCTATTCCGCTTGTTGACATGAGAATTGTCAGCGCAAACGAGATGGTTCCAAGTAAATGGACGACAATCGTAGAAGGCTATAATGAGTGCTGTAAGGGTGTTTGCGAGTACCCTGATCAATCGCTGGTGTATCTGGGAAACCTGGATCGACTTGGCATCCTCAAGCGTTGTGATTACTACACTGATGATGTTAAAGCTGCGCTTGAAAGATTCGAATCGAGTGAGGCTATCCAAAATGCGAAGGCGAAGGTTGGGCTTGAAGATGACAAGAAATTCGTTTTCTATCGCTGGAGCTACCAGGTAACCGATTTTGGGGCCAACTTTATTAAAACGTGTGTTTCGTGAAATGAGTTTGGTTGGAATGTGTTCGGGCAAGAGGAAGCCTTCGGTATTCGATTTAATTAAAGCGTTTATTGCTTGCGTTGTGGTACTCTCTGTATTTTTACTGATAGTCATTCAGATTGCGTTTTCAATCGATGCACCAGTTCCATGGCTGCATCCCGTATGGGATGCTAACGGCCTGCTTGGATATCTTGGCGCGTTAGTGGGTTCTATTTCGGCGGTCGCAGTGCTGTATTTCTCGCTGTTAGCTGGTAGGGAAGACCGGAATCATTCTGATGTGATGAACGTTCTTCCTTGTATTGCCTTAACCCGTTTGTCGGAAAAACAACTATGTATGCAGATGAACGGCTTTGCTTACGGTGTGTTTACCGAGGCTGATCCCAGGGACGATGAATACAAATCGGGTGCTTTGGACTGCGTTGATCGTCTACTGATTGATGGCGGAGCCCCAGCCATTCCTTGCTACGAGAGTCCTGTGGACGAGCATGCCGCTAATCGTTATGCAATATCCAGTATGGGAGCTGGTCCTGCGGTTAATGTAAGGGTTGGGATTGCCAATAGAAATGAGTGGGCCCATTTTGGAACTCCGAGGGTTTCTTGGTGCCAGACTCGACAGCTTCCAGTGGGAGGGGAGAGCGAGCTGGTTATCTATTTTGGGGGTGAAGCGAAGCCGGTGATGGAGGCCGGCTATCGCATCCTCGTCACGTACTCGGACATACTTGGCAACCGCTACCTGCAGTATTTTCCAATGACTTTTGATGGACAGGATGATGTTCTCAAATGTACGGTGAAAAATTCCATTAATCGGATTGGTATTCCTTAGTTTCAGAGTTTTCGGGTTATTGTGCTAAGGGGTATTTGACGTAACAGTCATATCCTGACGGCTCTCCCAGCTAAACGCGCTAACATAGATGCTCGAGCCAATCATCGCGAACGGAAATCTGATGACCGACGCTAATGGAAAGCCGTGGCTTATGGCGTCCGAGCAGATTGATCATCTCAAATCGAGGGGTGTTCATTTCTCGTTGATGAGCGAAGACGATGCCAGAGTTTATCTGGAGAAGAACAGCAATTATTTTCGTTTTGCGTGCCTATCGGCTTGGGTTTCCTCAAGTTGAGGAAGGAAACTGCAAGGGAGAGTATGCAAATCTAAATGTAAAGAGGCTGTACTGGCCCTATGCGTGATAAGGTCTCTAATTGCAATACAAAAGCTCTTTGGGAGCTTTAAGGGCGACGCTTTCAAATAGAGAGTGTTGCCTTTTTTATGCGCGCAATGTCTGACATGCTTACCAGGTGCCAAGTGACGTTTCGTTTGGTTGATAACCAAGGGCGCTTGAATTGGGGTATAGGGTTACCGTTCGATTCAGATTAATAGCGTTGATTTATGGATCAATGATCAGTAGCCTATCTAAAAGCGGTATTGACGCGGGCAACCTACGGGTCCCGCGTCCTGCGGAAAGGTGGCTATCCTTCTTGGGATGGTCGCCTTTCTTCATTTAAGGATCCCCAATGATGGCAAAGCCTTTCTTATCTATTGACGGTCGGGTTAGATTGCCTGTTGACAGGGGGACGGGTCGGTATGGGTCTTGACGGCGACCACCGCTCCGCCACGATTGTCTTGACGAATGACTGATCCACGAAGGGATCAAAATTTGATTCGAGAGTCTGGCGGTATTGGATTGACGGCCTTGCTAGTTCTCCCTTAAAGTAATAAGCGTGATGAGACCTTGCGACGATACGTTCGGCTTGGTCCGTGGGAACCGCCGAAAGGCGGTTTTTGCGTTTAAAGGGCTGTTTATCGAAGGGCACTTGTCCGTATTCGCTTCTGGGCGGCGCGTTTTACCGCGTATTTCGGAAGTGCGGGGAAAATCGAAACTTGCCGCGCACACTCCGATTTTTGCCAACAAAACCGCAGGTCGCAGGAGTCCAAAACCGGGGTCTGGTCGGCAGACCTCATTTTTTCACCGCACTTCCTAATTCGCCTGTCGATAATATGCGCCAACCCCTGGAATCCCCGAGCACAACGGCTTTTCCGCATAAAGGATCCGCAGGTAGAAGCATTGTGGCATTTCGGAGCGCTCGGCACGCCAGGGATTTGTCGCATACTTCTGAGTTTTAGGCCTTGTATCCTTTGCTCCAGATGCTGCAAACACTTGATTGATGCTATTTAAGGTCTATAATCGAATAAAAACTCTGATATACCTTTTCAAAGCAATGAAAGGAATGTTGAGTACTATGCTTTGCCAGTTCACCTTTAAGAACTATCGGTCCTATCGCGACGAGGCTGAGCTTTCTATGCAGGCGACGCCGATGAAGGAGTTTGAGCGTTCCCTCATCGAGTGTTCCGACGGGCAAAGTTTCCTTCCGGTGGCTGCGGTATACGGGCCCAACGCTGGCGGCAAGTCTAATCTGCTCGAGGCTCTTGACTACGTTCGTTCGGCGGTGGCCAGACCAATAAGACTGCTGTCTGCCAGTGCTGATACGGCAGAGGGTGATCGCCCTTCGATACCCCGTTGTTCTGCGTTTGGTTTCGATGACGTATCTGCTGCCGAGCCCACTGAGTTCGAACTCTACTACCGCGTAGGCGACCACGAGTACCGCTATGTCTTGTCTGTACACGCCGACGAGATCATGTCCGAAGGGTTGTGGCGGCGTAAATTGGGAGCTTCGCGTACGGCGATGCTGTTCGAGCGCGAGGGTGCAAAGGTTGGGCTCGGTCCCACGCTGCGTAAGCTTGTGACGGCTGCGAGATTCAATCCGAGCCTGCCGTATTTATCGTTCCTTTGCATCAACTTTGATGCGCCGGTGGTCCAGGAGGCGGCCAGCTGGTTTCTCGACACTGTGTTTCTCAACTACAACAGTTTCTACCTGGAGCGGATGCTCGAACAAATGCTCGACGAGGGTGACTCGCGTGAGGTCACGCGTTTCCTGCGCGCCGTTGATGTGCGTATTGATGGCTTCAGAGTGGAGAGGGCGCCGGAGTGGCGCGGCCAGCGCGTCTTCGTGAGGCACGAGGTAGGCGGCAAGGCATACGAGCTGCGTTTATCAGAGGAATCAGCCGGCACCCAGAAGCTCATGGGGTTGGCTGCGTATCTGATGACGGCGCTTGAGCGTGGTGGCACCGTTGTGGTAGACGAGCTCGACGCCAAGCTGCATCCGAAGCTTCTTCGCTATGTGATTCTGCTGTTTAAGGATCCTGAGGTCAACAAGAGTGGCGCGCAGCTCATCTTCTCGTCCCAGGATGTGTCAACCATGCGAAATGATGTGTTCCGCCGTGACGAGATATGGTTCGCAGCGCGCGGCGAGGGGGAGGCGAGCCAACTGTGGTCTCTCGCCGACATCCACGAGGCAAACGGCAATCTGGTAAGCAAGAACGCGGCTTTCGACAAGCAATACCTGTCCGGTCGCTACGGCGCCGATCCGTATCTCACCCGCATCGAGGAGTGGGATTAGCATGGTGGCGAAGAAGTCGAAGGGCTGGCGTAGTGGCAAGCGCGAGGGCCGCTCGCGTATGGTTCAGATGACGCGTCATCTTGTAGTGAGCGAGGGCAAGGAGACCGAACCTCGCTACTTTGAGGGTGTGCGTGCGGCGTTGGGCGCGACGAACGAGCGCAAGGTTGCCATTGTCGTTAAGGGAACCGGCAAACACACGCTTGACCTGCTTGACTTTGCCGTCGAACACTGCCGCTATGCGCCCGAGACGTTCGATCACGTGTGGCTCGTGTATGACAAGGATGACTTCCCTGCGTCCGACTTTGACGCGATGGAGTGCAAGTGCAACGAGCTCTCCGATGGTTCGAGGACCTTCCATGCGTTGTGGTCCAACCCCTGCTTCGAGCTGTGGCCGCTTTTGCACTTTCGCTACACGACCGCGCATATGTCCGCGTCCGACTGCCAGCATGCCCTCGCGCAGGAGATGTTGAAGAACTTGGGCATCGAGTACCGCAAGAACCTGGACGGGATGTTTGGGGCAGTCGATGATAGGCGAAGCGAAGCATTGCAGCGTGCTGGGCGCCTCGTCGCCTACCATAGGGAACTGGGTAACATTAAGCCATCTGCGCAAAACCCTTCAACTAAGGTGGGCGAAATTTTCGATGTAATCGGGCCGTATCTGGTTGGCTAGGCGAGTCGCTGGATTGGCTTTCCGGTTAGTGCGATTGGCGGATTGTACTGCGCTATTGCGAGTCCGGTGCATAGGAGAAGTGCGGGGAAAATCGAAACTCGCCGAGCGCACACCGATTTTTGCCAACAAAACTGCAGGTCGCGGATGCTCAAAACAGGGGCCTGTTTGACAGATCTCGGTTTTTCACCGCACTTCTGGATTGGGTGCTCATTTAGCACTCTCGATGTCCCCACATCACCTAAAAAAGTTCTTAAAACAGCCTTAAAGGCGCCTTGGCTCGCGTTGACAGCGTACAATACGCATGTTTGACTATGACAAATGTGGAATTAAGGGGAGGGGTGCGCCATGGAGGTGCTGGTTGTTGGCAACACCGCATATGTTGACGATGACTTTTGTGCCAAGGCGTTCCCCGGGGACCATGTGCAGGTCGTAGCCGCGCAGGACGCGTACCGCGACGAGTCGTCGCCCCATTCCTCGTGGAAAGAGCTTCTGCAACACCTGGATCAGGCCTACGAGTTCGACCGCATGGTCTACCTTTCCAATTACCTTACCCCGCATACCGATACCGTGGGCGATATCGAGCTGCTGCGTTCGGTCTTTCGCGCGTGCATGGGTCGCCGGATCCAGCTGTTGTATATAGCAGGGCCCGCAGGTGCCGAGGGCGCCGCCGATGCCGTGGGGCGAACGGGCAAGGGCATTATCGCGCGCGCAGCCAACGACCTGTGCCGCTACTACGCTGCTCGCGAGGGCGTTCAAACCAAGATCCTGCGCGTGCCGTTCCTGTATACCGCGTCTGCCGCGCTGGAGGACCCGTTTTTGGTGCCGCTGTTCGACGCGTGCTCAACCGGATCGGTCGCTCTGCAGGGCGCGCAGGATGCGGCGTTTCCCCTGCTGTGTGCCGAGGAGCTTGCGGTGCTGGTACGCCGTATCTTCGATAGCTGGGATGCCTCCTTTGAGACGCTCGACGTAGCCGATACCTTCCATCACACGGCGGGTGAGGTGGGCGACGCCCTCAAGGCGCTGTTCCCCCACGCCGAGGCCGTGAGTTATTCCACATGGGACGAGGTATTCGAGGCGGTGGCCTCCGGCGAAGCCGCGTGCGCTATGGCTGGGTTCAGCGCTACGACTTGCTGCGCGATCTTTCGACCATTCAAGCGCGTTGGGATGCTGGCCGCGCAAAGAAGGTCAACCCGCTGCGTGCGGCCATCGATCGCATTCAACTGCGCACTCTGCCCATTAAATGCCTGGAGACGGGCTTCGCATGGGTGCTGTTCGAGGTGCTGGAGCATCTATTCTCCCAATCGGCCCAGCTCAACGTGCTCGACTATCGTTTGCTCTATGTGGTCCTGATTGGCACGCTCTACGGGCTCGACTTTGGTCTGGTTGCGGCGCTGCTGGCGTCCATTGGTCTGGCCGTGAGCTATTTTGCCCTGTACGGATACACTTTCCAGGGCCTATTCTATGAGCCTTCCAACTGGCTGCCGTTTATTGCGTACTTTGTGGTGGGCGCCGTGTGCGGCTATGTACAGCTGCGCAACAGCGAGGCCGTTAAGGCGGAGCGTGACGAGAACGAGCTTGTGCGAAACCGCAACACGTTCCTAACGCGGCTCTATCACGACGCGATTGAGGACAAGCGTGCCTATAAGCGACAGATTGTGGGGCGCCACGACAGCTTTGGCAAGATCTTTGCCGTGACACAGGAGCTCGACGTACTCAACCCGCGCGATATATACCGCAAGTGCTGCGAGCTCATAGGTGAGATTCTCGAAAACGATTCGGTGACGATCTACCACGTTTCGGGCGGGGCGTTTGCACGTCTGGTGGCGGCGAGTCCCGTGATTGCCGAAGATGCCACGCGCTCGCTCACGCTTGAGCAGCTTGCGCCCCTTTTGGGCGGCGGGGGTCGTTCGAATCTGTGGGTGAATCGCGAACTGACGCCGGGGCTTCCCATGTTTGGATATACGATCGAGCGCGACGGGGCGCCCGCCGTGTTGATCTTTGTGCGTCGTGCGGCCGAGAACCAAATGACGCTCTATTACCAAAACCTGTTCCGCATCCTGTGCGGCCTGGTGGAAAGCGCGCTGGGACGCGCCTTCGATTACGAGGCCGTGGCGCAGGATAAGCGCTGCGTTGCCGGCACGTGCGTGCTCAACCACGATGCCTTTGGCCGGGAGCTTGCCGCCGAGCAAGCGCTTGCGGACAACAAGATGGGGAGCTTCTTGCTCCTGCGCGTGGTGCCGGGCATGGAGCCTGTTGGCGAGCTGGTCGGCGCCATTGGGTCGGCGATTCGCGAGAGCGATGCTGCAGGCCTGGTCGATGGCGACACGCTTTACCTGCTCATGCGTCAGGCGACCGAGGCCGACCTTCCCGTTATTTGTGCGCGCTTGGACGCCAAGCACATTACGGTGGAGCCCGTCGACAGCGAGGATGTTGTGGCCCTGCTGCAGCGCATTGCGCCCGTTGGCAACGGTGAGGGGGAGGCCGCTTGATCTCGCTTGTCGTTCCTGCCGTACTGCTATTACTTCATGCGCTGGTGTGTCTGGTGCTGTGGACGCTTATGAAACTGGGCCTGCTGCCGGTTCGCGGGCACATGCTTGCCGTGATGGTGCTCGTACCGCTGTGGGGCCCGTTGCTCGTGGTGCTGCTCTCGCTGCGTAGCGCGGTGTTCGGTGACGACCTTAAGGATGCCACGCTGGAGTCGCTGCGCATTAACGACGACATGCATCGCAGCATGCTGGTGCAGGGGCGCGAGGGCGATGATGGCGTGGTGCCGCTCGAGGAAGCGCTGATCGTTAACGACCCGGGCGACCGCCGCCGTCTGATGCTCTCCATGCTTACCGAGGATCCGGATGCGTACCTGGCACAGTTGCAGGCAGCAAAACTCAACGACGATGTCGAGGTCGCGCACTATGCCGCGACGGCGGTGGCGCAGATTTCCAAGGAGTCCGACCTTAAACTGCAGCAGTTGGAGCGTGCGTTTAAGACCGATCCAAGCTCGCATAACTTGGATGCGTATTGCGACTTTTTGGGCGCCTATTTGGACTCGGGTTTGGCAGAAGGCCGCGTGGCACAGATTCAGCGTCAGCAGTATGCACGCCTGCTCGCGCGTCGTTGCGAACGCGAGGACGGGCCTGCGCTGCGCATTCGCTATGCCACGGCGCTGGCCGATGCCGGCGAGATCGATAAGGCAGAGGACGTCGCTAGCCAGTTGGTGATCGATGCGTCAGACGAGCAGGACGTGTGGATGCTCTGCTTGCGCTTGGCTGTGATTCGTCGCGATGGGCAGGCGGTGCGGCGTGTAGTCGACGCGATCGACAAGCAGCACGTGTATTTGAATGCCGAAAATCGCGAGAGGCTGGCATTTTGGCGTGAAGGAGAGGAGGCCCGATGAGCGTGGTGCAACATATCCGCGAGCGTGCGGGCCATTTTCGTTGGATAGGGCTGCTCGTGGTATGGGCTGTCTTTATCGCCATGGCCGCTGTGCTGTTGATCGAGCGTGCCGGCGTGCAGTACAGCGCCGGGCAGCATAAGCTGGGTATGCTCGCCGCCAACGATGCGGTGCCGGCAAGCTCGGCGATGTTTGGCCAAAAGCCCACGTGCTTGGTTATTACCGACTCGGGCCAAGATGGCGTCGAGGACGTCAAAGAGCAGTTTGACCAGATTCTGCTCGACATGAAAATTGCCCACCGCGATGTGGATATTGCCACCGATGGTGTTGATGCGATTCCTTCCCTCACATCTTTCGACCGCGTGATTTTACTGATGCCTTCGATCGATGGGCTCGGTACGCACCTCTCCGACATCATGAGCTGGGTGAGCTCCGGCGGTTCGCTGATGCTCGCCATGACACCGGACAATTCGAGCTATCTGCAGGCGATTGCTCCCAAGCTGGGCATCGATTCTGCCGGCTATGAATATGCGACGGCGGAGAGCATCGTGCCGAGCGAGGACTTTATGATCGGCGGTGGCCAGCGTTATGAGTTATCGGATCCCTTCGATTCGTCGCTCTCGGTTTCGCTGCGTGAGACGGCGCGTGTGTGGGCTAAAACCGGTGACACGGGTACTCCGCTTATTTGGTCGAGCGATTGCGGCAACGGCCGTACCGTGGTGTGCAATATCGGTATCTACAACAAGGTCATGCGCGGTTTCTATGCCGCGGCCGTGAGCCTGCTGGGCGATGCCACGGCCTATCCTGTCATCAATAGCGCGGTGTTTTACCTGGACGATTTCCCGAGCCCCGTTCCCTCGGGCGACGGCACGTACATCAAACGCGACTACGGCCTTTCTATCGCTGATTTTTATGCCAAGGTGTGGTGGCCCGACCTGCAAAAACTCGCGCAGCAATATGGTATTCGCTATACCGGCGTGATGATCGAAAACTACGAGGACGTGGTCAATCAAACCGAGCCCACACGCCAGGCCGATACCACGCAGTTCCGCTACTTTGGCGGCATGCTGCTGCAGATGGGCGGAGAGCTGGGCTTCCACGGCTACAACCATCAGCCGCTGGCACTCTGGGACACCGACTATGGCACGCTGTACGACTACAAGACATGGAAGAATAAGGAGACGCTTGTTGCATCGCTCAACGAGCTTATTGCCTTCCAAGACGACGTCCTGCCCAATGCACACGGCTCGGTCTACGTGCCGCCGTCGAATATCCTTTCGGACCGCGCCCGCAAGATTATCGGTACCGACGTGCCGCGCATTAAGACCATTTCCAGTACGTATTTTGAGGATGGCACTGATCTGCCGTATGTGCAGGAGTTTGGCGTGGCGAGCGATGGCATTGTAGAGCAGCCGCGTATTGTCTCGGGGGGCATGGTCGGCGATTCCTATATGCGCCTGGCCGCCGTGTCCGAGCTCAACATGCACTACGTGAGTACTCACTTTATGCATCCCGATGACCTGCTGGATCCCGATCGCGGCGCCAAGGAGGGCTGGGAAGTCTATAAGGGCGGCCTGGTCAACTATCTGGACTGGCTTGCTACGTCCGCTCCCGACCTGCGACACCAGACGGGTTCGGAATGCTCGGGCGCCATCCAGCGTTTTTCGTCCGTGACGGTGAGCGTGGATACGAGCGACGATGCCTGGACGCTCAACCTGGGCAACTTTCATGATGAGGCTTGGCTTATGTTCCGCGCCAATAACGGCGAGCCGGGCGCGGTGTCTGGTGGCGAGATTAAACACCTGACGGGCGACCTGCACCTAGTCAAAGCGACGGATAAGATTGTGACCATTGCGCGCAAGGAGGGTGGCGACCGATGAGAATCTGCTTGGTGCTCGAGGGCTGCTACCCTTATGTGCACGGCGGTGTGTCCACCTGGATGCACAGCTACATCACGGCCATGCCCGAGCATGAGTTTGTGCTGTGGGTGATTGGCGCCCACGCCGAAGACCGCGGCAAGTTTGTCTACGTCGTCGAGGTGCACGAGGTGTTCCTAGACGATGCCCTGCGGCTTTCGGGCGAGCAGCAAGAAGTCGAGTTCGACGACCGCGAGCGCGAGGCGTTGCGCCGTCTGGTTTCGCTCTCCAATCCGGACTGGGATGTGCTGTTCGACATTTTCCAGCGCCGCCACGTGCATCCGCTCTCATTTTTGCAGAGCCGCACGTTTATGGACATCTTCCGCGACGTGTGCCTGGCCGAGTACCCGTATACGCCTTTCGCCGACGCCTTCCACACCATGCGTTCGATGTTGCTGCCCGTGCTCTATCTGCTGGGCAGTGAGGTTCCGGTGGCCGATGTGTACCACGCCATCTCGACCGGCTACGGCGGTTTGCTCGCAAGTTTGGGCTCCAGCATGAATAACGCGCCGGCATTGCTGACCGAGCACGGCATCTACACGCGCGAGCGCGAGGAGGAGATCATTCGCGCCGACTGGGTGGTGCCGTCGTTTAAGGACCGCTGGATCCGCTTTTTCTACCTGCTTTCGGAGGAAATCTACCGCCGCGCTTTTCGTGTGACGAGTTTGTTCCACAACGCCCGCAAGACGCAGATCGATATGGGCTGCGATGCGGGCAAATGCCTGGTCATCCCCAATGGCATCCAGTTCGGCCGCTTTAAGGACATTCCTTTAAAGCCCGATGACGGCTGGGTGGACATTGGCGCGGTGGTGCGCCTGGCGCCCATCAAGGACGTTAAGACCATGATCTATGCCTTCTTTGAGCTGCACGAGCGCCTGCCCAAGGTGCGCCTGCACATTATGGGCGGCGTGGATGACGAGGAATATGGCGCCGAGTGCCATGCGCTGGTGGAGACATTGGGCGTGCGTGACTTGATCTTTACCGGTCGTACTTTATTTGGAGCAATGCCTCCAAAAGGACAGGAAATGGATGACCATTACTTTGGAATCATCAAACCAAGAATCGAAGGATTCATGAAAGATTTAAATATCGAAGCATGGAAACTTGGAATCAGTGCGAAGACAGAACATAATGAAGTA
>OGPG01001841.1_pt1 | contig 13611 bp, 13 predicted proteins | sample 1552851 | NCBI WGS metagenome assembly OGPG01 (sample SAMEA2579909, study PRJEB22360) | human gut metagenome | biome: human gut; feature: human-associated habitat; material: faeces | place: Denmark | collected 2008/2010 | reverse complement strand
GAGTGCGGCTTCGGGATCGACTCCGTAGAGCCGGCAGGCGTTGACCAGCGCGAAGAAGAGGTCGCCGAACTCCCCTTCCATCGCTTCGTGATCGCCGCGGCGCATTTCGGTCTCGACTTCCGCCGTCTCTTCGCGGACTTTCGCCCAGACGTCTTCGCGTCGCTCCCAGTCGAATCCCGCACCGGCGGCCTTTTCGCCGATGCGCAGCGCCTTGACCATCGCCGGCAGACTGACGGGAACTCCGCCCAGCGTACCGCTGCGACGGTTTTTCTTGCGCAGTTTGAGCGCCTCCCAGTTGCGTTTCACGTCGTCGGGCGTGTCGGCGTGGATGTCGCCGTAGACGTGCGGATGACGGTAGATCAGCTTGTCGCACAGGCCGTCGACCACATCCGCATAGTCGAACGCTCCGGCTTCGGCGCCCAGTTTCGAGTAGAAGACGATATGCAGCATCAGGTCGCCCAGCTCCTCGCGGATGCCCTCCATGTTGCGGTCGAGAATAGCGTCGGCCAGTTCGTAGGTCTCCTCGATCGTGTTGCCGCGCAGCGTCTCGAAGGTCTGCTTGCGGTCCCACGGGCACTTTTCGCGCAATTCGTCCATGATCTTCAACAGTCGCAGCGTTGCCGCGGCAAGTTTGTCCTGTTCCATTGGCAATAATCGTTTTCGAATGCAAAGGTAGGGTTTTTCACCGGAAAACAGGACAGTCAAGGGTTTTTTATCGATTCTGCGTTCCTGTACGCTTTGGGAGACATGCGTTTTGCCTTTTTGAACATGCGGTTGAAATGCGGAACGTCGTTGAACCCGACCAGGTAGCAGATCTCCGACACTTGCTTCTGCGAATGTTTCAGCAGTTCGCAAGCCGTGTTCAAACGGTATTGCGTGACGAACTGCGAAAAGGTCATTCCCTTGCACCGTTTGAAATACGAACAGAACGCCGAACGGTTCATTCCCACTTCCGCAGCGATCTCCTTCAAGGAGATGGCGTGGACATAGTGCGCCATGACGTATGCCGCGATCTGCTGCATCCGCCTCACGTCCCGCTCGATGCGCATCGGCCGACCGGCGAACGTGTGATCCGGCGACGTGAAAACGGTCGGCAGCAGGCGGAGCATCGCGCTCAGGCGCTCCAATTCATCCATGCCGGTCATCTCGGATAGCAGTTTGCGGATGATGCAGGAGCTTTCCGGCCCGAATTTCAACGCATCGGTCGGGAAAGGGATGCCGGCCAACCGGTTCCGTACTTCGGGAAACGTTTCCATACACCGCTTCACCAGCGAGTGGTCGAACGCAGCCATCAGATAGCGGATACGCCCGTCGGTATCCGCCGACTCGGGCGCATACTCCCACCGGTGAAGCATGGACGGAGGTATCAACGCTACGTCGCCGGCCGTAAAGGGCTGGCATGTGTCGCCCGCCGTCCGGCTGCCGTATCCGTGAACGACGTAATACAACTCCCATGCATCGTGTCGGTGCAATTTTGCTTCGGTACGGGTTTCGACTCGCTGGTCTATGAAGAAGAACGAGTGGTTTTCCGCTTCGGGTAATTCGTAGGGAATGGCCGTGTCTTCCATGAAAACTCTGATTTGCCTGATTGCAAATATATGACAAATATATGAAACGAATGCACAAATCGACAACAATAGACGGGCGTAACTTTGTATCCGTAAACAAAAGTCGGAACTTAAAAATATTTGTTGTCATGGAATTTTATGAGGTATTGGAGAGAAGAAGGACCATTCGTGACTTTTCCGATAAAATCGTCACGGACGAAGTGCTGGAAAAAATTCTGTCGGCGGCTTTCAAGGCTCCGACCAACGACCATTTGCGGCAGTTCGAGTTCATTGTCGTGCGCGGGAGGGAGAACATCGCACGGCTCGTAGCGCCGGTAACGGAAAATACCCGAAATATCCAGCAAGCAGGGTTGGAGGCGGCCGAAGCGATGGATGAGGACGAACGCGCCATGTTCGTCGATGCTTTGCCCAAACAGCGGCGGATGCTCATCGAGAGCGACTGCCTCGTACTGCCGTTTTTCCGGCAGAAGGATTGCCCGCTGTGCAGGCCGACGGATCAAAGTTCGCTCAACTATTTCGCCTCCGCATGGTGCGCCGTGGAAAACATGCTGCTCGCCGCAGCCGCCGAAGTGGGCATCGCACGCGGCAACCGGTTTCCGTCCATTGCTCTGACGACCAAAGGCGGAATCGCATCCAATTCGATCAAAGGTTTAACTTCGGCCAACCCTTGGGCGTGGGATGCGTTAGGCTCGCTGACACTCCCCGTCTTCAATTTCGGCAGACTTCGCCGCGCGGAACAGGCCGCCATGGAACGTTACACGCAGTCGGCGCTGACCTACGAGCAGACCGTGCTGACGGCCTTTTCCGACGTCGAGCAGGCGCTGGTGGCCATCGCCACCTACCGCAGGCAGACCGAACGCTACGGCGAGCTGGTTCTCGCCAACGACCGCATCGCCGCGATGACGCAGGCGCTCTACCGCAGCGGCCTGTCCGACTACCTCGACGTGATCGACGCCCAGCGCAGTCTCTATCAGTCGCAGATGGAGTTCGTCAATCTGGTGGCGCAGCAATATATCAACTACGTCAATCTCTGCAAGGCGTTGGGCGGCGGGTGGTGAGACGAATATACCCACATGGGGATTGCACATCTCGGCGTAAAATCGTATCTTTGGAGCCAAAAACCAAAGAGCGACAATGCGTCTATCCGAACTTAAGACCGGGGAATCGGCCACGATACTCAAAGTGACGGGTGGTGTTCGTCGAGGTAGTTCCTAAAAGTGACGGGACACGGCGGTTTCCGCCGCCGCATCATGGAGATGGGTTTCGTCCGCGGACAGCGGGTCGAAGTGATTCTCAACGCCCCGCTGAAAGACCCCATCGAATACAAGATCATGGGCTACGACATTTCGCTGCGGCGCAGCGAGGCCGACATGGTCGAGGTGCTCACCGACAGTGAGGCCCACGAATACCTCGCAGGCGGCGGAGATCAGCGTCGTCATCGCCACGAGCCCGTCGGAAAACCGGAACAGGACGAGGAGCTCAGGGCCACGGAACCGGAACCCGACGCAGGATGCTGCACGAGCATCGACGAAGTGGTGACACGCCGCACGCGGACCATCACGGTAGCGCTGGTGGGCAACCCCAACAGCGGCAAAACCTCGCTGTTCAACCTCGCTTCCGGATCGCATGAACGGGTAGGGAACTACAGCGGGGTTACGGTCGATGCCAAAACGGCCCGCTTCCACCAAGGACACTACACATTCAACCTGGTCGACCTGCCCGGCACCTATTCCATCACCGAATATACGCCCGAAGAGTTGTATGTCCGCACCCACATCCTGCGCGAAATGCCGGACGTGGTGATCAACGTCGTCGATGCGACCAACCTGGAACGCAACCTGTTCCTCACCACGCAGCTTATCGACATGGACATCAAGGTGGTCATCGCCCTGAACATGTACGATGAGATGGAACAAACCGGCGCACGGCTCGATTACGAACACCTGGGCCGCATGCTGGGCATTCCGATCGTTCCGACGGTCGCTTCGCAGGGAACCGGCATCCGCCGGCTGTTCGATACCGTAGCCAAAGTATTCGAGGACAAAGAGCCGACCGTACGGCATATCCATATCAATTACGGCACGGACCTCGAAGAAGCGATCGGCATCCTCCAAAATAAAATCTGGGAAAACAGCGACATCGTTGCCCTCTATTCATCTCGTTATCTCGCGATCAAACTGCTCGAAGGCGACCAAAGTTCGTTCAAATTGCTTGAAAAATGTGCGAACTTCAACGACATCACCAAAACGCAAGCGCTGCTGAAACAGAAGCTCGAAAAACGGTTCGGCGAGAATCCCGAGTCGGCGATCGCCGACGCCAAGTACGGCTTCATCGTCGGAGCGTTAGAAGAAACCTACCAGGGCGAGACACACGATAAACATGCGCGGACGGGACGGATCGACCGCATCATGACGGATAAGATCTGGGGACTGCCGGTTTTCCTGCTATTGATGTGGGTGATGTTCCAGGCCACCTTCACGCTCGGGGCCATCCCCGCCGGATGGATCGAGAGCGGCGTGAGCTGGCTGAGTGATACGGTTACGAATTTAATGGCCAAAGGATCGCTGCGCAACCTGATCGTCGACGGCATCATCAGCGGAGTAGGGGGAGTGATCGTCTTTCTGCCCAACATCCTGATCCTGTTCTTCTTCATTTCGCTGATGGAAGATACGGGCTATATGGCACGCGCGGCCTTCATCATGGATAAGCTGATGCATAAGATCGGACTGCACGGCAAGTCGTTCATTCCGCTGCTGATGGGCTTCGGATGCAACGTCCCGGCGATCATGGCCACCCGCACGCTCGAAAGCCGCAAGGACCGCATCCTGACGATGCTGATTATCCCGTTCATGTCCTGTAGCGCACGGCTGCCGGTATACGTCCTGCTGATTTCTGCATTTTTTCCTAAAAATCAAGGGTTGGTACTGTTGTCGGTCTACCTGTTCGGCATCCTGATCGCGATCCTCTCTTCCATCCTGTTCAAGCGGGTCTTTTTCCGCAGGGACGAGGCACCCTTCGTCATGGAATTGCCGCCGTACCGGATTCCGACGACCCGCAGCGTCGTGCGCCACATGTGGAGTAAGGGCGTGCAATACCTGCGCAAGATGGGAACAATTATTCTGGTCGCTTCGGTGATCGTATGGGCACTGAGCCATTACCCGACCGGAGACGGTTCGCTCACGCCGGCCCAACAGCAGGAGCAATCTTATATCGGCCGGATCGGGAAAGCGATCGAACCGGCAATACGACCGTTGGGTTTCGATTGGCAGATCGGCGTCAGCCTGGTCAGCGGACTAGCCGCCAAGGAGATAGTCGTCAGCACGATGGCCGTACTGACCGATGCCGGCGATAATGAGATAACATTGACTGAAAAATTACAGGAACAGGTATACACGCAGGGAGACCGTGCCGGGGAAAAGGTCTACACCCCGTTGGTAGCCTACTCGATGATGATCTTTATCCTGCTCTATTTCCCTTGTATTGCAGCTATTACGGCTATCCGCAAAGAGGCCGGACGGTCATGGGCCGCCTTTACGCTTTTCTACACGACGGGTTTGGCATGGCTTATGTCGTTTATCGTGTATCAGGTCGGAGGTTTGTTCTGACCCGGAAATCAAATAGCCATGCAGGATCTTATCGTATATATTATCGTCGGAGTCTGCGTCATCTGGGCTGCCATCATGATCTACAGGCGATTTAAAGCTACTCCGGACGGCAAATGTTCCGGCTGCCCGCTTTACACGGCTTGCCAGGCGTGTGCCGAAGAGGCGGAGTGCCCCGGATGCAGCGACAAAAGCTTTTCACGCAAGCAGCGGCGAAACCGGACGCACGTTCCGCACAAAAAACATTACTCGCTCAGTTGACGCAACGCCCGGGCCAATTGGTCCGGACACGAGGTTCCTTTCCCTTTGCAGTCGATCCCTTCCAGACGCCTGATCGCCTCTTCTATTTCCATTCCTTCCAGTAAGGCGGCAATTCCCTGGGTATTGCCGTGACATCCTCCGGCAAAAGAGACCTTCCGGATCCTGCTGCCGTCAACATACACTTCAATCCGGCGCGAACATACCCCTTCGGGCGTGTATTCAATAATTTTATCCATAACGTTCGGGGACAATAGTGTCCCAAAGATACCAAAAAGCATACGTCCCGATTGCGGTACAAATAAAAATTTTTATCTTTGTTAACCACAAAGCAGGTATGGCCTGTACCTGCTGCAAGGAACGATCAAATCAAACCTGAAAACATACTAATGATGACTAGCAGAGAAAGAGTTTTAAAAGCGTTCCGCCGCATCGAAGGGCTACCCGACCGTGTACCCGTGGAGTTCGACCTGTGCCGCCAGCACCTAGACTATTTCGGCAAAAAGCTGAACATCCCGGTTCATGTTACGGACAACCTTTATGAAGACGTTACCTACCGAATCAGCGGTAACGAAATCCGCACGGCGATGGGCAGCGATACCGTAATTGTCGGCGCATCGGTTTCGGACGATTTCAAAATCGAGAAACGCGAAGACGGAACCTGGCTCAACGAATACAAGATGCGTATGCAGCAGGGGTCGCTCTACGTCGAAGTGGTGGAATACCCGCTTGCCAATGCCCAGACTGCAGCCGATATCAAAAACTACCAGTTTCCCGACCCCGACGCTCCGGGCCGTTACCGTGACGCGGAAGCCTTGGTAAAAAAATACAAGGACGATTATTTCATCATCGGTGACATCGAGGTGACTCTTTTCTCCCTGGCCCACCAGCTTGCCGGGTTCGAGAAGATCCTGATGAGCATGTTCATGGAAGACGAATACCTCGAACCACTTTTCGCGGCCTGCGGGGAATTCCAGACGCAGATCGCACTGCGCCTGATCGACGCCGGTGTGGATGCCATCTGGGTGGGTGACGACTTCGGATCGCAGACCAGCACGCTCTTCGCACCGGAAATGTTCCGCAAACTGCTATTGCCGTATTACAAAAAGATGATTGACACGCTGAAGGCCAAAAAACCGGATCTGGTAATGATTCTGCACAGCGACGGCGCCGTAGGCACACTGATGCCGATGATCAAAGAGTGCGGCTTCGACGTGTTCAACCCGGTTCAGCCCGGAGTTCCGTTGCACTCTCCGCAGGAGGTCAAGGATAAATACGGCGATATGTTCGCATTCTGGGGTGCGATCGACCAGCAGTACCTGATGCCGAACGGCACCGATGAAGAACTCGAAGCCGACATCAAGGAACGCATCGAAATCCTTGGCAAAGGCGGCGGATACATGGTGGCTCCGGCCCACATCATTCAGGCAGACGTAAAGCCCGAGCGCGTCGAGAAGTTCATCGAACTGTGCAAAAAGTACGGCCAGATTTACTAATCTCGGCTTGCATTATTCTACTAAAAGCGGAACCAATCTGGTTCCGCTTTTAATTTGTATTCATCCGCATCAAAAGAAACACAACCTACGAAGTCTCAATCAATCGTCCCCCACAAGAGCATTCACCGTTGTCCGCCGACTTTCCCATTATGAGATTTCAGACCGGGACAAGTTAGTCGGCCACTTATCCTCAAAGCCTGCAGTCGTATTGACCGGCTGGCTGGGTATACAACTATTCCATCGTGAAAATAACCCTTCCGGACGGCAGCTCACCGGAAGGCATCGGATGCATTCCGGACATTTTGGTCGAAAACGATCGAAATAACTACCTGGAAGATAAAACATTAATCAAGGCGTTGGAGTATCTAAACCAGCGTTATGGTATCTAGGTCAGCCATCCAACACCTTGATTTCAAATAAACCCATCCTTTAACAAACCGCCGTCAGGATAGTCGGAATAATGTGTAAACGGAAATTAGGCTTTCAGCGCTTCGATCAGGTGCGGCATCATCGTCCAAACTGAATTCTCATCCTGTGCCGTATAGAAGTTACCGTCGATCTCCGACTTCTCATCGGTGACGACACCGTTACGAATAGCCGCTTTGGCCAATGGATGCACTGCCAGTTTCCGACCCGCAGTGATACCCACAAAATCGAACATCATGGCACCGGCACAATGGCCGATCATCATTTTTCCCTTTTCCCCGAAAGTTTTAATCACTTCCATCAAATCGACGTTATAAGGCTCCGAAGCATGCTGTTGAAAAACGGGCACAGCATCGCCGCAGGCAAAAACCAGCGCGTCGAACTGATCCTCTTTACCTTTCAGGTTGGCAATCACATCATCGGCCACCAACGTAATACCCGAATTGGTTTTAATCTCTTTTGCCGGAGCCACCGCATAAACCTCGTATCCGATCCCATTTTCAAAAAAAGCCTCCAAATACTGGAACAAACCGAATCCATTAACCGGATTAACGGCTACCGCCGCAACACGTTTTGCCATAATTCAATTTTTTAATGACACAATAGTTATTTTTAGTAAGTTTATTACTTTTGTGATGCGAATATAAAACCAATTGTACAAATAACCAAGAACCAACATCAATGTCAGAGAGTTACATCAAAGTAACCTTTGCTGGCTTTCAAAAAGATAAACCTGCAAGAAGAATGCAAAACTTTCACCATACCAACGATTGTCCGATCCGGGATATCCTCACGCGAATCGGGGAAAAGTGGCCGATGCTCGTACTGGTGACGCTGCACGCCAACGGAACCATGCGTTTCAGCGACATCCAGAAATCCATCGCCGATATTTCACAACGGATGCTGACCGTCACACTGCGCAATCTCGAAACAGACGGACTGGTATCCAGAAAAGTTTATCCGGAAGTGCCCCCACGGGTAGAATATAAGCTGACCGTAACCGGACAAAGCCTGATTCCGCATATCGACGCCCTGGTGGGGTGGGCACTCGAACATATGCCGGACATTCTTTCAAGAAGGAAAAGCAGAACGGCATAAAGTACCCCCACGGAGCCTGTACGCCACATCGACGACAATACGATACACGCCTCGCTGTCCCCGGAACGCTACAACAAACGCCGGGAAAGGATTTCCATAAACCGATCCTTATAGGAATCGGTGATCGGAATATAAACCTTGCCGAATACGATCCGGTTGCGCTCAATGGTCGTCACACGATCCAGATTGACTATGAAAGAACGGTGCACCCGGATAAAGCGGGTATCGGGCAGGGCGTCTTCCATCGCCTTCATACTCATCAGCGTCATGACCGGGCCATCATCCGTATGAATGCGCACATAATCTTTGACTCCTTCCAGATAGAGCACGGAATCCAGATGGATCTGGACGATTTTGTAGTCGGTTTTTACGAAGATACTCCGTTCCTCGACGGAAACATTCGCCTTGACCGCGCCTCGTTCCAGTTCGAACTGGCGTTGTGCTTTCTGGGCCGCCGACAGGAAGTCGGCATAGCTGACCGGCTTGAGCAGGTAATCGAGTGCTTCGACGCGGAACCCCTCGACAGCGTATTGTTCGAACGCTGTAATAAAAATGACTTTCATCTCCGGCGGCAGCAAACGCGAGAGTTCCAGTCCGCTGAGATTCGGCATCTGGATATCGAGAAACAACAGTTCGGCCTGCATCCCATTACGGATAGCCTCCATAGCACTGAGTGCATCGGGGTAGGAACCGGCCGACTCCAGGAAAGGTGTCTGGTTTACATATCCTTCGACCAGTTCGCGGGCCAACGGTTCGTCATCGACCACTATGGAACGCAATAACGACATCACTTCTCACAATTTGTTTCGACAAGATAATCATTTTGACCCGATTTCGCTATCCTGCACATGCGGTTTCAATGTCAGGATCAGCTGCGCCACATACTGCTCCCCGATCTTTTCCATCCGCAGAATATGCTGTCCGGGATAGAGCAGGCTCAGGCGGCGGCGCAAATTTTCAAGGCCGATGCCCGATCCGCTGCGATCCAGTTCATTTTTCGGAAAACAACTGTTTTCGACCGTGCAAATCAGCGTATCACCTCCGGTCAATGCGAACGAAATGTGAATGAAGGAGGGTTCCGTTGCACTGACACCATGTTTAAAGGCATTTTCGATCAATGCGATAAATAGCAGCGGAGCCACCTGGTATCCCCGGTCGTCCTCAGGCAGGTTCACTTCGAGCTGTACCTGTTTCGACAAACGAAGGCTCATCAGTTCCACATAGCTGCGAATAAACGCCAACTCCTTAGACAACGGCATCATCTGCTGATTGTTGTCATACAGTACATACCGCAGCAACTGGCTCAACGAATGCAACGCATACTGCGCCTGCTGGGGATTGAGCGCCACCAGCGCATAGATATTGTTCAGCGTATTGAACAGAAAATGGGGGTTGAGCTGGCTTTTCAGGTTTTGCAATTCCGCCTGCGTGCGTTCCTTTTCGATCTCCTGTTTTTCCCGCTCGACACGATACCAGCGTCCCGTCATTTTGATGGCTACACTCAACCCCGTAACCAGCAGCATCGTCACAGCGTCCCGGAGCATGAAAAAGAGATAAAATTGCGTACGGGCACGCGGGCGGGAAGAAGGGGGGATCCCCATCACATACGTCCGGAGGAATTCATGCCAGCCATGTAGTCCAACTGCCAGCAATATAATTAACAGGAGATTGATCAGGACAAAGGTCCCGAGCCGCTTGCGGAACAACAAACGATCGATCAGCACGAAATAATTGAGGTAAAAGACAAGCATGAACGCGAGCGGCGAAGCGCAGAAACCCAGGTAGCGGGCCCACGAAATCGAATTGCCTTCGCCCTGCGAGAAAAAGAGCGGAGAGCAGAACATCATCGCCCAGGCGATCGTATGGACGATAACCTGGATAACTTTTGTCCGCGATCGTTGAGTCGTTTGCATAATTGAAAAAGGGAGAATTGACGAAATAAAAGTAAAAGGAATTTCTCCCGCAAACAACTGATTCGTACCGATTGCAAAAAAAATACGACCGAACCGCCGGTTTTAACGATCAATCCGATGCCGACGGTTGTTGCTCCATACGACCAGACAAACCGAAGCGAGGATCAGCATCAAACCGGAGGCATATTGCAGAATGAACGGTTCACCGAAGTGAAAAATACCCACCAATACAGCCGTAACCGGCTCCATCGAACCGAGAATCGCCGTCACGGTCGACCCGACATTCTTAACCGCCAGTATCAGCGTCAAATTGGAGATAACCGTAGGAACCAGCGCAATCAGCAAAACATTCACCGCCTGATACCAACTGCGGATCGGCCCGATGCCGGTGGTCAGTCCCGCGAACATAGCGAACAATACCGCCGCGGACAACAGGATATAGAAAGTCAGCGGCAGTGAATCGATTCGTCCGACACCCGTTTTATTAACGCCTACGATATAGAGAGCATAAGTTATCACGGTAATCAGCACCAGCATGATGCCTTCTACGTTCACGACAGCACCGCCGCTCCAACTCAGCAACCCGACAGCCAGCAACGAAACGACCGCAGCCACCACCAATCCGGCCGACCGTTTCTCACGAAAAAAGACGATCATCAGAAACGTGACCAAAATGGGATACAGAAAATGAATCGTCGTAGCAATACCACTGGGGATCAAACTATAGGAGAGAATCAGGCCGAGCGACGTGCCGGCATAAAGCCACCCCAGACCGACGATAATCACGAATTCACGGGCCGTAATGACAAAACTTTTCCGCTGCGCCGCGGCGACCAGCCCGATCAGCAATGCCGCAACACCCATCCTGTAAAACAGCACCGTTGCAGCCGACATACCGCTGCCGAGCAGCGCGATCGAAAAAAAAGGAACCAACCCGAAGGTGGTCGATGAAATCAAAGCATACAGTACACCGCGAAAACTCCCCATAAATGCGAAAAAGACTAAAACCGTGCAAAGGTAGCTCAATTTGCATTTAGATTTTGGGAACCGGGAATTTATATTTTTCATAAGTGATCACCACCAGGACAATACCGATCAGGATCAGTCCGGCAGCAATCAGGTTATTGTAATCGAGTTCGACCTGTCGGCGCAACAGGGCCAGGATAGTGGCCGAAATCGGCTGCAAATAGGAGTAAAGGCCCGTATGCACCGAGGTCAGTTTCTCCGTACCGTAATACAGCAGGTAGTTGGGCAGCACAGTTCCCAGCACCAGGATATATGCGATTTCAAGCCCCCCGGCCACTGGCAACGACGCAAAATCATAGTGCATCAACCCTTTGGCAAAGAACGGGGCGGAAATCACCAGCCCGATGATGTAATACCAACCCGTGACGAGGATCGTACCGTATCGCATCAGCGAAGGTTTGATGAAAATCGTATTGGTGGCAGCGGCCAATACGCTGATAAACATAAACAGGTTGCCGAATTCCCGGCTGCGCAAAACGGGGATTCCGTTGCCGAGGATCAGTACAGCCGCACCGATAAAAGCCAGAATCACGCCGATCACCTTAGCCATGTGCAGCCTCTCGTGCAGCATCCGCGCCGAAACAACCAGCGTGACGATCGGTGCCATTGTGGCAATCGTCGAAGCGTCCACCGGGTTGGTGTATTCGGCCCCCCAGAGCATCATGAATTCATGCCCGTAAATAACCAGCACCGTCGGTATCAGAATTTTCACAAAGTCTTTCGCCGGAATCCGGTAGCGCTGCGAAAAAAAAGTCCACGGCACAAAACAGACGGCAGCAAAAGCCACGCGAAAGAAGAACAGGTCCTCGAAATCCATGTAATGATGGATAATCGAGACGTAGAACGAAAAGTTCATCCCGAAAAGAACATTCGCGAAGATCAATGCCAAGTGTGGTTTAAGCTTACCAGGTATCGTCGTTTGGCCTGTTGTCATCTTTGCAGGAAGATTTTAGGGCTGGGAATGACTATTCAGATTTAGCTTCCGTAGTTTTTGTTTATCCGGTGAAAGCATGCGTGACTATTCGAACAAATAAAATGCCGAGCACCCGTAAGCCGATCCATCTGTAAAAAGAGATTTACCGCCTCATTAAAAGTTTACATAAAATATAAGGGGCATCCCCAAATCAATTGCCGGATGCCCCTCTGATGCTCACTGATTAAAGTGTAATTAGTCGAAAATATTCAGTCCCAGTTTATTCGCGATATACAAAATGGCCTTTTGTGCTTTGACCGAATTTCCCGCATCGTCGAGCGGGGGGGAGAAGGCCGCTATGCCCATCACGCCGGGAACGACCCCGAGCACACCGCCGCCGACACCGGTTTTGGCCGGCACGCCCGAGGTGTACATCCAGTCTCCGGTATGCTGGTAAAAACCGACCGTAGCGATCATCGACGTGATTTTCGGTGCGAGGGCCTTATCGAATACCTGGGTCTTGGTCACGGGATTGACGCCCCGGTTGGCGATCGTACCGCCGCAGATCGAAAGCTGCTTGGGTGTAATGCCCAGCGAACACTGCCGCGTATAGATATCGAGCGACATGTCGGGGTCGTCGTAAATCCGGTTGTAATTCTTCAACAACCAGGCAATCGAACGATTGTTGAAATTGGTATCGGATTCCGATTTATACAGCTCGTCGATCAGCACCAACGGACTGCCGCACAATTGTCCGAGGAAATCCGTAATAGCTTTCCATTTCCCGGCCGAATCACCCACCGGTTTTACCATACTGCAAGCCGAAATGGCACCCGCATTCACCAACGGCGAAGAGGGATGGTCGTTTTCGAGCAGGATCGCCATGATCGAGTTGAACGGCAATCCGGTTGCGTCCGCACCGATCTTTTGCAAGATTACATCCGCGCCGTACTGTTTCATCACGAGGATGGCGGTAGGAACCTTCGAGACGGATTCTATACCGAATACGTAGCCCGTGTCTCCGACCTCGATCACCTCACCGTCAGGCAGGCAAACCGAGATACCGAACAGCGACGAAGACACATTGGCCAAATAGGGAATGTAATCGGCATTTTTGCCGCCCGTATCGCTTTTCACAACGTTGTACGCCTCTTGTACAACGGCTTTTATCTGATCGTTTGTTAAGTTCTTGTTCATGACTCTGTTTTTTGATTGTTGGTCGCGTCACCGGCCGCGCCGGCAGTAGGAGTGGCCGCAGCAGACGGGGTCGCAGGTGCGGTTACAGTCGCAGCAGCGGCTGCGGAAGCATTT
>OGPG01001832.1_pt1 | contig 13733 bp, 13 predicted proteins | sample 1552851 | NCBI WGS metagenome assembly OGPG01 (sample SAMEA2579909, study PRJEB22360) | human gut metagenome | biome: human gut; feature: human-associated habitat; material: faeces | place: Denmark | collected 2008/2010 | reverse complement strand
CTGATCGCCGCGACCGCGCTGCTGCTCGTCGCCAAACGGCGCGCCCTGCGCCGCCGCACCGTCGCGTCGGGGCCGACGTGGGGCTGCGGCTTCACAGCCGTCAACACCCGTATGCAGTACACGGGCGAATCGTTCGTCGAAGGGTTGGAAAGCATCGTCCACCCCTTCACCGAGGAGGTCGTCGAGGGCAAAGCGGTCGACAAGCAGGAGATCTTCCCCTCGGCGCACGACTTCGACATCCGCCGCAAAGACCGCGTCGCGCGGCTCTTCTCGGCATGGTGGGTCGAATCGCTCCGCCTGCTCAACGCCCGCGTCATGCGGCTGCGCACGGGCAAGATCAACCACTACATCCTCTTCGCGCTGCTCTTCATCGTGCTCGTATTCCTATGTTCCATCCTCAACCTACTCTGATGACGACGCTGTTGAATATCCTGCTGCTCGTCGCCGTCGCCCTGTCGATCACGGGCGTCGTCAACCGCACGCGCGCACGGCTGGCGACGCGGTCCGGCCCGCCGCGGCCCGCGCTTCACGCAGCACCTCCACAATACGGCCCTGCTGCTGCGCAAGGGGGCCGTCTACTCGACCACGACCTCGGCGCTCTTCCGCACGGCACCGGCCCTCCACCTCGCGGCGGCCGTCACGGCGCTGCTCTTCATCCCGGTAGGCGACCTGCCGCCCGTCGTCTCGTTCCCGGGCGATCTGGTCTGCTTCATCTACCTGCTCGCACTGAGCCGCGCGGCGCTCATCCTGGCGGCCATGGACACGGGCAGCTCGTTCGAGGGCATGGGTGCCAGCCGCGAAGCGCTCTACGGCGCGCTGGTCGAACCCGCGCTGCTGCTCACCACAGCCACGCTGGCGCTCATGACGGGACATACCTCCTTCGCGGCGATCTTCTCGGCTGCGACGCCCGTCGAAGTGCGTTTCACGATCATCCTGTTGCTGCTGGGTTACCTGCTGACCAAAATCTTCATCGTCGAGCAGGGGCGCATTCCGGTCGACGATCCGCGCACGCACCTCGAACTGACGATGATCCACGAAGTGATGTGCCTCGACTACTGCGGCGTCGACCTGGCCTATATCAAGATGGCCGGATGGCTCAAGACCGCCGCGCTGTCGGTGCTCGCCGCCGACGCCGTCGCCGCGACCTGCTGCCCCCGCTGGTGGGCGGCGGCCCCGCTCGCGGTGCTCGTCACGGGGCTTTCGGTGGGCATCGTCGAATCGACCCAGGCCCGCAACAAACTCGCCCGCAACACCACCTTCATCCTCACCGTCGCGGCGCTGGCCGTCCTCGTGTTCTTCACGGGCTACCTGCTGCAACTTAACATCGGTCTGCAATGATACTTCCGCTGATCATCCTCTACGTCGTGACGCTCGTCTATCTGGCGATCACCGAGCGTTTCCGCAATTTCGCCTCGCTGATCGGCCTTCAGGGGTGGCTGCTGTTCGCCGTCGCCCTGGTGCGGCTGCACGCCATCAACCCCGCCGAACTGGCCTTCATCTGCCTCGAAACCCTGCTTTTCAAGGGCATCCTCGTCCCGGGACTGCTTTTCGCCGTCATCCGCCGCACGAAGATCAACCGCGTCTCGCGCTCCGGCTCCACGCAGTCCGGCTCGCTGCTGCTGTCGCTCGTGGCGCTGGCCGTGAGCGCCTCGGTCACCTATTACATCGCCGACACGACCATCGACCTGGTGTTCTTCGGCGTGGCCTTCTACTCGCTGTTAAGCGGACTGATCCTGATCGTCATGCGCCGCCGGATCTTCTCCCACATGGTCGGCTTTCTGGTCATCGAAAACGGCGTGTTCCTCTTTTCGACGGCCATCGGCGTCGAGATGCCGCTGCTGATCAACTTCGCCATCCTGCTCGACATCCTCATCTCGGTGCTGATGCTGGGCATCTTCTTCACCAAAATCGACGGCAAGCTCCATGCCGACGACGCCGATTCACTCACCAACGTAAAGGACTGACGCCATGATCTGCTACCTCATTTTCAGCGTCCTCATCGCGGCAGCGGCCTTCACGGTCCGCCGCCGGAGCCTGCTGCGCCTCACGGGCGCGGCCTTCTACGCCGTGCAGGCGGCCTTCGCCGTTCGGATCGTCGCCGGAGGGCTTTACGGCGAGACCTCGGCCGTGTGGTTCGCCTTCGACGCCGCGGGCACGCTCTTCTACTGCCTGCTCTGCATCGTCTCCGCCTTCGCCTTTTTCCACTCGAAGGCCAGCCTCCACGACTGCGACCTGCGCCAGACCCGCACCTACGCGGGCCTGCTGATGCTCCTGACCACAGCCATCGCGGGAGCCTATTTCGCCTCGAACCTCGCCGTGACGTGGATCTTCCTCGAAGCCACCACGCTCTGCTCGGCGGGCATCGTCTACCACCGCCGCACGGCGCAGGCGCTGGAAGCGGCGTGGAAATACGTCTTCGTCTGCTCGACGGGCATCGCCATGGCCTACCTGGGCATCCTGCTGCTGGCCGCCGCCACCGACTGCGAGTCGCTCGACTACGCCACCGTCGCCGCCGCGGCCCCGGGCGGCAGCGCCCTCTACCTGAAGACGGCCTTTCTGCTGATCCTCTGCGGTTACAGTTGCAAGGCCGAGCTGTTCCCGCTCTACACCGTGGGCGTCGACGCCAACTTCGCCGCCCCGGCCCCGGCCTCGGCGCTGATCTCCACGGGACTGGTCAACGCCGGGTTCCTGGCGTTGCTGCGGGTCTACAAACTGCTCGCCGCGACCGAAGTCTTCCCATGGGTGAAATCCGTGCTGCTGCTCGTCGGCGTACTGTCGCTGGTGGTCGGCGCGCTGTTCCTGCGCCGCACCAACAACTACAAACGCTTCAGGTACTATGATCCAAAGACTGGAAACTACATCAGCCAAGACCCGATAGGTTTGGCGGGTGGTAATCCTACACTATACGGATATGTTTTCGACCCCAATACACAGATAGACCCGTTGGGATTGGAGTGCGGATATAACAAAAAGAAATTACCAGAACTTCCAGACACATTTGCAAGAGAGTTTGAAACCTTGAGAATAAAGAAAATAAAAAAAGGAGCTAAACTATATAGGTCACCATGGATACCTGAAGAAACACCTGATAATGCGGGTAAGTGGTTCGGGACAAGAAAGACGGTAACTGCAAAAGGAACAGACTCAATGTATCAAATTGAAAAATGGGGTAATCCCAACAAAATACAGAGGGTTTATGAGGTTACAGATGATATATATGTCTATTATGGAAAAGTAAAAGGAGGTACAGGTTATCAAGTTTTATTGCCTAAAGATGTTAGTCCCTCCGATGTTTTAATTTATAAAAATGAACATATATTGCAATGATGAAAAATAATATAATAAATATCCTAACCGAAATAATCGATCTGCTTAATCGAACAAATTGGATTAAACAGGCAGAATGGTACAACAGCAAACTTGAATTAATAAAAAAAACGGGTGAAAAGACTCCTGAATTTAGCCATTTATTAGAAGATTTAGATAAATCTATTTCTGGAATGGGGTCATTTTCAGATTTGCCAATGAAAAAAGAATATAGTGATATTCAATGGGATTTGTCCATCAAGTTAGGTGAAATAATAAAGGAATACTTTAATAATTTATTAAAATGAAATAAGAACCGCTTCAAATGAGGCGGTTCTTTATTGTAAAATCCTGATTATTGGGTTAAATTAAAAAAGTTATCAACAGGTCTTTTGTTTGTTTTCCCTCTTTTCTTCTGATGGTTTTAAGGGATTGGATCATGCTTCGTTTTTCATGTATATTTGTCCGTTTTTCTCTTTCTTTTTTTAGTCTGATGATTGGGGCTTTCTTTATTCAGTCTATTCAAGGGAGGTAACAGGTATGAAGCTATTGAACAACTCAGGGATCGGTCTATAAGGATAAGTACAAGAAGTATTTCTTTTAACAAAAATGCGTGACATCAAAAGGAGGGGATAAATAGAGATTACCCCTACCAAAAACTGATACTTTTAAATTTACTGATTCTGTTTTCTTGATTGGGGGCTTTCATACGTTACAGATAGTCAAAAAGAACATGCCCTATCCATGGTTCATTAGGGTATGTTCTTGCATGGCTAATTCTATTTGGGGGCTTTCTTTTCTGCAAGACAAGGAGTTTTGCTCTTTATTGATTCAGTTTCCTTTCTTGCTCTATCTGTACCCGTTGCCGTTCTATCTCTTTTTTGAGTTCCTGTTCTGTCGGCAGATAAAGCATGTATTTGGACGCAAAAATCTGGTTGCTGTCATTGAGCAGGCTATATTTTACAATGGTCTTGTCTTTTTCGGTACACAGGATAAGCCCGATTGTCGGATTATCGGTTTCCTGCCGCATCTTTTCCTCAAAATAGCGTACATACATATCCATCTGACCGATGTCCTGATGGGTAAGCGGTTCGGCTTTCAAGTCTATGATTAAAAAGAATTTGAGTATATAGTTATAAAATACCAAGTCCGCATAAAAGTGTTTGCCCGTGTCGGTGGTAAGTCGGTACTGGCGACCCACAAAAGCGAAGCCCTTGCCTAATTCCTGCAAGAAGTTCTGCAACTTATCTATAATTGCCTGTTCCAGTTCATTCTCCCTAAAGTCCGTATTATCCTTTAAGCCTAAAAATTCCAGTACATAAGGGTCTTTGATGATGTCTTTCGGCTCTTGCCTGATTTCTTTTTCGGCAGCTTCATCCTTGACTATTTGGGTATTGTGGCTCATAAGCATCCGTTCGTAATAGAGGTTGCCGATTTGCCGTTCAAGCGTTCTCGTACTCCAGTTGCAATCTATGGTTTCCTGCATGTAAAACAGCCTTGCCTGCTCGTTCCCTACCTTTAAAAGCAGGCGGTAATGCGTCCAACTCAATTCAGGACGCAGTGCGTCACATTTTGGATAAACGAGGTAAAAGTTACGCATGTGGCGCAGGTTACTTTCATCAAAGCCACGACCGTGTTTTTTAGTCAGTTTTTGGGATAATTGTTTGAGAACCTGTTTGCCATATTCCGCCCTTTCTTTTCCCTTTTGTTCATCTTCGACGATTACTCTGCCGATATGCCAGTATGCCCTGACCATCGTAATATTGGCGGTACGGTAAACCGCAGCACGTGCCTCTTCGATTATTTGGTTAATCGTGTCGTAAAGGGTACTGATTCCTTTTGTTATTTCTCCATTTGTCACCATGTCATTCCAATAATTTGTACGCAAAGGTAGTAATTTAAAACGACTTGAAAACAAGGGGATTACTTTCTTTCATGCTCCGCAGGAACAGAGGGGCTTTCTTTATCGGGGCTTTCCTGTAATCGGATAAAAGGGAATGTACCAACCCTATAAAAACAGAACGCTGTTTTGACATGTTTTTTCAATGAAATAAAATCTCGTTTATAGAACCGAAAAATCCCTTAAAACTATCGGAAGAAAAGAGGGAAATGGTTGTCAGTCATCCCTTTGTGTTAATAACTTCATTTTCATTTCTCGTATAATCTGTGTTATTTCGTGCCTGACATTTAAACAATTACAGCATGAAGAATTTACAGATTACAAACTCCCGTTTCATCACCTATACAGATGACCTGTTAACGGTTGATGTGCTGGGCGGAGTGGATTTATCACAAGTGGAACGCATGGTTTGCACGCTCCGCATCACGTACAATGACTATCCGCCACAGCGCACCACATTGGATTTATACAATGACAACCAAACCGACAAGCTTCAAAGAACCCTTTGTGACAAATGGGGGCTGAAACTTCTCGAAGCCAGCCGCAGCCTTTCCACCCTTACCTTGCAGTTGGAGGAATACCGCCTGCAACAGTTGCGTTACACGGGCAAAGTCCCGCAACAGGCTTTTTCTCCGAGCGAGGAAGACAAACGCAGGGCAGTACATTTTCTTTCGGAAAAGAACCTGTCGGGCAGTCTGACAGAGCAACTGAACACCATCGGCATTTTGGGTGAAGACCGTAATGCCCTTATCCTGTTCTTGGCGTTGGCGTCGCACAAGTCGGCCAATCCCTTTTCGGTTTTGTGTCTGGCAAAATCGGGTATCGGCAAAAGTTATATCCTGCAAAAGCTCTCGGAGTGTATGCCCGACGGCTCGTTCTCGTTCCACAGCCGTATATCGGCAAACGCCCTGTACTACTTCGACAGCGGGGATATTAACGGCAAAGTCCTTTTTGTCGAGGATTTGGAATGGACTACACAGATGTTGCAACCGTTGGCAACGCTCCAAACGCAGGGACGGTTGGTAAATACACGTGCCACCAAGGACAAAGACGGGATGCTGCACTCCACGACCTTTGAAGTGGTTGCCAGACTCTGTCTGATAGCCTGTGCCTACTCCGACAAGAATTTTGAGGAGCTCGGTCTGCCGTTCCTGTGCCTGCACCTGAACCACAGTCCCGCCCAAGACCTTGCCGTTATGGAGTATCAGAAGAAGTGCAGGGCGGGACAGATAAGAACCGAAGATATTGCCCGAGCCCAGCACCTTTTAAAATGCGTGATTGCCTCGCTGCAAAACATCAGTGTTGTCAATCCGTATGCCACATTGATAAACCTGCCTCAAGATATAGCCTATCCCCGCAAATCGCTGTTGCTGCTCCTTAACTTTATCGAAGCGATCACTTTCTTTTTCCAATACCAAAGGGAACGGCTGACCGACACCGATACGGGAGAGATATTTATCCGCACCCATCCGCAGGATATTGAAATGGCGTTTGCCCTGCTCAAAAACACGCTGTTCAGGCGGGCTGATGAACTGAGCACGTCCGTAAGAGGCTTTTACAAGTGGCTTACGGAGTATCTGCAACAGGCAAAGACCACACAGTTCACCGCTTTGGATATACGCAAGACCAAACCGATACACCCCCGCACGCTGAACCGTTATTTGCAGGAGTTAAAGCTGTTTTCATACATCCAAGTGGCAGGCGGAAACAAACACAGGGAGGGATTTATTTACAAACTTACGGACTTCGGAAATCAAAAGGAGGTGCAGGGACGTATCGAACAGGAGATGCAAGCCACTTTAAAAGATGTCTGGAATGCTTACCGTAAAGAGCAGAATCCGCCGACAGAACCCGAGCAAAAAGCAGAATCCGAACAAGAACCGTCAACGGGATTAAGTGCGGAATCACCGCAAAAGCCCTCAAAGCGTAAACGCATTGACGACAAAGAGGAATATACCCTTAAATTGCTTTTGGAACTTGAAGCCCGAAGCCCTGACCGGGAATATATTCCAGCCGATTTTACCACCCTGACAGGCAGAAGTCAAATCACCGAAGCCCGCTATTTAAAACGTCTTTGGCAGCAGGGAAAACTCAAACGGGAATGGAAAAACCGACAGTATTATTATACCCTCGCTGCGACAGGCAGTAAGACAGTAAGCCAATCCCCGATGACCGACCCGCAAACCGTTTTATAACAAGCCTTTGGGAGTAGGACGACGCAAAAAAAGAAATTTATGAATGAAAAGATGCAACCCAAGAGAATGGAAGATTTTAAAAACTATTTACAGCAGCAAGACAAAAGCCCTGTAACGATAAAAGAATACGCAAGACAAGTCAGTCTTTTTATATCGTGGTACGGCGACCAAGATACTATAAACGTACAGAAGAAAGACATTTTAAACTATTTAAGCTACCTAAAACACCATAAGAACCATCAAGCCGTAAGCAGTAATCACGGACTTATCGCCCTGCGACATTACTTTGACTGTCTTGTCGGGCAGGGGATTATCTGTCTTAATCCCACCGCACTCATCAAACTGCGGGGAATTAAAAAACGGCGTTTGCATTACATCTACACTCCTGAAGAACTGACCGAACTTGCCGACAGCTATTATCAGCTCTATGTAAAAGCGGCGGAAGAAAAATCCTTGTCGGGCATACGTCCAACCCTTTATAAAGAGAGCTGTCACACCAAAACCCGTAACCATGTGATGTTGCTGTTCTTTATACATCAGGGCTTGACCACAAGGGAAGTGTTACATCTACAAACCGAAGATATAGACCTGTACAAAGCCACCGTAACGGTACAGACCACCACCAGAGGCAGGGACAGAACCCTGCCGTTGCACGCCACGCAAACAGGTATGTTAATACACTACATAAACGAAGTACGCCCCCTGCTGACAAACAAAACACAAAACAACACGTTGTTCTTGCCTGTCCGACAGGGGAACGGTGAAAAGCACGCCGCACGGGCGTTGATACAACTTACGACAGCCCTCAAATGTATAGACCGCCACTTTGCCACCCTCGCACAGATAAGGGCTTCGATTATCACGTATTGGATAAAAACATACGGCTTGCGTAAAGCTCAATATATGGCGGGGCATAAAAGTATCGTCAGCACGGAGGAGTACCTGCCCAACCACATCGAAGACCTTGCCGATGACATAACAAAGTTTAATCCGTTCTAAAACAATGAACACGCATTTTAAGGCAATACACGAACAGTACGTTTTTTGGTTGGAGACGTTGGGATTTACCCCCGAAACGGTCTGTAACTACGGTTATAGGGTAACGGATTTTTTTCTGTGGCTCGAAAGCAAAGACATTACCCACATTGTTCAAGTCGAACAAAAGCATATCAACGATTTTTTTGACTGCCAACAGACCCGCCCCAATACCAAGTTTAAGGGCAGAACGTTGAGTGCTTCCTATCTGAACGATTATTTTACCGCCACAGACAAGTTATGCGAGTTCCTGCACCAAATGGGGGCACGGACATCACTTGTTCCTGCCAACCGCCGTATCGCCATGGACGAATCCCAAAGGATACGCCGAATAGAGCCTTTTACGGTGGAAGAAATAAAAATACTGCAAGAGGCTATCAACCACCTGTACCCGCATTTAGACCACGAACACAGGCAACTCAAACAGGAGCAGTTGAAGTTGGTTTTTGTACTTTTCTACGCCTGCGGATTGCGTTTAAGCGAGGGATATAACCTTACGCCCGCAGAAATAGACTTCAATAGAAAAACGATTTTTATACGGCAGGGCAAAGGCTACAAGGACAGGATAGTACCGATGAGCGACAACGTGTACAAAGCCTTGCAGCACTATATTTACAACTTCCGCAATCAAATCAGGTGCGGGCATGACCGCCTTTTTGTGCAGAAGAAAATAACCCTGTCGGTAGATTTGCACTATTTACATCAGCAATGCGATAACGAAGAGATTAAACGCAAGCGGCTACACTTCCATGTTTTACGCCACTCCATAGCTACACATCTGTTACAGAACGGCATGAGCGTGGAGAATATCGCTCGATTTTTGGGACACGGCTGTTTGGAAAGCACACAGATTTATACGCATATCATAAACCGATAATCCGACTTTTTTATTACCTTTGTCCGCAGGAAGCTGTTTTTGGCTTTTTGCGGATTTTTTGTGTTCTTTGAGTTCGTTTTGGACTGTGAGGCAGTGCGGGAACTGTTTTTTTATCTCTGACCTTAAAGTTTTGAGAGTTTAAAGAACGGAAGTATAAGGAGTTCCTCTCCTACTCCACGGTCGAGAACATGGGCATCGCGGCCATCGGGCTGGGCATCGGGGGCATCGGGGTCTGGGCAGCCGTGTTCCACGTCGTCTGCCATACGCTCATCAAGAGCAGCCTGTTCCTCCAGATCGCCGTCGTGCGGCAGGTCTACGGCAACTACCGCATCAACCGCATCGGCGACTACATCCACATCAACCGCGTGGGGGCCGTGGGACTGCTCACGGGGATGGTCGTGCTGGTGGCCTTCCCGCCCTCGCCGCTGTTCCTCTCCGAGCTGATGATCCTCAAGCAAACCATCGCCGACGGCCGCTGGTGGCTCGTCACGGGCATCATGTTGCTGCTGTGCCTGGTCATCTACTTCTTCTGCTCGCGCCTGCTGCGCCTCTGCTACCAGCCCCGGCAGGACGAACTGCACCCCTCGGCGACCGACCGCGCACTGTCGTGGTCGGCGCTGTCGCTGCTCGCCGCCGCCATCGGGCTGGGGCTTTGGCAGCCCGCATTTTTCCGGGAACTGATCGACCGAATCGCATCGCTATGAATTACTACGTAACCGACAATACCGGCGCCTCCGTCGCGCTGAACGACATCCCCGAAGTCTCCTACGCCGCCTTCTACGAAGACCTTCGCGTAAAACTCTTCGACGCACGCTACCATGCGGCCCACTATTTCGCCCTCCCGTCGGGCGACCGCATGCGTTTCTTCCTGCTGCTGCTCGACGACGCCGAGCGCCGCGTGCTGATCACTTCGCACGCCACGGACTACTACGACGAGACGGCGCTCCCCTCGCTCACGGCCCTGCACCCGCAGATGCACCCCTTCGAGCGCGACATCTCGGAACGCTACGGCATCCGTTTCGACGGCATGCCGTGGCCCAAGCCGCTGCGGTTCCCCGCCGGGCGTTACGACCGCCGCTGTTCGATCGAGAACTACCCCTTCTACACGATGGAGGGACGCTCGCTGCACGAGGTCAACGTCGGGCCGATCCACGCAGGCGTCATCGAACCGGGGGCCTTCCGCTTCATCTGCAACGGCGAGCAGGTCCTGCACCTCGAAATCGCGCTGGGCTACCAGCACCGGGACGTCGAGACGGCCTTCGAAACGACCGCGAACCGCCTGCGGCAGATGTGCCTTGCGGAGTCCGTCGCCGGAGACAGCGCCGTGGCGCACGCCACGGCCCTCGCCCGGGCCGTCGAGAAACTCGCCCGCCGCGAAGTCCCGGCCGCGCTGGAGTGCGAACGCGCCGCGGCCCTCGAACTCGAACGCATGGCCATGCAGATCGCCGACACGGGCGCCCTCTGCATGGACGTGGGCTACCAGCTGGGGCAGGTGGCTTCGGAGGCCCTGCGCACCATGACCATCAACACCACGCAGGCGTGGTGCGGCAACCGCTTCGGCAAGGGGCTGATCCGGCCCCTCGGCACCGACCACCCGCTGACGGCCGAAAAGGCGGCGATGATCCGTGCGAACGTGCGCGAAATCGCCCGCCGCTACGACCAGGTGCGCCGCGACATCAAGTCGTCGCCCTCGCTGCTGGCCCGCTTCGAACAGTGCGGCATCGTCCCGCGCGACGAGATGCAGCGCATCGGCGGCGTGGGTCAGGCGGCCCGCGCGAGCGGTCTGGCCCGCGACATCCGCACGTCGCACCCCTGGGGCGTCTTCGCCGGGGCGCTGCGCCATGAAAGCATCGTCAAAACGCATGGCGACGTGATGGCCCGGCTGATGGTGCGCTGCCGCGAGGTGCTGCAATCGGCCGGGTATATCGACCGCCTGCTGGCGGACTACACGCCGGGGAGCCTGCCGGCACCCGATTATGCCGCTCCGCCCGCACCCGATTCGCTCGCGTTCGGGCTGGTCGAGGGATGGCGCGGCGAAACGTGCCACGTCCTGCTGACCGACGCCCAAGGCCGGATCGCCGCCTGCCGCATCAAGGACCCCAGCCTGCACAACTGGCTGGCGCTGGCGCTGGCCGTGCGCGGCGAAGGCATTTCGGACTTCCCGATCTGCAACAAGAGTTTCAACCTCTCCTACTGCGGCCACGATTTGTAAAGACGAAAGACATGATACTACCGAAAATAAAAGTACTGCGCAGCCACGGGAAACAATACATTCCCGATCTCGACGCCGTCGAACTGACCGAAGAGTTCCGCGGACGGCCCCACCTGACCGAAACCCCGGACACCGCGGACCTCGAACGGGCAGCGGCAATCTGCCCCACCGGGGCGCTGACCACCGCGCCGCTCTCGCTCGACCTCGGCCGCTGTCTCTTCTGCGGCGAATGCGCCCGCACGGCGCCGCGCAATATCCGCTTCACGAACGACTACCGCATCGGCTCGCCGACGCGCGAAGGACTCGTCGTGCGGCCCGGCGACAAGTGCGTGCGGTTCGACCCCGCGGCCGTACGGCCCGAAATCGGCCGCTACTTCGGCCGCTCGCTCCAACTGCGCGAGGTCTGCGCCGGGGGCGACGCATCGGTCGAAATGGAACTCAACGCCACGGGCAACGTCAACTTCGACTTCGGCCGCTACGGCGTCGAATTCACCGCTTCGCCCCGCCATGCCGACGGCGTGGTCCTCACCGGCCCCGTAACGGCGAACATGACCGAAGCGCTCGACATCTGCTACGACGCCGTGGCCGAGCCCAAGTTACTGATCGTCTGCGGTTCGGAAGCCTGTTCGGGCGGCCTCTACGCCGCAAGCCGCGCCGTCGACCGCTCGTTCTTCGAGCGGCGGCACGTCGATCTGTGGCTGCCCGGCGCTCCGACCCACCCGATGACCTTCATCGACGGCATCCTCAACCTGTTAGGCAAGAAAAAACGCGAATGACCATGCAACGACTCCGAACGATTTTCGCCTCGTTCTTCAAGATCGGGCTTTTCACCTTCGGCGGCGGATACGCCATGCTGCCGCTCATCGAGCAGGAGCTGATCGCCAAGCGCGGATGGATCGAGCACAAGGAATTCTTGGACCTGCTGACCCTCGCGCAGTCGGTTCCCGGACCGATCGCCATCAATACCTCGGTATTCGTCGGCTACAAGATGCGGGGTCTCAAAGGTGCCGTCGCGGCACTGCTGGGCAGCGTCCTGCCGTCGTTCGTCATCATCCTCGCAATCGCCCTGATGTTCGCCGACATCCGTCACAATCCGGTCGTGGACGCGGCCTTCAAGGGCATGCGCCCGGCTGTCGTTGCGCTGATCGTGGTGCCGGTTTTTTCGCTCGCGCGCGGCATGCACTGGTCGATGTTCTTCGTCATCGCGGCGGCGGCCTTCGCCGTATGGTATCTGGGCTGGTCGCCGATCTACATCCTGATCGCCGCGGCCGCGATCGGCATTTCATGGACGCTGCTCATCACTAAAAAGGCAAAAAAATGATCTTCTGGCAACTCTTCGCAAGCTACCTCAAAATAGGGTTCTTCGGCTTCGGCGGCGGATACGCCATGCTCTCCCTGATCCAGAACGAAGTGGTCGTACAGCACGCATGGATGACCAACGCCGAATTCGCCGACATCGTGGCCGTCTCGCAGATCACGCCCGGCCCCATCGCCATCAACTCCGCGACCTACGTCGGCTATACCGTCGGCGCACAGGCCGGAAACGAGTGGTGCGGCATTCTGGGGGCGGCGCTGGCGACGTTCGCGGTCTGCCTGCCCTCGCTGACGCTGATGCTGCTCATCACGCGCTTCTTCCTGCGGCTCAAGCAAAATCCGCTCGTCGAAGGAGCCATGAAAGGCATGCGGCCCGTGGTGATCGGCATGATCGCGTCGGCGGCGCTGCTGCTGATGTTCCCCCATAGCAAAGCCCCCGACGAGCAGAATTTCATCGACGGCTGGAGCTGGGCGCTGTTCGGCGGCGTCTTCATCTCTTCGGTCAAAAAAGTGAATCCCATTCTGTTGATCGCCCTCTCGGCCGCGGCGGGAATCCTGATCTATTACGTATTCTGACCCCGTCCCTCTCCTATAAAAACGGCCGGAGCGCATACGCCCCGGCCGATGTTTTCCCAACAGTCGCCGATCACACCACGGCGACGACCGCCGCACCCGCCAGCAGCAGGAACAGGAAGACTCCGAGACACAACAGCCCCAGAACGGCTATGAACGTGCCGATACAGCCCCAGCGCTGATCGCCGCCCGACAGCGGATCGGTCAGCAGGGTGATGATCAGACCGACGAGCGGCGTGAAGATCAGGCTCAGCAGGAAAGCCAGCCCGAAGCCGATGCGCCGGCGGCTGCCGGGGGTAACCCCCCAAACACGCAGGGGGC
>OGPG01001830.1_pt1 | contig 13738 bp, 16 predicted proteins | sample 1552851 | NCBI WGS metagenome assembly OGPG01 (sample SAMEA2579909, study PRJEB22360) | human gut metagenome | biome: human gut; feature: human-associated habitat; material: faeces | place: Denmark | collected 2008/2010 | reverse complement strand
CTGGTACAAGTGAGCACGTCCGGGCGGCTCCCCTGGCCGCCGGCCAGCAGCATCGCCACACACTCTTTTTTCATCCTTGCGTACCTCCTGTGTTCTGTTTTTTCTGGGGGCGTTTTCCCTCCCGGCGCAGCAGCACCGCGCCCAGGGGCGGAATGGTCAGGGAAAGGGAAGTCTCCCGCCCGTGGGAGGGGATCTCGTCCACGTCGATCCGGCTGCCCGCCGGAAGGGCGCAGCCGCTGCCGCCCCAGCAGGCGTCGTCCGTGTTGAACAGCACCTCGTACCGCGCCGCCGCCGGCACGCCGAAGCGGTAGTTGTCCCAGGGCACCGGCGCAAAGTTCACCGCGCAGATCAGCTCGTGGCCCCTGCGGTCCCGCCGCAGAAACACCAGCACGTTGTTGTGGTTATCATCGGCCACCAGCCATGTAAAGCCGTCCCAGTCCCGGTCGTTTTCCCACAGGCACCGGTTGCGCTTATACAGCCGGTTCAGCTGCCGCAGGCACTCATGGCTGGCCCGGCAGGCGGGATCGTCCAGCAGATACCAGTCCAGCTGGCCGCGGAAGTCCCACTCGTGCCACTGGGGCAGCTCGCTGCCCATGAACAGCAGCTTTTTGCCGGGGTGGCACAGCATATAGGCCCAGAAACTCCTTACACCGGCCAGCTGCCGCCAGTCGTCGCCGGGCATCTTGCCCCGGAGAGAGCCCTTCATGTGGACCACCTCGTCGTGGGACAGGGGCAGGACGTAGTTTTCCGAGAAGGCGTAGACCATGGAGAACGTCACGTCCCGGTGGTGGAACTGGCGGAAGTAGGGGTCCATCTTCAGATAGTGGCACAGGTCGTTCATCCAACCCATGTTCCACTTCAGGTTGAAGCCCAGACCGCCCTGCTCCGGCGGATAGGTGACCAGCGGCCACGCGGTGGACTCCTCCGCCACCATCAGCGCCGCCGGGTCGGCGGCAAAGGCTGCCCGGTTCAGCTCACGCAGGAACTCGATGGCCTCCAGGTTCTCCCGGCCGCCGTCCTTGTTGGGACGCCACGCGCCGCCCTGCCGGTCATAGTCCAGATACAGCATGGACGCCACCGCGTCCACCCGCAGCCCGTCGATGTGGTATTCCTTCAACCAGTAGACGGCGGAGGACAGCAGGAATTCCCGGACCTCCGGCTTGCCGAAGTCGAATACACGGGTGCCCCAGCCGGCGTGCTCCCATTTCAGGGGGTCGCCGTACTCATAGAGGCAGGTGCCGTCAAATTCGATAAGCCCGTGGCTGTCCTTACAGAAGTGGGCGGGCACCCAGTCCAGTATCACGCCCAGCCCCGCCCGGTGCAGGGCATCCACCAGGGCCATGAAGTCGTGGGGCGTGCCGTAGCGGCTGGTGGGGGCGAAGTAGCCGGTGCACTGGTAGCCCCAGCTGTCGTCCAGGGGGTATTCCGTCACCGGCAGCAGCTCTACGAAGTTGTAGCCCATGGCCTTTACATAGGAGGGCAGCTCCTTTGCCAGCTCCACATAGCTCAGGGGAGAGCCGTCCTCGTGGCGCTTCCACGAGCCCAGATGCACCTCGTAGATCAGCAGCTCGCCGTTCACCGGCGGCTTTTCCAGCCGCTGCTGCCGCCAGTCATCGTCCCGCCACTGGTATCCGGACAGGTCGTAGACCTTGCTGTCTGTCCCGGGACGGGTGGCCGCATGGAAGGCACAGGGATCGGCCTTCCAGACCACCCGGCCGTCCGCGCCGGTGACCACATACTTGTAGGCGTCGTAGACCTTGGCGTTCTCCGCCGCCGTCTCCCACACGCCGGTATCCAGCCGGGTCATGGGCCGGGGCTGCCAGCCGTTGAAGTCCCCGGCCAGCGCTACGGCGCGGGCGTGGGGCGCCCACACGCGGAAGGTGAAGCCCTGCTCCGCCGGGTGTGCGCCGAGGTAGGTGTAGATGTCGTGGGCCGGGTGCCGCGTCATGTGCTCAGCTCCTTTTCTCTCACTCTGCTCGTCTGCTCTATGGTAGCACGCCTGTTCCGTCAAAGGGCGCGAAACAGGTCGCTGGTAACGTTACCGACATTGTACCCCATTTTTCCCGTCCCGTCAACAAACAAGGCGCTTTTTGTGCCGCGGCGGGGGCGGAAAAGGGCCGCAAGCACAAAAGGGAAACGCAGGCGCGCTGCGTTTCCCTTTTCGTTTACTCATCCCGCTGCTGCACGGCGCTGCTGCCGTTCAGGCCGAAGTCGTCCGCCACGCTGGCGGTGTCCCGGCGCAGCATGGTCTCCATCACCCGGATATCGCTGTCGATATCCATGGCATCGGTGCGGTACAGCTCGTCCAGCTGGTGCTCGAAGCCCGCCACGATGCTGTCCATGGTCTTTTCGATCTTGGCCTTGGCCTGGCTCAGGTTCTCGCCGCTGACGCCGGCCTCCTCGAAGCTGGCGTAGTTTTCCAGCAGCTTCAGGGTGGTGGGCAGGTAGTAGTTCAGGAACGTGCCGGCGGCGTCACGCTTGGCCTCGTCCTCTTCAATGAGTTTGAAAATACGGCCGGACACCTGCTCCATGCGGTCCAGCTTGGCGCTGATGGCCTCGTCGGCGATGCGGTCGTTCAGCTCGCGGATCTGGGCCAGGATGGCGGCGTAGCCCGCCGGCGCGGGCGCGGTCTGTGCGGGCTGACCCTGCTCCGCCTTGGCGCGGTGGGCGGCATCAAAGTACGCCGTGGCGGCGGCCTGGGACTTGAAGAGCATACCGCTGCCCATGTCGATATAGGCCTCGTCACCCCAGAGGCCCTTTTCCAGCATCAGGTTCACGTCCTTCTCCACCCGGCGGCGGGACACGTCGGCGGCCCGGGCCAGATAGTCCAGGGGCACGGCCTGCTTCTGCCCGACGGTGCGGAGGTAGGTGGCAAAGCGCCGCTGGCGGCGCTTCATGGCGCCGCTGCCCAGCAGCAGGGACGCGCCGCCGGCCATCATGCCCAGGGGATAGAACAGCTGCCGCAGCAGGTCCATCCATTCATGCCATTTGATGGCGTAGCGCAGTTCAAAGTAGTCCACCTGCTGCACCAGGAAAAACACGCCCAGAATACCCACCACCGCGCCGATGATCTTCATGGTTTTGGCTCCCTTGTCGGAGTAGTTCGGCGTCTCTGTGACCTTGCGGACGGTGTTCTTCGCCGCGGAGGCGCGCGCCTGCGCAGGCTTCGCCTCGGCGCTGCCCGCCGCTGTCCGCTGCCACGCATCCCGCGCCTGCTGGCGCATTTTCCTGCCGCCGCCCTCGCTGAGCTTGCTCAGCAGCAGGATCAGGCCCACAGGCCAGGCCACGGCAAACATCACCGCGATGAATATCCACGAACCCAGGTCGTTATTGTTCTTTTTCGGCGGCTTCGGCTGAAGGCCGTTGTTCTCGTCGTATTCGTAGCTCATGCTTCCCCTTCTCCCTTTCCCCGCAGCTTTCGCTTGTTGCCCTTTTCGTCCACGATATAGGTATTCTCCAGTACGCTGCGGGCATTGGCCATTACCGCGTTCAGGTACTCCTGCCGCAGTGCAGCGCGCTCCTCGATCTCCGCGTCTGTCAGCCCCTCGGCCTTGGCCTTGCGGGCCAGCTCGTTGATGCGTGCTATCTTCTTCTCGTCCATAGCTGTTTCTCCCTTATATGTATCGCCGTATGTCCACCGGCAGGCGGCCCTTTTTCGTGGGAGCGCCCACGCTGTCCAATACGCATTTTCCCAGACCGCGGCAGGTGATGGTATCCCCCGCCGACACGGGCTTGTCCGGCTTCACACAGGTGACGTAGTTCACCTGTACGGACCCCTTTTCCACGGCCTCCGCCGCCCGGCCCCGGCTGAGAGAAAATCCCGCCGCCAGCACGTTGTCCAGCCGCAGGGAGGAGACGGTGTCCCGCAGTTCCTTCACCGCCGCATGGGGGACCGCCAGCGCCGAAAGCGGCAGCGGTGTTACGGTGAGCTTCTCCCGGCCGGCGCTGTCCCAGTTCTGCAGCAGGAAATCCGTCATGGACGGGTCCAGCAGCACCTGACAGCCGCCCTTTTCCACAAGTATATCGCCTATCTTCTCCCGGGTCAATCCCAGAGCCATCAAACTGCCCAAAAAATCCCGGTGGGTCAGGTCGCCGCCGCTGCGGCACGCGGCCCGCACCGCCGCGACCTGGTCGTCAGACGTCTCCATCCAGTCCGGCAGGAACACCAGCCGCTTTCGCTCCGCGCCGTCATAGCCGCCCCAGAAAATGCCGGACTCCCGCGCGCCCAGCAGCACCAGAAAGCCCTGCGCTGCAGCCTGCTCCGCAGGGGAGAGAAAGCCTGTGGCCGTGGGAATGTTCCGCGTGCGGCACTGCTCACACTTATCCCACACGCGGCTCAGCAGCAGCCGTTCCTCCGGGCTGTGGGCGGCTCTGTCCAGCAGTTCTCGTCTGTCCATGTTATGCCCCCAAATTCTGCGTGCGGTACAGTGTGGCGTACACGCCGTTCTTCGCCATGAGTTCCTGGTGGGAGCCCTGTTCGGCGACGACACCGTCCTGTATCACCAGTATCCGGCCGGCCGAACGAATGGTGGACAGCCGGTGGGCGATGATCAGTGTCGTGCGGCCTCGGGCCAAACGGTCAAAGGCGCCCTGGATGCGGGCTTCCGTCACGCTGTCCAGCGCGGAGGTGGCCTCATCCAGTATCAGAATGGGCGGGGCCTTCAGAAACACCCGGGCGATGGCCACCCGCTGCTTCTGCCCGCCGGAGAGCAGCGCGCCCCGCTCACCCACATAGGTGTCGAACCCGTCTGGCATGGCGCAGATGTCGTCGTAGATCTCCGCCTGCCGCGCCGCCTGCTCTACCTCAGCGTCGGTGGCGTCGGGGCGGCCATAGCGGATATTTTCGCGGATGGTGTCGGCGAACAGGAACACGTCCTGCTGCACGATGCCGATGGCCCGGCGCAGGGAGCGCTGGGTGACGGCGCGGACATCGCGGCCGTCGACGGTGATACTGCCGCTGTCCACGTCGTAGAATCGGGGCAGCAGCTGGCACAGGGTGGTCTTGCCGCCGCCGGAGGGCCCCACCAGGGCCACCGTCTCGCCGGCGGAGATGTGCAGCGTCACGTTGTGCAGCACCTCGGCCTTTTCGCCGTAGGCGAAGGAGACATCGTTCACGTCCACGCGGCCCTGTACATGTTCGAGGGGCCGCGCGTCCGGCGCGTCCTGAATGGACGGCTCGGTGGCCATCAGCTCAATGAAGCGGTGCAGGCCCGCGAAGCCGTTGGAGAACATCTCGGCGAAGTTGGCCAGCTTGCGGATGGGACTGACGAAGGCGGTGACGTATAGGGAGAAGGTGATCAGATCCACATAGTCCATTTTCTCCCCCATGATGAGCCAGCCGCCCACGGCGATCACCGCCACCGGCAATATGCCGGTGCAGAACTCCATCACCGCGTTGAAGCGGCCCATCTCCTTGTGAAAGCCACGCTTGGCGGTCTTGAACACCTCGTTGGCCTCGTCGAACCGCTGCTGCTGGGCTTCTTCGTTGGCAAAGGCCTTGGTGGTCCGCACGCCGGACAGGCCGGACTCGATGGCGGCGTTGATGGTGCCGGTCTTGACCTTGGCAGCCCGGGAGGCGGCGCTCATCTGCCGGCGGCGGCGCAGGGCCATGGTCAGCAGGACAGGCAGCAGCACCAGCAGTACCAGCGCCAGCTCCCAGCGCAGGGTGAACATCACCGCCAGCGCGCCCACGATGGTCACCAGGGAGATGAACAGATCCTCCGGCCCGTGGTGGGCCAGCTCCGTCAGTTCAAACAGGTCACTGGTCAGGCGGCTCATCAGCTGGCCGGTGCGGTTGCGGTCAAAAAACTCGAAGCCCAGCTCCTGCATATGACTGAAGAGTGCCGCGCGGATATCCGCCTCCACGCGGATGCCGAAGGTGTGGCCCCAGTAGGCCACCACGAAGTACAGCGCCGAGCGCAGCACATAGGCGGCCACCACCACCGCCATGACGATGAAGAATACCCGAAACTGCCGCTGGGGCAGCCAGGTATACATGGCGGCGCGGGACACCAGCGGGAACGCCAGGTCGATGCACGCGATCAGGAACGCGCAGGTCATATCCAGCGCAAACAGCCTCCGGTGGGGCTTGAAATAGGAGAGAAATATCCGCAGGGGACTGCGGGTCTGATAATCTTTCGTGGTCATGCTATGCCTCGCTTGGTGTTTTTTTGAACATATAGTATAGCACATCGGCACGGCGTTCGCAATAGCACGGCGCCCCGGCTTGCGTGCCGGGGCGCTGCGTGTTATAATTGGGCCATGACCTGGCCGATAGGGCCGTCGATGGTGACGGCGGCGCCAAGACCGCTGCCGGCCCCGCCCTTGTTGATGACCGCCAGCTTATGGCCGCGGTAGTACTGTATCAGCCCGGCGGCGGGATAGACCACCAGCGACGTGCCGCCGATGATAAGCACGTCTGCCTGCCGGATATAGTGGATGGCGCGGGCCATCACGTCCTCATCCAGGGACTCCTCATATAGCACCACGTCCGGCTTAATGATGCCGCCGCAGGTGCAGCGGGGAATGCCGCGGCTCTCCGCGATGCGCTCCACACCGTAGAATTTCCCGCAGCGGGTACAGTGGTTCCGCAGCACGCTGCCGTGGAGCTCAAGGACCTCCCGGCTGCCGGCCTTCTGGTGCAGGCCGTCGATGTTCTGGGTGATGACGGCTTTCAGCTTCCCCTGCCGCTCCCATTCCGCCAGCTTGCGGTGGGCGGCGTTGGGCTGGGCGTCCAGGGCCAGCATTTTGGCCCGGTAGAAGTCGTAGAATTCCTCGGTGTGCGTCTCGTAAAATGTGTGGCTGAGCATGGTCTCCGGCGGGTATTTGAATTTCTGGTGATACAGGCCGTCCACACTGCGGAAGTCCGGTATCCCGGACTCGGTGGATACGCCGGCGCCGCCGAAAAACACGATGTTGTCACTGGCGTCTGTCAGTTCTTTCAGCCTGCGGATGGTTTCGTCCATACTGTCCCTCCATTTCTTTTGTAAGGAGCATACGCTATGAATATTCAGATCTTCGGAAAAAGCAAGTCCTTCGACACGAAAAAGGCGGAGCGCTGGTTCAAGGAGCGCCGCATCAAGTACCAGTACATCGACCTTGTGAGCAAGGGCGTATCGCCGGGGGAGTACCGTTCCATCCGGGCGGCCGTGGGCAGCTTCGACGCGCTGGTGGACAAGGACTGCCGGGCGTATGAGGCGCTGTACATGGCCTATATCACGCCTCAGGCGGCGGAGGAAAAGCTGCTGGAATACCCGGAGCTGTTCGCCGCACCTATTGTCCGCAACGGGAAGCAGGCCACCGTGGGCTATTGCCCGGAGATATGGCAGACGTGGGAATAGGAATAAGGGCTCTCAACCGTGCGCCGCAGGCGCACGGTTTTTTTCGGGCAGCACCGGGGCTTTCACTGTGCGGTGTTGCCCTTAGTCCGTGTAGCTGTGCTCCACCGTGACCACGGCGTAGTAATTGCCGTCCATGGCGCGGACCAGAGCGCGTATCTCCTGCGCTGCCTGGGCCGGGGTCTTGCTGCTGGAGAAGGGCAGTACCGCGTCGAAGATCAGGTTATCGTGTGTGGTGCCCCGGACCACGCGGAAGTCGTGGATGGTCAGACCGGGATCCACCTGCTTCACCAGCGCGGCCACCTGTTCCTTCAGTGCGGTGACGGAGCCGTCGGTGACGATGGGGTCCATGTGGATGACGGCGTGGCAGTGGAGCTTCTCCATCAGTTCCTTTTCAATATTGTCGATCACATCGTGCATGGCCATGATGTCCCCGTGGGCGGGGACCTCCGCGTGGAGGGTGATCATCAGACGGCCGGGGCCGTAGTCGTGGACCACCAGATCGTGTACGCCCAGCACTGTGTCGTTGGAGAGGACGATATCCCGTATCTGCTGCACCAGCGCCGGGTCGGGCGCCTGCCCCAGCAGGGGGGACAGGGTCTCTTTTGCGGCCTTGTAGGCGGAGAACAGGATGAACAGCGCCACCACCAGGCCCACATAGCCGTCCACCGCCAGACCGGTCCATTTGCCGATGAGCATGGCAAGGAGCACCGCCAGGGTGGAGACGGTGTCGGAAAGGCTGTCCATGGCGGTGGCCTCCATGGCGGCGGACTTGATCTTCCGGCCGACGGCCCGGTTGTACAGCCACATATAGACCTTCACGCACACGGAGGCGGCCATGATGGCGATAGCCATCAGGGAAAAGGTGACGGCCTCCGGATGGAGGATCTTGTCAAAGGAGGACTTGGCCAGCTCCACGCCCATCAGCAGGATCAGGCCCGCTACGATCAGGCCGGATATGTACTCGATGCGGCCGTGGCCAAAGGGGTGGTCGGTGTCCGGCTTTTTGCCCGCCAGACGGAAGCCCAGCAGCGTCACCGCCGAGGAGCCGGCGTCGGACAGGTTGTTGAAGGCGTCCGCCGTGACGGCGATGGAACCGGACAGCTGTCCGGCGAAGAATTTGCCGATGAACAGCAGAATATTCAGTGCGATGCCCACAGCGCCGCACAGGGTGCCGTAGGCGCGGCGGACGGCGGGGGAGGACACGTTGTCCCGGTCAGGAATGAACCAGCGGCTCAGCAATCGTATCATAGCAGTCGTCTCCTTTCGGCGGGTAGACCCGGCGCTTTGTCAGCCAATAGCACAGAGGGATGGCGTACAGCAGTATCTCATAGGGGATGGCGGACATGTCCGCGCCCAGCATGGCCAGCGGGATGGACACGGAGATGTTCCAGGGGATCAGCGGCGAGAGGACGATGCCGGAGTTCTCGATGTCAAGGGCCATCTCGCCCCTGCCGTGGCCGCGCTTGGTGTAGTCGTCCTCCAGCAGCTGGTTGCACACCACCGCGCAGGTGGACTGGTTGCAGAACACCATGCTGCACACCACGGAGATCGCCGCGCAGGCGGGGAACCGCCCGGCTCTCCGGGCCAGGCGCTGGGCCAGATGCGCCGCGCCGTTCAGCACGCCCATGCCGCCCAGCAGCCCGGCGTACAGCCCGGCGCTGACGGCCATGATGGTGGCCGAGACCATGGACATCATGCCGCCGCCGGAGAGCACGTCGTGCAGCGCGCCGGGGGCGGGGAGGTAGCCCAGCACCGCATCCCGCAGGGTGGGCAGCAGAGCGCGGCCCTGGGCGAACACCGTCACCAGCAGCGCCGTCAGCGCACTGACGGCCATGGTGGGCCGGATGGGGACCTTGCACAGCGGCAGGATCAGGATCAGCAGCGCCGGGATGGCCGTCCACCAGCTGAGGCTGAAGGTGCCGGACAGCTGGTCCAGCACACCGCTGTCCACCATGGCCAGCGGGTGCGTTACGGACAGGGCGGCGTAGGCCGCGAGGCTGACCAGATAGGGCAGCCAGCCGGTGCGGTGCATCATGTGCAGGTTGTCATAGAGCTTGGTATCGGTGGCGGCGGCCACCAGCGTGGCGCTGGAGGAGGCCGGCGAGCAGCGGTCGCCGAAGTAGGCGCCGGCCACGATGGTCCCCGCCGTGATGGCCACGCTGACGCCGCCGGAGCGGGCCAAGGCCATCAGGATCACGCCCAGGGTGCCCACCACGCCGAAGGACGTGCCCAGGGCGTAGGAGATGAAGCTGGTCAGCAGGAACGTCACCAGCAGGAACAGCTGCGGCGTGATGATGCGCAGCCCGTGATAGATGAAGAAGGCGATGGTCCCGGCGCTGCGCCACAGGGCGGTGATGGCGCCGATGAGCATGTAGATCACGATCACGCAGCACATTTTGCGGCCCTGCTCCCAGGCGGCGTCCCACATGGCCCGCACGGTCATCCCGCGGCGCAGGCCCAGGGCGGCGAAGGCTGCTATGCCCACCCATATCGCAAGGATCAGGGACTGGCCCAAAAGGATGCAGAGACCCACTGCGGCCAGAAACAGCAGAAAACAGAAGACAGCGCCCATGTTACCTCCCCGGGATGGTCAGCGTCATGCGGCAGCACAGATCATCCAGGTCGCTGTCGGTGGCGGCGGGAAGGCGCAGGCGTCCCCCGCATTTGGCACAGGTCAGGTCCACCGCGCCGCGGCGCACCTGCATGGTGTATTCGCGGCTGCCGCAGGTGCAGGTGATGCCGCCCCGGGCGGCGATATCCTTCAGCTCGGACAGCACCTCGTACATGATGACGTTGTCGGTGAAGGCCTCATCGGGGGACGCTTTTTCCTTGGCCACCCGCAGGGCCAGACCCTCCATGGCCTTTCGCACCTGGGGCTCCTCGCCGATGTAGCAGCACAGCTCCTGCTTCACCGGGCAGGCCAGGCCGATGCCCCGGCCGTGCAGCAGCGCACCGGCGTCGCACTCCGCCTGGTGGTGCCCGCCGCACACGCCGCAGGGCACCTGGAGCCGGAAGCGCAGGCCATCCGTCTCGGCGGTCAGAGCTTCTTTGCCGCATTCGCATTCCATCCGCGCCGCGGCGGCGTTCAGGGCGAAAACGCTGCGGCTGTGCAGCACGGCCTTGCCGCAGGCCGGACAGATATATCCAAAGCTACGCATTTCTTCCATGACATACGCTCCTTTGTCAACCAAAAGTCACAACAAGTTCCTGTATTATATACCATTTATTCGCTGTTTTCCAGTATTGCGGGAAAAAGAGTTTTACATTATAATGGCGCCGTTATCCCACGCTTCAAAGGATGTGATACCGTGCAGAACAGGAGCTTTGCCGCGGCGGTGAAGGCGGCGTTTCCCCATACCATCCCCATTATGACCGGCTATCTGGCCGTAGGCATGGCCTACGGCGTGCTGATGGCCTCCAAGGGCTACAGCTTTCTGTGGGCGGGCTTTGTCAGTGCCTTTGCCTTCTGCGGCAGCATGCAGTATGTGGCCATTACGCTGCTGACAACGGCCTTCGACCCCCTGCAGGCCTTTGTCCTCAGCCTGATGGTCAACGCACGGCACCTGTTTTTCGCGCTGGCGCTGCTGCCCAAGTATCGGGGACTGGGCAGACTGCGGTATTTTATGATCTATACCCTCAGTGACGAGAACTTTTCCCTCTCCTCCTCGGTGGAGCCGCCGGAGGACACGGACCCCACGCTGTTCTACTTTGCCATGAGCTTCCTGACCTGGCTGTACTGGGTGGCGTTCTCCATGCTGGGTGGCCTGCTGGGCGGGCTGATCACCTTTGACATCACCGGCATCGACTTTGCCCTGACGGCGCTGTTCGTGGTGCTGTTCATCGAGCAGGTCGTCAAGAAAGAGAACCGTGCCCCCGGCGCTGCCGGTCTGGTGTGCGCTGTGGCGGGTCTGGCCGTTTTCGGCGCGGACAACATGGTCATCCCGGCCATGGTGCTGACCCTGGCGGTCCTGCTGCTGGGAAGGAGGAAGCTATGCGCCTAGACACGATACATTCCCTGATCATCGTGGCGATGGTGGCGCTGGCCACCCAGATCACCCGATGGACGCCGTTCCTGCTGTTCTCTGGGGACAAGAAGCTGCCGAAGGTGGTGGAGGATCTGGGCAGGCTGCTGCCGCCGGCCATGATGGGCCTGCTGGTGGTGTATAGCCTGCGCAGCACCGACCTTCTGGGCGGCAGCCACGGCATTCCGGAGGCCATCGCCGTGGCGGTGACAGCCGGGCTGCACCTGTGGCGGCGGAACACGCTGCTGTCCATCCTGGCGGGCACCGCCTGCTATATGCTGCTGGTACAACTGGTGTTTTGAAGATCTGCGAAAGCGCCGTCCCTCGGGACGGCGCTTTCATATTTTCCCGTAAATGGTGCACACTACGGCCAATGCTATGTTTGCGAGGTGCGTATCATGGACGTAAAACGCTTGAGCCGGCAGACCTGCCGGTTTTTGCAGCCGCCGGGAGTGGTCAGCTTTGCGGCGGTGGCGGGAAAGCTGGAGGGCGAGGGGCCGCTGGGCGGCTGCTTCGACGCTGTGGGGACGGACGCCTTCTGTGGGAAAAAGACCTGGGAACAGGGCGAGGCACAGATGCAGGCGGATGCCCTGCGTCTGGCCCTGCAAAAGGGCGGGTTGGCGGCGGAGGACGTGGACTGCGCCTTCGCCGGGGATCTGCTGAACCAGAACATTGGGGCCACGTTTGCCCTGCGGGATTTCAATATTCCCTTCTACGGGGTATATGGGGCCTGCTCTACTATGGGGGAGACACTGTCGCTGGCCGCTATGGCCGTGGCCTCCGGCGCGGTCCGTATGGCGGCGGCGCAGACCTCCTCCCACTTCTGCACGGCGGAGAGGCAGTATCGGATGCCTCTGCCCTACGGCAGCCAGCGTTCTCCTACTGCCCAGTGGACGGCCACGGCGGCGGGGTGCTGCATTCTGGGGGCCCAGGCGGAGGGACCGTATATCACCCATGTGACCCGGGGACGCATCGTGGATCTGGGTGTGACGGACATGACCAACATGGGCGCGGCCATGGCACCGGCGGCCTTCGACACCCTGCAGGCAGTGTTCCGGGACACCGGCACCGTACCCGGGGACTATGACCTGATCCTTACCGGCGACCTGGGCGATGTGGGCAGCCGCATCGTGCTGGAGCTGTTCGCCAGGGAAGGCGTGACGCTGGAGAATTACACCGACTGCGGACTGATGCTCTATGACCGGAAGAGACAGGATATGCACGCCGGCGGCAGCGGATGCGGCTGCTCTGCGGCGGTGCTCTGCGGCTATCTGCTGCCGGAGATGCGCCGGGGCCGGTGGCGGCGGGTGCTGTTCGCCCCCACCGGGGCGCTGCTGAGCCCCACCAGTTCATTTCAAGGGGAGAGCATACCGGGCATCTGCCACGCGGTGGTGCTGGACCGGACGAAGGAGGATGCGTGATGGAGTATCTCAATGCCTTTCTCTGCGGCGGGCTGCTGTGCGCCGTGGGCCAGATCATTCTGGACAAGACAAGCCTGACCCCGGCCCGTATTCTGACGGGCTATGTGGTGGCAGGTGTGCTGCTGCAGGCCGTGGGTGTGTATCAGTATATCGTGGACTGGGGCGGCGCTGGGGCCACCGTGCCGCTGACGGGCTTTGGCTACTCCCTGGCGAAGGGTGTGGCCAAAGCGGTGGCGGAGGAGGGCCTGCTGGGTGTGCTCACCGGCGGACTGACCGCCACCTCCGGCGGCATCGCCGCGGCGGTGGTGTTTTCCTTGTTGGCGGCGCTGCTGGTGCGGCCCAAAGAAAAACGTTGACAAATACCCAGTGGGGGTATATAATGCGGTCGTGATCAAAAATACCCCCAGGAGGTATACGACTGTGGAAAATACTTGTTGCTGCTGCCAGGGAAAGACCAAGCACCGCACGGCGGAGGAGCAGAAGAAGCTCCTGAACCGCTTGTGCCGCATTGAAGGGCAGGTGCGGGGCCTGCAGGAGATGCTGCAGAAGGACGCCTACTGTCCCGACATTCTGATACAGGTATCCGCCGTGGGCGCGGCACTGAACAGCTTTAGCAAAGAGCTGCTGGCTACCCACATCCGCACCTGCGTGGCGGACGGTATCCGACAGGGGGACGACGAGGTCATCGACGAACTGGTGACCACGCTGCAAAAGCTGATGAAATAAGGAGATGACAGTATGACAGAGAAATTCGTCATCACCGGCATGACCTGCGCCGCCTGCGCCGCCCATGTGGAAAGGGCCGCGGCCTCGGTGCCCGGCGTACACAGCGCGTCGGTAAATCTGATGCTGGGCTCCCTGGTGTGCGACAGGGACGAGAATGTGGACCCCACCGCCATTGTGGCCGCCGTGACGGCAGCGGGGGCAGGCGCCGCGCCCGAGGGCCGGTGAAATA
>OGPG01001829.1_pt1 | contig 13742 bp, 7 predicted proteins | sample 1552851 | NCBI WGS metagenome assembly OGPG01 (sample SAMEA2579909, study PRJEB22360) | human gut metagenome | biome: human gut; feature: human-associated habitat; material: faeces | place: Denmark | collected 2008/2010 | reverse complement strand
TATAGCCGAGGGAAGCATCGAGATAAATCCGGTCAATGAGGGCAAGGCAAATGCGTGCAAATACTGTGATTTTAAGGGCATATGTGCATTTGACAGCAAGTATTCAGGCAATTCATACTCCAGGATCTATAGGGGCGAGGCGGAAAATTACAGCCGCAAAGCTGAGGATATAAAGAATATCAAGACTGAATACAAGAAGGTCAGGGGCGATATGGAGAAGGCCGTTAAGTCATGTGACAGCGCCCGGAAAAAGTATGAGGATGCAAAGAAGAAGGTAGATGACCGCGGCGATAAGGCAACACAGAAGATGAGGGATACTCTCGAGAGCACCGGCAGGAAGCTTGCGGAGGAGAGGGTGTATCTTGAGGAACTGAGGGAACTGTCTGAACAGATAGTGAAGAGAGCTGCTGAGTTCGATATAGAGATAAGTGAGGAATGATGACATGGGAAAAGATATGAAGACTGACAATGGAATAAAGTGGACAGACCAGCAGGCGCATGTCATCGACACAAGGCATGGCAATCTTCTTGTATCTGCAGCGGCGGGGTCAGGTAAGACGGCGGTGCTCGTGGAGCGTATCATAGAGATGGTGGCCGGAAGAAATTCGCGTGGTGACAGAATAGAGGGAAGCGAGCCGGTATCTGTGGATGAGCTTCTTGTCGTTACATTTACAAATGCGGCAGCGGCCCAGATGAAGGAGAAGATAGGACAGGCACTGCAGAAAAAGATAGATGAGATGATGGCGAAGGGCGAATATGACGAGCATCTTATAAAGCAGATGACATTGATCAACCATGCTGACATCTGCACCATAGACAGCTTTTGCCTTAGGATAGTGAAGGAATACTTTGCGAGGGTGGAGCTCGACTGTGCATTTGGCATAGCGGACGACACGGAGATGAAGATCATAAAGCACGACGTGATGGATCAGGTCATGGAGATGTGCTATGAGGATGAATCGGTCGTGCCCGGTTTCGACAGGCTGATAATGACGTTTGCGAGAAATGAGAGTGACAGTGCCGTGCCGGATATCGTTGAGAGGATAATAAAGGTTATATCCAGCTATCCGGAGCCGAAGAAATGGCTTGCGCAGGCGGCGGATGCCATGAAATTTGCCGTGGATACATCATCCACTGAGGAGGAGAAGAGAAGAGAAGTCATGGGGCTTCCGATGGTCAGAACATTTGCGGACAGGGTGTACATGATGCTCAGAACTGCGGATGATATGGTCAGGGAGTGCCAGAAATATGCAATTCGTTTCGCCGGAACAGGCCGGGGAAAGTACCCAGGACGTTATTAAAAACACCAGTTTCTGGCCTGATGTCAGGGTTTCAGAGTTCCGCCTGCATGTTGACCTGTTTGAACTCAGAGATATATACAGATCGTCATTGAGACCGGAGGGACTCAAGATGGAGAAGGATGCCCAGGGCCGGAGTATATGCTATGCATTTGACAGATTTGTGAACCCGGGCGGTGGAGCTGACCCGGAGAAGAAGGAATTTGTCAAATCAAGGCGGGATGTGTATAAGTCGATCATAGACGACATAGTTTCGGTCGTCCTGGATGTGGATGACATTCTGAGGCAGGCAGCCATGACTGAGCCAGTGATATCATCACTTTTGAAGCTCACTGAGCTTTATATGGATGAGCTGATGAAGGTCAAGATGGACAAGAATATGTTCGAGTTCCACGACATAGAGGAGTTCGCGTTCAGGATACTTTGCGATGGAATAGAGGATGACAGGGCTGTCCCTTCAGAGATTGGAAAGGAAGTCTCAAGGCGGTACAGGGAGATACTTATAGATGAGTATCAGGACAGTAACTTTCTGCAGGAATATATTCTGGCAAGTGTGTCGGGACACGGTGAGGATATCCACAACACATTCATGGTCGGCGATGTTAAGCAGAGCATATACAGATTCAGAATGGCGAGACCGGATCTGTTCATAGAGAAGTATGACAGCTACCGCAGGCTGGGTGATGCTGACATAGCGGACCCGGACATAGATGGCAACAGCATACTGCTGACCAGAAACTTTCGAAGTGAGATAAATGTGTTAAAGACGGTGAACTCAATATTTGCCCAGCTCATGAGGCGAGAGATAGGAGACATAGAGTACGATGAGGGCGCAAAGCTCAATTCCAGATTTGCCATAAGTGACGGAGAAGGGATGACGGAGCCGGATGACGTGGATCATGGCCCTGTATCAGAGTTCATACTCATAGACAACAATATGAGAGAAGCGGATGTATCTGAGGAGTATGGCAATCCTGAGGTTGAGGCGAATTATATCGCCGGTAAGATACGTGATATTGTTGACGGAAGTGAACCTCTGTATGTTGGAAGTGGTGCTGACAGGAGACCTGTCAGATATAAGGATATCGTCATACTGCTTAGAAGTGTGTCCACAGCATCCACCATATTTGACAGGGTATTTCAGGAGAAGGGCATACCTCTGTATATTGAGAGTGAGAGTGGCTACTTTGATGCTGCTGAGATACGGACACTGGTCAGCATGCTCTCCATAGTTGATAACAGCTACGTGGATTACGACCTGGCTGCTGTCTTAAGGTCGCCACTGGTGGGCCTTGATGAGGAGGAGCTTGCGGTTATAGTGGGTGAATACCGCAGCAGATACGAGAAGAACGGCACGGACTGGAACGCCAGACTTTATGACAAGGTCATAGATTATATGGACACCCATGTGGGCGAGAAAAAACACGCTGTGGACAGACTGTGGGAATTCCTCCGCATGCTTGACTATCTCAAGAAGAATAAAAATTATATGTCCATAAGCGACATAATAAGATACGTGCTGGACACCACCGGATTTTACTGGTTTGTCGGTGCCAGACCGATGGGAAGAAGACGCCAGGCGAATATCGACATGCTCATCAAGAAGGCGGATGATTTCGAGGAGAACAGCAAGGGCGTGTTCAACTTCATCCGATATGTTGATGAGCTCAAGACAAATGATCTGGATTTTGCAGAGGCTGATGTGGTCAGTGAGAATGAGGACGTCGTCCGAGTCATGACCATGCACAAGAGCAAGGGACTGGAGTTCCCTGTTGTATTTGTGTCTGGGCTCGGCAAGGAGTTTAATCTGATGGACACCAGATCAAATGTGCTTGTCCACCAGGATCATTATCTGGCGTGCGACCAGGTCGACCTCAGAACAAGAGCCAGAAGAATGACATTTTTCAAGCGGATAATGAGTAAGAATATCGTTGCGGAGACCTATGCCGAGGAGATGAGAGTCCTGTATGTGGCGTTAACCAGGGCAAAGGAAAAGTTGTACATGACCGGGTGCGTGAAGGATGCAGATAAATTCAAGGCAGCCTGTGATATGTATATAATCGGAGACAGGATGAATTATGCATCTATCATGAAAGCAAATGGCTATGCCTCCTGGATATATACCGCGCTCAGGTATGTGGGAGAGTGCGATCATGTGAAGAGCATCGAGGTGGAGGCCGACAGCTTTATGTCTACTGAGACTGATCAGGATGAAGCAGAAAATATGACAGTGGAAGCCTCTGAAGCGAAGCTCGACAAAGAACTGTATGACCATGTGAAGAACGGACTGGAATTCAGGTATGGCTACAGACATTCGGGGCTTAAGAGCAAGATGTCCATAACCGAGATAAAAAGACTTCAGGCGCACGGTGAGGATGCCATTACACCGGATATCCTAACCAGCAGGGAGTACAGTGCCAGAAGTGAGGTCCCAATCCCAGCATTCATGAGTGAGGAGAGGATAGTCCATGGAAATGAGATAGGAAACATTTATCACAAGATCATGGAGCTTGCAGACTTCTCAGGGAAAACTGTTGCGGATGCGGAGAAGGATGTCGACAGAGTGTTTGAGCTTGGGTTATTTGATGAGCTGTACAGAGAGCGGATAAGACCAAAGAAGATATATAAGATGATACACAGTGAGATAGGACAGCGCATGGCGGCTGCGGGCAAGTCGGACAGACTGTACCGTGAGAGACAGTTCTACATGATGATGGAGCCCGGAGAAATAATGAGCTCACTTAAGGACTGCGGAGACGAGACGATAGTTGTACAGGGAATCATAGATGCCTACTTCGAGGAGGATGGCGGCATAGTTCTTCTGGATTACAAGACAGACAGCGTGAAGGATGCGTCGGAGCTGGTTAAGAGATACCATGTCCAGCTCGACAAATACGCCGATGTGCTTGAACAGCTCACCGGCATGAAGGTTAAGGAGAAGGTCATATATTCATTCTGTCTTGATACAACGGTAAACTTGTAAACCGTACGCTGAATTGATATAATAAGACCGGGTATGCAAAAACGATATAGTGATGAAAGGACATGCGCATGATAATAGCGGAGAATCTTAAGAAGGTGTATGGCGGAGACATTGTATCAGTTGATGATCTCAGTTTCCATATACACAAGGGTGAGATAGTAGGATTTGTTGGACAGAATGGTGCGGGTAAGACAACTACCATCAAGATGCTGACAGGTATACTTATGCCGACGGAGGGCAGAGTAAAGATAAATGGTTTCGATATGAGAGAAAAGCCGATGGAGGCCAAGCAGTCCATGGGTTATATAGCCGACAATCCTGATATATTTCTCAGACTTGCGGGACTTGAGTATGTCAATTTCATCGCTGATATATATGGAGTATCGACCACCGAGAGAAAGCAGAGGATAGAGCAGATGGCTGAACGCTTTGGTATGGAGGACAGCCTGAACAGACAGATGGTCAGCTATTCCCACGGTATGCGCCAGAAGATGATGGTCATAGCTGCTGCTTGGCCTAATCCCCGTGTATGGTTCCTGGGCGAGCCTATGACGGGACTTGATCCGAATGCGGCATATGAGCTCAAGAAGATGATGCGTGAACATGCCGACGCAGGAAACTGTGTATTCTTTTCAACACATGTTCTCGAGGTTGCAGAGAAGCTCTGCGACAAGATAATCATGATAAGAAAGGGAAAGGATATATACCAGGGAACTCTGGATGAGCTTGAGACACAGCACAGGAACAAATCTCTTGAAGAGATATTTGTGGAGATGACGCATGAAGAATTTTAGGATATTGCTCAGTATGATAAGCAGGAATAATGATATGGAGATGCCGGAGCACGGGGACAAGGCAAAGGCATATAAGGTCATGGGAATCATCGCCATGTGCTGTATCATGATCCCGTGCTGTATCGTTGTGGGATTTATAGTTTACATAATGACTGCCGCACTCATGGAGGCGGGAGGCTGTACAGAGGGACTCAACCTCGTTATCCAGCTCATGTCGGTGTTCGGCGTTATATTCAGTATAATGGTCATATTCAATCTGCTTTATTTTTCATCTGATCTTGATCATTTACTGCCGCTGCCTGTGAAACCGGCAGAGCTTGTGGCCGCCAAGTTTACACACGCATATTTTGCCGAGAGCGTCATGGAGTTTATGGTTCTCTTCTGTGGATTTATCGGTTACTTTGTAGCCGCAGAGATAAAGCCGGTATCCGTGATAACCTCATTACTTGGCGTATTTTTACTTCCGGTTCTGCCGCTGGTGTACTGTGGTATATTTGCACTGATAGTCATGGCGTTTTTCAGCAGACTCAAACTGCTCAGAAATGTGGACTTCATGGTGGGACTTGCGGTTGTAGTGTTTGCAGGCCTTTTCATATGGTCATTTGCACAGATGGACTCTGTGAATATAAATAATTACATAGACAGCCTTAAAAATGGTGACAATATATTCATAAAGGTAATGAACAATATATTTTTCACAGTTCCGCTGTTCCTGAAGGCATTGGGCAGTAACAACATCGTGTATATGTTGCTCTTTGTGCTTGTGAACGCTGCCTGTGTGGCACTTCTGTTTTTCCTTGGAAATCTGCTGTACCTCAGGGGCGTATACCTTGTGTCATCCACCGGAAGGTCAGGACGCCGCCAGAAGGAAGTTGTCGGGCTGCAGAACTTTGCCATAAAGACACCGTTCAGATCATATATGGCAAAGGAGATAAAGACACTGGTGAGGACTCCGGCATACAGGAAGTATTGCGTTGTGGTCAACCTGATATGGCCGATACTCGTTGTGGCATTGTTCAATATACCTGCAACTGCGGATTCGATCAGGGCATTCAGAGACACATTTGGAAGAGGGCTTTTCCTGGCTGACATGGTCATGCTGGTTGCGGTCATCGCCCTGGCATTCTTTGCAACAGCGATGAACAGTATCGCATCCACGGCGTTCACCAGAGAGGGAAGCCATATATCATTTATAAAGCACATCCCGATGACATATGATCTCCAGATCCGCGCAAAGGTCTGGGTTAGCATGCTGTTCAGCGGAGTGACGATCGCGGTTACCACGGTTATTCTCTGTATATATATGGAGTGTAGTGTTATAGACAGTGTGTATTATGTTGTGCTGGGAATCCTCGGCTCGGGCATTTGCACATACACAGGTGTGCTTCTCGATTCAACACATCCGAAGCTTGACTGGGAGGATGAATACGGTGCGCTCAGAGGCAATCTGAATGCATTCTTTAATATGGCTATTGCAATTGTTATAGCAATTGTTTTGTGTGTGGCAGGATATCTTGTTTTCAAGTTTACAATGATCCCGTCATATGCAGTATATATTATTTTCTTTATAATAATGGGAGCTATACTCGTTATCCTGCGCAGTATTACTATGCGCAGGAGTGCGTGGAATATAGACACTGATGTGTACAGTTATTAACAGGAGGCAATGAAAATGGCACAGAAAAATGCGTGGAACAAATACAAGAAGGATGAGATAAAGGAGCTGGAGAGCCTGTGTAAGGACTACAGGGAATTTCTTGACAATGGCAAGACAGAGAGAGAATGCGTTAAAGAGATCGTCAGACAGGCAGAGGATCACGGCTACAGAGATCTGAAGAAGATCATTAAGAACAAGGAGAGCCTTGCAGCTGGAGATAAAGTGTATGCCGTGTGGATGAACAAGACGGTCGCCATGTTCAATATAGGAAAGAAGAAGCTTGAGAAGGGCATGAACATACTCGGTGCACACATTGATTCCCCTCGAATGGATGTGAAGCAGAATCCGCTTTATGAGAAGGGCGGATTTGCATATCTCGACACTCACTATTACGGCGGAATCAAGAAGTATCAGTGGGTAACACTCCCACTTGCCATACACGGTGTTGTTGCAAAGACAAATGGTGACGTTATGACAGTGAACATAGGAGAGGACAAGAATGATCCGGTATTCTGTGTTACAGATCTTCTAATACATCTCTCTCAGGAGCAGCTCAAGAAGAGAGCGGATTCAGTGATAGAGGGAGAGCAGCTTGACATACTGTTTGCAAGCAGACCGCTTGAGGGCAAGGAGAAGGAGGCTGTAAAGGAAGCTGTACTTGCGCTCCTTGAGAAGAAGTACAATATGAAGGAGGAGGATTTCCTCTCAGCAGAGCTCGAGATCGTTCCTGCTGGAAAGGCAAGGAACTGCGGTATAGACGAGAGTATGATCATGGCATATGGCCAGGACGACAGAGTGTGTGCATACACATCCCTTGTCGCCATGCTTGAGGCTGACGATCCGGAGAAGACGACCTGCTGTCTGCTCACTGACAAGGAGGAGATAGGAAGTGTTGGAGCAACAGGAATGCAGTCACACTTCTTTGAGAATACTGTAGCTGAGATCATGAACGCCATGGGTGGCTTCTCAGAGATCTCACTCAGAAGATGTCTTGCATCGTCAAGGATGCTGTCATCGGATGTATCTGCGGGCTTTGATCCTACATTTGAGTCAGCATTTGACAAGAAGAATGCGGCTATCTTCGGTGAGGGAATGGTATTTAACAAGTTCACAGGATCAAGAGGAAAGTCAGGATCAAATGACGCAAATGCAGAATACATGGCGGCTATAAGAAAGATCATGGATGATGCGGAGATCACATACCAGACAGCCGAGCTCGGCAAGGTAGATGTCGGTGGCGGCGGAACCATCGCATATATACTTTCACTGTATGGTATGGAGGTGATAGACTGTGGCGTGGCTGTACTCAACATGCATGCACCATGGGAAGTGACATCCAAGGCAGATATATATGAGACCAAGAAAGGATATGTTGCATTCCTCAAAGAGGCGTAGGAGCGGACATATCTTCGGAGGAAAAAATGAGAGATCATCAAAAGAAACTTATCATATACGTGATAATACTTGCCGTGGCGACAGTGATGTGGCCACGGCTTAGTGTGTTTGCAGATGAGGATTTTACATCAAATTATAACCAGAGGACATTCTCCGATACCGATGGGTTTGACAGTGGAGAGGCAAATTGTGTGTGCCAGTCTGTGAGTGGATACATATGGATAGGTACGGACAACGGACTTTACAGGTATGACGGAAGTGAATTTACACTGTTCTCACTGGACGGTGACGAGGATGCCACGAAATATTCGATCAACTGCATTTATCTCACAAGTGATGAGAAGCTGTATGTTGGAACGGACAACTATGGACTCTACATGTATGATAACGGAACCTTTCAGAGAGTTTCCGAGATGTACAATCTGGGTGTGTCGACCATCAACGCCATGTACGAGGACGATAACAAGAATCTGTGGATAGCGGCCTCGTCGGGAATATTTCGTCTGTCATCTGACGGTGCGGAAGCTCTGGCTGATGATGTCGTGTCAGGACTCAGCGTGGGAAATATATCAGGACATGGGGACTATGTGTATGCAATAGCCAATAATGATATTTTGATAACCGTTGATCCTGAAAGACATGTCTCCATAACCAACAAGTCAGAGTACAGGGTCGACGATATAAACTCACTGTATGTTGACGAGAATGGCAACAGATATTATGGATCCGCCGGATACAGCATCCTTAAGATAGGAACAGACGGCAAGAATGAGATCATCAACACGGGCAACCTTCACGGAATCAACAAGATATATTCGGATGGCGACAACATCTGGGCGCTTGCCGATGACGGTGTTGGATATATCACATCAAAGGGTAATGTGACAGCCATCGGGGGACTGAGCTTTAACGAGTCGATGAGCGATATGATCATAGACTTTGAGGGCAATTACTGGTTTACGTCATACAGAAAAGGTATTCTTCAGTTGGAGAGGAGCAAGTTCCAGAATGTCACCATGAAGTACGGCATAGACAGCTCCATCGTGAACTGTGTGACGAGCTACAATGGCAACACGTTTATAGGAACTGATGAAGGTCTGTATATCGTAGATTCAAATGGCAAGCTTGTGATGAGTGCGGACAATGAGCTTGTATCAAAGCTCAGCGGTATAAGTATACGAGATCTGTATGTGGATTCGGACGATCATCTGTGGATAGCTACATATAAGATATATGGTGTAATAAAGGTGAGCCGAAACTGGCAGTACAAGAGCTACAGCCGTGGAGAGTCATCACTCATAAGCAATGCCGTGAACTGTATAACTGAGATAAAGCCGGGAACGGTGGCGGTTGGAACAGAGAACGGTATATCTGTGATAGAGGGCGATGATGTCGTAAAGAGCATATCGAGACTGGATGGACTTGATAACCCTGACATAATCAGCCTGTACGCAGACGAGACCGGCGAGCTGTATGCCGGTTCCAACGGCGCTGGCGTGTTTATAGTTGACACGGATTATACTGTCGGCAAGATGAAGCTGGATGATACCCAGAAGATGAGCGTTGTGTCAAGTATGGTCCGCGGAAGCAGCGGTTTGTGGATAGGAACGGACAATGGTCTGTATTATCAGGAGGGAACCGTCAGACAGGTCACCACCGTGGATAACACCAACGGTATATACGATCTCATAATGGACGATCAGGGATACCTGTGGATGTTTGGTTCCAGAGGTTTATACAGATATTATGAGAAGGATATACTGAGCAATGCCTCACCTGAATATATAAGCTTTACGAAGAACGACGGAATAATATCCAACATAACAGAGAAATCAACCAACTATGTGTCAAAGACAGGCGTTGTGTATGTGTGCTGCGATGAAGGGCTGTGCAGGATAAATCTCAATTCAGAGTATGTGAACGAGGTAGCTCCTAGGGTTCGTATTGCCTCCATAGAGGTGGATGGAACTGAGCATCAGTTCTCAGATCTGGACGGACAGATAGATGTGCCGAAGAACACCAACAGAATAACTATCAAGTTCTCAGTCCTTAGTTATGTAAACCGTGCTGACATATCAGTGGAGTATTACCTTGAGGGCTTTGAGAGCGAGAAGAGAACGCTCACGGGAACTGACAAGATGGAGGTCGAGTACACCAATCTTGAGGGAGGTACTTACCGTTTTATGTTAACTGCAAAAAATGCGGACGGCGTGGAGTGTGAACAGCCGCTTACATTTGTCATAGACAAGGAACTTGGTTTTTTCGAGACGAATCTGGCAAAGATGCTCCTTGTGATATTTATAGTTCTTCTTATCTTAGTGGGAATAGCTGTTGCGAGAAGTATCTTCAAGCTTCTCAGAAGACAGAACGAGCAGGTGGAAGAGCTCAGCAAGAAGAGTGAGGAGGCGGAGAAGTCCAATCAGGCAAAGAATGATTATGTAAACTATCTTAATCATGAGATAAGGACTCCACTCAATAACATAATCGCCATCTCAGAGCTTGCCATGAGAAACTGTCAGGATACCCAGAGTGATGAGTATGCACAGTACGGTGCCATGTATGCTGCGGGAAGAGAGATACTCGATATGTCCGATGGAATATCGAAGCTTTCAAACCTCAAGGACGACATCATAGAGCCGGAGTACAAGCAGTATTTTGCCTCGGATCTCATAGATGAGCTCTCCGACGAATTCAAGTCCATGGTGAACAGTGATCTCATCGATCTCAAGGTCAGCATTGAGGACAAGATACCGAACGGACTCATAGGAGATATGACGGCGGTGAGAGAGATTCTTGAGAACATATTTGCATGGTCCGCAAATACTACAAAAGAGGGCTATATAAGCATAGACATTGACTGGCGTATAGCCAGAAGAGCTGACGAGGATGTAGATGAGGCGGAGGCCGAGGATTACACAGTCAGTGAATTCTCGGAGCTCATAGAGGAACCGGAGACTGAGATATCCCGAATATTTGACAGGGATCACGATGAGATATATCTGGACTTCAAGATATCGGATACAGGACTTGGAGTTAAGGAAGAGAGACTTGGAACATTGTTTGAGCTGGATGATTCCTATGAGAGATCAGATATAGGAATGTTTAGAGTCAGTCTTGGCCTTGCCATAGCCAAGGAGCTTGTGCGTATGCTGGATGGAAGCATCAGCGCAGAGAGCATATATGGCGCAGGAACGACCATACGCTTCAGCATCAAGCAGTCAGTGTTTGATTATAGTTATGTCAACTACAATGAGAGAAAGCGCAAGGAGATGGCGAGAAGAAATGCCAATTCACATCTGTGGCTGCCGGATGCCCGCATACTTATAGTGGACGACTCAGAGCTTGCATTACAGGTGGAGAAGACCATATTTGATACATATGGTCTGGCGTGCGACACAGCCACATCGGGATTTGATGCACTTGATAAGGTCATGGTGGAGAATTACGATATGGTATTTATCGACACTGTTATGCCTGTCATGGATGGACTGGATACCGTCAGGGAGATGAGAAATCTTGACGGTGAGGAGTACAAGAAGATGCCTATCATTGCGCTGTCCGCCAACACGGTCGAGACATCCAGAGAGGAGATACTCACATCGGGCTTCAACGATGTCATAGTTAAGCCGATAGAGCTCGATCAGGCAGAATCCATGCTGAGGACTTATATATCGGAGGACAAGATAAAGGAGAGAGACACAGAGCTTTCCCAGTCCGATGATGACATCAACTATATGGAGGATGCAGTCCTGCTTGGAAGATTTGTGTCCGTGGAAGATTCCGTCAAAGCCATGGGTGGAAGCTTCAGAACCTTTAACACATTTGTCAGAAATTACAGGGATGAGTACCGGGAAGAGGTACAGCAGCTCAGAAAATATATAGACGACGATGTGAGAAAGTACAAAAATATAATCCATGACATCAAGAGCAGCAGTGCAAATATCGGGGCTTACGGAATCGAGCGCAAGGCGGCCAACCTGGAGTCTGCGATAAATATCGGAAACCAGCAGTATGCCCGCGATAATACCCGCGATTTTATAGCTATGATGAACGACTTCTTCAAGCAGATAGACAAGTACATGTCAAAGATAAATCATGTGGAGGAGCCTGCTGAGAAGGAAGTCCGGGATGGAATAAACAAGAGCAAGCTCAAGGAGCTCAGGGCATTCTTGAGAGCGGGGGACCGCGAACCTGTGGAGGACCTTATACGTGATATTGACAGGTACTCCTACGGAGATATAGACACAGAGTTCTTCACTGCACTTAAGGAGTATGTGGGAACCGGAGATTACCAGACCTCCAGTGAGATGATAGACCAGTATCTCAACAGTATCTAACATTATATAAAGTGCGCAGGCAAAATAAGCCTGCGCTGCAATATAAATAAACAAGAAAAGAGGAAATGAAAAATGAGAGTAGCAATTATCATGGGATCAACAAGTGATCTGCCAAAGGTTGAGCCGGCAGTATCAATTCTTAAGAATTACGGTGTGGAGGTCGATGTGAGATGCCTTTCAGCACACAGAGCACACGCAGGACTTTCAGAATTCATCGAGGAAGCTAACAATAACGGAACAGAGGTCATAATCGCAGCTGCAGGAATGGCGGCAGCACTCCCTGGAGTTGTGGCATCACAGACAGTTCTCCCTGTTATTGGAGTACCTCTCTCAGGCGCAACTCTTGATGGAATGGATGCACTTCTTTCTATCGTTCAGATGCCTTCAGGAATCCCTGTTGCAACAGTTGCGATAAACGGAAGCAAGAATGCTGCATATCTTGCCCTTCAGATAATCGGTGTCAACAACGAGGCAGTCAGATTAAAGCTTCAGGATGAGCGTAGAGACATGGAAAAGGCTGCCATGAAAGCTAACGAAGAAGTAATAGAAAAGTTTAAGTACTAACTTTACAATTAAAAAGTGGAATGTTAGTATGTTGGATGGATGGTATTCGAAAGAAGCTGTACCTGAATCATGCTTCCACAGGAAGCGCATACACGGATACTGACAACAGATTTAAGCAGGTGATTGTATGAGGATTGGATTTATTGGAGCTGGAAAAGTCGGATTCACATTTGGCAGGTATATCGCAGAGAAGAGAGAGCTTGTCAGAGAGAAAACGGATGGAGCATTGTGCCTGGAGGTTGGTGGATATTTTAGCGCCAGCAGACAGAGTGCGGAGCTTGCAGCAGAGTTTACCGAGACCTGTGTGTACGACAGCCTGGAGCAGCTGTGTGAGTATAGTGAAATTATTTTTCTCACCGTTCCTGACGGACAGATAGGAGAGGTGTGGAAGAGTATAAAGGATCTTGACATTCGTGGCAGGATCATTTGTCACGCCAGTGGGGCGATGACATCAGATATTTTCTCAGGTATAACAGAGGCGGGAGCCTTTGGTTATTCGATTCATCCTATGTATGCAATAAGTTCAAAGTACGAATCCTATAAAGAACTGGACAATTCATTTTTTACAGTTGAGGGAGATGACAGACATGTCGATAAGGTATGTTCTGTCATAAGAGCCCTCGGCAATAGCTGTGTGCGCATTGATGGTACCGACAAGGTGAAGTATCACGGCGCTGCGGTGTTAGCAAGCAATCTGGTAACAGGGCTGCTGGC
>OGPG01001822.1_pt1 | contig 13764 bp, 10 predicted proteins | sample 1552851 | NCBI WGS metagenome assembly OGPG01 (sample SAMEA2579909, study PRJEB22360) | human gut metagenome | biome: human gut; feature: human-associated habitat; material: faeces | place: Denmark | collected 2008/2010 | reverse complement strand
CCCACAGGCCGGCGAGCGCGATGATCTCGGAGGCGTTGCCGCGCACGATGGCGGGCTTGTACTGCTTGAGCTCGTTTACCAACTGGGTGCGCAGGCTACCGATGCCCAGACCCACCGGATCGAGCACCCAGGGCTTGCCGGCGTCGTGTGCCGCCTTGGCCGCGCGGGGAATCGTCTGCTCGTAGATGGGGAAGAGCGTACCCATATTGAGATAGATGGCGCCGCCGCCGGCAACGAGTGCCTCGCCCTCGTCGGGCAGATAGCCCATGGCGGCCGATCCGCCCACGGCGAGCTGTGCGTTGGCGACAAAGTCGATCGTCACCGTGTTGGTGATGGAGCCGGCCATCGGATTGGTGGCGCGAATCTCCTCCACGGCCTTGACCATATGTTGCTTAAGCTGTTCCGAATCAATCACTGCACATGCCTCCTTGGCATAGAAAAGGGGCGCTGTGCATAGACAGCGCCCCTGTAAAGGCGGCATGCTCCCTACGCCAGCATTAACTGACAGGTTCAAAGGATTGGGCCCCATGCCCTCTCAGCCTTGTGGTTTGCACCGCCGGCACTCCCGCATCGAATCTGTTGTTCCCTATACTAGCGCACCGTTACAATGGATACGGTGAAAATGACTGGGGGACTCTATGATCAAACTTGTGCTGACCGATATGGACGATACGCTGATTCCAGCCGGGCATGACGGCGCCAGCGGCTACGCCCTTGAGGGGATTCATGCCATGCAGGCGGCGGGTCTGCACTTTGGGCCGGTTTCGGGTCGTCAGCCGTCCGCGATGGGCTGGATGTTCAAAAACCGTTCCGAGTGTTTTTCGACCGGTGCGTTCTGTAACGGCCAGGTGATGTTTGTCGACGGCGAAGTAGTCGCTTCGCGCGCAATCGACAACGATGCTCTGATACGTTTGGCTGACTATCTGGAGCAAGAGACCGACGATACATTTCTAAAAGTCTACAGCCTGGGCGATGACTTTTGGGGTAACGATGCCTATTGCGTGACGAGCAATCCCGAGCGTGTGCGTCGCGCTATGGAGTCGGGCGGCAATGCGTGGCTCAAAGGCGAAGAGGCCCCGTGCCGTCCCGTCGTTGATGACGCGCCGGTGTTTAAGGCGAATATCTGGAGTGCCCGTTCGCGTGAGGAGCTCGCGGAGCTACGCGAGCGCGTTGCCGCTGAGGTGCCGGAACTCTCGCTCGTGTTTCCCAACAACCGAGTGCGCCTGTTCGACATCCTTCCGGATGGTTGGGACAAGGGCTGCGCTGCGCTGGAGCTGGCGCGCGCTTTGGGCCTGACGCCCGACGAGGTGGCCGTATTTGGCGATTCCGATAACGATCTGCCCATGATCGATGCCGTTCCCAACTCCGTTGCAGTCGCCAATGCCAACGAGGCCGTCACGGCTGGCATATCGGCGCTGCGGCAGATGATGCGGTTGCCGGGGCTCTGCATCAGATTGCCGCCTGCGCCACGACGGGGGAGATGCCGTCGTTTATGCGTCAGGAGGGTGCAGCCGACGCGAATCTCGCGAACAGCTAAGGAGACAGCCATGAAGCTCCAGCAGCTCAGATATGTCGTCAAAGTTGCCGAATGCGGCAGCATTACCGAGGCCTCGCGCCGTCTCTTTGTGTCGCAGCCTTCGATTACCGCGTCGATTCGCGATCTCGAAAACGAGATGGGTGTGCACATCTTTGAGCGTACCAACAAGGGCGTCATTGTGTCCGAGGAAGGTGAGACCTTCTTGGGCTACGCGCGCCAGGTACTCGACCAGGCCGACCTGCTCGAGGGCAAGTACAAGGGCGCATCCGAGCAGGTGCCGCACTTTAGTGTGAGCTGCCAGCATTATTCCTTTGCCGTCAACGCGTTTGTCGACGTGATCCGCGAGTTCGATGCCGCGCGTTACGACTTCACCCTGCGCGAGGAGCAGACTCACGAGATTATCGAGGATGTCGCGCATATGAAAAGCGAACTGGGCATCCTGTACTTATCCGAGCATAACCGCGAGGTCATCGAGCGCATGCTGGTGGCCAACGAGCTCGTGTTCGAAGGACTCTTCTGCGCCACGCCGCATGTCTTCGTCTGCGCCGACCATCCGCTGGCGGACCGCTCCAGCGTGACGCTCGAGGATCTGGAAGACTACCCGTTCCTGTCCTACGAGCAGGGCAGCTACAACTCGTTTTACTATTCCGAGGAGCTGACCTCGACGTTCGAGCGTCGCAAAAATATCCGCGTGCGCGACCGTGCGACGTTGTTCAATTTGGCCATGGGCCTCAACGGCTACACGGTATGCTCGGGCGTGATCAGCCACGAGCTCAACGGCCCCGGCATTATCTCGATTCCGCTCGACGTGGACGAGTACATGGAGATTGGCATCATCACGCGCAAGAACACGACGCTCACGCGCTACGGCCGGGCCTATATCGACGCGATTCGTCAGCATATCTAGGGTGCTGTGCTCCGCACGGTTCAAGTCTCTTTATGGCAGTCCAGACTGATATAGGAAGCATCTATATCAAACTGTTATAAACGTATATTTTACGATGGTCATATGAGCGCTCATACTCTGTCCCAGTAAAGCAACCAATGCAAAGGGAGATATCTATGAGCACTTCGATTCAACCGAACGCGCCGTTTCGCGCCGATATCGTCGGCAGCTTTCTTCGTCCGCAGGCTGTAAAGGACGCCCGTGCCGTCTATGTCGCGGGTAAACTCGACGCTTCCGGCCTTAAGGCCGTCGAGGACGATGCCATTCGCGATTTGGTGGCCAAGCAGAAGGCCGCCGGCCTGCAGGTGATCCCCGATGGCGATTCCCGCCGCAGCTACTGGCACCTCGATTTTATGTGGGGCCTTAACGGCATTGAGCGCCGCACCTCACGCACGGGTTATATGTTCCATGACGAGGAGACGACGGCCGACACCGCCGTGGTTACCGGTCCCATTAGCGGCGAGAACCACCCGTTCGTCGAGCATTTTAAGTTCGTCAAGGCGCTTGAGGAGGAGGGCCAGGTCGCACGCCAGACCATTCCGGCGCCGATCCAGACGTTCTCTGAGGTCACGCTCGATCGCTGCGATGGCCAGCAGGAGAGCCTGCGCGCTGTCTATAAGACCGATGAGGAACTTGCCGACGCCATTGCAGCCGCTTATCGCACGGTGATCGCCGACCTGTACGCAGCAGGCTGCCGCAACATCCAGTTTGATGACTGCACCTGGGGCATCTACTGCGATACCGATTTTGTCGCCAAAACCGGCATGAGCCCGGTCGACCTGCAAAAGGTAAGCGAGCTGGGCGTGGCGCTCAACAACGCCGCCATCGAGGGCAAGCCCGACGATTTGGTCATCAACACGCACGTGTGCCGCGGCAACTACCACTCCACCTACGCTTTTGAAGGCGGCTACGACCCTATCGCTCCGTATCTGTTCGCACATGAGAATGTCGATGCGTTCTATCTGGAGTTCGACACGCCGCGCGCCGGCGGCTTTGAGCCGCTCAAGTACGTCGCTCCCGGCAAGAAGGTCGTGCTGGGCTTGGTAACCACCAAGGCGGCAGAGCTCGAGAACGAGGACGCCATCGTCGAGCGCATCCGCGAGGCGGCAAAGTACGTGCCGCTCGAGAACCTGTATCTGTCTCCGCAGTGTGGCTTTGCCAGCTGCGAGATTGGCAACAAGCTGACCGAGGACGAACAGTGGGCAAAGATCGCGCTGGTCAAGCGCATTGCCGAGCGCGTTTGGAAGTAACGCTACCGCTTGCAGGTGACGGCGCGCGCGAGACATGACGTATCACGTACAATGGTCCGGATCGTATCGTTCGGGCAGGTTATCCGATATGCCTGATCGCCCTTCCATCATGAAAGGACTTCCATGTCCCAATCCTCGACGCCCGCCGTATCTGAACTCGAGGAGACTGCTGAATAGTAGCTGCGTTCAGCCAAATTAAAAATGGCGTCCATGCGTATGTACGCGTGGACGCCATTTTTAATGCGTCAGTATCCAGTGGATGCCGCGCGCCATGCGCAGGTCAGTTTGGGCAAAATGATTGCCGGGGTTGAGCTCCAGCGTTGTTGGGATGTCGCGCTCGATAAACAGCTCTTCCATCGCACGCGTATCGTCGAGTACGTGCCGCATCATGCGGTTGGGCGTCTTGGTTTCCTTTTTACCGAGCGACAGATAGGCGACGTCGGGCGTAGCCGTCATCGTGCGCTCGCGCGCGTAGTCGATAAAGCCGGGGAACCACAGCGACCCCGATACACTCGCCACGCGCTCAAAGACATCTGTTTGCCAAAGTGCCCACAGTGCAAAAAGACCCGCCAACGAGTAGCCGGCAACGCCGCGCCAGGCGGGCGGTTGCGGGAGCGATGATTCGGCCTGGGGGATTATCTGCTTCAACAACTCGTCAAGAAAACCAGCAGCCTGTCCGCCAAAGGGCTCGGCATCTCGTATAGTTCCGTCGCATTCCCAGGGGCTCAGCTCGCGATTCCAATCGAGCCCTCCAATGGCGACAAGGGTGAACGGCGGGCAGTCGAGCTCTCGGCAGCGCTCGTAGACTTCACTACCGTTGCCCATAATCACGGGGAGATAGATGACGGGCGCGCCTTCCGCACACTCTGAATAAACGGTTATCTGCTTATGATGCGCTTCCAAGGCAGGCTTCTCTCAGTGTTGTGATATTGACAGCCTCAATTGTCGCACGCTGACACGGGGGCAGACGCTAAAAGAAAGGCGCGGAGCCGCTCGATGCGATTCCGCGCCTTGTTGTTTTGCTTTAGCAGACTATGCCGTTACGCCACGAAGAAGTAGACGAGGAAGGCGAGGGCTGCGATCCACATGAGCGGCTTGATCTTGGAGGCCTCGCCCTTAAAGAGCGCGACGACCACGTAGGCGATAAAGCCCAGGCCAATGCCGGCAGAGATGGAGTAGGTGAAGGGCACGCCGGCGACAATCATGAACGCCGGGAAACCCTGCGACACGTCGGACCAGTCGATCTCGGAGGCCTCGCTCATCATGAGGTAGCCGACGTAGACCAGAGCACCGCAGGTGGCGGCGCTGGAAACGATGGTGACGATGGGGGAGAAGAACGCGGCGAGAATGAACAGCACGCCGGTGGTGACGGAGGTGAGACCCGTGCGGCCACCGTCGGCAGCGCCAGAGGTGGACTCGACGAAGGTGGTGATGGAGGAGACGCCCATGAAACCGCCCACAGCAGCGGCGGCGGAGTCGACGATCAAGATCTCCTTGATATTCTCGACGTTGCCGTCGTCGGTGAGGAACTCGCCCTGCTTGGCCACGGCCATCGCGGTGCCCATGGTGTCGAAGAAGTCACTCATGAGCAGCGAGAACGAGATGACGAGGAGCGCGGGGTCGGTAAGGACCTTGACGATGGCGGGCACGCCGCCGGCGTCGGCGATGGGGCCACCAATGCTCGAGAAGTCGAGCGGAGCGATGATACCGGTCGGAGCCTGGGTCACACCTAGGGGGATACCGGCGATGACGGCGACGACGATGCCGATGAGCAGCGAGCCGGGGACGTTGCGGCAGGCGAGGGCGACCGTCACCAGGATGGAGATGATGCCGACGATGAAGGTGGGGGAGGTGATGTCGCCCAGACCGACGAGTGTACCGGCGCCAGCGGTGATAATGCCGGCATCGCACAGGCCAATCATGGCGATGAACAGGCCCAGACCCACCGAGATGGCGTGACGCAGGACAACCGGGATGGCGTCCATGATGGCCTCACGCAGGCCACAAAGCACGAGCAGCAAGATGACGACGCCCTCAAGGAAGATGACGCTCATGGCCACGTGCCAGTCACCGCCGCAGACGGTGGTGGTGATTCCAGCGATCATCGCGTTGACGCCTAAGCCCGACGCGCAGGCGAGCGGGCGGTTGGCGAAGATGCCCATGCAGATGGTCATGATGCCGGCGCCCAGGCAGGTGGCGCAGGCGAGCGCTCCCGCATCGATGCCAGCGCCCGAGAGCACCGCGGGGTTGACGGCGATGATGTAGGCCATCGCCAGGAATGTTGTCAGTCCAGCGCGGAGTTCGGTCCCGATTGTGGACTTGCGCTCACTGACGTGAAAAAGTTCGTCCATGCATACCCTTTCCTTGTTCGGCCCCGAGTTTAGGCCGATTGACACGAACTCAACTACTATAGCCCCTTTACGACGCTGTTGTTCCTCGCATGTTGATGTTCGGCGCTATGTAGCAGACGGACGGTATTTTTCGCATGAAAATGTGTGGGTACCGTATACTTAAGCGGTTACAACGACCCCTATGGAGGAACGTATGATTAAAGAGCTTTGCCACGACGAGGCTATCCTGTCCCAGCGTTGCGAGGTTGCGACCGTCGAGGACGAGTCGGTTGCTCAGGACCTGATCGATACCATCAAGTCGCTCGACGATGCCGGCTGCCTTGCCGCTAACCAGATTGGCGTTACCAAGAAGGTTTGCGTCTACCTGGACGATGCCGGCGAGCCTCACGTACTCTACAACCCCCGTCTGGTGTTTGGCCTGGGCGCCAGCAAGATGGAGGAGAGCTGCCTGACGCACGAGGAGGTCACCAAGTCCACGCGCTATATCAAGTGCAAGGTCGCCTTTGATCAGATCGTCGACGGCAAGATGAAGGAGTGCCGCCGCGACTACGCGGGCTTTGAGGCACAGATGATCCAGCATATGATCGACCACTGTCTTGGAAAGTTGGTCTAAGGGGACCAAAGCACCGCACCTTGCCGCTCAATCGTCGCTCGCGTACCTTAAGTACGCTTCGCTCCTCTTTCGTGGCAATCTGCGGCACTTTGACCCCTTAGACGACCTGCGGGGTTAACTTGGTTGAGTTTATCCTGCTTGAATAGTCCGGGCGTGACATTGTTGTCATGTCCGGGCTTTTGTGTTTAGCGCCTTTTTGTTTGGAGACAATGAAATTAGCAAGAACGTAAAGCTAGGAGGCGCTATGTGTACGAGTATTCGATTTACCGATAATTCTGGCCACATGTATCTGGGCCGCAATCTCGACTGGAGCTTTGACTACGGCCAACAGGTTCGCGTGATGCCGCGCGGGTTTCACATTCCGTATTCGTTTATCGACGACGCGACAGCGGCGCACGCGGTGATCGGTATGTGCATCGATTACAAGAACTACCCTATGTTCTTCGATTGCGGCAACGATGCGGGCCTCGCCGTGGCGGGGCTCAACTTTCCCGGCTATGCCGAGTATGCCGAGGACCCTGTCGACGGCAAGACCAATATCGCGGCCTATGAGTTCCCCCTGTGGGTGGCAGCGACGTTCTCGACGGTCGATGAGGTCGAGGCCGCGCTGCGCGACACGGTGATTGTCGCCAAATCTGCCGGAGAGGGGCTGGGCGTGTCGCTGCTCCATTGGATTATCGGCGACAGCCAGCGCAGCATCGTGGTCGAGATGATGGCTGACGGTCTGCATGTATACGACGATCCGGTCGACACCCTTGCCAACCAGCCGACCTTCCCGTGGCACATGGAAAACCTCCGCACCTATATCACCGCCACAAGCGATTTTCCGCAGACGGCGACATGGCGTGGCGCCGAGCTCAAGCCCTATGGAGCCGGTGCCGGCATGCGCGGCATTCCGGGCGATTGCTATTCGCCGAGCCGTTTTGTAAAGGCGGCGTACCTCAATGCCAATTACCCGCAAAAGGAGAGCGAGACCGAAAACGTCGTTCGCATGTTCCGCTCGCTCGAGGGCGTGGTGATGATCGAGGGGGCGTCCAGGATGGGCGATGGCAAGTTCGAGAAGACTATCTACACCGGATGCTTTAGCGCGCGCACGGGCAATTATTACTACGCGATGTATGGGGATCCGTCGATTCGCTACGTGAGCCTGATGGATGCCGAGGGCGCGAGCCCCGATAGGCTCGTGGTTCCCGAGCCGCGTCGTTCGTAGCCGATGGCTTTACCGCAATGCAAAGCGGCCCTGCATCTCCCGTGAGGTGCAGGGCCGCTGTCGTTGATTTGTGACGTCGCTAGAAGTTGGCGTCGTTGAGTTGTTCACTCTCGAGGCCGTCGAGCTGTTGCTGTTCGGGCATATCTGCGACGCTCTCGAGCAGCTCGGTGGGGTCGATGTTCATGTCCCTACCGGCCTCGTTGCCGTTGACCAAGTCGTCCGAGAAGATGTCGACTTCCATTTCCTCGGCCTCTTCGATCTGAACCTCGAGCGGCACCTGGGTGCGCACGAGCTTAACGGCCGGGCGCATGCGGGCAAACAGCGGCACGTACTCGATGATGATGGCCGAGTTCTCGAGACCGTACCAACGTGCCGGGCTTCCGCAGGCGCGGCGGACGGCGTACTTGATGGCCATGACGCGATGATCGTTGCGGTTGATGTCCGTTTCGGGGGCAAGCATCTTGCGCAGCATGCAAAAACGGAAGTCGCCCACGTTGCCGCGTGTCTCGTAGATGGAGTAGGTGTGATGCTGCGGCGGCAACTCACCCGATGCCATCAGGTCGCCAACGATCTGGCGTAGGTAGGCGTTGATGCGCTGATTGACCTTAAAGCCCAGGTCCAAGCGCACGCGGAACAGGAAGTCTGTGCCAAAGGTCTCAACGGAATACTCGTGCGTATAGGGCTCGTCGGTAACGTGCACGTTGATGAACCAGTATGCCTTGGCGCGCTTGGGATGTTTGTCCAGGATGGAATAGAGCACGTCGCGGTCGAGCGTGAGCGGATCGGGGCTGTTGGTGAGGAATACCAGATTGTCGGCAAGCACGGGGTAGGTCTCGTCGTTGCGCAGGCGGTTGAGCTGATCGATGTACTTGGAGACGGGCAGCAGAATCGTCTGCGTGCGCTCGATGGCGGTGCCGCGACGCCACACATACATAAGGCCAAACAGCAGTGCGGCCAGGAAGATCATGACGTAGCCGCCGTCAAAGAACATGGTGAGGCACGAAGCGAAGAAGCACAGCTCAATGGCGCCGAAGAGCAGGGCGAAGACGCAGGCGCCCAGCTTGTGCTTGAGAATGCCGGCGATATAGCTCGTCAATAGCGTCGTGGTCATGAGCATAGTCACGGTAATGGCGAGGCCGTAGGCGCTCTCCATGCGCTCGGAGTTTTGGAACAGCAGCACGATGAAGATGCAGCCGACCCACATGATGTTGTTGACGAGCGGAATATAGAGCTGGCCCTTGGTGTCGCTGGGGTAGTGGATGCGCAGATGCGGCATAAGGTTGAGGCGCGTGGCCTCGGATACCAGCGAGAACGAGCCGGTGATGAGCGCCTGCGAGGCGATGATGGCCGCTACGGCCGAAAGCACGATGGCAAAGGGGCGCAGGGGCTCGGGGAGCATCATATAGAACGGGTTGACGATATCCATCGCGAGCATCTGGGGATTGGAGTTGTTGGCGAGCAGCCAGGCGCCCTGACCCAGATAGTTAAGGATGAGGGCCGCCTTTACGAACGGCCAGGATGCGTAAATGTTTGCCTTGCCCACGTGACCCATGTCCGAATAGAGTGCCTCGGCGCCGGTCGTCGACAGGAAGACGAAGCCGAGCACCATGATGCCCGAGTGGTTGATGGGCGAGAACAGGAACATGATGCCGCGAATGGGGTTGAGGGCGCGCAAGATGGACAGGTTGCCGAGCATGTTGAGCAGGCCGGCGCCCGCCAGGAACAGGAACCATAGCGTCATAAGCGGGCCGAACAGCTTGCCGATTGACGAGGTGCCGGCGCGCTGCATGGCAAATAGGCCGCAGATAATGATGATGGTAATAATGATGACGTTGGTTTGCCCGTCACCCAATAGCGCGTGGCCCCACTCGATGGTGCGCAGACCCTCGATGGCTGTGGTGACCGTGACCGCGGGGGTGAGGATGCCGTCGGCGAGCAGCGCCGCGCCGCCGATCATGGCGGGGAGAATCAGCCATGGCGCCACCTTGCGCACGAGACTGAACAGGGCGAAGATGCCGCCTTCGTTGTGGTTGTCGGCCTTCATGGCGATTACCACGTACTTGACCGTGGTCACGAGCGTCATGGTCCAGATGACGAGCGAAAGCGCGCCCAGGATCATGTCTTCGCTGACGGTACCGATGCCGCCGTTGTTGGCGACGATTGATTTCATGGTGTACATGGGGCTCGTGCCGATGTCGCCATAGACGACGCCGAGCGTTACGAGCAGCATGCCAGCGGAGAGGGGGATGGCTCCGTGCCCGCCTTGCCCGCGCTGGTCTTGGAGGTTTGCCTCCAGTTTATTGTGTGCCACGAGGACTCCCTTAGACATCCGGTTATCTGTCTAGGACAAAAAACTTTATGCCGTCTTTATACATACAAGAGCAGTTTGGCACATCGGGTTATTTTAGACAATAATCCTCAGCTGGGGATTATTTATCTACGCAGGTAGCATTTCAAAGCAGGGGCTTTTAAGCACGTACTGTCTGGGCGATGCCAGCCTTGGTGTTTGCGCGTTTGCCGGCGAGTTCGCAAAAAATCGCGCCGCCGATGATAAACGCGGCGCCCATCAGGCGGACCGGTGTTATGGTTTCGCCCAAAAGGACGGCCGAGAACACGACGGCCGAAAGCGGCTCAAGGTAGCCGACGACGGCGACGGTCTGCACAGGCAGTTTGGCGACGGCGCTAAAGTAGAGCAGGCAACCAATGCCGGTGTTGACGACGCCGAGCATGACGACGGCGCGCCAATCGATGCCTGCGGCGACGCCGGCGGACAGGAATGAGGGAGCACCCTGCGTGATGAGCGTGAGGACCAGCGCGGTCACAAAGGCGGCACTCACCTGGAGCGTGGAGTTCTCGAGGCCTTCGATGTGTGGCGCACCCTTGCTAGCGATGACCATCAGTGCATAGCAAAATGCCGAGGCGATGCCGCAGACGATACCCGCAATGGGCATATTGCCGCCTAGACCTTGCGCTGCAATGAGAAAAGCACCGCACGCAACGGCGATAAAGCCGGCGATTTTGCCGCCGGTCAGCTTTTCGCCAAAGATGAGCGGGGAGAGTGCCATGACAATGATGGGGCCGCAGTAGTACAGCAGCGAGGATACGCCGACGCCGATCGTCTGGTAGGCGCGGAACAGAAAAATCCAGCTGGCGCCCAGCGCGGCTCCCGAGAGGAGGAGGGCTGCGGCTTCGCGGGGGCGAGATGGCGCCTGCAACTTATGGCGTTGGGTGATGGCGAGGATGGTGACAAGCGAGAGTGCGCCCAAAAACGTGCGCAGGAGCACGATATCGGAGCTCGGCAGCGCGATAGCAGCGGCGATGATGCCGTTGGAGCCAAACAATAGCAATGCTGCTAAGTACGTAAACAGTCCGTTGTTCATGCGCTGACATCCCCTCTATATCCGAGCATGTTCACTATGGGTGAAATGGCTTTAGAAGAAAAGCGAATATAATGCATGGCAAACATGACAAAAACTCATGCAAAGGTGGAGACGTGCCGTGGAGACCAATATCCAAAAGATGCAAGTGCTGCTCGAGACGGTGCGTGCCGGCAGCTTTACGCGTGCTGCAGAGCGGCTGAGCTATTCGCAGTCGGGCGTGAGCCGCATGGTGGGCGACCTTGAGGCTGACTGGGGTTTTAAGGTGCTTGACCGCAGCCGCGAGGGCGTGGTGCTTTCTGCCGACGGGCGGCAGGTCATGCCGGCGGTCGAGGCGTTATGCGAAGAGTTTGGCCGTCTGCAGCGACGCGTGGACGAGATGCGAGGGCTCATGCGTGGCAAGATCTGTATCGGTACGTTTTCGAGTGTGGCGACCCATGTACTGCCGCCGGTGATCGCGCGGTTTCGCGTCGATCATCCGGACGTCGATTATGAGTTGCTGATGGGCGATTACTCCGAGATTGAGCAATGGGTGGCGGAAGGCCGCTGCGACCTGGGCTTTATTCCGCGCGAGCCACGCGGCGCCGGCATGGCGTCGCGGCCGTTGGTGCAAGACGAGCTGATGGCCGTGGTGCCAGCGGACTCCTCGCTTGCCACCGCGGAGGCCGTTTCCCTTGCCGATTTGGCCAACGAGCAGTTTATTCTGCTGGAACGCGGTAGCGACGACGAAATTACCCCGCTGTTTCGCCGCGCGGGCCTGGCGGTGCGCTCTAAGCTGTCAACCTGGGATGACTATGCGATTATGGCCATGGTCGAGGACGGCCTGGGCGTGAGCATTCTTCCCGCGCTCATCTTGCGCCGGTGCCAGTTCGATGTTGCCGTGCGCCCGCTCGAGGGACATCCTCATCGGCAGATCAACGCCATATACCGCACAGCTGACGTTTCGCTTGCGGCGGCTCATTTCCTTGAATACCTCTAAAAGCGCGTACCTGTTGTCCACTTTGGGACAATTCTCAGGGCTCGGTACATTTTCTTGTGAAATTGAACTTCCGGATGATGCGCCGCGCTATACTGCTGCCTAAATTGAACTCAGGTTCAATTCGTGTTCTGTAAATTGAACTTTGCCAGCAAGGAGGTTCTAGTGGCCCAAGAGACGTTTAGCGATCGCCTGCGACAGACCATGTCCGATCGCGACGTTCGCCAGTCGGACGTAATCCGCGCATCGGAGATGCTCGGCAAAAAACTCGGCAAGAGTCAGATGAGCCAATATGTGAGTGGCAAGACGATTCCGCGGCGCGATGTGGCAGAGCTGCTCGCCCGCATTTTGGAGGTCGATGTTTCCTGGCTGCTCGCCAGTGACGCCGATCAAGGCGAGACGTCCTCGTCCCATAACGTTGCCAAATCCGAACCTAGTCCCACGGCTCAAATTCCAAGGAGCACCACCATGCGTACTTTTTCTAAATCCACCAAACTCGAGAATGTCCTGTATGACGTGCGCGGTCCCGTCGTCGACGAGGCAGCCCGTATGGAGGACGAAGGCGAGCGTATTCTCAAGCTCAACATCGGCAACCCCGCGCCCTTTGGTTTCCGCACGCCCGATGAAGTCATTAAGGATATGCGCCAGCAGCTGCCCGACTGCGAAGGCTATTCCAACTCGCGCGGCCTGTTCTCTGCGCGCAAGGCGATTATGCAGTACTCGCAGATCAAAGGCCTGCCCAATGTTCAGATGGAGCACATCTACACGGGCAACGGCGTGTCCGAACTCATTCAGCTTTCGATGAACGCGCTGCTCGACAATGGCGACGAGATTCTGATCCCCAGCCCCGACTACCCGCTGTGGACGGCGTGCGCGACCCTTGCCGGCGGTCATCCCGTACATTATCTGTGTGATGAGCAAGCGGATTGGTATCCCGACTTGGAGGATATGGAGTCCAAGATTACGAGCGCGACCAAAGCTCTCGTCATCATCAACCCCAACAACCCCACGGGTTCCGTCTATCCGCGCGAGGTGCTCGAGGGCATTGTTGAGATCGCGCGCAGGCACCAGCTCATGATTTTTGCCGACGAGATCTACGACCGCCTGTGCATGGACGGCTACGAGCACGTCTCGATTGCCTCGCTCGCCCCCGACCTGCCCTGCGTCACCTTTAGCGGCCTTTCCAAGTCGCACATGATCGCGGGCTATCGTATTGGCTGGATGGTGCTTTCGGGCAACCAGCGCTGCATGAGCGACTTCATCATGGGTATCAACATGCTCTCCAACATGCGCCTGTGCTCCAACGTGCCGGCTCAGTCGATCGTTCAGACGGCACTCGGTGGCCATCAGTCGGTCAACGACTACATCCGTCCCGGCGGCCGTGTCTACGAGCAGCGCAACTTTGTGTATGAGGCGCTCAACAAGATCGACGGCATCTCGGTGGTCAAGCCGCGTGCGGCGTTCTACATCTTCCCCAAGCTCGACGTGAAGAAGTTCAACATCA
>OGPG01001819.1_pt1 | contig 13775 bp, 14 predicted proteins | sample 1552851 | NCBI WGS metagenome assembly OGPG01 (sample SAMEA2579909, study PRJEB22360) | human gut metagenome | biome: human gut; feature: human-associated habitat; material: faeces | place: Denmark | collected 2008/2010 | reverse complement strand
ATACTAATCCTATAGTAGATAATAAAGAAACGCTGCAGTATGTAATAGATAAGGGAAGAACTACGCCGATAAATGTATATTCAGCTGCGGCAGTATCTAAAGGCTTTAAGGGAGAAGAACTTACTGACTTTACGGAACTTAAGAATGGCGGGGCACTTGTATTTACAGATGATGGTATTCCACTTAAGAGTGAAATGCTTGTAAAGGAAGCTATGCAGAAAGCTAAAGAGCTGGATATGCCGTTAAGTTTTCACGAGGAAAATCCTGCATATATAGAACAACAGGGAATTAATAAAGGCGTTGTATCAGACAAGCTTAATATAGGTGGAGCACCAGCCTGCTCAGAGTATATGATGGTAGCACGGGATTGTATGCTTGCACTTGAAACCAAGGCAACAATATGTATACAGCACATAAGCTCAGCGGTATCAGTAGAGCTTGTAAGGACAGCTAAGAAGCTGGGAGCAGATGTACATGCAGAGTCTACTCCACAGCATTTTTCGCTTACAGAAGACATTGTGCTTGAGAAAGGCACACTTGCAAGAGTTAATCCACCAATAAGAACAGAAGCTGACAGGCTTGCTGTAATTGAAGGCCTTAAGGACGGAACAATAGACATAATTGCAACAGACCACGCACCACATCATCTTACAGAGAAAGACAGAGGTTTTGTAGAAGCACCATTTGGAATATCAGGTCTTGAAACAGCTGTTGCTATTATAATGACAGATCTTGTTAAGAAAAATGTTATTACACCTCTTGAGATGGCAGATAAGATGAGTTATACACCTGCTAAGATTATCGGTATAGACAAGGGAACACTTCTTGTTGGCAAGACTGCTGATATTACTATAATTGATCCGGATGCAGAGTATGTTATAGACAGTAAGACATTTGCTTCAAGAGGCAAGAACACTCCATTTAACGGCAAGAAGGTAAGTGGTGAGATTAAGTATACAATAGCTGGTGGTAAGATTGTATATTCTAATATCAACGGAACAGAAGTTATTATTGATAAAGATGTTCCAAAGTTGTAATATAAGATAGATTAATTGATATGTAAGGAGAATATAGATGATTAACAAATTAGTTGACAAAATCGTTAAGACAAATGCACCTGTAGTTGTAGGCTTAGATCCTATGATGAAGTATATTCCAGAGCATGTTCAAAAGGAAGCTTTTGAGCAGTATGGAGAAACTCTTGAAGGTGCGGCAGAAGCTATCTGGCAGTATAATAAGGCAATCATTGATAATATATATGATATAGTTCCTGCGGTAAAACCACAGGTTGCAATGTATGAGCAGTTTGGTATTCCGGGAATGATTGCATTTAAGAAGACTGTAGATTACTGCCATGAAAAAGATATGGTTGTAATCGGTGATGTCAAGAGGGGGGATATCGGCTCAACATCAGAGGCATATGCTGTTGCTCATCTTGGCAAAGTTAAGGTTGGAAATAAAGAGATAGCTGCATTTGATGAAGACTTTGCAACAGTTAATCCATATCTTGGTTCAGATGGAATTAATCCTTTCCTCAAAGTATGCAAGGAGGAGAAAAAAGGAATATTTATACTTGTTAAGACATCAAATCCTTCAAGTGGAGAATTTCAGGACAGACTTATCGATGGCAGACCTCTTTATGAACATGTCGGTGAAAAAGTAAATGAGTGGGCTATGCAGTGCATGGGCGATGATTACAGCTATGTAGGAGCAGTTGTAGGAGCTACATATCCTGAGATGGGTAAAGTTTTAAGAAAAGTCATGCCTAAGTCATTCATCCTCGTTCCAGGATATGGTGCCCAGGGTGGAAAGGCAGAAGATTTAGTGCATTTCTTTAATGAAGACGGTCTCGGTGCCATAGTAAACAGCTCAAGAGGAATTATTGCAGCATATGCAAAAGAAGAATATGCTAAGTTTGGTGAGGCAAACTTTGCTGATGCTTCAAGACAGGCAGCAATAGACATGATTAATGATATTAATGGAGCTTTAAATAAAAGATAATTAATGAGGAGAATTTCTTATGTCATTTAGAGAAAATGCTAAGATAATAAAAACAGGCTGTCTTGGGACCGGTGTATATGAGATATGGTTTGAGACATCAGATATTGCAAAGGCAGCAAAACCGGGACAGTTTATATCAGTATACAGTGCTGACGGTTCAAGGCTTCTTCCACGTCCAATCAGTATATGTGCAATAGTCGATAACAAGTTAAGAATTGTATATAGAACAGTTGGTGCGGGAACAAAAGAATTTTCATCAATGAAAGAAGGAGAGAGCCTCTCAATTCAGGGACCTCTCGGCAATGGATATGATGTCAATGCCACATATGCTTCAAAAGATGCAATAATTTTCGGTGGTGGTATCGGAATTCCGCCTATGCTTGAACTTGCAAAACAGTTGAACTGCAAAAAACAGATAGTTCTTGGATACAAAGATGAGCTGTTTCTTAATGAAGAATTTGAAAAATACGGAACAGTTACAATTGCGACAGAAGACGGAAGCTGTGGAACAAAAGGAAATGTTCTTGATGCTGTGAAAGCACATAATATTAAGGGTGATGTTATATACGCCTGCGGACCAATGCCTATGCTTCGTGCAATAAAAGCCTATGCTCTCGAAAATAATATTGAGTGTTATATTTCATTAGAAGAAAAAATGGCATGCGGAATCGGTGCATGTCTTGCATGCGTATGTAAATCAAAAGATATTGATGACCATTCAAAAGTCCATAATAAGAGGGTTTGCAAAGAAGGTCCTGTATTTAATGCTAAGGAGGTGGAGATATAATGCCAGCAGAATCAGTAAATATGTCAGTAAATATTGCCGGTGTTACATTTAAAAATCCGGTTACGGTTGCTTCCGGAACATTTGGTTCAGGCATGGAATACAGTGAATATGTTGACCTTAACAGACTTGGTGCTGTGACAACAAAAGGTGTTGCTAATGTGCCATGGCCTGGCAATCCAACTCCACGAATAGCAGAAACGTACGGTGGGATGATTAATGCAATCGGACTTCAGAATCCGGGGCTTGATACATTTTTAACAAGAGACATTCCATTTCTTAAAAAATATGATACGAAAATCATTGTAAATGTCTGCGGAAAGAGCAAAGAAGATTACATTGATGCTGTTGAAAAACTTTCAGAAGCACCTGTTGACATGCTTGAAATTAATATATCATGCCCGAATGTAAAAGAGGGCGGAATTGCATTTGGACAGAGAGCTGAGTCAGCAATGGAGATAACAAGTGCCGTTAAAAAGGTATCAAAAAAACCTATAATAATGAAATTAAGTCCTAATGTAACAGATATTACAGAGATGGCAAAGGCTGTTGAAGCCGGCGGTGCGGATGCTGTATCACTTATAAATACGCTTACAGGCATGAAGATTGATATCAACAGACGTACATTTGCGGTTGCTAATAAAACAGGCGGTCTTTCAGGTCCTGCAATTAAGCCGGTTGCCGTAAGAATGGTATATCAGGTTGCCAATGCGGTAAACATTCCGATAATTGGAATGGGTGGAATTGCAAGTGCCGAAGATGCATTAGAGTTCATAATGGCAGGTGCAACGATGGTTGCAGTTGGAACAGCTAATTTCAACGACCCTATGACAACCATCAAGGTGATTGAAGGAATACAGTCATTTATGAAAAAAAATGGAATTAAAGATATAGCGGAAATAACAGGCTGTGTAAAATAGTACATGAGTTATTAATAATAAAGAATTCACGTAAACAGGAGGTTTAAGATACAATGGAGCAGTACAAGCAGGAATTTATTGATTTTATGGTTGATTGCCATGTTTTAAAATTTGGCGATTTTACATTAAAGAGCGGAAGAAAATCACCGTTTTTTATGAATGCGGGAGCATATGTTACAGGAACACAGCTTATGAAGCTTGGTGAATACTATGCAAAGGCAATTCATGAGACATATGGTGATGATTTTGATGTGCTTTTCGGACCTGCATACAAAGGAATTCCAATCAGTGTTGTAACAGCAGTTGCATATGCAAAACTTTATGGAAAAGAAGTGCGTTATTGCTCTGACCGTAAAGAAGAAAAAGACCACGGCGCTGATAAGGGAGGCTTCCTCGGAAGCAAGTTGCAGGATGGCGACAGAGTCATTATGATAGAAGATGTTACAACATCAGGAAAATCAATGGAAGAGACAGTTCCTAAGGTTCGTGGTGCAGCAGATGTAACAATTATCGGACTTATGGTTTCTCTTAACCGTATGGAAGTAGGACTTGGCGGCAAAGTAAGTGCACTTGATGAAATTAAAGAAAGATACGGATTTAAGACAAGTGCTATCGTAAGCATGGCAGATGTAGTTGAGCATCTTTATAACAAGCCTTGCAATGGTGAAATTGTTATTAATGATGACATCAAAGTTGCAATAGACAAATATTATGAAGAGTACGGAGTAAAATAAGCAGGATTTTGCTCCGCAAAACAAGGAGGCAAATCCTCTCCTCACCAAAGGGTTCGGATTTTGCTTCGCAAAACAAGGAGGAGTGTTATGGACGAAAAGTTATATAAAAAAGTAAAAGGAATAGGAGCATCAAATCTTGCGTTTGGAATTATCACACTTGTGTTTGGTATTACAGCAGGAGTTATGCTTGTAGTTAATGGTGCAAGACTTCTTGCACACAAATCCGACAGCCTTATATAAAGAGGTCTGCATGAAAAACAGAAAAATAAAAAGTATTTTTAAATGGAGTGCATTTTTAATCTATATTGTGGCACTTATTTATTTTGTGTTTTTTGCAGAGATGCTTGGAAGGGCAGATGTACCTGTTAATTACAGGTACAATCTTGTGCCGTTTAAAGAAATAAAAAGATTTATCATATATTACAGACAAATAGGGATTAATGCGGTTATTCTCAATCTGGCAGGAAATGTAGTGGCATTTATGCCATTTGGATTTTTTCTGCCGCTTGTTTCAGAACATAAGATAAAGTTTTTCAAGGTTTTTATAACTGCATTTTCTCTTAGTCTGTCAATAGAACTTATCCAGCTTATATCGAAGGTTGGCAGCTGTGATGTTGACGACCTTATACTTAATACGCTTGGTGGTCTTCTGGGGTATTGGTGTTTCTGCATATATAAAAATATGAATAGAGCATACAAAAAAAGTAAAGAACAGGGAAAAAGGTAAAAGAATGAAATTATTTAATAAATACAAATTTTCCGATAAGAGCCAGACACTTGGCGGTACAATTTCAACCGTAATGGGGGTCGCTGCATTAAGCTGCCTGCTTTACGGTGTTTTTGTAGCATTTAAAAAGAGCGGTGAAGCCGGACTTGAAGTGGGAAGTCTTGGACTTATGGCTCTTATGCTGTCAGTAATTGGGACAGTAATCGGATTATTAAGTTTTAAAGAATATGATAAATTTTATACATTATCAAAAATCGGTTCAATGTTATGCGGTATCATAGCGGTATTTATGATGGCAGTATTTGTCATGGGTCTTGGTTTTTAAAGTAAATGCATTAAGGAGGCAGTAAAAGTTGTTTGACGATAATCTCATCGAACGTTTTGAATTGGCATCTGAAAGAATTAAAGAGATAAAAACAGCCGGCGGTGCGTGTAGTGATGGCAGATTCAGCGATTATTTCTGCAAAATGTCGGAGTTTATTATTTCGATGACGGAACTTTTTGGCAAAGTTAAAAATAATGAATTTGAAGATTATACATTTAATCAGCTTTCAGAGTTTAATAAATCATTATATGAAGATATACTTGAAAAAAATTATGACAAAAGCTATGCAAATCCTGTTTATGCCGTAAAGGTGATGGGACTTGAATATGGCAGGATGCTGTCATTTCTTTATGTTGAATTAAGAGGAATGATTGCATATGCATATGAATTAAGAATTGCAGAGATGACAGTGCTTATGGAGCTTTTTGTTGAGATTTACTGTTCATTTGAATCAGAGACACCTGACAGCACATCGCTAAGAGATATAATATACTGGTATGTAAGTGATTACAGTGATGATTTTGTTGAGTACAGAGTCCGTGAGCAGATAGATACTTCACTGTCATTTGCAACGGATATTATAATGAATGAAAATCTTGATGACATAAGATATCTCTATAAATTTGGCGAATATATCACAGATAATGAAATTATGACTGCAACATATCTTAACAGTCTTCCTGACGAAAAGATTAGTGCGATGGCACATACATTTACAGAGGGATACCGCAAAGGTTTTGAGCTTACTGGCAAAGACATAAGCAGGAAGAAAACAGTTAATATAAGATACTGTCTGGGATTTGAGCGTCTTGTGCGTGAGGAGATTAAGCAGTTTGAAGAAATTGGGCTTAAAACAACAATATACCGTGCCGCAGTTAATACAATAAACAAGCGTATGCATATAAAAATAGGATATTATGGAACAAGTCCGAATAAACAGATGGAATATGATCATAGGTTTGATAACGGAATATATCTGGATGCTGCATTTATAGAAAGAAAGATTGGTGCATTAAAGTTTGCCTATGAGAAAAATAAAGAGAAAGCATCAGTATTCGGCGGTCCTGCTGTTATGGAAGTTTTCGGGGAAGAGCCGTTTGAACCTGAAAACAGGACGGAGTGTATGACACTTGATGATAAACAGCGTGCATTATCAGTAAAATATGACAGGGAATCTTCAGAGATAGTCAATAATTATATAAAAGGAGAGGAACGCAGTTTTACAATAATTGCATATCCGATTCCTGAAATAGGAAAAGATTACGAAAAAATATTTGATGAGACTGTTAAAATAAATACGCTTGACTATGATGTGTATTGTAAAATCCAGAAAAATATTATTGATGCACTCGATAAGGCTGATTATGTAGAAGTTAAAGGCATGAATGGCAATAAGACAGATATATGTGTCAATCTTATGAAAAAGACGAACACTGAAAAGCAGACAGTATTTGAAAACTGCCTTGCTGATGTAAATATACCGCTTGGAGAAGTGTTTACCTCACCAGTGCTTGCAAAAACAAATGGCGTAATCAATGTAAGTGAAGTGTATCTTAATGATTTAAAATTTAAAAATCTTTCAGTTACATTAAAAGACGGAATGGTCGCAGATTATACATGTGATAATTTTGCTGACGAAGAAAAAAACAGGGAGTTTTTTAAGGAAAATGTATTGTATAACCATGAGACACTGCCAATAGGTGAGTTCGCAATTGGAACAAATACAACAGCATATGTAATGGCAAACAAATATGATATTGTATATAAGCTTCCGATTCTTATAGTAGAGAAGATGGGGCCGCATTTTGCACTTGGTGATACATGTTATTCAAGGGCTGAAGATATAAAGGTTTACAATCCTGACGGAAAAGAAATTATTTCAAAAGAAAATGAGATTTCATCATTAAGAAAAACACAGCCGGAAAAAGCGTATTTTAACTGCCATACTGATATAACAATCCCTTATGAGGAAATTGGAAGCATAACAGCGGTTGAAATTGACGGCAAAAGAACCGATATAATCAGAAACGGAAGATTTGTACTTGAAGGATGTGAAGAATTGAATCGTCCGTTTGAAAAATAAAACTGTAGTTTTATAATAAGTGATTAAGCAAAAAGTTGCGTTTATATTAATAGAGAGTTATAATATAACAATAAAATATAAATCCAATGGGGTGATTTTATGAGAATTCAAGATTTTTGTGACATGAAGAAATTTGAAGAAATTATGAGTAATTGGGCGAAAAGCACAGGACTTGCGACGGTTGCAGTCGGAGATGACGGCAAGTATATAAGTGAGTGTTATAATTTTACTGACTTTTGTATTAAACTCACAAGAGGAAGCAATGAAGGACGTAGAAGATGTGAAAAGTGTGACCGCGAAGGAAAAGGCGTATATCCGTGTCATGCAGGTCTTATTGATTTTGGTATTCCGATTACACTTGATGACGGAACTGTACTTGGAAGCGTAATAGGCGGACAGGTTCTCCCGGAACATCCGGATGAGGATAAGTTCAGAAAAGTCGCTGATGAAATCGGCGTTGACCAGGACAAGTACATTGAGGCACTTGGAAAAGTTAATGTTAAGACAAGAGAAGAGATTGAAGCGGCAGCTAACCTTCTCGGTGATGTAATTAACATGTATGTGAGAGCCTGTTATTCATCAGCACGCAGTGAGAGAATACTTGATAATCTGAAGAATGGTACCAAAGATGCTGCAGAACAGATTGAAGTTGCCAATGATAATACGAAACAGATAGAGTCATTTGGACATAAACAGAAGATACTTGCCCTTAATGCAAGTATAGAGGCTGCAAGAGCAGGCGAAGCAGGTAAGGGATTTGCTGTAGTTGCAGAGGAAGTACAGAAACTTGCACAGGGTATGTCTGTAGTAAGTGTTAATATCAGAAAAGCTCTTGATGAGGTTACACAGACGATTAATAAACTTAATCAGTGATAAGTACATAAGTACAATATGTTTTAATAATAATCAGTTAAACTTATAATCGGATGGAGAACAATGGCTGGAAAGATTAGTAAAGACAAGAAAAAATATATTATAGCCGCTATTTCGGGAATTTTAGTAATTATATTGATATTAACGGCATATAGTATTAATAGTGCAAAAAATGATAAAAAACCGACAACAGATGTAAGCGTTGAAGATTCTGACAAAAAAGTTAAAAGTCAATCATCTGCATCATCAGATGGAGGACGTGTTGCATCTACGGTAGAGATTGAATTTGAAGACAGTGCAGTTCTTGTCGGAACAAGATTTAAAGTGACAGCCATTGTTACACCATCAGATACAGATAAAGCATTACTCTGGAGCAGTAGTGATGATTCTGTTTTTTCAGTTGATGAAAATGGAATTGTAACAGTAAAAGGCACGGGTAATGCAGTTCTTACGGCAACTGTGGGAACAGTATCGGATGCGGTTGTTATCGAAGGAATAACAGACGCTGCCACAGGCTCATCAGAAAATCTTCCTGTATTCATAGCTGATTCATATGATTCTTCATATACTGTGTCAGGTTCATCCGGTAACAGGACAGGCACACAGGCAACAGGCAGCGGTTCATCTTCATATCAGGGCAGTTCAGAAAATGGCAGCAGCTATCAGGGAACTTCAGGTACATCAGGTGGACAGACGGCTTCTGGCGGACAAAATTCAGGCTCTGACTATACGGATTCATCAGGAAATGCATGGTCAGATAATTCTGGCAGTAATAATTCAGGCAATCAGAATCAGGACAACGGAGGTAATAATAATTCAGGCAGTCAGGATTCAGGTAATACAGATAACGGCTCATCAGGTGGACAGACAAGCAGCACAATAGGTGAGAGTCTTCCGGCACTTGGTTTTAACCATATGATGAGTAATGTATACGTTTATGAAGAAGGAAACAACTATTACGGCGAGGTAATAACCCAGCCTAATGTTGCAATTATATATATTATGCAGAGAAGTTCGGGATTTGATAATGTTATAAATCAGGTACTTCAAAGACTTGTTCCGGGAGGAGCATCGCAAATCTGGAACAACTATTCTACAGCAACAACAGATAAAACATTTACAATAAATGACAGAAAAATAAGAATAGTAATGCCTAAGGGCGGCGGCCATTCGCAAATTGTAATATACAATTAGCTGGTGGTGTGTTATAATGTCGAAAGTAAAACCAAAAATCACAGAAATGTGAGTATGGAGGTATTTGGTGTTAAACGAAAATAAAATAAAAATGATGACAAAAATGGCAATATATGAAAAAAATCAGGGCAGGCAGATGTTAAAGAATGCCAGATATTATAAAGGTGATTATATTGCATTAAGCGTATTGAAAAGTACAATAGCAACGACATTTGCATATATAATAGTTTTTTTAATGTATATATTGTGTGATGTCGAAAAACTTGTCGCAGATATTAACAGTCTTGATTATGCAGCCATGGGAAAGAAGATGGCTTTATATTATGTAATTATGCTTGTTGTGTTCGCTGTTATTTCTGGTGCAGTCAGTGCATATAAGTACGACCATTCACGCAGTGGAATGAAGAAATATTTTTCAAGACTTAACAAACTTGAAAGATTCTATAACGGACAAAAAAACAGAAAGTAACGGAGGACCCATGATGACTTTTTTATTGGAGTTAAAGGATAATATCAACAAATTTTACAATAAACATAATGTATATCTTGTCCCTGCACTTAAATTTGTAGTGGCATTTATATCATTTCTGCTTCTTAATGTGCAGATAGGATATATGACAGTATTAAAAAATCCTCTTATTGCACTTGCTGTGTCAATAATATGTGCATTTCTCCCAAGCGGATTTACAGTTGTTGCACTTTCAATATTTATGCTTGCACACCTGTATGCCATATCAGCAGAATTTGCGGTAATTTCATTATGTATTGTACTTGTTATGTATCTTCTCTATTTCAGATTTGCACCTAAACAGGGATACATTCTCATATTCACAGTTATTTTATGCTGGTGTAAGATTCCGGAAGCAATTCCTGTTGCGGTAGCTCTTGGAGCCGGACTTACATCATTCATACCTGTTTCGTTTGGCGTTATTATATATTATATAATCAAGACAGCAAGTGCTTATGAAACAGCAATAACTAACTCATCTGTGGCAGACAGCATGCAGCAGATATCTTATATTGTAGAAAGTTTTTTCAATAACAAAAGCTGTCTTATTTTTGTAATTGCATTTACAGTTGCAATAATCATTACGTATATAATTAAGAGACTTTCAGTTGACAATGCATGGACATATGCAATTGCAGTTGGTACAGTTTCAGAATTTATAATATTGATAGTTGGAAGCCTTGCATTAAATGCAAAGATTAATATTGTATTTATGATTATAGGTATTATTATTGGAGCAGTTGCTGCATATATCTGTAAGATTGTATTTTTTAGTGTTGATTATAAGAGAACTGAATATGTGCAGTATGAAGATGATGAATACTATTATTATGTAAAAGCAGTTCCAAAAATCAGCCTCGTTAATGAAAATGTCAAAGTTAAGCAGATTAATGCAAGAAAGACAAGATAAACAAGTGATTTAAGTGATATAAGAAGAGCAGCAGATAAGAATGCAGCTACATTGGAAACTGATGATGACGATATAACATTTTATGATAAATAATATTTAACAGAATAATAAAAGCGAAGGGAGTGAAGATATGACAGCGGTTAATAATTTTATACAAAATTATTTGTCTAACCTGTATATACCCCGTATTACATGGACAGATATAATAGAGATTTTTATTATAGCATTTGTTCTGTACAGCTTTCTTGTATGGATTAAGAATACAAAAGCATGGGCGTTATTAAAGGGTATTATAATTGTCGTACTTTTCGCTCTTTTTGCATATATTCTTAATCTCAGAACGATTCTGTGGATAGCAGGAAAGACAATAAGTGTTGGTATTATAGCACTTGTAATTATATTCCAGCCTGAATTAAGGCGTGCTCTGGAACAGCTGGGAAGAAAAAAACTTGTGCTTAATTTCTTTAATTTTGGCGACAGTCATGAAAAAGATGAAAGATATAGCTCAAAGACAGCAGATGAGATTGTCCGTGCTGCATATGAAATGGGAGCAGTAAAGACAGGTGCTCTTATTGTTATAGAACAGGATATGATGCTTGATGAATATGTAAGAACGGGCATAAATGTTGACGGAATTGTGACGAGCCAGCTTCTTATAAATATTTTTGAACATAATACACCGCTTCATGATGGTGCTGTTATTATTAGAGGAAACAGGGTTGTGGCGGCAACATGTTACCTTCCGCTTTCTGATAATGTTAATCTTAGTAAAGAGCTTGGAACAAGACACAGGGCTGGAGTTGGAATAAGTGAAGTGACAGACAGCATGACAATTATTGTCTCAGAAGAAACAGGTGCTGTATCAGTAGCTGTCGGAGGAGAACTTATAAGAGATATAGATGAACATTCACTGCGTAACAAACTGGAATATTTAAGAAAGAGGACAATAGATGTAAAGTCTTTCAAAATATGGAGAGGAAGAATAAAGAATGAAGGAAAAAATATTTAACAACTTTTCTCTTAAAATCCTTTCAGTGTTATGTGCAATCGTTTTGTGGGCTGTTATAGTCAATATATATGACCCGACAACGAGTGTTACAATAAGTAATGTGAATGTAGAACTTATCAATGCACAAAGTCTTACTGATAAGGATTATACCTATGAAGTTGTGGACGGAAGCAAAATATCAGTATATCTTAGCGGACCTAAAAGTGTAATTACTGACATTAAGTCAAGTGATATAGTTGCAACTGCAGATTTGAGTAAAATATCAGCATTTGCCGATTATGTTGACATTGATGTAAAAGTAGTAAAAGATGGCAAAGAAGTTACAGGAATTGAAGTTACACCAAGAACAACGGCCGTAAAGCTTGATATTGAGAACAGGCTTACAAAGGAATATACAATTGAGACAGATACTGAAGGAATGCCTGCAGACGGATATGTGCTTACATCAGTAAGTGTTACACCTACAACTGTAAAAGTTACAGGACCGTCATCAATTGTAGAAAATATTGACAAAGTTAAGGCTGTGTGTGATATTAGTGGTGCATATTCCAATGTTAACAGTACAGCTAAGCTTACGGCATATGCGGCAGATGGAAGCCAGATAAATGAGGAAGTTTTTTCATTTTCAAAAAGCGATGTGGATTATACAGCACTGATAAGTGCCCATAAGATAGTTAATGTGAGATGTGCAGGTACAACCGGAACAGTTAAAGACGGATATATGATTATGGGAATTGAACTTAGCACAGATAAGGCTGAACTTATCGGTGATGCTAATACACTTAACAACATTTCTGAGATAGTTATACCTGAGAGTGCAATTAATGTTGATAATGTTGATTCGTCAAGAAACTATACGGTATGGCTTTCTGACTATATAAGTCAGGATTTAAAAGTAAAATCTGAAAACAAGCTAAATATTAAAGTTAAAGTGGCTGATTTAAACAGCCGCGAGTTTTCATTTGACACATCGAAGATTACATTTAATAATATAAAGACAGGATATCATGTTACAATAGATGATGATTCTGTTATGTCAATAGTCATAAGCGGTGAGAGCAGTGTTCTTGATTCGATTTCAGGAGATAATATAAAAGGAACAACAAACCTTACGGCATTATCGGCGGGAAGACATACTGTTTTTGTTAACTTTACAGTACCGGATGGTTGTAAAGTTGTAGGAGAATATAAGATACAGGTTCTTATAGAAGCAGACAAACAGCAGGAAACAACATCTGCTGCTTCAAATTAATGCGGTATATGTATACAGGAGGTTGAAAAATGTTAAAGCAGACTATATTAGTAGACAGTCCTTTGGGAATTCATCTGCGTCCGGCTACAGCAATGTGTGATCAGGCGATTAAATATAAATCGAAGATTTCATTTAATTATGGCGATGGCAAAACTGCGAATGCAAAAAGCGTAATATCAATACTTGCTTCAAGTGTCAAATGTGGGCAGGAAATTGTGCTTGAAGCTGACGGCGAAGATGAAGCAATAAATGCTGTAGCACAGGCATTTAAAGAATCACTCAAAAATGATTAATAATAATTAAGAATGGAGGATAATAAAATGGGCTATATGGAAACTTATAAGTCTTGGTGCGATAATGAATATTTTGATGAGGCAACAAGAGATGAATTAAAATCTATAGCTGGTAATGAAGCAGAGATAGAAGATCGTTTTTATAAAGATCTTGAATTTGGT
>OGPG01001816.1_pt1 | contig 13788 bp, 6 predicted proteins | sample 1552851 | NCBI WGS metagenome assembly OGPG01 (sample SAMEA2579909, study PRJEB22360) | human gut metagenome | biome: human gut; feature: human-associated habitat; material: faeces | place: Denmark | collected 2008/2010 | reverse complement strand
GGGGGGATCCATTAACGCAAAAAATCTAGGGAGCGTTCTTCCGCTCCGCAGATCTAAGTATCGCTAATAATCAAATTTTCTCATAATGGTCCACATCAATGACAATAACAGGTGAATCTCCCACATCAACCATTATAGGCATGGCCACATAATTAACCATGGTAATCTTTTATTTTCTTGCAAAAACTTCTAAATCCACGGATTTCCCAGAGAATGAGGTTCTTCGCCCAAAGAACCAAGAAGTTGTTTACCCGCATGAATCGCTGTCCGCAGCGCCTGTCGCACCGCTGCAGATTCCCCTGTGAAACACAGCACCACCTCATTAGCAAAGCAATTGTCAAGAGGGTGATGATAACCGATCACAGTCACCGGGGCAGACTTCACCGCCAGATCCGATACGAGGCATCCTATGGCGGCCGGCCCGCAGCATATGATTCCAAACGCCTTGCCTTCCACCGCTCCCAGCGTCTTGACACAGCACTGCCCCGCCCTCGCAGTATAGCTAAAGGAAAGATGACCTGCGTCATTTACATAAACTTCGCCGAACTGTTTCGGCAGCTGTTCCAGAGCGTTCTCTACCGCATGCCTTGCATCCGATACATCGTTGGCTCCAATATAGAACAGGGTACCGCATCCAGCTCCGCCCTTGCTGTCCCTGGATGCCTCCATGGAGATCAGCTCCACATCAGCCGCCTTTACAGCCTCATCCACAGCAATCACCTGCGGCCCTACCGCCACGCGGCCTCCAAAGATGCCAATAGAACGGTATTCTCCCAGCTTCATAAATGGTGCAAGGGAAGGATCGATTCCGGGAATCACCAGACCGATCGTATCTCCTATTGCAGTACCTACAAATTCTGTTATCTGGCTATGGTCTGTCATATGGTTTCTCCTGTTCTTTCATTTAACATATCCTTATTATACCATAGCTATTTCTTCTTCTATATGCAAAATCAAAACCATAAACCTGTAAAATCCATTCGAGTCTGTGTTGGACATGTTTGGTGATAATATCTTTATCCTACAACTGTGGCACTAATATTCTCTTTTTAGAACTATACTTTTGCCATAAACCGATTCCTTTGCATGAATTATACGAAATAGCCATGCGTAACTACCGCTGTCGTTCTCCCGCTTCTGTACTTCCGCATCCTTCGTTCTCATGATACAATCAATGTATCTGATATGATATGGAGCCAGTTCGAGCTAATGTATTACAGAAGAAGATGAGGAGGACACTGTGAAATGACCCGTTTCACAGACAGTCCCTATGAACGCATGATGACACGCAGGCCGGAGGGCGGGAAGGAAACTTCCCGTCCTCCTTCTTTACCCCACAGCCACCCCTGCTATGGTTGCGGGAATTATGGAAGACCCTGCGTAGGTATCTGTCACCGGGAAATGTCCCGATGGCTCAAAGAGAGGAGGAACCATCATGGCTCAACATAAATTGGTAATTGCCGAAAAACCATCAGTTGCCCAGAGTTTGGCGGCGGTGATCGGCGCAACCGTCCGTAAGGACGGGTATCTGGAGGGCAACGGCTGGCGTGTCAGCTGGTGCGTGGGCCACCTGGCCGGTCTTGCGGATGCAGACAGCTATGACCCAAAGTATGCCAAGTGGCGATATGATGATCTGCCTATCCTGCCGGAACATTGGCAGATGGTGGTAGGAAAAGATAAGAAAAAGCAGTTTGATATTCTCAAAAAGCTGATGAATGCCCCGGATGTGACGGAAGTGGTAAATGCCTGTGATGCCGGACGCGAGGGCGAGATGATCTTCCGTAGCGTCTATGAGCTGGCAGGTTGCAAGAAGCCGATGAAAAGGCTCTGGATTTCTTCGATGGAAGACTCCGCCATAAGGGAAGGCTTTGCAAACCTGCGCCCCGGTGCGGATTATGACGGACTTCGGGATGCTGCCCTCTGCCGTGCCAAGGCCGACTGGCTGGTGGGAATCAATGCGACAAGGCTTTTTTCCGTGCTGTATCACCGAACCCTCAACATCGGGCGCGTGATGTCCCCGACGCTGGCGCTTATTGTTCAGCGAGAAGCTGAGATCGACACCTTTCAGCCGATTCCCTTTTATACCGTGGCGCTGGAGCTGCCCGGTCTTACCGTATCTGGGGAGCGCATGGCGGATAAGGCCGCTGCTGAGCAGCTGAAAGAAACCTGTCAGGGTGCAGCTGTCACGATCAAAAAGGTGGAGTGCAAGGAAAAGTCTGAAAAGCCGCCTGCCCTCTATGACCTGACTACTCTGCAAAGAGATGCCAACCGCCTGCTTGGATTTACAGCCCAGCAGACCCTGGACTATCTGCAAAGCCTGTATGAAAAGAAGCTCTGCACCTATCCCCGTACTGACAGCCGCTATCTGACCGGTGATATGGCAGACAGCCTGCCGGTGTTGGTGAATCTGGTTGCCAATGCTATGCTGTTTCGCAAAGGGATCGCCATTACCTGTGATCCGCAGACAGTCATCAACGATAAGAAAGTAACCGACCACCACGCAGTAATCCCTACCAGAAATCTCAAGGATGCAGACCTTTCTGCCCTTCCTGCGGGAGAAAAAGCGGTGCTGGAGCTGGTGGCCCTGCGTCTGCTGTGCGCCGTAGCCCAGCCCCATATCTATTCGGAAACTGTTGCGATTGCAGCGTGTGCCGGTGGGGAGTTTAACGCCAAAGGAAAAACGGTGAAGCATCCCGGATGGAAAGCACTGGAGGACGCTTACCGTGCCAAAATGAAGGATGCAGAGACGAAAAAAGAGGGCGCAGAGAAAGCTCTGCCGGAGCTGACCGAAGGCCAGACCCTTTCGGTTGCTGCGGCAATCGTCAAAGAAGGCAAAAGCAGTCCGCCTCAGCACTTTACGGAGGATACCCTATTGTCCGCGATGGAGACTGCCGGAAAAGAGGATATGCCGGAGGATGCCGAGCGAAAAGGTCTGGGGACACCGGCCACCCGTGCCGGTATTTTGGAAAAGCTGGTATCTGCCGGTTTTCTGGAACGAAAAAAGAGCAGGAAAACGGTGCAGCTTCTCCCTTCCCACGATGCAGTTTCCCTTATCACAGTGCTGCCGGAACAACTGCAATCGCCGCTTCTGACTGCCGAGTGGGAGTACCGCCTGGGAGAGATCGAGCGCGGGCAGCTTGCCCCAGAGGAGTTTCTGGCCGGGATCAGCACCATGCTGAAAGATCTGGTGGGGACTTATCAGGTCATCAAGGGAACTGAGTACCTGTTCACTCCGCCCCACGAGGTGGTGGGCAAATGCCCTCGCTGCGGTGGGGGAGTTGCAGAACTGCAAAAAGGCTTCTTCTGTCAGAATGATTCTTGCAGATTTGCAATCTGGAAAAACAACAAATGGTGGGCTGCCAAGAAAAAACAGCCGACCAAGGCTGTGGTGTCTGCACTGCTTAACGATGGCCGTGTCCGTGTGACGGGCCTATATTCGGAGAAAACCGGCAAGACCTACGATGCCACTGTGGTTTTGGAGGACGATGGACAGTACGCCAACTTCAAGCTGGAATTTGACCAGCGGAAAGGAGGCAGCCGATGAAGCTCTCTTTAGTGGAACGGGAAACCATTCTCCTCTATAACCAGGCAGAACCAATGGCTGAGGTCTACACCCACGATCCCCGTCTGATGGAGAAGCTGGAACTGCTGGCAAAAAAGCACCCCGACCAGATCACCCGAAAGGACGCCCATAACTTTACCGTCCCCAAGCGGTGTGTATCAGTCAGGGAGCCATACAGCGCCGAGCGTCGCAAAGCTGCCAGTGAGCGTGCGAAAGCTGCCGGATACCAGCCCCCTGTGAGAAAGTCCAGCAGTTAAAGGCACATGGCAGAGAATGTATTTGAAGCAGTCAAGCAGTCGGTCAGCACCAGAGAAGCGGCAGCGTTTTATGGGATCGAGGTCAAACGAAATGGTATGGCCTGCTGTCCCTTTCACGATGATAAGAACCCCAGCATGAAGGTAGACCAGCGGTTCCACTGCTTTGGCTGCGGTGCAGATGGGGATGTGATCGACTTTACCGCAAAGCTCTTTGACCTCTCCCCAAAAGAAGCGGCGGAGAAACTGGCACAGGACTTTGGCCTGATCTATGACAGTCAGGCCCCTCCCCGCAGGAGATATGTCCGGCAAAAAAACGAGGCACAGAAGTTTCGGGAGGATCGACAGCGCTGTTACCGCGTACTGTCCGATTACTACTATCTGCTGAAAAAATGGGAAGCCGACCGTTCTCCCAGGACACCGGAGGAAGAACCGCACCCCCGCTTTGTGGAAGCAATCCAGAAGAAAACCTATGTAGAGTACCTGCTGGACCTTTTTCTTTATGAAAGTGAAGAAGAACAAAAGGCATGGATTGCAGAACACACAGCAGAAATCACACACTTGGAAAGGAGATTGAAAATCATGGCTGAGAACAAACCCACCAACCGAGAACGGCTAAGGGAAATCACAGATGGCATCGAGCAGGGCATCAAAGAACTGTTTGAGAGTGAAAAGTATATGCGCTATCTGTCCGTCATGTCCCGCTTCCACCGCTATTCGGTAAACAACACCATGCTCATCTATATGCAGAAGCCGGACGCCACATTGGTAGCCGGATACAATAAGTGGAAAGACCAGTTTGAGCGTCATGTAAAAAAGGGCGAGCATGGCATTACCATCATTGCCCCAACACCGTATAAGAAGAAAATCGAGGAGCAGAAGCTGGACCCAGATACCAAGGCTCCGATTCTGGATAAAGACGGAAAGATCGTCACAGAGGAAAAAGAAATTGAGATTCCCATGTTCCGCCCGGTCAAGGTCTTTGATGTGAGCCAGACCGACGGGAAACCTTTGCCGGAGCTTGCTTCCTCCCTTTCCGGCAATGTGCCAAATTATGAGGCATTCATGGAGGCCCTGCGCCGCAGCGCACCGGTGCCGATTACTTTTGAAGCAATGGCCGCTGATACGGACGGCTATTTTTCTGCTGATCATCAGAAAATTGCCATTCGTCAGGGCATGAGTGAGGTTCAGACGGTTTCAGCCACAGTACACGAGATTGCCCACAGCAAGCTCCATGACCCTAAAAAATATGAAATGCTACCGTCATGGAAGGTTGTGCAGGAGAGTGAAGGTGGAACCAAACATGATTTCAAGTTGGATTTTGCCACAGAAAAAGAAGCCGAACAGTTTGCTTCTGATATGGATTGGCGTTATGTGGACGAAAATCAGTTTGAATGGCGTCTTGCAGTTGAGGAAGATGCAACCGCAGAAAAACAGGCAATCAAAAACCGCCACACGGAGGAAGTGGAGGCTGAAAGCATCTCCTATGCGGTCTGCAAGTATTTTGGCATCGAGACCGGAGAAAACAGCTTCGGCTATATTGCAAGCTGGAGCCAGGGCAAAGAGCTGAAAGAGCTGAGAGCCAGTTTGGAGACCATCAACAAAACCTCCGGCACTTTGATCTCCGACATTGAGCGCCACTATAAGGAAATCTGCAAAGAGCGCGGAATCGACCCTCATGCAAAGGCAGAGCCGGAAACCGCCCCGATAGAGCAGCCAGCAGATGCCATTAAGGTATCTGATAGGCTGCCGACCGGCGATCTGACCTACTATGTAGCAGAGTGCATGGAATTTCCAAACCTCGGAGAATACCACGATAACCTGTCTTTGGAGGAAGCTGTCCGCATTTATCAGGAGATTCCAGCAGAGCGAATGAACGGGATCAAGGGCATTGGTTTTGAGCTGAAAGACGGAAGCGACTATGAAGGACCTTTTCCGATTTTGACCGGCCAGACCATTGACCTGGACACCATCCAGGCAATCGACTATTACCGTGATAATCCTCTGGTGCAAAAAGCGGTAAAGGAACTGGCTGCGGCAATGCCGGAAATGGAAGTGCTGGGGGCGGACGCCAACCAGCAGGAGACTTTGTTTCTGATTGACGATGCCACCTATCTTCATATCCAGTCCTGTGACAGCGGCTGGGACTATACCCTTTACGATGCCGCGTCCATGAAAGAGCTGGATGGTGGTCAGCTGGATATGCCGGAGATTTCCTGCATGAAGGCAGTTCTCCAGATTTGTGATGATAACGATCTGGACAGCACTTCGCTCAGACGCGCTCCCTTGTCTATGGTTGAGACCTTGCAGGAAGCTGCTTATGAGCAGATGCAGGCAGAGGCAAGTCAGATGACCGCTTCTGCCCAGCTGCCGGAAGCGCAGGAGCAGGCACTGGATGAATATCCCATGCCGGATGAGCAGGTATCCACACCGGATATGCAGGAATACGGATACTCTTATGATGGGATGCTCCCTGTTACCAGAGAACGGGCGCTGGAACTGGATGCCGCCGGTTTGACCGTCTATGTGCTGCATGAGGACAATACGGAGAGCATGGTGTTTGACCCGCAGGAAATCATGGATCATGGCGGTCTTTTCGGCGTGGACCGTGAGGAATGGGAGAAAAGCCCTCAGTTCCACGAAAAGGTCATGGAGCGTCAGGAACATCAGCAGGAACGAGAACAGGCATTTCTCTCCCAGAACAGAAACTGCTTTGCCATCTACCAGGTGAGCCGTGACGATCCGCAGAATGTGCGCTTTATGAATCTGGACTGGTTAGAGTCCCATGATGTTTCCGTAGACCGCAGCAATTATGACCTCATCTACACCGCTCCGCTGAGTGAGTCTGGCACTGTGCCGGAGCAGCTGGAAAAACTCTATCAGCAATTCAATCTGGAAAAACCCGTGGACTTTCACAGTCCCTCCATGAGCGTCAGCGACATCGTTGCGATCAAGCAGGACGGTAAGGTATCCTGTCATTACTGTGACAGTGTTGGTTTTACCCAGATCCCCGGATTCCTGCCGGAAAATCCGCTGAAAAATGCGGAGATGGCCGTGGAGGACGATTACGGCATGATCGACGGTATCATCAACAATGGCGCAAAAGAGCCTACGGTGGCAGAGCTGGAACAGCAGGCCCGAAGCGGTCAGCCCATTTCCCTGATGGAGTTGGCAGCCGCCACCCATCGGGAGGAACGGGAAAAGAAAAAGTCCGTCATGGAGCAGCTGAAAGGCCAGCCCAAGACAGAACACAAAAAGACAGCACCCAAAAAGAGTGCGGAAAGGGAGATTTGATATGGGAAACTTTACTTTTGAGGAAATGAACCTGATGTGCATTTACAATACCGGCAGCCGCACCGGATTGATCGACAGCCTGCGTGAGATGCGCGGCGAGCTTTCGCCGGAGGAAACGGAACTGAGGGAGCTAACCGACAGCGCCCTTACGAAGCTCTGTGCGATGACCGATGAGGACTTTGCCCAGCTGGAGCTGTACCCGGATTTTGACCAGTAAACACCATAACCGCAGGGATGGGGTGGCAATTTGCCACCCCACCTCTTTACCCCAAAACCGAAAGGAGGACAGAACACCATGCCAACCAAAGCTGAACTATATGCACAGATGGCGGACAAGGTGGCAACACAGCTCACGGGGAGCTGGCAGGAATGGGCAGGGTTTCTCACCACTGCTTCCCGTCTTTACAAGTACCCGTTCCATGAGCAGCTGATGATCTACGCCCAGCGACCGGACGCCACCGCCTGCGCAGAGTACGATTTGTGGAATGAAAAGATGGGCCGGTATGTAAGACGCGGCTCCAAGGGGATCGCTCTGGTGGACGATTCCGGGGACAGACCCCGCCTGCGCTATGTTTTTGATATTTCCGACACCGGAACCCGTGAACATTCCCGCACTCCCTGGCTGTGGCAGCTGGAGGAGCGCCATTTGGATTCGGTGCAGGCCATGCTTGAGCGCACCTATGATGTTTCCGGTGATGACCTTGCCGGACAGCTCACCGAGGTAGCCGGAAAACTGGCTGAGGAATACTGGACGGAGCATCAGCAGGACTTCTTCTATATCGTTGACGGTTCCTTTTTGGAGGAATATGATGAGTTTAACATCGGAGTACAGTTCAAGGCAGCAGCCACCGTCAGTATCACTTACGCTTTGATGTCCCGCTGTGGACTGGAGCCGGAACGCTACTTCGACCACGAAGATTTCATGGCGATCTTTGATTTCAACACCCCGTCCACCATCGGGGCGCTGGGAACAGCGGTCAGCCAGATCAACCAGCAGGTGCTGCGGCAGATCGGCGTTACCGTCCGAAATGCAGAGCGCGAAGCCAACCAAGAAAGGAGCAAACAAGATGAACAATCCCATGACCTATATCCAGAACGGAGACTATCTGATTCCCGACCTGAAGCTGAGCCAGCAGCCGGAGAAACCCCTGGGCAAGTACGGCAGGATGAGGAAAACCTACCTGAAGGAACATCGTCCCATCCTCTACAACCAGATGTTGCTGAGCGAGAAGCTGTACCCGCACCTTCTGGAGATCGACGAGACCGCCCAGAGCAGACTGGAGCAGATGATGCCCCAGCTGGCGAAGGAAGCGGGAGCCACCGAGGAACTGAAAGCCAGCGATCCCATGAAGTGGGTGGGGCTGATGAACACCTGCAAAGCTCAGGCCGAGGAAATCCTGATGGCGGAGCTTATCAACAGCTGACCCTAAACCTGTTCCTCTCCGAAGCGGAACAGATCCAATCCATAGATGAAGCAGAGAATGTAGCGCATACATCCTCTGCTTTTTCTTTTGCCCAAAATGACATCGACCATGTGCTGCGTTTGGGCGGCAATACAGACCGTCAAAGGGAGCGTGTGGTTGCAGCCTTTGAAAAGCAGAAAACCACCGCTGAGATTGCCGAGATACTGAAAACGCTGTACCACGGCGGCAATGGCCTTGGCAGTGTGAGCGCATGGTATGCCGAGGATGGTATCCATCTTTCCCATGGGAAGTCTGTCCGTTATGACAGGTCTGCCCAGGTCATTTCCTGGGAGAGCGCCGCAGAGCGTATCGGGGAGCTTTTGGAAAGTGGTCAGTTTGCCTCCAATGTGGAGCTTGCAGAAGCGGCAGGCTATGAACGCTCCCTCCTTGCAGAAAAGCTCTGGTATCTGTATCACGATCTCAGTGAGGGTGCCAGAGAAGCCGGATATTTGTCCTGCCTGTCAGAGATCAAAGGCAATGGTTTCCCGGAGGAGACCCGCCGCCTGACGGAGCAGCTGAGTGACCCGGCTTTCCGCCAGATACTCAAGGAAGAATACGCCGCCTTCTGGACTGCCTATCAGCAGGACCGTGACCTGTTGCGTTTTCACTATCATAGACCGAGGGAGATCTGGGAGAACCTGAAGGACCTTGACCTGCCCCGCAGGACCTTTTCTTCAGAGCTTTCCCAAGTGCCAACCGTCCAGCACTTTATTACCGAGGATGAGATCGACGCCGCCATGACCGGCGGAAGCAGTTTCGCCGGAGGAAAAGGCCGTATCTATGCGTTCTTCATGGCAAACCATACGGATAAGGAGAAAGTGAGATTCCTCAAAGACGAGTATGGCATTGGCGGACGCTCTCATGCCCTGTCCGGCGCAACACACAGCGGCGAAGATCACGATGGGAAAGGACTGCACTATAAAAAGCAGGACTGCCCGGATGTTCACTTGAACTGGGAAAAGGTTGCCAAGCGCATTACCTCACTTGTCCAGAAAGACCGCTATCTTACCGAACAGGAACAGGCGCAGTATGACAAAATCCAGTCTGAACAGGAACTGGCCGAAGAAGATGCCATCCAAGCCCAGCAGCCGGAGATGGAAGAAGAAACGCCAAAGCCTATCCTTCGGGAGCAGTTTGAGCAGTATAAGCCTGTGGTGACTGCCGCTATTTCCGAGGATGCCGCATACCGCAATGCCTGCGGGCATTCTGACCGTGAAAATGCTGTCATCGAGGGCAATGCCGCTGTGCGCCGTGCGGTTCTTGGTTCTAAGGATATGGAGCTGATCCGACTCTATTCGGATGTGCCGGAGTTCCGCCAGCGTTTACACCGGGAAGTGATCGACGAGACCTATCCAAAGCTCCATGAGCTTCTGCGCCCTCTTTCTCAGGAAGATATTGATACTGCCCTTTGTGCATGGAACGGCAATATCGAGAGTAAACACGCTGTTGTCCGCTATATGAAAGACCATGCAAGAGAAAAAGATACCGCCGCATGGCTGGCTCAGGAATACGGCGGCAGTAACAGCCTGTTCGTTGTCCGTGCCGGAAGCCCGGAGGAAACGCAGCTGCCCTGGCCGAAGGTACAGCGCCGGATTGCCCAGCTCATTCAGGAGGACCGGTTCTATACCGAAGAAGAACAGAACCGTTTTGACGACATCGACCCAATCGCCATCCGGGAAGCTCTGGAAGAAAGAGGGATCGTCAACGGACAGGTGACAGACCCGGAAAAACTGGACAATGCCCCGTTTATCCAACAGGTGATGTCAGATGCAGAGCAGATCGCAGATGCCGAGACAGAGCAGACTTCCGAAGTTTCCATTTCCGATGAGGAATATGACGCAGTTCGCCGCCCAATTCCGCAAAGAACCTCCTATGACCCAGCCGCCCCGGTCTATGCCGTGGGCGATACCGTGTATATCGAGGATGACGCCTATCAGATCACCGAGCTGCGGGAGGACACCGTACAGCTTCTGCCCACCGGGATGGTATATCCCATCTACCGGGCAGAGCGCAAAGAACAGTTCGAGCAGCTGCTTCGGGCAGACCGCCGCAATGCTTACTATACCGAGTTTCTTCCCATTGACCCGGACAAGGCAGATCAGGACTTGCGGGATGTATTGGCTCATGGACTGATGGATGAAGCGGATAAAAAGCAGATTTCCACGCTGCTGCAATCCGGCAGGAGCAACAGCGAGATCGCCTACTGGCTGAGCAGAGCCTATTCCGGTGAGATCGAGACACTGAATCTGGAGACCGGCGATATTGCCGATTACCGTACCACGGCACAGGGCATAGAACTGGAAGTCATGGATGCAGAGGAAAAGCGTCTGGCTATGCTGTATTTCCGCTGGGATGAGGTTGCGCCTTTGCTGCGCGGGATGTATGCCCGTCAGCAGGACGGTTTTGGACAGGAACAGCCCCAACCGGCTACCGAATCCCCGACCTTCCATTCCGAGACCATGGCCGTCTATCCGGGCGATAAGAACCATCTACCTTATGATGTGGTGGTGGAACGACTGCATATCGAGGAGCCGGAGCCGCCAGCCCCTGTGACTGAGCCGGAGAAAACCTTTGAGGAAGTGCTGGACGAACCCCCGGTTTCCATTCAGGTCAATGGCCAGTGGCAGACCTTCCCCAATGCCAAAGCTGCCGAGGAAGCCTCCTATGAGGAATACAAGGCTAACCTGCGCCGCAATGCACAGAACTTCCGCATTACCGATGAGCATTTGGGCGAAGGCGGTCCGAAAGCCAAGTTCCAGGCAAATGTCAATGCGATTCGTTTGCTGAAAGAGCTGGAAGCTGCCGGACAGCAGGCAAGCCCCGAACAGCAGGAGGTTCTTTCTCGATATGTGGGCTGGGGCGGTCTCTCTGATGCGTTTGACCCGGAGAAACCGGCATGGGCTTCCGAGTATGCCCAGCTGAAAGAGCTGCTGACCCCGGAGGAATATGCCGCCGCCAGAAGCTCCACCCTCAACGCCCATTACACCAGCCCTACGGTCATTCAGGCCATCTATGAAGCGGTGGACCGTATGGGATTTGAGACCGGAAATATTCTGGAGCCGTCTATGGGTGTGGGCAATTTCTTTGGTATGCTGCCGGAGAAAATGCGAAACAGCCGTCTGTACGGCGTGGAGCTGGACCCTGTTTCCGGGCGCATCGCAAAGCAGCTCTATCCCAAGGCGGACATCACAGTAGGCGGCTTTGAGACCACCGATAGGCGTGACTTCTTTGACCTTGCCATCGGCAATGTACCTTTCGGTCAGTATCAGGTCAATGACAAAGCCTACAACAAGCTGAATTTCAGTATTCATAACTACTTTTTCGCCAAAGCACTGGATCAGGTGCGTCCCGGCGGCGTGGTAGCTTTTGTGACCTCCCGATATACCATGGACGCCAAGGATTCCACCGTGCGCCGCTATCTTGCCCAGCGTGCTGAGCTGCTGGGAGCTATCCGTCTGCCTAATGACGCGTTCAAAAAGAATGCCGGTGCCGAGGTGGTATCGGACATCATCTTCCTCCAAAAGCGGGACCGCCCGCTGGACATCGTGCCGGAATGGACCCAGACCGGACAGACGGAGGACGGGTTTGCCATCAACCGGTATTTTATCGACCACCCGGAAATGGTGCTGGGCAGACAGGAGCCGGTAAGCACTGCTCATGGTATGGACTACACCGTGAACCCTATCGAGGGACTGGAGCTTTCCGACCAGCTGCATGATGCTGTGAAGTACATTCATGGCACTTATCAGGAGGCAGAGCTGCCGGAGCTGGGCGAAGGCGAAGCTATTGACACCTCCATTCCTGCCGACCCCAATGTGAAGAACTATTCCTATGCCATTGTAGACGGGCAGGTGTACTACCGGGAAAACAGCCGTATGGTGCGCCCTGACCTCAACGCCACCGCCGAAGCCCGTGTAAAAGGTCTTGTGGGACTGCGTGATTGTGTGCAGGAACTGATCGACCTTCAGATGGATGCAGCGGTTCCGGACAGCACCATTCGGGAGAAGCAGGCGGAACTGAACAGCCTCTATGACAGCTTTTCTGCCAAATACGGTCTCATCAATGACCGTGCAAACCGTCTGGCCTATGCAGACGATTCTTCCTATTACCTGCTCTGTGCGCTGGAAGTCATCGACGAGGACGGAAAGCTGGAACGCAAGGCAGATATGTTCACCAAGCGGACCATCAAGCCCCATCAGGCGGTGGCTGTGGTGGATACGGCAAGTGAAGCACTGGCGGTGTCCATCTCGGAAAAAGCCTGCGTGGATATGGACTATATGAGCCAGCTTACCGGAAAAACAAAAGAAGAACTGGCCGGAGAGCTGCAAGGCGTAATCTTCCGTGTACCGGGACAGTTGGAGCAGGACGGAACGCCCCATTATGTGACTGCTGATGAATACCTCTCTGGCAATGTACGCCGAAAACTGCGTCAGGCGCAGCGGGCGGCACAGCAGGACCCGGTTTATGCAGTCAATGTGGAAGCTCTTACCGCCGCCCAGCCCAAAGACCTGGATGCGTCGGAGATCGAGGTGCGTCTGGGCGCTACCTGGATCGACAAGGAGTACATCCAGCAGTTTATGTACGAGACCTTCAACACCCCGTTTTATCTCCAGCGCAGTATCGAGGTCAACTATTCGTCCTTTACCGCTGAATGGCAGATCAAGGGGAAATCTTCTGTATCCTACAACGATGTGGCAGCTTATACCACCTATGGAACCAGCCGTGCCAATGCCTACAAGATCTTGGAGGAAACCCTGAATCTGAAAGATGTCCGCATCTATGACACCATCGAGGATGCCGAGGGCAAGCCCAAGCGTGTGCTGAACAAGCGGGAGACCATGCTGGCGCAACAGAAACAGCAGGTCATCAAGGATGCTTTTGCCAACTGGGTCTGGCAGGACCCCCAGCGGCGCATTACGCTGGTTCGGCAGTACAACGAGCTGTTCAACTCTACCCGCCCCCGTGAATACGATGGCTCCCACATCAAATTCGTGGGCATGAACCCGGAGATCACCCTCCGGGAGCACCAGCGCAACGCTATCGCTCATGTGCTTTATGGCGGCAATACGCTCTGCTTGCACACGAAGTTGGTGCGGGCAAAACCTACGAAATGGCTGCGTCTGCTATGGAAGCAAAACGCCTTGGCTTGTGCCAGAAATCATTGTTCGTGGTGCCCAATCACCTGACAGAGCAATGGGCAAGCGAGTTCCTGAAC
>OGPG01001808.1_pt1 | contig 13829 bp, 9 predicted proteins | sample 1552851 | NCBI WGS metagenome assembly OGPG01 (sample SAMEA2579909, study PRJEB22360) | human gut metagenome | biome: human gut; feature: human-associated habitat; material: faeces | place: Denmark | collected 2008/2010 | reverse complement strand
CCGATGGTCGGCATAAAATAGCATACAGGGCTATAAACGCTTTTCAGAACTTGTCGTTAACTAGTTGAATGCACTGCATTTTTTATTGAATGCGGTGCATTTTTTTTGATCTCGATAAAGTCTTGCCCGATTCCTGACTTCAGGGAATACATTAGGGGGCATGAGAGGCGCGTATTTGGGGTGTGAAACCTAAAATGCGCGAGAAATAAATCTTACGGTTTTCCGTTCAACGTCGTTTTTATAAGGATTAGGAAGAGATGACGCTGACTGGTTTTGTCCTGCTCTATATCGCTGCTACGATTGCTATCGGTGTTATTGCAGCGACTCGTGTCAAGAACACGAGTGACTTTGCTCTCGCCGGCCGCAGCCTTCCGCTGCCTATGGTCATTACGGCAACTTTTGCGACATGGTTCGGCTCAGAAACGATTCTTGGGCTTCCTGGACGCTTCATTGAAAGCGGAATTGCCGGGGTGATCGAAGAGCCTTTTGGGTCAGGCATGGCACTGATCCTGGTGGGTACGTTTTTTGCTCACAAACTCTATAAGCAGAACATCCTTACGCTTGGTGACTACTATCGTGATCGTTACGGACGCTCTGTGGAGCTGCTTTGTTCAGTCGCGATTGTTATCAGTTACCTTGGCTGGGTAGGCGCTCAAGTAACGGCGCTTGGTCTTGTCATTAATCTGATCACTGAAGGCGCAGTCTCGATGACCACCGGTATGGTGATCGGGGCGGCTGTGGTATTGGCTTATACGATGGTCGGCGGTATGTGGTCGGTAGCGATGACGGACTTTGTGCAGATGATAGTCATCGTTGTAGGTCTTGTTGCCATCTTATGGTTTGCGACCGACCTTGCAGGCGGCATGGATAAGGTTGTCGACTATGCCCGCGGACGAGATCTCTTTCACGCATTCCCTGAACCCACGACCACTGGCTGGCTCTTTTGGATTTCAGCTGCTATGACGATGATGATCGGTTCAATTCCTCAGCAAGACGTTTTTCAGCGCGTCATGTCTGCAAAGAATTTGCCGACGGCAGTTGCTGGTCCCATCCTTGGGGGATCGTTCTACATTCTTTTTGCTTTCGTGCCGATGTTCATCGTTGTTGCCGCCATTCTTGTAATGCCGGATGCCGCTGAAAAGATGTTGTCTGAGGATCCTCAGCAGCTTCTTCCAACGCTCGTGCGCGATTACATGCCGATGTGGCTGCGTGTAGTATTTTTCGGTGCTGTACTCTCGGCTGTTATGTCGACGGCTTCTGCGACGATGCTGGCTCCATCCACAATCTTTGTTGAGAATGTGCTTCGTCACTTTATGAAAATCGACGATCGCAATATGCTTCGAGCCATGCGCCTCTCCGTTGCTGTTTTCGCTGTTTGCGTTCTATCCTATTCAATCGCGCTTGAGGGAGCAGCCATTTATGACATGGTGGCAATGGCTTATCAGTTTCCGGTTGTAGGAGCCTTCTGGCCACTCGTTTGTGGACTTTATTGGAAAAAGGCTACGCGTCAGGGCTGCTACATTTCGATTTTCCTTGGTAGCGTAGTCTGGGTGGTGCTTACCTGGTCAGCTTTAGGTGAAGTGTTTCCGAACGTCTTGGGTGGCTTTATTGCTGCTGGCTTCGGTATGGTTGTGGGGTCTTTGCTTCCAACCGCCGACAATAAAAAGTTTTTAGCTGAGCGCCATCGCAATCTCATGAGTCGTCCGGTTGATGCGGAGGTTGGTCGCGGTCGTCTTCCTGCAGTTGTGACGGCTTCAGCTTCGATTTGATCATTCAAGGTTTTCTTTTACGAGTGATTGGAAGGGCTCTGCTTCGGCAGAGCCCTTCGTTCGTTAGAATTCGCTCCATTCATACTGTCTGGGATTCATCATGAACGTAGTTGTTCTCGCTGCTGGTAAAGGCAAACGCATGCACTCAAGTTTGCCGAAAGTGCTTCAGGCGCTTGCTGGGCGTCCGCTGCTTGACCATGTACTTGATGCCACGGCGGACTTAGCCGATCATCCGCGAGTGGTTGTGATTGGGCATGCTGCTGGTATTGTGAGAAAGCATTACGAGGGCCGTACAGATATCGTCTTTGCATTACAGCAGGAACAGCTAGGTACGGGGCATGCACTTATGCAGGCGCTTGCAGCAATTAACCCTGAAGATCCCATGACGCTGGTCTGTTTGGGGGACGTGCCATTGTTATCCCCAAAGACGCTGATGACCATGGCTGAAGCGGGAGCTGATGGCAGTTTAGTATTACTGACAGTAGAGCTTTCGGATCCAACAGGATATGGACGCATTCTGCGCAATGCTTCAGGTGCAGTAGTTTCAATCGTTGAGGAAAAAGATGCTTCCTCCGAGGAAAAACGCATTTGCGAAGTGAATACCGGCATCATGTGCCTCCCGACAGCTCATCTTGCTGATTGGCTCAGTCGTCTGAAAAATCAAAACGCTCAAGGTGAGTACTACCTTACCGATGTGATTGGTCTCGCCTTTAATGACGGAGTGTCGATTACAACAGTCCATCCAGAGCATGCCTGGGAGGTCGAAGGAATCAACTCCAAATCACAGCTTGCTCGGCTTGAAAGGGTGTGGCAGCGAGTGCAGGCTGAGCGACTTCTTGAAGCCGGTGTGACGATTATTGACCCCGATCGATTTGATTTGCGCGGCGAACTCATTTGCGGACAAGATGTGGAAATCGATGTGAATGTCGTCTTTGAGGGACGAGTCGTGATTGGCAGCAATGTAAAGATTGGTGCCAACTGCGTCATCAAGGATGCACAGATAGCCGATGGTGTACAGATTCTTCCGTTCTGCCACATTGATGGTGCATCAGTAGGGACGGGAAGCCGAGTGGGGCCATACTCTCGCCTTCGCCCTGGCGCCAAACTTCTGGGGGAAAACCACATTGGTAACTTCGTTGAGGTGAAAAAATCTGTGGTGGGGCTTTCAAGCAAAGTGAACCATCTCACTTATATCGGAGACGCTTCAATCGGCGAACGCGTCAACATTGGAGCGGGTACTATTACCTGTAATTACGATGGCGTAAACAAATTTCGCACTGAGATCGGTGATGATGCCTTTATTGGTTCAGGTACTGAACTCGTCGCTCCTGTCCTGGTTGGTGCTGGTGCCACAGTGGGGGCAGGCACAACAGTGACGCGTTCTGTTCCTGCAGGCAAACTGGTGGTTGGCCGTGCGAGGCAGATCGTGGTGGAAGGGTGGACTCGCCCGGTGAAAAAGAACTGATTGAATTGTGGGAGAAGACATATGTGTGGCATTGTGGCTGCGGCAGCTCGTCGTAACGTCGTTCCGTTGCTTATTGAAGGGTTGCAGCGATTGGAGTATCGGGGGTATGACTCCTGCGGCATAGCCACCGTTGGCGATGATGGGCTACGCCGCGCACGTTCAACTCAGCGAGTTGCCGAATTAGCGCGACAGGCTAAAGAACTCAATGCCCCGACAGGGATTGCACATACGCGTTGGGCCACTCATGGAGCACCAGAAGTCTGCAATGCTCACCCCCACTTTTCCCGTGGACTCATCGGTCTCGTGCACAATGGCATTATTGAAAATTACGAGTCCATTCGAGAGCGTTTGAAGAATCTCGGCTATGACTTCACCAGTCAGACGGATACAGAGGTGATTGCCCATCTCATTCATTCGAACTATCAAGGTGATCTGCTTGAAGCCGTAAAAAAAAGTGTGCTTGAACTTGCCGGAAGTTACGCGATTGCAGTTATTTGCAAGGATGAGCCTCATCGAGTCGTTCTGGCTCGTCAGGGCTCTCCTCTTGTAGTAGGTCTTGGCAATGGTGAAATGTTTGCAGCTTCAGATGCGATGGCTGTAGCAGGTATCACTGACCGCATTTTGTATCTCGCAGAGGGTGATGTCTGTGAAATCACACCGGATGCTGTAGATGTTTTCGCTCGAAACGGGAGCGAATTTATATCGGTTGAACGTCCGGTGCGCACAGTTCAGGCCTATTCCCACGCAGTGGATTTAGGACCTTATCGCCATTACATGCAAAAAGAGATTTTCGAGCAGCCTCGAGCCATCAGCGATACGCTCGAAGGCGTTGCCGGTATTACGCCTAAACTCTTTGGATCAGAGGCGGAGACGGTTTTCACTGGTGTGAAACGTCTTCTTTTCCTGGCTTGCGGTACTTCTTATTACGCTGCGCTGACGGCAAAATATTGGATTGAGGCTATTGCGGGACTTCATTGCGATGTTGAGATTGCAAGCGAGTATCGCTACCGTATATCTGTACCAGATCCGGACACATTAGTGATAACAATTTCACAGTCTGGAGAGACGGCTGATACATTGGCGGCGCTTCGTCATGCTGCCGAGTTGGGAATGACAAAGTCCCTAACGATCTGCAACGTTGCTACGTCGGCTATGGTGCGCGAGAGTCGTCTTGCTTATGTGACGCGTGCTGGTGTGGAAGTCGGTGTTGCGTCAACAAAGGCGTTTACTACTCAACTTACGGCTATCTATCTCTTGGCACTGACTCTCGCCAAACTCAATGGTCGACTCACGCCAGAGGACGAAGAAAGAGAACTTAAGGCTTTGCGCCATGTTCCTGCAGCGTTGGGAGCCGTACTTGCTCTTGAGCCTCAGGTGATTGATTGGGCTGAGAGATTCGCGCGGAAGGAGCACGCTCTTTTCCTCGGACGAGGCATGCATTATCCGATTGCCTTGGAAGGTGCTTTGAAACTAAAGGAAATCAGCTATATCCACGCAGAGGCGTATCCAGCTGGTGAATTAAAGCACGGCCCATTGGCACTCGTGGATGAGGATATGCCGGTTGTAACGGTCGCGCCGAATGATCGGCTTCTGGAGAAGCTTAAAAGCAACATGCAGGAGGTCCGTGCTCGAGGGGGCGAGCTTTATGTTTTTGCCGATGGGGATAGCAACATCACTTCTGAAGAAAGAGTTCACGTCATTCGTTTGCCGGAAAATTACGGCATGCTCTCTCCCATTCTGCACGTCGTGCCGCTCCAATTGTTGGCCTATCATGCCGCTCTCGTTTGCGGGACGGATGTTGATAAACCAAGGAATCTCGCTAAGAGCGTGACAGTGGAGTAAGCTGATTGGAATTCAAAGAAAGACCCTATTGGAATAAAGAAGTTTCCAAGGGGTCTTTTTTATTGAATTCAAGTTAGCCACCGGCGATGAAAGTTCGGATGCCAGATCCGACGAACTGAACGCCAATACAGATCAGCAGAAACCCCATCAGCTTACCGATGACAAGAGTTCCTGAGGGGCCAAGGCGATTTGAAATTACATCGGAATAGCGCATGATGAACCATGAGAGACTGGTTGCGCACAGAATCGCTAGTGCCGTCCATGCAAAAGCAATAGCCATATCGATATAGCCCGGGAGCTCTGCAATTTCGGTAGAAAAGCCGATGACCACAGCGATCGTGCCGGGACCTGCGATACCCGGCATGGCAATGGGGAAAAAAGCATAGTCCTCGCGGTCGCGGCGAACAATCGGCGCTTTGTTCGGAGAATTACCCCCAAAAAGCATTTGATAGCCAATTGCTGCAACAACGAGACCGCCGGCAATGCGCATCGCACCGTAAGAAATACCAAAGAACGCAAGCAGTACATTGCCGCAGACAAGGCTCACCAGCATGATGGCCGCAGCATAAATGCCAGCCCAATTAGCCTGTTGACGCCGTCTTTCCTCACTCATGCCTTGTGTAAGACTGATGAAGAGAGGCATTTTGGAAGGCGGATTCGTGATGGTGATGAGCGAGACGAGACCGCCGAGGAAATACTGAAAATGGAGGGCTTCAAACATGGCTCCGGCTTCCCGGAATAAAGCAAGACGGCGTGCAGTTCGCAGAAGCTGACGCCGCTGAGGATGAAGCTTTTGCAAAAAAGTGCAAATAGAGCTTTCAAACTAGGTAATTCTACCTGTGAACGGACTTAGGTTTGGCGAAGAAACATAAAAGAGAAGTATTAGAAAAACCCCGCATACTGTTTTTGTATGCTATAACTCTGAACTCTTGTTCAGAGTGAACGCATGTTCATTTGCACAAACCAAGTTCCATGGATCAGTCAAGTCGGGTTGAATTGAGAATGTTGTTGAAACAAAAAACGCTTCATGCTGCGATAGGCCTTGCGCTCAGTGCGGTTGTGCTTTTGACGGGCTGCGAAAAAAATACATTCGTCAGCTCTGCCATTGCAGCAGAGCACCAAATGCCTCCTCAGGAAGTCGTTGTGGTAACGGCCAAGGCCGAGCCTCTGCATATTGCGACGGTACTCACTGGTCGGACAAATTCCTACACTGTTGCTGAAGTTCGTCCGCAAGTGAATGGGATCCTGCAGAAGCGTCTTTTCAAAGAAGGGCAGGAAGTGAAGGCTGGTGATCCGCTTTATCAGATTGACCCGGCCATTTATGAAGCTCAGCTGAAGAGTTCAGAAGCTTCGCTTGCACAAGCGCGAGCTCAGCTTACGCAAGCATCAGCAGATGCTAAGCGCTCGCGAGAACTTGTGAAAACTAACGCTGTTTCTAAGCAATCTGATGATGCCGCACAGGCAGCCATGAAGACAGCTCAAGCAGCCGTAAAAGCTGCGGAAGCTGCTGTACTGACTGCCAAGATTAATCTTGACTATACGAAGGTTCGCTCGCCTATTTCTGGTCGGGTGTCGCGTTCGGAATTTACGGAAGGCGCGCTGTTGTCGGCTTATCAGACAACTGCTCTTACGACGGTGCAGCAGCTCGATCCGATTTATGTTGATGTGACACAGACTGCCGACGAGATGCTTCGCATTCAGCGTGAAATTGCGGCTGGCACGCTTAAGACCGATACTCAGGGTGCTGCTGAAGTAGAGCTTATTCTTTCAGACGGATCGAAATATGCTCAAAAAGGCAAACTCACTTTTACGGATGTACAGGTTGATGAAAGTACTGGCTCTGTGCGTCTGCGTGCTGAATTTGCCAATCCTGACCGTCTTCTGCTTCCAGGTATGTTTGTCCGAGCCAATCTTGTTGAAGGCTTGCGTCCGGATGGGATCCTTGTACACATGCAGTCTGTCATGCGTGATACGCGCGGCAATACTTATGTTTATGTTGTTGACAAGGACAATAAAGTCGAGCGTCGCAATATTGTTGCCACTCAAACGCAAGGCACTTTCTGGATTGTTGATTCCGGTATCCAGGCGGGTGACCGTGTGATCTTTGAAGGTTTTCAACGTACAGCGCCGGGCGCAGTTGTGACCCCGAAAGAATACGATCCTAAATCGGCTCCCGAAGGTAAGCCGCTCTTCTAACCCCGGAGACGCTGATTCATGTTTTCGCGTTTTTTTATTGACCGCCCAGTTTTTTCTTGGGTGATCGCGATCATCATCATGCTAGCCGGTATCCTGTCGTTTGAGTGCATTCTTACCCGGTACCCTGTCGATTTCGACGCTGCCGGTGAGTCAGTATCCTCAGATCGCTCCTCCTCAAGTGAGCATCACTGCGACTTATCCTGGTGCATCTGCGAGCACGATTGAAAATACGGTGACGCAGGTGATTGAGCAGAACCTCACGGGGCTCGACGGCTACCTCTATATGCAGTCGACTTCGGATTCTGCGGGGCGCGTGAGTATCACGGTGACATTTGAAACGGGCACCAACCCCGATATGGCGCAGGTGCAGGTTCAGAATAAGATCTCGACAGCTCTTACTTCTCTGCCGCAGGTAGTTCAACAGCTCGGCGTCACGATTCAGAAGACCTCTGCCAATTTCTTGATGGTGGTTGGTTTTGTGAGTAAGGACCCATCTATCAAGACGGCTGACTTGGGCGACTTCCTGACCTCGAACATTCAGGAACCGCTTGCGCGTGTGAGCGGTGTGGGTGAAGCTCAAGTATTTGGTGCGTCTTATGCCATGCGCGTCTGGCTTGATCCGGACAAACTTGTTAAGTACAAGCTCAATCCGTCAGATATTACGTCGGCGATCAGCGCACAAAACATGCAGGTTTCGACCGGCAGTCTTGCTGCACAGCCGACTGACGGCAAGCAGGAGTTTACGGCGACCATTTCTTCATCGAGTTTGCTTGAGACTCCCGAAGATTTCCGCAATATTCTCTTAAAGGTGACTGAGGAAGGCGCAAATGTCTATTTGCGTGACGTTGCCGAAGTAAAACTGGATCAGAAGGACTACATAGCGTTGGGTACTTTCAACGGCTATGCAGCCTCGGGTATGGCCATCAAGCTGGCTTCTGGTTCGAATGCTTTGGAAACGCAGGCTGCGGTACTGAAACGAGTAGAGGAATTGAAGAGTTTGATGCCTCAAGGCGTTGAGGTCGTCGTTCCTTTCGATACGACGCCTTTCGTTCGCGCGGCTCTGCATGAAGTGGTGAAGACGCTGATTGAGGCCATTATTCTGGTGGTCTGCGTTATGTTCCTTTTCCTGCAGAATTGGCGTGCAACGATCATTCCGACGATCGCTGTGCCAGTTGTGCTTCTGGGTACCTTCGGCATGCTTGCTGCTACGGGGTTCTCAATTAACATGCTGACGATGTTCGCCATGGTGTTGGCAATTGGTCTGTTGGTTGACGACGCTATCGTGGTAGTGGAAAACGTCGAACGCGTGATGCGTGAGGACGGAACAGATCCGCACACCGCAACAGTGAAATCAATGGGGCAGATTACGGGGGCATTGGTTGGCATTGCAATGGTGCTGTCTGCTGTGTTTATCCCAATGGCCTTCTTTGGCGGATCTACCGGCGTGATTTATCGGCAGTTCTCGATCACCATTGTTTCTGCAATGGTGCTTTCCGTCATCATTGCACTGACATTGACGCCGTCGCTTTGCGCCAAGATCTTGAAGCCCATTGACCATGATGAGCATATGGGCAAAGGTGGGTTCTTTGGATGGTTTAACCGCGGCTTTGAAGCGCTTACTTTTGCAGTGCGCGACGGTGTAGGCGGATTTATTCATCATCCGCTGCTGCTCGTCGTCTGTTATGCACTCGTTGTGGGGGGCATGGTTTGGGGCTTCCTTAAAACTCCAACGGCCTTCATGCCGGGTGAGGATCAGGGTGTAGCGCTGATGCAGGTGCAGTTGCCGCAGGGCGCGACGATGGAACGTACGGATCACGAAGTGACTCGTATCCAGAAATTCTTGGAAAAAACGGAGTCCCGCGATATAGATTCGTTCTTCGCCGTGCGCGGGTTCTCGTTCGCAGGTTCCGGGCAAAACATGGCCTTGGGCTTCGTTAAGCTCAAGGATTGGAGTGCTCGACCCAATGACGATCAGAGCGTGCTTGCTATTCAGCGACGCACGATGGGTGCATTCATGATGTCTCCTGAATTCAAGAATGCCAGCACCTTCCTTTTCCCATTGCCAGCAGTGCCGGAATTGGGTGTCGCAGACGGCTTTGATTTCTATATTCAAGACGAAAAAGGCGCTGGTCATGCCAAGATGATGGAGCTGCGCAATAAGTTTCTTGCTGCTGCAAATCAGGACCCTCGTCTGACAATGGTTCGTCACAACGGTATGGACGATACGGCGCAGATGCATCTGAAGCTCGACAACGAGAAGCTTTCAGCCTACGGACTTGATATTGCTACAGTTAACTCCGCGCTTTCTACGGCGTTGGCCGGCAGTTACGTCAACGACTTCCTTGATCGTGGTCGTATTAAAGAAGTGTGGGTCCAAGGTGTGCCATCTTCACGCATGCAGCCTGTAGATTTGAATCGCTGGCACATTCGTAACAGCAAGGGTGAGATGGTTCCTCTCTCGACTATTGCTGAAGTTGAATGGAACTATTCAAGTCCTCGTCTGGAACGTTTCAATGGTTTGGCGGCTTTGAATATTCAGGGTAGCCCGGCTGCAGGTGTGTCTTCTGGTGAGGCGATGCAAGCTATTGAAGAGATAGCCGCAAAGGTATTCCCTGAAGGATATTCAATTGCATGGAACGGCGTTTCTTATCAAGAACGTCAGGCTGGCTCGCAGGAAGCAGCGCTTTATGCCATTTCGCTTCTCGTGGTGTTCCTCTGCTTGGCGGCTCTTTATGAAAGTTGGTCAGTGCCTATTGCCGTGCTTCTGGTAATTCCTTGCGGTATCGTCGGTGCTCTGGGGCTCACACTGTTCCTTGGCATGAATAACGATGTTTACTTCAAGGTTGGCATGCTGACAACGATGGGGTTGGTGTCTAAGAACGCTATTCTGATCGTTGAGTTTGCTAAGGATCTGGTTGCCGCAGGGGAGGACGTGGTAAAAGCTGCTTTGCATGCTGTCGAACTGCGCCTGCGCCCGATTTTGATGACTTCGCTTGCTTTCGGGCTGGGGGTGCTGCCGTTGGCCATTGCGCACGGTGCTGGCTCCGGCGCGCAAAATGCCATTGGTGTGGGCGTGCTTGGCGGGATGATCACGGGCACGATCCTTTGCGTGGCTTTGGTACCGGCATTCTTTGTCTTCGTGACGCGTATCGCGCATCGCATCTCCGGCGGGCCTAATGCGCCGGTGAAGACGGTTCAGGCCTGATACCTCTGACTTCGGAGTGCGGCAGCTTAAACAGCAGCCGCACTCACAGAGCAAAATGTAAGAAATTCCTGTCTGTGACAGAAGGTGAATACAAATGAAGAAGATGCTGTCTCTTATGCCACTGGCGGCGGCACTTGCCCTTGCGGGTTGTGTGAATTTGGCGCCGGACTATGAGCGTCCGGAAGCGCCTGTAGCGCAAGCCTGGCCCGAAGGTGAGTCTTACGCTAATAGTGAATTGAAGCGCGAAGAGCTGCCTAAATGGCAGAACTTCATTCAGGACGATCGCTTGAAAAAAGTCATTGAGCTTGCGCTTTCCAATAACCGCGATTTGCGCATCGCCGCGCTCAATGTTGAGAAAGCGCGAGCACTTTACGGCGTGCAGCGTGCGGATCTTTTCCCAACAGTCGCTGCAGCAGCTTCCAATGCAACAACGCATCGCGAATCGACGGACTCCACAACGCATGCCTATTCAGCAGATTTGGCAATGGCAAGTTATGAAATTGACTTTTTTGGTCGAGTTCGTAATTTGACGGAGCAGGCGCTTCAATCTTACTTGCAGTCAGAAGATGCGCAGCGTACGACGCAGGGCACGTTGGTTTCAGAAGTAACGCTGGCGTGGTTGACTCTTGGCGCCAACCGCGAGCAGCTCGCCCTCCAGAAAGAAACGCTTGCCAGCCAAGAGGAAAGCTTCCGTTTGGTGGGAGAAAGTTACAAATATGGTGCTGCGAGCCGCCTCGATTATGAGCAAGCTCGCACAACAGTGGCGAGTGCCAGAGCTGCGATTACTACCTATGTTCGCGCAGTGGCGCAAAGCCAAAATGCACTCGAACTGTTAGTGGGCTCTAAAGTTCCTGATGAGTTACAGCCCTCCGGGGTAGAGCTTGCCGCAACGCTTCCAGCGACAATGCCCGCAGGATTGCCGAGTGAAGTCCTTCTTAATCGCCCTGACATTATTTCTGCAGAACGCGGCATGATTTCCGCTAATGCCAATATCGGTGCGGCGCGCGCGGCCTTCTTCCCAAGCATTTCGCTTACGGCTAACGCAGGCAGTGCTTCAGCTCACTTGTCCGACCTTTTTGGTGCGAATACGGGGCTGTGGAGCTTTACGCCTAGCATTTCGATTCCAATTTTTACTGGCGGTCGTAATCTTGCGAACTTGCGTTCCGCAGAAGTGCAGGAAAAGATCGCTGTTGCAACCTATGAAAAGAGCATTCAGACGGCTTTCCAAGAAGTCGCCGATGCTCTTGCGACTGAAGGTACGGTCGAGCGGGAGCTCAAAGAACGCCGTGAATTTGCGGATGCGGCTTCACAGGCCTTTGAACTGTCCAGTGCTCGTTACAAACACGGTGCTGCGGCCTATACAGAGGTCCTTGATGCTCAGCGTACCAAGGTATCTGCTCAGCAGGCTGTGATTACGGCTGAACTCTCGCGTGCATCCAGTCTTGTAACGCTCTATAAGGTATTGGGCGGTGGTACTGAGTTGCCCGAACCGGCTAAAACCATTGAAGGCGCAGAGAAGTGAGCCCCGTTGCCGATCAGGAACGGACGGAGCGACTTGCCGAACAGCATCGGCGAGAAATCGTTGATGCGGCAGAACGACTGGTGAAGGGAAATGGCCTTCATCAGTTAAAGCTGCGTGATATTGCGAAAGAAAGTGGTAAGAGCCTTGGCAATCTCTACAACTATTTCCAAAACAAGGAAGCGATTATTGAAGCGCTTGTAGAGCGTGAAAAGAGTCGCTTCCTAATGGTTGTTTCTCAAAAGATTGAGCCTTTGCCAGGGGAAGACTATAAATCTATGTTGCGAAGGCATCTTGAGCAGATGGCCGACGCATATCTGGATCCTGACAGCCTGCTGCTAGCCATTTCTGTAGCGGGGGAGGCACTGGTTAATCCTGGCGTACACAAAATTATGGTGGCGGCTAACCGCCGCATTGTTGAGCATGTGGTGGCACTTATCCATCAGGATCCATCCTGCTCTATGGATAATGTGCCGAGGGAACTGCTTGAAGCGCGAGTAATTTGTATCCGTACTTTTTTTGAGTCGTTGCGCGGGGCGGTAGCCTTTTATCCTGATGTCAATCGGGAAATGCTTAAACAGGTTACGATCGAACGACTTCTTCTGATTTGGATGTGGGAGCGTTCCAAAGCGCTTGGCATGTCTCTCGAAGCGTTTGAGAAAAGTATGGCTATAAAGTGACTATTGTCCTTTGAGTAGGGACTCGTCAAAATTAATAAGCCTGAAGGTCTGTGTAGATCTTCAGGCTTATTTTTATTAGATCAGTTAGATTTTGCCGCTGATTATTTCTTGGGGAAGCGCACAGGGATGAAGATGCGGCCGCCATCACGCTGCACCAGAAGCAGAACCTGATCGCTACGACATGCTTCGCGCAGATCTGAAGCGCTCTTCATGAGTTTGCCGTTGGCACTCACAATAATGTCGCCTGCCATCAAGCCGGACTGCTGCGCAAATTTGCTGACCTTCGTAATAAGAAGACCGGTTGTTTCAGCATCCTTTGATTCAGCATCAGTGAGTACGCGGGCCTCAATGCCAAGACGGTGTGTATCTGCCGATGAGGCCGAGTTGTCTGCAGCCGAGTTGGTTCCGATAGTAATATCGAGCTTAATCTCTTTTTTATCGCGAATAACAGTGAGTTCAGCCTTCGTACCTGGGCGGAGTGAAGATACAAGCATGGGCAGTGATGAGGAGCTTGTTACCTTGCGGTCATTCAAAGCCGTAATGACGTCGCCGGCTTTCAGCCCAGCCTTCTCTGCAGGACTGCCTTTTTCAATCTTGGTGACGAGTGCGCCTTCAGGAGTCTTCAGTCCGAAGCTTTCAGCAAGATCCTGAGTGACTTGCTGGATATAAACACCGACATAGCCGCGAGTTACTTTGCCATCTTTGACCAGTTGGTCTTTCACCTGCAAAGCAATATCAATTGGAATGGCAAAGGACAATCCCATGAACCCACCGGAAGTGGAGAAAATTTGGGAGTTAATGCCGACAACTTCTCCCTTCATATTGAAGAGCGGGCCGCCAGAATTGCCGGGATTGACAGCGACGTCTGTCTGAATGAACGGCATGTACTGGTCAGTAGGAAGATTGCGAGAGAGCGCAGACACAATGCCGGCAGTCACGGTATTGTCAAGACCAAAAGGACTGCCTATGGCTGCTACCCATTCGCCAACCTTGAGCTGGTTGGAGTCACCCATCTTCAGCGCAGGTAAATCCTTCGCTTCAATTTTTACGACGGCGATATCGGTTTGTTTATCTGTACCGAGAACCTTGCCTTCAAATTCACGTTTATCGGTCAGGCGAACAACAATTTTATCTGCCCCCTCAACCACGTGCG
>OGPG01001793.1_pt1 | contig 13910 bp, 10 predicted proteins | sample 1552851 | NCBI WGS metagenome assembly OGPG01 (sample SAMEA2579909, study PRJEB22360) | human gut metagenome | biome: human gut; feature: human-associated habitat; material: faeces | place: Denmark | collected 2008/2010 | reverse complement strand
CAAGCGGGGACGTGACCACCAGGAGTGTGTACAGCCGATCTTTGCAATCGATTGGTGCAAAGGGGTTGACTAGAGCTCGCAGGCGATCTTGTAGCCGTCGCCAATAGCGTCGCGGATGTTGCCGCACTTGTTGGCATCGCCCAGCACGTGGGTGGCAACACCGGCTGCAGCCAGGTCGTCGGCCAGCTTAGTATTGGGACGATAGCCCATGGCAAGCACCAGCGTATCGGCATCGGCGATGGTGTGGACCTCGCCATCCTTCTCGTAGCTGATGGTATCCTCAGTGATCTCGGTCACCTTGGCCTCGGTCAGCACGTGGACGCCCTTGGAGAGCATGCGCGTGATGAGCACCGCGCGACCGGCACCGCCCTCGTTGGCGGCGAGCGTCTTGGTCATCTCGATGACGGTGACATCGCGATTGGCCGGCGACAGGTCGTTGACCAGCGGAGCCAGATAATCGGCCGTCTCGCAACCGACGGTGCCGCCGCCCACGATGACGATCTTCTTGCCCGGGAAAGCCTTGCCACCCAGCAGGTCGTCAGCCGTCATAACCTGCTTAAAGCCCTGCATGAAGGCCGGAGCGATGGGCTCGGCGCCATAAGCCAGGACGACCTCGTAGCCCGCGTAGTCACGCTGAATGTCCTCGGCCGAAAGCTCGGTACCAAAGACGCACTTCACGCCCGCCTCAGCAAGACGGCGATACTGGTATTTGATCACGCGGGTGAGTTCCTGCTTTGCCGGCGGAACGGCTGCGATGCGCATCTCGCCGCCCGGCTCATCCTGCTTATCCACGAGCACCACGTTGTGTCCGCGCTTGGCGGCAATATAGGCAGCCTCCATACCCGCAGGACCAGCGCCCACAACGAGCACGTTCTTAGCCTCGGCGGCAGGCTCGTAACCAGCCTCGTCGCGCTCCACGTCCGGGTTGACGGTGCAGGAGATGCGCTTGCCGAACATAATGCCGTTCAGGCAGCGCAGGCAACCGATGCAGGGACGGATGTCGTCGGCGTTGCCGGCAGCGGCCTTGTTGCAGAACTCGGCATCGCACAGATTGGCGCGGCCCATCATGCAGATGTCGGCAGCGCCGTCCTCGATCAGCTCCTCGGCGATCCAGGCCTCGTTAATACGTCCGACAGTGGCGACGGGAATGTTGACGTGCTTTTTGATCTCGCGCGAGCAGGCGGCATGCGAGGCCTGCTGGGTGCCGGCGGCGGGAATCGCGGAGCCGCGCTTGATGGTGGTGCCGCCCGACACATGAATCATGTCGACGCCGGCCTTCTCCAGGCGACGTGAGACGTAGATCATGTCGTTGAGGGTCAGGCCGCCATCGGTGTACTCGTCGCCCGAGATGCGGACGTCGATGATAAAGTCCTTACCGCAGCGCTCGCGAATCTCGGCGATGACCTCGAGCAGGAAGCGCATGCGGGCGTCGAGCGAGCCGCCGTACTCATCGGTGCGCTTGTTGTAGAGCGGAGTCAAAAAGCCGCCGAGCATACCGTGGGCGTGCGCCGCATGGACCTCGACGCCATCGACGCCAGCCTTTTGCATACGCACGGCGGCGTCGCCAAACTGGTGCGTGAGTTCGTGGATCTCATCGACCGTGATGGGGCGCGGTGCCTCGCGGGCATAGGACGGGCCCACAAAGGACGGAGCGATCAGGCGCGGCGTGCCCGGAACGTTAAAGGCCATGTAGGCAGGATGGAAGAGCTGCGGCATAATCTTGCAGCCGTACTCATGCACGGCGGCGGCGAGCTTTTCCCAGCCAGGGATAAACGTGTCGTCGTAGCAGCACATGTCACCCGGCAGATAGGTATAGGTGGGCTCGACCGTCACGACCTCGGTAATGATGAGGCCAACGCCGCCCTTGGCACGGGCGCGGTAATGATCGACCAAGTCGTCGGTCACGTAGCCATGATCGGCCAGGTTCGTGGACACCGGCGGCATAAAGACGCGGTTCTTGACCTCGGTCGTACCGACCTTGATCGGGCTAAAGAGCATCGGGTAGGCGGAGGACTCCATACAGGGTTCCTTTCGTTTGAGCCGCTCGGCGGCAGTTGCTAACGTACTTATCGTATCAGCAACCGCCGCATCCGCAGTCATACATGCCCAAAAGCCGGTCGGCTAATGAATACCGCGGCCCAAGTCTTCGGCGATTTTGTCTACGCCCTTAAGTGCGGCGCACGTCTTTTTGTTGGAGCAATGCCCCGTGCAAACGCCACCCTGAGCGCAGTCGGCGCAGGTGCCCTTGCGGTAAATGCGCACGCATACCGCGACAAACGCAATACCGATAACAGCCAGTAGAACAATATCGATAGGTGCCATAGCAAGCCTCCTCTAGTTAACCGCCACTTACTTTACCCCATTCTCCACCTACCAAAAAGGGACAGGTTTATTTTGGTCGGTTTTATCTGCGGAAACGCCACATATCCCCCACCAAAAAGCCCGAGTGTCGCTGGGACACCCGGGCTCGTGAAAAGGGGTTAATCCTTATTCGGATTTAAGCGGAAACTGCGGCGGAAGCAGTGTTGGTCTCGTCCTCGTCGGTCCAAGCGTGCTTGGGCATGGGACGGAAGATCTGGAAGAGCATCGCAACCAGCAGCACGATGGCCACAATCGTCCAGATACCAAACTGTCCAAGAACTAGCAGGTTGTAGAACTGGTTGATGAACAGGCCGATAACCCAGGCAAAGACGCACTCGTAGCCGATGGCGATCGCGGTCCACTTGCCGGAATCCATCTGGTTGCGGATGGTACCCATGGCGGCAAAGCACGGAGCGCACAGCAGGTTGAAAGCGCCAAAGGCAACGCAAGCGCCCATAGTCGGGAACATGCCGGCGAACGCGGTCCACAGGCTCGGGTCGGTCTCGGCGGCGTCGGCCACGGACAGCAGCGAACCGGCGGTGGCGACGACGTTCTCCTTAGCCACAAGGCCCGAGACGGTCAGCGCAGTTGCCTGCCAGGTGCTAAAGCCGAGCGGGGCGAAGATCCAGGCGACCAGGTTGCCGAGCATGGCAAGCACGGAGTAGTCCATAAACTCCTCGGGGATGCCCTCCATAGCAGGCAGGAAGCCAAAGGCGCCGTTGTAGCTACCAAAGTTGGACAGGAACCAAACCACGACAGTGGAGGCAAAGATGACCGTGCCGGCCTTCTTGATAAAGGCCCAGCAGCGCTCCCACACGTGCAGCGCCCAAGAGCGGATCGCCGGGAAGTGGTAGGCAGGAAGCTCCATAACGAACGGCGTCGGGCGGCCGGCAAAGAGCTTGGTCTTCTTGAGCATGAGGCCCGAGGCGATGACGGCAAAGACGCCCAGGAAGTAGAAGAGCGGGCTGATCCACGCGGCGGTGGTGGAAGAATCGCCGATGATGGAGCCCATGAGCAGGGCGATGATCGGCAGCTTGGCGCCACAGGGAATAAACGTGGTGGTCATGACCGTCATGCGGCGGTCCTTCTCGTTCTCGATGGTCTTGGTAGCCATGACGCCGGGAACGCCGCAGCCCGAGGACACGAGCATAGGAATGAAGGACTTACCGGACAGGCCAAAGCGGCGGAACACACGGTCCATGATGAAGGCGACGCGGGCCATATAGCCGCAGTCCTCCAGGAAGGACAGCATGACGAACAGCAGGAACATCTGCGGTACAAAGCCGAAGATGGCACCCAGGCCGCCGACGATGCCGTCGCAGACCAGCGAATCGACCAGGCCACCGTCCTCGGTGCCGCCTGCCACAAGGGCGTCGTGCACCACGGTGGTGATACCCGGGACATAGGGGCCGTACTGTGCCGGGTCGACCGAGTCGGCATTGTCGCCCGCAGCCTCGACGGCCGCGTCGTAGGCGTCGCGGCCCTGACCGAGCACGTACCAACCGTCGGTACCGAAGAGCTGGTCGTTGGTGAAGTCGGTCACCGTGCCGCCCAGGGTGGAAACGGCGATGTAATACACGCAGAACATGATGACCACAAAGATCGGCAGGCCCAGAATACGGTTGGTAACCACGCGGTCGATCTTCTCGGAAGTGCTCATCTTGGCAGGAGCCTTGGTCATGCACTCGTCGATGATGTGGGCAATGACGCCGTAGCGCTCGCCGGTGATGATGGACTCGGCGTCGTCGTCGCAGTCCTGCTCGCACTGGGCGACCAGCTGCTCCACGCGAGCGGCCTTCTCCTTGGTGAGGTTGATGAGCTTGCAGGCGTCTGCATCACGCTCGAACAGCTTGACGGCGTAATAGCGGCGCTTGTTGGCGGGAACGCTCGCCGGAAGGTTGTTCTCGATGTGGTCCAGAACGTCCTCGATAGAAGAATCGAACTTGTGCTCCGGCACCTGGCCCTTGGAAGCAGCGGACTTCTTAACCTGCTCGAACAGCTCTTTGATGCCCTTGTTCTTAAGAGCGGAGATCATCATGACCGGGCAGCCGAGCTTCTTGGAGAGCTTGTCCGTGTCGATCTTGTCGCCGTTCTTCTCGACCAAGTCGGCCATGTTGAGGGCGACGACCACGGGCAGGCCGGTCTCGATAACCTGAAGCGCCAGGTACAGGTTGCGCTCGAGGTTGGTGGCATCGACAACCTGGACGACGACATCGGGCTCGCCGCTCATGAGGTAATCGCGCGAGCATTGCTCCTCGGGGCTGTAGGGGGAAAGCGAGTAGATGCCGGGGAGGTCTGTAATGGTGACGTTCTTGTCACTCAGAAGCTTGGCTTCCTTTTTCTCAACCGTGACGCCGGGCCAGTTGCCAACGTAGCCGTTGGCGCCGGTGATCAGGTTGAAAAGCGTGGTCTTGCCGCAGTTGGGGTTACCCGCCAGCGCGACATGGATCTGAGAATCCGCCATTCAATCCTTCTTCCTTGTGTGCCTGCGCTGCTTTCTCCGCGCAGGCTGGATAATGTGCTTTAAAGTTGCTGCATTAAGTTAGAAATACCTAACTTTACCTGCAGAAATATACGCCGCAAGCCCTTACTGGACCTCGACGACGGCCGCCTCCTCCTTGCGGATGGAAAGCTCGTAGCCGCGCACGTTGATCTCGACCGGATCACCGAGCGGCGCTACCTTTACGACCTTGAACGAAGTGCCCTTGATGAGCCCCAGGTCCATAAGGTGGCGGCGAAGCGCACCCTCACCGTGAAGTTTGACGATGGTAGAGCTCTCGCCCACCTTAACGTCACCCAACGTCTTCATTTACTTGTCCCCCTTTCAGTGCGTACAGAAATACCGTCGACTAACCGACGGTCATGATGTGCATGGCAACCTTGGAATCGATGCCAAAGCGTGCGCCCAGCACCGTGACGATGATATTGGCACCACTCGAGCTCACCACGTGGATTTCGTTACCCTCGACAAAGCCGAGGTCCTTGAGGTGGTGTTTCATGTCCTCATTGCCCTTTACACGAGACACGCGCACGGTTTCGCCCGCTTTTACCATCGAAAGCGGCATGGCCGGCATCTGCGGTCCGCAAGACATGAGTGGCTCCTAACGTCAGTTCGTCCTCAACATCGACGCGATAAAAGTTAACCACGTCTATGTTCGCTTTAGTAAACTAGCACGTGGTTAACTTTTTGGAAAGGGTCCCTATTCAGATTTCGAAAAAGTTTCCTATATGAAACAAAAAGGCGCGGCAAAGAGCTGTCCTTTGCCGCGCCCTGTCATGCTTAGAGCGAGAGGTTTCTGATCGACGTGACGCACGAGGCCTCATCCACGCCCGAAACGCGGAACACGATATCTTCGCCACATTCGCCGTAGAGGGCCATCAGGCCCATCACGTCGCGACCATCGACATGACGGTCACCAATGCTGACCGACACGTCACTACGATGCTTGGCGATAATGTCATAGAGCAGCGCGACCGGGCGGGCATGCAATCCCAACGGATCTTTAATCGTCTTTGTAAACTCGACCATGTCCCCTCCCGCGACGTCGTACATTCGGCCGGCAAAACCCAGCCACGTGGTAGTTATTGTAGCGTTAGATGCTTGTTGAGAGCTCCTCCGAACACCTCGTGGTCAAAACCATGCCCCAAAACACAAAAGGAGGGGCCTCGTAAGGCCCCTCCTTAGGAAAGGGAATCGATCTATTCCACAGCCGTAGATTAATCCTAGCCGCTACTCCATCATGTCAAGGACGGAGGGGCGCAGCTCGCTCTCGGCAGCCTCGGGATCGGTCTCGCGCAGACGGTTGATATAGCGGTTGTACCACATCACGGCAAGGCCCAAGAAGACAACCACGCCGCCAACGTTGTAGACCAGCGTCAGCCACAGCGGCTGATCGAGCGGAATGGTGCCGCAGATAAGCACAAAGCAGAAGACCACAAGCAGGAATGCGGCAACGACCAGGCCAAAGCTGCGCGAGCCCATGCGGAAGTCACGGGGAGCGGCGTCGAAGTTCTTGCGCAGCATAAAGTAGGCAAGCAAAATCAGCAGCGGTGGGAGCAGAGCGGTGGCAGCAGTCATGTTGGTGACGATCATGAGCAGGTCGTCGAGGTTACCGGAGCCCAGGGCCGGAATGATCAGGATGGGGACGACGATGGCGAACTGCAGCCAAGCGGCGCGGGCGGGAATGCCATGCTCGTTGAGCTCGACGATCTTGCTACCAAAGACGCCCTTGGGGATCTCGGTGAAGAAAACCTTGATGGGAGCAGAGGTCCACATCATGAGGGAGCCCAGCGTGGCGGCGAGAAGGATCAAGCCGATGGCGCGCGTAGACACTTCCATGGGAATGCCAAAGTGGGCAAAGACAGCGCCGAATACGTCGAAGATACCGGTGGAGATGGCAACGCCGCCCTCGGGGATGAACAGGTTAACCAGCAGCGAAGCGCCTGCATACAGAAGGCCGATGGTCAGGCCGGCGATAACGACGGTGCGCACGAAGGCCTTGACGCCACCCTTAAGGTCATTAAGGAACACGCCGACAGACTCAGCGCCGCCAACGCCCTGGATGATCCAGGCAAGCGTACCGAAGAAGCCCCACGCAGTTGCGAAGTTGCTCATGTCGGGAGCCATGTTAGCGGGAGTAGGAGCCGTAGCGAACTCAACGCCGCCAAAGGCAGCAGCCAGGGACAGCAGGATGAACACGGCGGTCAGGCCGAGAGCCGCGGTCGAACCGAAGGAGGAAATGGAGCCGATCCACTTAGCGCCCTTGGTCGAAACCCACGTGGCGATAGCAAAGACGACGATCTCGATAATGGTGATCCACAGCTGCGAAAGCTCGGCGTTGGCACCAAAGAACACGTAGCTCGCGTAGATGATGACGTTGGGCAGGACGGACGCAAAGAAGAACAGGTTAACGAACCAGTAGCTAAATGCCGTCAGGAACGCCCAGCGACCACCCATCGAGGTCTTAACCCATGCGTACACGCCAGACTCGGAGTCCTTGTTGAGGCCGACGAACTCGGCGGTAACCAGGGTATAGGGGACAAAGTACAAAAGCGTGGCGAAAAAGAACGACGGCGCTGCTGCCAAGCCGATGGCCGCGTTGTTGTTGATGATGTTCTTGATACCGAACACGGCGGCGACCGTCATGCCCAGCAGAGCAAACGAACCAATCGTTCCTCGTTTTTCAGAGCTCATAAGCCCTCCCAATCATCTGTTAAATGTCATCTAAAACCGTCCGAGCTGCAAGTGCAATCGCGGACGGCGCACCTGCTAAGGGGAATGGGGAAAAGGGAGTCAACAAAGCCATCCCCCTTAACGGCGCGAAGCAAACGTCCAAACGGACGAATACTACTTGTTGGGGAAGGAATAACCTTCGACCGTCACGTGCAGTAGCACGACGCGGGGATCCGCGGCATCGGCCACGACACGGTAGGCCTCGTCAATTTCGACGACGGCAACGCCGCCGGCGGGAATCGTCACGGTCTCCCCCGTACCCTCAAAGCGCTCGCGATCATCGATATCGCTGTAGGCGCGCGTACAGGTAAGATCGGCCTTGGAAGCCACCTCGACGGTCAGATCGCCGTCGAGCGGGGCGAGCACGGCATGGTAGCGACGGTGACCGACCAGATCGGCAGTAGCCGCCTCGTGGGCGTTCACCCACCAGTACACCAACGAGTCGCCGATGGAGTAAGCCACGTCGTGCTGCAGGTCGGCAACACCATCGAGCGCCTGGCCGGTGCGCATCCACTTCTTGACGGACTTCATCTGAGCGTCGAAATCGGCGCGCGAGTTAAAGACATGCATGGCTTATGCCTCCTTAATGGGTGCCAGCGCCTGAGCCAGATCGGCAGACGTCAGCGGTCGCAGGGACACCTCAAAGCTGAAGCTCTCAAAACGGGTGCGATAGGAATCGAGCACCTCGGAACCCCAAGAGTTCGAGCCAAGGCCGAGCAGCTGGTCGTTGATGTTGACCGTAACCGTGTCGCCTGGGACGAGATCGTAGACATGCTTGGCGTTATCGATAGCCTCGCAGCTATAGGGCCATGCGGAGAACGAGAACGGGTTGGAAGCGGCGTCGGCTGGACGAGTCACCAGCACGCCGTCGCCGTGGCTAGAGCGCAGGGCAACCCAGCGGGTACCCTCGCGGTTGGCGCAGTCCTGAGGCATAACGTAGGGCGTGAACATGTCGTCGACCGTAGTGCGGTAATGACCGACTGGGTTGGCGCGCAGCGAGTCCGGATAGTTCTCGCCCGGGCCGTGGCCATACCACTCGACGGCACGATCACAACCGGGAACCTCGAAGGAGATGCCGATGCGCGGGATAATGTCTGAATAGTCGCCGTAGGGCTCACCGGAAACCTTGAGGTCGACGCGACCGCTCGGAAGCACGGTGTAGACGAGCTCGACGCGCATGCCGAACGCGCGGACGGGAGGAGCGATACGCTGGCTCACGGTAACGACGACCGCATTGCCGTCCTGCTTCCAAGAAACCTTGCGGGTAGACGTCTGCATCACATCGATGAAGTTGTCCTTCCACAGGGAGTCATACTCCTGGGCGTGGTTATCGACGAGCGGATGCCAAAAACCAACCTGGGGACCGGAGGTCATGACGTCGCGGCCGGATGCCTTCCACTCGCTCACGGTACCGTTAACCTTGCTGAAGGTTAGCTCGCCGTTGAGGGAGCGAATGCGAATCTCCTGCTCGGTCTCCTCGACCGAAAGCTCAGGACGAGTGGGGGGCGCGATGGCCGGCGCCGGATGGTTTGCGATGGAAAACTGGCTTGCGCCCAGCTGGAACATCGGCTCGCACCAGGCGTGAGCCGCCATGGTGTAGGCGTGCACAGTCAGCAGGGTCTCGCCCACTGCGGCCTCACGAATCACCAGTGGCAGCTGGATGGACTCGCCGGGGGCAACCGCGCCGGGTATGAGCGTCTTGCGGCAGACCACGTCGCCGTCCACCAGGGTCTCGGCCGACAGGCAAACATCCTCGAGGGTGGTAAACCAACGCTTGTTGGTGACGGTCAGTTCGCCTGCCTCGGCGTCATAAGCCATGCGGACCGGGCAGATGACCTGGCCGTACTCGGTAAGGCCCGGGCTCGGCTGCTGCCAAGGGAACACCATGCCATCGATGCAGAAGTTGCTGTTGTTGGGGTAATCGCCGTTGTCGCCGCCATACATGTCGTAGGCAACGCCGTCCTCGGTCACAGCAGCCAGGCCGTGGTCGCACCATTCCCAAATAAACTGACCTTGGATGCAATCCCAGCGATCGAAGACCTCCTGGTACTCGGACAGGCCTCCGGGACCATTACCCATGGAGTGGCCGTACTCGCAGTTGATGCGCGGCTTGGGGAACGGATGCTCGCCAAAGTCGTTCATCTGCGACACGCGGGAGTACATCGTGGAAATGACGTCGACGGTATCGGCGTTGCGATCCTCCTCGTAGTGGACCGGACGACCGTCGAGCTCGTGAGCTTTGGCGTACATCGCGCGGATGTTGCAGCCATAGCCGCTCTCGTTGCCCATCGACCACATGATGATGCATGCGTGGTTGCGCTCCTGCATCACCAGGCGCTCAACACGGTCAACGTAAGCCGGCTCCCAGGCAGGGTCGTCGGTGACCAGGGCAATATTGCCGATATTCTCGAAGCCGTGGCTCTCCATATCGGTCTCGGCGACCAGCATGATGCCGTACTCGTCGCATAGCTCGTAGAAGCGCGGGTCGTTGGCGTAGTGGGACGTGCGCACCGCGTTGATGTTGTGCTGCTTCATGAGCTCCAGGTCGCGGCGCATGCGCTCGAGGCCCACGGCGCGGCCCTTGTGATCGTCGTGATCGTGGCGGTTGACGCCATGCATCTTAAAGTAGGTGCCGTTGAGGTAGATATGATTGCCCTCGACCGTCACCTCGGCAAGGCCCTGACGATGTGGCACGTACTCGCTGACCTCGTCGCCGTCGTAGACCTCAAACGTCAGGTCATAGAGGAAGGGGTCCTCGGGGTTCCAGAAGTGGGCATCGGCAACGCTGCACTCGGCATGACCGTCGACGAACTCACCCGTAGCGACCACATTCTGGCCATCGCTGAGCGTATACACAACGCGGCTTGCGCCCTCGGCAACCGTATCGAGCGTAATCAGAGCGGCATCGCCCTCGCGGTGCGTGCGGAACCTAAAGTCGACCAGATGCGCGGCGGGACGCTGCATAAGGTACACATCGCGGAAGATACCCGATGCCCACCACATGTCCTGGTCCTCGATGTAGCTACCATCGCTGTACTGCAGAACCTTGACCGCAAACAGGTTGTCGCCCTCGACGAGCGCGTCGGTCACGTCAAACTCGGCGGACAGGCGCGAACCCTTGGTCATGCCGATAAACTTGCCGTTGACATACAGCTCGCCGTAGCTCTCGATACCGTCGAAGCGAATAATCTCGCGAGCGCCGGCAGGCACGGCAGGAAGGTTGACGATGCGCTGGTAGACGCCCGTGGGGTCGTCGGAGGGAACGAACGGCTGATCCACCGGGAACGGGAAGCCCTCGTCGGTATAGGCGAGATTGCCATAGGCGGCTGCCTGCCCCCATGGACGCGTCTCCCTGCCACAGGTGCGGAACCTCCACGTGATCCCACTCGGGCTCGTACGTGCAAAGCGCCTTGTTGGAGACGGCCGCGGGGCCCTCAAAAAGGCGGAACTGCCACGAGCCGGACAGCTGGACAAATCCGCGCGACAGCTCGCGGCTGTACGTAGCGGCGAGATCGGCAGTCTCATAACCCATAAAGTACGCATGGGGTGCTAGGCGGTTCCTGTGGGTGAGCGCTTGGTTTTCCCAATCGTTAATGGCGTCCATGGTGATGCTCCTTCGTCATCGTAGTGCTTCTTTGTGCAACCGGTTGTCCTTATCTTACGGGCGGTACAAAAATCTGTGCAACCGGTTGTCCGCTGAACGGTCGATTTTGCCGGATTAACGGTGCAACCGGTTGTACAACCATGCTATTTATGTCACCCTAAGCTTAGGCACACAGCACAGGGCATCGTTCTTGAGCTCACAGGCAACTGTCGCGCCTACCTATGTCTCGCCCATACATGCCGTGCTCAGTCGCAGTTTGATTGCAAAACGACACCGGTCACCGGATACCATGAACGCCGTTCACGCGCGCTATAGTAATCTGTATCCGCATTAGCCTTTATCGATAGCCCACCGACTCAATTGCACAGGAGACGCCATGACCCAACCAGCACGCACCGCACCCACGCTTGCCGAGGTTGCTGAAGCTGCCGGCGTATCGCGCTCCACAGCATCGCGAGCACTCAACGATTCGCCCCGCATTAGCGAGGAGACCAAAAAACGCGTCCGCGCAGCTGCCAAGGAAGTCAATTTTGTACCCAACGCACGCGGCCGGGCGCTCGCCGTCGGACGCACGGAAATTATCGCCGTACTGGTTACCGAGCCTTTGAGCGAGCTGTTTAGCGATCCCACCTACAGTGAGTTTTTAAGCGGTATTACCGAGGAACTTTCGGAGTCGTCTTACCTGCCCGTGATCTTGCAGGCATCTTCCTCGCATGAGCGCAATCGCGCACGCGAGCATTTTGAGCGCCGCTCGTTTGACGCCGTCATCGACGTCTCGCCCTACAAGGGCAGTGAGCTGCTCGAGGTGCTGCGCGAGCTGGGCGTGCCCACTGTGTTATGCGGCCAGCTCGAGGGCCATCCCTATCGCGACGTGTTCTCGACGGTCTACTCCGACGACGAAGAGGGCGGACGCTTTGCGGCGCTCGCTATGAAAGATCGCGGACGCAAGGACATCGTTGCCGTGCTGGGGCCGCGGGATAACCCCGCCGTCGTCGACCGCCTTCGCGGCTACCGTGCAATTTTGGGCGAAAACCTTCCGGATGAAAATGTCATCTATACCGGATGGAGCAGCGGAGACGGCTACCAAGCCACGCGGCGGCTGCTCGCGCGCGAAATACATGCCGACGGCGTGCTGTGCGGATCGGACCGTATCGCAACCGGCGTTATCGCCGCATTCAACGAAGCGGGAATTAGCGTACCCAAAAACGTTTCGGTCGTGGGCTTCGATGACCACGAGGTCGCAGCTCGCATCGTCCCCGCGTTGACGACCATTCGTCAGCCGCTTCGCGAAGAAGGCCGCATGGCCGCAGGCATTGCGCTCGACATGATCAACGGCGCCGCGCCCACCACCACTGTCATGCACATGCAGCTCGTTCAGAGAGACTCACTGTAGGAAACTGGGCCGGGCTCTCCGCGACGTCCGGTCACCCCATGCCCTCACAACCTCGACGCATAAAAAACGAGGAAAGGCACGCGTCCTTCCCTCGTTACAGGCAATATGTAGCCGCTTGCCTACATCAGGCGCAGGCTGACGTCCTTGAGCTGGGCGCCGGAAACGGCACTCGGAGCACCCGACATAAGGTCGGAGCCGCTGGCCGTCTTGGGGAACGCCATGACGTCGCGGATGGAGTCGGAACCGGTGAGCAGCATGCACACGCGGTCCAGGCCCAGAGCAAAACCGCCCATCGGGGGCGCACCAAACTTGAGCGCCTCCATGAGGAAGCCGAACTGCGACTCGGCGCGCTCCTCGGTAAAGCCCAGGAGCTTGAGCATGGACATCTGCATCTCGGCGTTGTGGATACGCATACCGCCGCCGCCGGCCTCAAAGCCGTCCATAACAAAGTCGTAGGTGCAAGAACCGGCTGCCAGCGGATCTGCCTCGATCTTGGCGATGTCGGTCTCGGTCGGCAGGGTAAAGGGCTGGTGCTCGGCAGCATAGGCCTTGCGATCCTCGTCCCAGTGGAACAGCGGGAAGTTGACGACCCACAGGAAATCGTGACCCTCGCGCTTAATCTCGAGCGCGTTGGCCATGTGGGAGCGCATGCCGCCCAGGATCTCGTCAGAGAGCAGGCGCGGACCGGCGGCGAACATCACAAGGTCGCCGGGCTCGACGTCCATGCGCTCACGCAGAGCCGCCATCTCCTCGTCCGAGAAGAACTTGACGATGGGGCTGTTGATGGAGCCGTCCTCGCGGAAGGCGATCCAGGCCAGGCCCTTGGCGCCAAACGTGGAGGCCACGCCGGCGAGCTTATCGATCTTGGCACGTGCCCAGGCACCGGCGCCCTTGGCGTTGATGGCCTTGACGACAGAGCCCTCCTCGTTTGCGGCGGTTGCAAAGACCTTGAACTTGGAGTTGGCAAAGATGTCGGTCAGGTCAACCAGGTGCATGCCATAGCGGGTATCGGGCTTGTCGGAGCCATAGGTGTCCATGGCCTCCCAGTAGTCCATGCGACGCAGCGGCGTGGGCATCTCGACACCCATGCGACCGAAGGCATCGGACAGAACTTCTTCGAGCGCGCTCATGACATCGTTCTGGTCCACGAAGGACATCTCGATATCGACCTGGGTGAACTCGGGCTGACGGTCGGCACGCAAGTCCTCGTCGCGGAAGCACTTGGCAACCTGGTAGTAGCGCTCGATGCCGGAGACCATGAGGAGCTCCTTGAGCAGCTGCGGGGACTGCGGCAGGGCGTAGAACTTGCCCGGGTGCTT
>OGPG01001763.1_pt1 | contig 14116 bp, 13 predicted proteins | sample 1552851 | NCBI WGS metagenome assembly OGPG01 (sample SAMEA2579909, study PRJEB22360) | human gut metagenome | biome: human gut; feature: human-associated habitat; material: faeces | place: Denmark | collected 2008/2010 | reverse complement strand
TTTGCTTAATTTTCCCCTGTTTTTATCAATTAAGCTTATTATTTATAAACATTCTTCTTGTTTTGGGGTATTTCCCGCTGAGTTAAACGTCTAAAGTCTTTTCGACACAGTTTTCACTTTTTACTTCTTCTCCTCATCGTGGTGAAGATCATTCTTCCAGTATCTGCATCTGTGCTTTACATTTGTGGAGAATACGATCTGAGTCTTTGTCTTGCCAAATCTCTGAAGTTCACCAACAAAATGATCGAGATCTGCTGTTGTCTTGAAACGTACCTCAATGAGCATTGAGTAATCTCCTGTCACACAGTTGCACTCCACAACATTTAACACGCTGTCTATATATGGATAGAACTCAGCCTTCTGCTCAGGTGAAACCTCCAGATTGATAAATGCCTTGATATAATGACCCATAGCCTCCGGGTTGAGCTTGGTCGTAAATCCCTCAAGCACGCCCTCGGCAAGCATCCTGTCTATTCTTGTTCCAACTGCTGTAGGTGACATGGACACCTCAGCGCCTATATCCTTGAGTGATACACGTGCATTGTCCTGAAGCATGGCAAGTATCTTCTCATCCACCTCATCCAGTCTGTAGTATATCAGTTCTTTCTTTTCCATAAGATGTCTTCTCCTTCTCACTTTCTAAGGCAATTACAATATTATCCTACATAACCGCAATTGTCCTTTTCCCTATTCAAGCACCTTATCTCGTGGTGCAACTTGTGTTTCACAATCATATTAGCATATTTACTTAAGATTATAAATGTGTAGTGTCATTATATACCCTGCTCTGCGCAAATTACAACCTGATTTTTATGTATATTTACCGTTATACTCAACCTGGATTTTTACCCATAAGTTTTCGTCATTTTACGATATAATTATCCTCAAGCCAGTGCGCCACCCCATCCTCATCATTTGATGATATAACCGATGTGGCATACCTTTTTAGCTGTTCATCAGCATTTTGCACTGCGTAGCTTTCGTCAGCAAGTTCAAACATATCTATATCATTCCTGCCATCTCCAAAGGCAACCACCCTGTCGCATTCCAGAAGTTCCTGCAACTGTTTTATTGCATTTGCCTTAGATGCTGCAAACGGCATGATCTCCAGCCATTGTTCATCCGTATAAATGTCTTTCTGATATACACAGTGAAATGTTTCTTTATATTTATTGTACATTGGCTTTAATTTTTCCGGACTGTCAATGCAGGTTATGTAGAAAATATCTCCCACTTTCAAGTTCTCCGCAGACTTTACGACATTTGTCCTGATATCCCCCTGCCTGCTGAGCAGGAATTTCTTCATACCATCTGTGCACAGCTCCGGAACATACGAAAATTTCTCCCTGCCATCTATCCGCGCATACACTATCGGAAATATCTGATTACCGAACAGATCGTCAAGCACTGATCCTACCGATTCATCAAAGTAATTTGCAGCAAGGACTTCACCGGTAACATTGTCTACGATAAACGCCCCATTGTATACGATCAGTGGAATTTCTGCCCGCAGTCCGCTTGTCACCTTCTTAGCTGTGATAAGGGAGCGCGCCGTGGCATAAGAGAATATCATTCCTCTATCTGTCAGATTATTGATTACACTGTTTGTATACTCGGATGTGGTCTCATCGCTGCGAAGAAGCGTACCGTCCAGATCTGATACATATAAAGTTTTCATGTTGTCACCCACCTATCACAATTTTTCTGCAATACATACTATATTTCTACAACTCACACATTTTCATACAACGTGCATTATTTCTTATAATGCTTTCGTTTTCCCACAATTCACTCGATTTCCTACTACCCACTAGATTTTCAATTTTCTACTACATACTAGTTTCCATAACACTCTATCTTCTGTACAGGATTTCCACATCGCCGTCCACGAATCCAGCGGCAACAGCCTCGTACTTCTTAAGTTTCTCAGCATATTTTCCTTCTGTGAGATACTTTCTGATCATCTCACAGGAAATATCAAGTATCTTCTCCCAGCCTACACCCTGCTGCCATTCGTACAGATCTTCCCCTGTCGTGAACTCCTCGTAACAATTCCAGTCCTCGTCCTCCTCGTCAAAATAAGTTGAACTTATCAACTGGATCGACCAATGCAAGTCCACCTCTTCATATATATTGAAGTTGATCGCCACCCCCGGCAGCGGCATATTCTCATCTAAAATTCTGTCTAACCATTTTGCAAATTCATCATACATAACTAATCCCCCGTATATAAAACAAAGCTGATGTGAAGTATTCTCTATACACATCAGCCTCGTTTTATGACTCTATATAATTATTACTTGTTGTTCTTGATGTACTCATCAATTCCCTTTGCACCAGCTCTACCAGCTTCCATTGCAAGGATAACTGTTGCAGCACCTGTTACGGCATCGCCACCGGCATATACGCCTTCCTTGGTTGTCTGTCCGTTTGCCTCTTCTGCAACGATACACTTCCACTTGTTTGTCTCAAGTCCCTCTGTTGTAGATGAGATAAGTGGGTTTGGTGAAGTTCCAAGTGACATGATTACTGTGTCAACGTCCATTGTGAACTCTGAATCTGGAATCACAACAGGTCTTCTTCTGCCTGATGCGTCTGGCTCACCGAGCTCCATCTTCACACACTTCATACCGCATACCCAGCCGTTCTCATCCTCAAGGATCTCTGTTGGGTTTGTGAGGAGATCAAATATGATTCCCTCTTCCTTAGCATGATGAACCTCCTCAACTCTGGCTGGGAGCTCCTCCTCTGAACGTCTGTATACGATATGCGTCTCAGCGCCAAGTCTGAGTGCTGTTCTTGCTGCATCCATAGCAACATTTCCACCACCGACAACGGCAACCTTCTTACCTCTCATGATAGGTGTATTTGAATTCTCGTCAAATGCCTTCATGAGGTTGCTTCTTGTGAGGTACTCATTTGCTGAGAATACGCCGTTGGCATTCTCGCCTGGGATACCCATGAACTTAGGAAGTCCTGCACCTGATCCGATGAACACTGCGTCAAATCCCTCATCCTCAAGGAGTGAGTCGATTGTGACTGACTTTCCTACTACTACATTTGTCTCTATCTTAACACCAAGTGACTTGATGTTCTCGATCTCCTTGGCAACTACCTTCTCCTTTGGAAGACGGAACTCTGGAATTCCGTATACGAGAACTCCGCCCGGCTGATGAAGTGCCTCGAATATAGTTACATCGTAACCCATCTTTGCAAGATCTCCGGCTGCTGTCACACCTGAAGGGCCTGATCCGATGACTGCCACCTTGTGACCATTCATCTCCTTTGCAGGCTCTGGCTTGATTCCGTTCTCACGGGCCCAGTCAGCAACAAATCTCTCAAGCTTACCGATGGATATCGCCTCGCCCTTGATTCCTCTGATACACTTCTGCTCACACTGTGTCTCCTGTGGACATACACGGCCACATACAGCAGGAAGTGCTGATGACTCGCTGATGATCTTGAATGCCTCAGCGAAGTTGCCTTCCTTGACCTGAGCTATAAATCCAGGGATATTGATAGATACAGGACAGCCATTCATACATGGGGCGTTCTTACATCCTATACATCTTGAAGCCTCAGCCATAGCCTCCTCTTCATTATATCCGTAACAAACCTCTTCAAAATTCTTTGCACGTACCTGTGGCTCCTGCTCGCGAACCGGCACTCTCTTCCAAACATCTACTTCTATAGCCATTACTTGTCACCTCCACAGTTTCCACATCCGCCATGATGTGTATCGCCCTCTTTTGCTGCAAGGAATGCTCTGCCCTCTGCAGTCTTGTAGAGCTGCTGACGCTGCATAGCCTCCTCAAAGTTCACCTTGTGACCGTCGAACTCTGGTCCGTCTACACACGCGAACTTAACCTCTCCTCCTACTGTCACACGGCAGGCACCACACATACCTGTTCCGTCTACCATGATAGGGTTAAGGCTGACAACTGTAGGAATCTCAAGCTCCTTTGTGAGCTTACATACAAACTTCATCATGATCATAGGTCCGATGGCAACACACACATCATACTTGTTGCCAGCATCTACAAGCTTCTGGATCTCATTTGTAACGACACCCTTGCTTCCATATGAACCGTCATCTGTTGTGATATACAGGTTGCCGGCTACCTTCTTCATCTTATCCTCAAGAATGATGAGTGACTTGTTTCTTCCTCCGACGATGACGTCAGCTTCGATGCCCTGCTCGTGGAGCCACTTTACCTGTGGGTATACAGGTGCTGTTCCAACACCACCTGCAACGAAGAGAATCTTCTTTTTCTTGAGTTCTTCTATATCCTCCTTGCAGAACTCCGATGGACATCCAAGTGGTCCAACGAAATCCGCAAATGAATCTCCTGCCTTCTTATTCTTCATCATCTCTGTAGCAGCTCCAACTACCTGGAATACTATAGTGATGGTTCCGTCCTCTCTTGAGTAATCGCAGATAGTGAGAGGGATTCTCTCTCCATCCTCTGAACCTCTGACAATTACAAACTGTCCCGGAAGACATTTATTTGCAACTCGTGGTGCAACCACGTCCATGAGGTATATGGTCTCTGTCAACTGTTCAACCTTAGTAATCTTATACACTCTGTGCTCCGTCCTTTCCGACAGCCAAATCTGACTGTTATGATCATTTTATTCTGTAAATGGGTGCAAACGCCCCTATTTATACACGTACGTACTTAATTTAGCAAAAAATATCAACAAAATCAAGGTATATGTAAAAATAGCACTGTTCTAAAAATTATCCTCAGGTGCAAAAAATCCCGCCAAAAGAGAAATTTTTCTCTCTGGCAGGGACTATTATATCTTACTTTATATTACTGTCTCTTTCGCTTCGCCTTGGCCTTGAGCGCTTCCTCTTTCCTTCTCTCGTTCTCCTGAATTATAAGCTTCTTCATTTCCTCCAGCTTTTTCTGGTTCAGCCTTATCTGCTCAAGCTCGCTCTCCGCTACTTGCTGCGCCTCTTTGCTCTGGAAGGTGACAAACTTGTCAAATGCTCGGATAGGCAAATGTCTTTTCTACATTATTATAAGAAAATACAATTCTTATATGGCTTCCATCACATTCCATCACACTGCCTTCACCAAACTTCACATGGTTTACTTTTTCATTCTCAAACATTATTACATCCTCCTATCCATATTATTTCCATCTACAATACTGTTAAAACAAACTCACTAAAATTACGATATGATGCACTTGTCTGTTTCGATCTGCAAGGCTGACTCTGTTCACTATGTGTTCTTCCTACTACTAATTATAGTGTAACAAAAAAATCGGCACTTTTTCCAGTTAAAAATGCCGACTTTTTTTATTTTCGTGAAAATAGTCACTAAGAGTCATGGTTTTTGTTCATTATTGATTTCTCAAACACATGAACCATACAAAAATGTGCTCATATTTTTACCAAGCCATATTGTGCACTTTTATCTATCTTGCATTTGCTTTGAGAAGTTCCGCAACCTCCGTCTCTGTTGCAAGTGAGAGTGCCTTTGCTGCCAACTCATCTGCTTCAGCCTTCGACCACTTGGCTATCGTTCCTCTTGTCGCAAGGACTGAAGTGGCACTGACTGAAAACTCTCCCAGTCCAAATGATATGAGGAGAGGTATGAGCAACGGATCTGCTGCCGCCTCACCGCACATGCCTACCATGATGCCCGCTGCATTTGCCGCCTCGATGATATTCTTCATGGAGCGGAGAACTGCAGGATTGTAGGACGAGTACAGATACGCAACCTTTGCATTGCCTCTGTCGACCGCCATGATGTACTGTGTCAGGTCATTTGTGCCTATACTGAAGAAGTCTGCCTCCTTTGCGAGCAGGTCTGCTATGAGACTTGCCGCAGGAGTTTCTATCATTGCACCGACCTGGATATCCTTATTGTATGCTATATTCTCTGCATCAAGCTCAGCCATGAGCTCCTTAACAAGAGCCTTCACGCTTCTGATCTCATCAACACATGTGACAAGCGGTACCATGATCTTGATATCGCCAAATGCACTTGCGCGGAGAAGTGCCCTCAGCTGTACTCTGTATGAATCTTTATTCTGCAGACAATATCTCACTGCTCTGAAACCTAAGAACGGATTGTCCTCTTTCTCAAGTCCAAGGTATGGGATATCCTTGTCACCACCCACATCAAGGGTTCTGATGATGACTTCTCTGCCCTCCATGGTCTCGGCAGCCGCCTTGTACGCCTGGAACTGCTCTTCCTCAGATGGGAGCTCCGATGCGCCCATGAACAGGAACTCTGTTCTGAAAAGGCCAACGCCCTCTCCATCACATGCAGCAACCTGCTTTGCATCCTCCGGATTACCGATATTGCCATACAGATGTACCTTTACACCGTCAGCTGTGACTGTGTCTTTGCCTCTGTATACCTCGAGAAGTGCCTTGTCGCTAAGATACTTCTCTCTCTTTGCCTGATATTTCTCTATCTCTTCCTGGGACGGATCAAGTATGCAGATTCCATCGCATCCGTCAACTACTGCTGTCATGCCATCCGAAACCTTGTCAACTATTCCGTCCACACTGAGTACCGCCGGTATCTCAAGTGCCCTCGCAAGAATAGCTGAGTGGGATGTCTTGCCACCAACCGCAGTGATGATTCCTGCCACATTCTCCTTGACGATTCCCGCTGTCATGGATGGGGTGAGATCCTCAGCCACAAGAATCGTTCCGGCTGGAACCTCTGATATGTTCACGTCCGGCGTGCCAGTAAGTATCTTGAGCATTCTCACCTTGATGTCGCCGATATCCGTTGCTCTCTGTCTTGTGAGCTCATCATCCGCCATCTGGAACATTCCTGCAAACATGTCACATGTACTCTCAAATGCCGCCTCTGCACAGGTTCCGCTCATGATGGCACCTTTTGTTATCTCATCCATCCCCGGATCTGTGAGGAGAAGTATGTGTCCTTCAAGTATCTCGGCATTGTGCTCTCCGACACTCTCCTTCATAGCCTCTGCCATGGCATGAGTCTTCTCTGTAAATGCTGCAACTGCATCGTCATATCTCTTGATCTCTGCATCTGTATCTGTGATCGTTCTGTTCTCATATTCCGGCTTTGCGTCAGATATGATCACAACCTTTCCAACGCCGTAGCCGGCTGAACCCGCGATTCCTTTTTTCATAAGAAAACCTCCAATTATTTTATATACAACAAATGGTACTCAATCTGAGTACCATTTGTCCGTAACATTTACTGAAGTCTGATATCAGATTTCACTTATCATTTTCCTACTGCGACGTTAGAACATCTACTCGCTCTACTCGCCGAATCCTGACTCGATGAGCTCAACTGCCTTTGCAAGAGCCTCCTTCTCGTCTGCACCATCACACTCTACTGTAACCTCAGCACCACACTTGATGCATGCTGCGATGATCAGCATCACGCTCTTGGCATTGATCTTCTTGCCTGCTACGTCGAGAGTTACTGCGCATGAGAACTTTGTCATCTCCTTTGCAAACACTCCTGCTGGTCTCATATGAAGTCCCTGTTCATTTACTACTTTTACTGTCTGTGCTACCATAATAATCTTCTCCTTTTCTAATACGGGCCGCAATGATCATTATACGACTGCAAGTGATTGTATATATCATTTGCAGAATTTGTGTTACATAAGCGGCCCTTGTTTTGTTTAATAATATATTGTGACTTGTAATTATCTGCTTTATGGTTCTGTTTCTTATCAACCCTCGGATTTAGCAGAATTTTGTAAAAACATTTGATCTGCATTTTTCTGTTATATGGTATCACAGCCAGATGTTCCCCACACCTTTTTCGTTATTCCATATATCCGACAGATTTTCACAAACCCCAATTGTATAAATTATAACATTCTGTCGTTTTTTGTGCATTACTTTTGTGCATTTTTTTACTCCTGCACATTTCTCTTGATAAGACCGAGCATGATACATGTGATCACTGATCCAACAAGCCATGAGATAATATATGGTAACCAGTTGCCTACGGTTGCGAATACGAAAATTCCGCCGTGAGGTGCCATCAGTGTACATTTGAACGCTGCTGACATTCCACCTGCAACTGCTGCGCCTACGAGTGTACATGGTATTACGTGGAGTGGATCTGCTGCTGCAAATGGTATTGCGCCCTCTGTGATGAATCCACACGCCATTACGATGTTTGATACTGTTGAGTTTCTCTCTGCCTTTGTGAACTTCTTAGGGAAGAAGATGCATGCAAGGGCAATTCCGAGTGGAGGTACCATACCACCTATCATCACTGATGCCATTGAGATATAGCATGCCTGAACTGCCGGGTCTGAGAGCTGTGCGCCACCTGCTACAAGCTCTGACGCTGTTGCCAGAACCATTGTTCCGTATACGTAAGCTGCCTTGTTGATAGGACCGCCCATGTCTATCGCCATCATACCTCCGAGGATGATTCCAAGTGGGATGAGAAGGTTTTTATTTGCAAGGGCTGTCAGCATATCTGAAAGTCCTGTATTGATCAATCCAATAATCGGATTGAGTATAAATATCATAAGTACTGCAACTATAAACATACCAACAAGTGGATATATAAGTGTTGGCTTGATTCCCTCCAGCGACTTAGGGAATTTGGAGCAGATCTTTCTAAGAAGAAGAACCACATATCCTGCAAGGAAACCTGCTGCGATACCGCCGAGGAAGCCTGATACTGTGTTTCCGCCGCCTTCTGCGACGAAACCAAACTTTGATATAAATGACTGGAATCCGCCAAGGTTATCTCCTGCCCATACATAACCTGATAGTGCTGCATTACCGGAAGATGCCAGGATACCACCTAGGAAACCAACCGCAAGTCCCGGTCTGTCCGCTATGGACTCTGCTATAAATCCTGCAAGTACTGGAACCATCACGCCCATCGCCAGGCCACCGGCATACTTGAAGAATGCTGAGAGCGGCGTCATGGAACCGAAATTGGCACCACCTGTTGCACCATATCCGCAAAGTGTATCTATAAGGAATGCAAGAGCTGTGAGGATACCACCGCCGATTACGAATGGGAGCATGTGTGATACTCCGTTCATAAGATGCTTGTATATTCTGCTTCCTACACTGCCATTTGCACTGCTTGACTCTTTTCTGCCGCCCTCCTCGTGATGAACAGGAACCTGACCATCCACGATCTTCTGGATGAGCTCCTCAGGCTTGTGTATTCCATCTGCTACTCTTGTGAAAAGAACCGGCTTTCCATCAAATCTTGCTGTTTCAACATTCTTATCAGCCGCAACTATGATACCATCACAATTTGCGATCTCTTCATCAGTAAGAATATTTTTTGCTCCGCCTGAGCCATTTGTCTCAGCCTTTAAAGCATATCCCATCTTGGCGCCGGCCTTCTCAAGTGCCTCGGCTGCCATATATGTGTGAGCTATTCCTGTAGGACACGCTGTAACGGCAAGCACTCTGAACCCTTTCTTCTCAGGAGCCTTCTCAACCGTCTTTTCCTCAGTCTTCTCCGCTGTCTCCTCTGGGAACTTTGCGTTCTCGTATTTGTCAACGACTGCAAGGAATGCATCCTTGTCAGCTGCCTTCAGAAGCTCTGCTCTGAAGTCCTCATCCATGAGAAGCATAGACAGTCTTGAAAGTACCTCAAGATGTACATCTGATCCGCTCTCCGGTGCTGCGATCATGAAGAACAGGTTTGATGGCTGTCCATCCAGTGAATCGTAATCAACTCCATCAGGGACTGTCATAGCTGCAAGTCCAGGTCTCTTGACCGCCTTGTTCTTGGAGTGAGGGATCGCTATTCCTTCTCCTATAGCTGTTGAGCCCTCTTCCTCTCTCTTAAGTATTCCTTCTTTATATATTTTCTTGTCTGAGATGTTTCCCGCTGCATCGTGCAGGTTTACAAGGTAGTCGATCGCTGCATCCTTTGAATCTACCTTTACACCCAGAGCAATGCTTTCTTTTGATAAAAGCTCTGTGATTCTCATAAGCGTAACCTCCTCTTAAATAATCAGCCGCATCCACATATACTGTCATGCGGTGGTTTCTCTCGTAAGTATTCCTTCTCATGACGGAAAACCTACGTTTTACTATAACTGCTTGTAGAGCTCCTCTACTTTGTCCGCTGTGGCAAGGCCTTCTGAAAATGCTGTTGCACTTCCTGTTGCTGTTCCTCTCTTCAGCGCTTCCATATAATCGTGATCCTTCAGGTAGCTTGCTGTAAATCCTGCCACCATGGAATCACCTGCACCTACTGAGTTCACAACCGTTCCCTTTGGAACTCCGATCTTGTGAACTTCTCCTGTCTCTGTGATGAGTATTGCTCCGTCCCCTGCCATGGATATGAGTACATTTCTTGCACCCATGACCTGGAGTTTCTTCGCATACTCAACGATCTCGTCATCGCTCTTTAAGACTACTCCAAACATCTCGCCAAGCTCATGGTTATTCGGCTTGATGAGGAATGGATGGAACTTCAATACATTGAGCAGAAGATTCTTTGTCGCATCCACCACGATGTCGATGTTCCTGTTCATAAGTTTCTCCATGATCTGCTCGTATATGTCAGATGGAAGTGAAGCAGGGATGGTTCCCGCAAGTATCAGGCAATCTCCCGACTGGAGCTTGTCCAGCTTGTCAAACATCTGCTGAAGCTCATCTTTCTTAATGTCGGGTCCCTGTCCGTTGATCTCTGTCTCCTGTTCTGCCTTGATCTTGACATTTATCCTGCTGAGACCATTCTTCAGCTGGATAAAATCTGTCTTAACTCCCATGGTCTTGACTCCGTCCTCGATCTCCTTACCGGTAAATCCGGCAACAAAACCGAGAGCTACGGAATCAACTCCTATGTTCTTAAGTACGGTTGAGACATTGATACCTTTGCCGCCATAGAATATGGTTTCTGACTTACTTCTGTTCACCATTCCAAGCTCAAGGCTGTCCATCTTGACAACATAATCGAGCGCTGGATTGAATGTCACCGTATAAATCATTATCTGAGTACCTCCTTTACAACTGTGGCGTCTATGTACTTATCATTTACAAGTCTGTCCGTGATAATACAGGCTTTTTCGATTGCCGCAAATGTCACCGCTGTCACCTTGTCAAACTTGCTGCTGTCGGCAAGGACTATGCTGGCATAAGATCTGTTCACCGCTTCCATCTTCACCATAGCCTCTTCCACATCGACCGTTGTGAATCCATAATCCATATGGATTCCATTTGTTCCAAGAAAGCACTTTGTGAAATTGAACTTTTTCATGGAATTGACCGCCTCGGCTCCGATGATTGCCTCTGTGATCGGCTTTACAAGTCCGCCTATCATATACGTTCTGAGGTTCTTCTTGAGAAGCCGCTTGGCATGTGCTATTCCATTGGTGACAAATGTAGCATTTGTTTCGCCGATATAGTCGATCATGAGAGCCGTGCTGGTTCCTGCATCTATAAATATGAAATCTTCATCATTGATCATAGTTGCCGCGTATTTTGCAATGGCACTTTTCTCTTCGACGTTGAGCTGTGCCTTGGCTGAAACCGGTGCCTCATTGGTGATATATTCATGCTCAATCGCCTTGGCACCACCATGGAATCTCTTGATCTTACCCATATCGTCCAGAGCTATCAAATCTCTTCTTATAGTAGATTCTGACGCTCCCGTGATCTCCGTGAACTCTGCAACTGTCATAGACTTTCTCTCTTTCAGTGCATCTAAAATCGCTGTGTATCTATCCTCGGTCATCATAATAATTGCCTCCTGCCTTTTAAGTATGTCTCCTGTATATGTGTTTTCGTGTTTGTGTATTTTCTTTTTTCGTGGCTTTTCAGAATGCATATATCTGCATCCGGTGCTTTTAACTTTTCTTTAGGATAACATATTTTTTGACTGTTTTCAATTATTTGTGATTGTTTCAAGGTGATTTTTACTTGATTTCAGTCACTTTCAATCAATCTATATGCATAATATCATCGTAAATGAAGATTGTCAATCATTATTCTGCATATTTTTGAAGATTTCTGAATTATTTTGATTGTTTTTGACTATTTGCAGGTTTGGTACTCGTTTTGCAGCTTCCAACACACAAAAATAAGACACAGACCAAATCTGATCCGTGCCTTACTCTGCGTTATCAATCTATGATTATTCTGCCACATCCGCAGGATTGACATGCACCATCACATGCTTTACCTTTGGAAAATTCTTCTCTATTCCCTCATGGACCTCTTCCGCTATCTCATGCGCATGTCTTAATGTATATGAACCGTTTACACCTATCTCCACATCTACATATATTTTGTTGCCAAATATCCTTGTGTGAAGAAGATCAACACTGAGAACTTCTTTCTGGGCGAGCACAAAATCCCTCATCTCTTTCTCTGTCTCTTCATCGCATGAGTGATCCACCATCTTATCCATGGCATCCTTGAAGATATCGTATGCCGCCTTAGCTATGAATACAAAGATAACAATACTTGCAATGGAATCCATAACCGGGAATCCCATCATCGCACCACCGATACCGACAAGCGCGCCGACCGATGACAGCGCATCTGATCGGTGATGCCATGCATCTGCCATAAGTGCGCTTGAATCTATCTTCTTCGCATAGTGTCTTGTGTACCAGTACATTATCTCCTTTGTGACAATGGATAAAAAAGCCGCCACCCGTGCCAGCATCCCCGGTTTCTGCAGGCTTTGGTAATTGCCACCGATTATGTCCTTAACCGCCTGCGAGCCGATCTTGATACCGGTATACAGCAGCACTATAGACAACACGATCGCTGCCACACACTCAAGCCTCTCATGGCCGTAAGGATGCTCCTTGTCGGATTCCTTCGACGCTAGTTTTACTCCAATTATCACTATTATGGTGCTGAACACGTCTGATGCTGAATGTACCGCATCACTTATCATTGCATTTGAATGTGCAAATATTCCCGCAAATAATTTGAATACTGACAACAGTACGTTCTGTACTATCGTTATAAACGATACTTTATTTGCAACCTTTTTAAACTCATCCTCTGATACGGCAGATGCCGCCATCGTGTTTATTTTGTTTGCGCTTTCCATATAATCAGCCATCCTTTCCTAATGAACACCAGTCTATTGATAATCACCTTAATCAAAAGACCGATGCTGTGCGATCAATAAATTTCAGAAAGCTCTTATCACTAAATATATGTGGGAGATTTTATAGAATGTCTAAAAGAGTATAAAAAAACACCCACGACTCAGTATTAGTAACTACTGTCCCGTGGATGTAAAGATTCCACTGCCATGATGGCCCGACTCCTTGGCTTACACCAATGGTCTGCTCAGTTTGTACTGTAGATTAGATATGCAGCGCAAAGAGTGTCTTTCTGCAGACTGATATGAAAGTCTGTTACTGATAGGATATGAGGAACGTTTCTGTTTGGTGCGGTAATGATTGTAAATTTATCCAAATCAGGCCGTGATAAACGGATGAAAAAAACAGCCGTATCCGCAGAAGGGAACATATCAGTGCCCCTGAAGCTCTGCCCATATGGCTGTTTTCCATTATCTAAATTTCCTGCATGAAGTTTTCAAACGTAATTAAAAGCAAAATTTAAAGCAAATGCTTTCTGAGCTCTGCCCCATCCGCAGCGCTCAGGTAAGCCGGTGCAATGTCGAACACGGTCTTGCAGCCGGACTGCCCTTCCCTGCTCAGACGGTATGCGGCCCTGGCATATGCCGCAATAACAGATGCAGTGAATTCCGGGTTGGAGTCCAGCTTCAGGCTGTATTCAATCACATGTCCGTTCTCGTCATTCCATCCCGTGCTGCCGGTGCGGATAACAAAACCGCCATGGGGAATTCCTGCATGATCACGCATCAGTTCTTCCTGGCTGATAAAGTGCACCGTGGTGTCATAATCAGCAAAGTAGTTCGGCATGGTTACGATGGCTTCCTCGATGGCCTTTAAATCAGCTCCCTCCTCTGCCACCACAAAGCACTCCCTGGTGTGTTTATCCCTGGTGGTAAGCTTTGGCGCTTTTTTGCTTCTCACTGCCGTAAGAGCTGCCTCCACCGGAATAGTGTACTGCCTTGCGTCCTTCACGCCTTTGATTCTGCGGATTGCATCGGAATGGCCCTGGCTGACGCCCTTGCCCCAGAAGGTATAATCACTGGCGCCCGGC
>OGPG01001751.1_pt1 | contig 14189 bp, 17 predicted proteins | sample 1552851 | NCBI WGS metagenome assembly OGPG01 (sample SAMEA2579909, study PRJEB22360) | human gut metagenome | biome: human gut; feature: human-associated habitat; material: faeces | place: Denmark | collected 2008/2010 | reverse complement strand
TTCCCTCGACGGTAACGAGGACATCACCATTTTCATGAATGACAAGCCGCTTATGGCCTTGCACATTCAGCTCATCGATCAATACGCTGAGTAGAGCAATACCTGTTTCCGTGTACCATTGCTTTACATCGTTACGAGAGAGAATGTCCTTTTCCTCCAAGTCTTCATCACTCTTCGGCTGCACCTCTGCTTCAGCAAGAGGCACGAGCTGAATGAGCGCGATTTCCAGCTTCCCAGACGCGCTCAGTGTCACCTCCCCAAAATTGAAGGGGTCACAGTGATAGAGTTTGATACGTTTCGTACAGCCTCTGTTGATATCTTCCGATGAAGGACGCGTATCCCAAAGCCATGATACTGTGGGATAGCTCTGCTTCAGCTGCTCCATGATTCGATAATTGACCTGTCTGAGCAAGCTCAGTCGGGTATCATCATCTGCTTCTTGCGGAGTCTCCGTAAGCGGTTTGGTCTCCTGCTTCGCAGGAAAGGCCTTTTGCTCTGCGGGCATCTTTTTGCAGTGTTTTCTGTGCGAGCGAAATAGCTTCGAGATCACGAAACACACCCAGACAAAAAGCGCAGCGCAAGCGATCCATTGGAATATGGGGCGCTTGAAGATCGCGCAGAGAAACAGACAGGGTACAACAAGAACCCTCAGCAGGGTCCATGCGTCAATTCGGCTTTTGACAGCCACAAATAGTCAGTCCTTTCGTATGTAGATTTTGGAATGGACAAAACAAAATGGGCTGCAAGCATTCACAACACTTACAGCCCATATATGTATGTCCAGATCAGAGGGGGAGGTCGTCATCGTCATCGCCACTTGGAATCGTCTGCTCCGGGCGTACCTTACCGGTGCTCTTCTGTGCGGTTTTTGCCGTACCCTGCGAAGAGTCCGCCTCATCGCCTTTCGGCTTTGAACCAGTAAAGTGCCACTCGAGGACACCGACATCCGCAGAGATCTGACGGATGCCCTCATCCGTCTCGTAGGGACGCAGATTCAGATTACCGATGATCTCGATCAGACGGCCCTTCTTGATGCCGGCCTTCTGCATCCGATTGGCGATGTACTCGCTTGCGGTGCAGTTGAAGAAAGAGGCGTTGTCCTGATTTCCATATTTTGTGTTGACCACAAATCGGAATGTGCAGTAGTCTCCATTCTTTCCGCTCTTGATCTCCGGATCGGTGACCAGACGGCCCTCCATAATGATGGTTGCGTGCATAATCCTTTTCCTTTCTGCCTTACGGCTTAAAATATTCCAAACGCCTTACGACGCATGGTACAAAGTCATCCAGCCGAAGCCGGACAAAGAAAAAGACAGAGGCGGATGGCAATAGAGTCACAATCCACGATTCTGCCTGATATGCCTGCGTGGTTGGTCACAGGCTCACATCTTAAAAAGCTCCAGTTGGAGGATCAATCTAATAAAGAACACAGTAAGCATATCATCCGTTTCGGCACCCTTCCAGAATACCTAAATCTGCTTTCCTGACGAAAAAGGCAGCTCTTCATGACCAAGGACGATGATGGCCGGCTGGAGGATTTCTGGGAGTTCAATCTGGATCTCGGCGATCGGTTCCCGCTTGAGATAGAAGCGATAGTCGGTTCCAATCTTGAGCTTGTATCGGCCTTCCAGGATTCTCTGCTCCAACGAGCCGTCTTCCAAAGCCAGCACGATCATGTGCCGCTTCCTTGCATAGCCGGCCTGTTCCCGGACAAGCGTCCCTTCAATGCACTCATAGTGCTCTCCCTTGATCGTTCGATAGTAGTCGATGATCTTCACGCCTCCAGCAACAGCTACACCAGCTGATAGCATAAGGAGCGTATGGTCTTGGGAGACGAACGAGAGGATGATGCCGAGAATGGTAATGGCAAGGATCGTAAGAACCAACTTAGTGAACTTAGTTGCTATGGGTGGTGGCATTTTCATAACAGGTTCCTTTCTCTGTTTATAAGACAGTGGTAAAATCAAGCGCCCAGAAAGCGATGAAGCTTTCTGGGCTTGTATCTATGCATGTTCCAAAATGACCTGGCGTGTCAGGTAGAGATTCGCTGTCGCCTCCAGGACATCGTGGCGGTAGTCTGAGAGGCTTGATGCGTTGTTCAGCCGCGCCTGATTGTCGGACTCCTCCGTGTAGATGGCGGAAATGACCTTGTCGGCCGAACTCACATCGTGCACATTGTTCTCAAAGCAGCGAACCAGCTCCGGTACGCTCAGCGGGGTCTGAAGCACCAGGTTCATGATCCTACGCTCGGCAACCGAACTCTTCTCCGGCTGCAGCAGATAAACAGCCTCGAAGAAGTTTACCTTCTTCTGCTTGAGCAGCTTGGCAACATTCATGAGCTTCCGGGTACCCTGGACGCCTCGAAGAGGAATCACATAGGTGTCCGAAAGCATATTGTAGAGCGCATCTGCACCAGTGTATCCTACACCCTTGATGATGAGCTTGCGCTTAACCAGCATCTCCAGGGACTTATCAAAAGAGGAAGGTTCGATCTCTGTTTCCTCCATCTTGTCATAGAACTTTTTATGAAGCTCCTCATAGGTCAGTACATCCCACAGGAGCATACTCCAGAGACTGAACTCCGGAATGGAGACTGGCTGCAGCTTTCCCAGCCGCATGATATAAGGCATATTCTTGCCGTCTTCGCTTCTGATCTGATAACTGCCTGCAGCAGCATAAAATGTCATCATTGCTGTATCCTCCTTATCCGTTCTACACTTTTCTTACGAAGGTGGCTTGGGAAGAACAACAAATCAGCACAAAATTTCCATCAGGGCAGGTTCATTCCGGAGCTTGCTGCGGGCTCGCGAGATCCATGCATTGACATTATTGACGGTGGTCCCGTAGAGATCTGCAATCTCAACAGACTCATATCCCTGCAGCTTCAGCTCAATGGCCTCGACGCCTTTCCGAGCAACACCCTGGTACTTCTCCTTACAGGCGCGCAACGCTGCCATAGCGGAATCGTCAGTGACCTCGGCCTCGAAGTCAACGGTGGTATGGGCAAGCAGATCAAAGAGTACCTCGCCCTCTTCAAAACCTGCATCTACACTTCTCTGGAGTCGGTAATTCATCGCACGGCAGTGATCGATAATGGCATTGTAGATATAGCGACATGCGAAGGGTGCGAATTCGCCGCTATCCGCCTGGTACTTCAAAGCGGCACGGCAGATGGCCTCACAACCGATGGCATAGAAGTCATCATAGGTCAATAGCGGTCTGTTGGGAACTGAGATTCTGGTTCGGATGACCCAGTTGACCAGATCCAAATGTTCCATTACAAGCTCATTCTGATAATCAGTCATGTCAGGCACCTCCTTTATGCGACACGATGGTTTCTTGCGAGCACCTCATCGCAAAGCCGGATGAGCTCCTTGCATCGGTACTCGCTGCACATTCCAATGTGGGCATCCTTCAGACTCAATCCAAAGGAGTCCGCAAACCAACGGTAGGCATTCTCTCGTGTCATGATCCCGGTCTGCCAGATGCGGTCAAACTTCCGGTGCGCCTGGATGCGCAGGTTCCGGAGGTCTCCGTTCGCCGGCACGCCCATCGGCTGATTGGTGCCGGGATGCGCTGCCACATAGGTGTTGCACGCGGGGTAGTTGTGACAGACATAGAGTTTCCGATCGTTCTGGCAGTCGCGGTAGATCTCCGCTGCTGGTCTCAAGATCATGGCTGCTCCGCAATGGGGGCAGCGGAAGGATCTACTGCGCTGGGCTCGGGGCTTTCTTTTTTTCAAAATGGTCATCTCCTTTTTGCGTTCTACTAGAGTTCACTCAAAAAACAGGGGGGTACCCCCCGTCGCTTTGAAAAGAAATTTGTAAACTTTTTGTGAACGGATGTGAAAAGAGCTATTGCACGCAAAATGCAATAGCTCTTGAAGAGAAATACAGAGTTTTGTAACGTGGTCATGTGAAATTTGACACGATGACCAGATTATGCTATAATGTATCAAAATTAAATTAGTTGCATATATTCAATGCGAAGGAAGGAGAACAATGGACTATAGAAAGCTATGTGTAGAACTGTTCGGTACTGACGATGAGGCCACACTTCGCAAGATCGCTGCAGAATATAGGAAGAAGAACACACGCAACGCTGGCCGGAAACGCAAAATAGCCGACGAAGATATCCACAAAATGAGGGCTATGCGCAACGCCGGCACATCCATGCAGGAACTGGCAAGGACATTTGGGCTCTCTCGTCAAACGGTTGAGCGATACCTAAACACAGCCGCAGGCGATGGCTGCACAATGCGCATCACTTATATGTTCAGAAGGCAGCCTTGTACGGTTATTGATGTAGACTTCCTCGACCAAAAGGTGGTCATCCAGAACAAAACGGATGACATTCTGCATCGTGCATTCGGTGTGCTGGAGCACCCAACCTGGAATGACTTTGAAAATTTCTTACGGGATCGCTGCTTTCCTCAGACACGCGGCAACTGCAAGGAACTGCTTCAAGAAATGGATCTAACGGATTATGATCCGTTGAAGATCGTAGAAAAGACGAGGGGTCGTTTAGCTGATGACGAAATGTGGTTAAGACTTCGTTATCTTCCGAGGAAGGAGATCATTTATGCAAGTCTTTGATTTTACGAGCGCGGATAGAATTATGAGCGAAGGCCATACCTCAAAGGGTGACCAACCCAAATGGAAGCAGTCAGGCAATTGGTATAAAGCGGACCACATGGGATACGAAGCACTCTCGGAAATAATCGTTTCACGTTTGCTCACATGGTCAAATGCGGATGATTTCGTGGTTTATCAACCAGTGTTCATTCACTATAACGATAAGGGAATACCGGGATGCTCCAGCCGTGACTTCATGCGCAAAGATGAAATGCTGATTCCATTTGAACGGCTCCATCGCGCCTATGAAGGTCGCGGGCTTGCTCAAGCGCTGACAAAATTCGACTCTCCTGCGGATCGAATTGCTTACACGGTTGGTTTTGTTGAGCGCGTCACAAATCTAACCGGTGTTGGAGCATATCTTACCGCTATCCTTGAATTGGACTGCCTGACGCTCAATGAAGATCGCCACACAAACAATCTCGCTGTATTGCGGAATGAAGAAACAAAGGAATTTCGCCTTTGTCCGATCTTTGATAATGGGCTCTCTCTTCTTTCAGATCTGAATGACTACCCGCTTACCGATGATCTATATACCTGTATTGAGCGAGTACAAGCGAAGCCTTTTGATTCGGATCATGTGGAGCAGGTGACGGCGGCTGAGCAACTCTATGGCAGACAACTCACCTTTCGCATATCGCATGAAGAACTGAGGTCAGAACTGAATTTGCTATCTGAAGCCTATTCTCCAGATATACTCCAAAGAGCGGAGCGTGTACTGCTTGAGCAGAAGCGAAAACACAGCTGGCTCTTTTAGACTACTTGACCAAAGAGAGCAGCCTCGAGGAACATCCGGATAACGATGCAATATTGGATCATCATATAAAGCCGTGGGTTGGATATCTGAGAGTACTCAACCCATGGCTTTCTTTTTTGCGATACAAATAACCATTATCAAAGGTTGTCCTTTCTATTGGACAGGTTTTATGCTATGATATAGTTGCCTTGCAGAAAACGGCTTGACCGAGTTGAAAGGATGATGAACATATGCCTCGCTCCTCATTTCAGAAGCTGAAGATTATCTACATCATGGAGTACCTGCTGAAGAACTCAGATGAAGACCATGCCGTAACCACCAGCCAGATCATTGCCTACCTGAAGTCTCATGATATTACTGCGGAGAGAAAGACGATCTATAGTGATATCGATGCTCTACGAGATTTTGGATTGGACATCATCCAGGTATCTGAGGGGAACAATCACGGATACTATGTAGCAAGCCGGGACTTTGAACTGCCGGAACTCAAGCTCCTCGTGGATAGCGTCCAATCCTCGAAATTTATTACCCATAAGAAAACGCTGTCCCTGATCAAGAAAATCGAGAAGCTGGCCAGTATCCATAGCGCACAACTGCTCAACCGGCAGGTATTCGTGAAGAACAGGATCAAGACGATGAATGAGTCCATCTACTATAATGTCGATGAGATTCATAACGGCATCTCAAGTAATCGGAAGATCCGGTTCCTGTATTTCGAGTATAATGTCGCCAAGGAGCGCGTGTACCGACATGGTGGAGCTTATTATGTTGTCAGCCCATTTGCAATGACATGGGACGATGAGAACTACTACATGGTGGCCTTTGATTCTGCTGCAGGGATCATCAAACACTACCGCGTCGATAAGATGGAAAAGATCACCGTTCTGGATGAAGAACGAGATGGTCAGGACGCTTACGAGGCGCTCGATATGGCCGTCTATGCGCGTAAGACATTCGGCATGTTCACCGGCGAGGAGGTCAAGGTTCATCTCCGTTTCGAAAATCATCTCGTGGGCGCCGTACTCGACCGTCTCGGGCGGGATGTGATCTTAGTCCCGGATGGAGAAGATCACTTTACAGTATGGACAGATGTGATCGTCAGCCCACAGTTCTTTGCGTGGCTCTGCGGATTTCAGACGGCGGCGAAGGTCATTGGGCCTGATGATGTAGTCAAGCAGATGGCGGAGCACGTCAAGTCGATCGCAGCACAGTACGAATAAATCTTGAACCTTGGACGCGGAGGAACGGTATATGTCCTATCCAAAACCACTATCGGAGAAATCTCTAAACCGGCTATATATGCAGGCGGGTTTATCAACGGAAACATGTGCTTTCCTCCATTCTCTATTCGCCGCCTGTGCAAATCTATATGGCACCATCGCCCTTCGCGATGTATGGTCGGTTTATCAGGAGCTAAAAAGCGATGTGCCGCGGATTCATCGACGCGATCTTATCGCCTTTTCCTCTATTGTCCGTCGAGAGGTGCAACCCTATTGGGTTTATGAGATTGAAGAACTGTACACGGAAGAACCGCACAATGATCTGGATCGGCACATCGTATCAAAAGAATTGATTGGTGCTGGCTATGGTAAGATGTTTTCCTTCTATGCACTGATGGACGAGCGCGATGATCGCCCCTATTGTGTCCCCGATGATTTTCTCTCATATGCGGAACCAACAGCATCTGTAGAGGAGAAATCACTCGCAGATTTTATTGGGAACCTGAAGTCCACGGCGATGGAGTGCGCCCCAAAACAACGTAAAACCTATCCGAATGAGAATCGCGGGAAGAAATTAAACGAGTTTTCTTTTCTCAATTTGAACGAGCGGTTCAATTTGGATTATTACAAGAAAGTCCCCGCCACTTATTCTGCCCTGTTGGCAGAGTACAGCGGTACAGAGGCGGAAAAGATTATGCGGTTTCATCGGCGAGCCGAGAATGTTGGTCATCTGCGCACAACGGATATGATCCAGAATGTGCTGATTGAATTGTGCGAGGTAGGTGTCCGCCTGACGGAAAAGCAGCAAGATACTCTTATGCAGCTCATCGTGCAGTATCACAATGGAAGCCGCTTGTGGTGTACCTGCGGTTGGAAACCGGATGAGCTGGCAGCTAAGTTTAGCGGTATCGGAGCATTCCCTGGTCAGGAGGCATCATCTCCAGAGGGAATGATGGATGAGAAAGATATCATTCGCAAGATGAAAGAGTTGGGACTGAAGGTCTTGGAGTGAGCAACATGTCAACCATTGAGCAAACACTTTTACGCCTACAAAAGTCTGCTTTCCGCGCAAAGTTCCATTTGAGTGAAAAGGACAGGCAGTACATAATGGGCAAGGGCATGGAAACCATTCAGCATCATGCGGCCGACTTCATCCGAATGCGGCTTGCGCCGGCGATCATCCCAAATGACGGCAAACAGACACCGATGCGCGGGCATCCAGTGTTTATTGCCCAGCATGCCTGCGCCTGCTGCTGTCGCAGCTGCTTAAACAAGTGGTATCATGTCCCGATAGGGCGTGAGCTGACGGAGGATGAGCAGAAACGCATCGTAAGGTTGCTGATGGCATGGATCGAGCGACAGCTTGCAATGGGTGCGAAATAGCGAGAAATTGAGGTAACGACTATGTCTACGATTGGAAATATTCTTTGGTTCCTATTTGGAGGATTGATCGGCGGGCTTGCCTGGGTACTGGCCGGCTGTCTTTGGTGCATCACCATCATCGGCATACCCGTTGGCCTGCAATGCTTCAAATTCGCAAGTCTCGCCTTTTTTCCGTTTGGGAAGGAAGTTGTGTATGGCGGTGGAGGCTTTTCTTTCCTCGTCAACCTAATTTGGATCATTTTCTTTGGCCTTGAGATGGCAATCGGATACTGCATTCTGGGCTGTCTCTGGTGCATCACGATCCTTGGCATTCCAATCGGAAAGCAATGCTTCAAAATGGCCAAGCTGTCTCTAATGCCCTTCGGGGCATCGGTCGTGTAAAGCAATATTGTATGCGACCGCTCCCACATGGCCTTTTTCCAATCCGCGAAAAAAGCAACGACTCTAATGAGAACACTCTCAATCGATTGAGGAGGATAAGACATGGGAGAGATCATCAATACGAATACCGCTATAGAGACTCAGCCTGGCGGTGATACGGGGGCATTATTGGATATTACCCAAAGCCTCTTGGCGGATGCAAGGACTGCTCTGAACAGCAGCGGTGTGTTAAGCGTTCCTATTGCGGAACTCTCTACGCTTGGTGCTGGAGTCTCTTCGCTCATCCCTGCGTTGAATACTGTTACGCAGACGACGAGCATCGCAGCGGATGGACTCTATACGATAGCCAACGCTGGTGTCGGTGATGTACTGAAAGCGGCAAAGAACGGAAACTTCTGGGCCTCACTCAAAACTGCGGATGGAGCGTCTAAAATGGTTCAGCTGCAGGAAGCAGGAGCAATTACCGCTACCACACAGACAGCGGCAGCATTCAATCCCGCCACTATGATGATGGCGGTCGCACTATTCTCAATCGAACAGGAACTTGGGGAAATTGAGGATATGCAGAGGCAGATCATCTCGTTCCTTGAAATCGAAAAGGAATCTGAGATAGAAGCGGATGTTGAAAGTCTCATGAGCATCATCAAAAAGTATAAGGACAACTGGGACAATGAACGTTTTGTCAGCGGCAATCATAATCAAGTCCTTACCTACCAGAATCGCGCACGCAAAAACATGCTTGGTTATCAGAAGAAGATCGTTGAGTCGATCGGGAAAAAACAGCATATCGTCACACAGGCTAGTGTGAAACAGTCATTTGCCTCATTGGAAAAGGAATTCAAATACTACCGCTTGTCCCTTTATACATTCTCGCTGTCTTCCCTCATGGAGGTCATGCTCAGCGGCAATTTCAAAGAATCCTACATTTCCGGGATTCGAGATGAACTGCAACAGATGTCGGACGCTTACCGCGATTTGTTTGAGGAGAGCTCACACTATTTAGAGAAGCTGAGTAACTCAGCAGTAGATGCTAATGTCATGAAAGGTATCGGCACGGCAGGAAATGCAGTCGGGAAATTCATTGGAAGTATCCCGCTCGTAAAAGAGGGGCCAGTTGATGAATTCCTTCAGGATGGCGGGATACACTTGAAGAAGAGTGCTCTCGATATGGAAAAGGATGCCGTACACCGGTTCGCTTCCATAGGCAATCCTGGCACACGGATGTTCATGGAAAAGATGGATGAGATGATCCAGATCTATAACCGTACCGAGCAAATCTGCTTCGATGATAAGAAGATATATCTATTGCCAAAGAAGCTCGCCGTTTAATTACTCAGAAGGCAGATATCACAGGAGGTCTGTTTATGCCGCTCCAGATCGTAAGAAATGACATCACAAAAATGAAGGTTGACGCGATCGTCAATGCCGCAAACAGTTCTCTCATGGGTGGTGGCGGCGTAGATGGCTGCATTCATCGCGCCGCCGGCCCGGAACTCCTGGTCGAATGCGAAAAGCTCAATGGGTGCAAAACTGGCAGTGCCAAGATAACAAAGGGATATAAGCTGCCATGCAAATATGTGATCCATGCGGTTGGCCCTCGCTGGTACGGTGGGCAGTATGGGGAGCATGACAAGCTTGTCTCGTGCTACCAGACGTCACTCGCGCTCGCAAAGGAGCATGGTTGCGAGTCGGTCGCATTCCCTCTGATCTCCTCGGGAATCTTCGGCTATCCAAAGGATGAGGCGCTCAAAGTAGCTATCGACACGATCAGCAGTTTTCTGCTTGAAAATGATATGATGGTTTACATCGTCATCTTCGATCGCAAGGCGTATCAGATCAGCAGCAAGTTGTTTGCGGACATCAACGCCTACATAGACGACCGATATGTCGAAGAGCATCGAGACAGCTATGCTGAGCGGATCAGCCGGCTGCATAGCCTTGCAGCGGAAGAGAGCTGCCCTATCCCCGCTGCCCCTATGGTAACAAAGGCAGCATCCCTGGACGATGCGCTGAAGCAGATCGACGAGAGCTTTTCCGAGATGCTTCTGCGTAAGATTGATGAGTGTGGCATGACGGATGCAGAGTGCTATAAGAAGGCCAACATCGATCGAAAGCTGTTCTCAAAGATTCGGTCGGATAAGCTCTATCGACCATCAAAGCCGACTGTGATCGCCTTTGCGCTTGCACTCGAATTGCCGCTTGATGAATTAAAGGATATGCTCTCGAAAGCTGGATTTGCCCTGTCGCATTCCAGCAAATTTGACATCATCGTGGAGTATTTTGTCGAGCGAGGAAACTACAATGTATTTGAGATCAATGAGGCGCTGTTTGCATTCGACCAAAGCCTGATTGGCGCATAATAGTTATCAGGTGCTGCGACTTTTCGTCGGTGGAACCCTGATTGATATGCTATCTTTTCCGGAGGTGTGCTGCGATGGAACAAAAAGAGCTTGAGTATCTGCGTCAGGTAGAAGATCACGCTTCACGGACAGGCTGGGTGTCTCCGTTGACTTGTGAGGACAAAGAGTATTTTGCCTATTTGCGTCAGGTCAATAAGCGGTATAACATCGACATGTCCAAGGCAAATCGACTGGAATACAATTTCGTGATTCGTGTTGCAGAGAGCGAGTTTTACGCACATCACACATCCTGAGAAATCCAGAGGCGCAAGCATCTTTGCTTGCGCCTTTCATTGAATTGTCGCTTAACAAGCGACCAAATGAAGCGAATATCAAAGTAAGATATGGCTGTAAGGTGAAACACCAAACAGCCATAATTTATTGGAGGTATTTGCAATGAATAAGAATCTGACTGAGATCGTCTTTATCCTTGACCGCAGCGGTTCCATGAGTGGAGTCCGACACAATCGGCGGCTTCAACGCCATGATTGAAAAGCAGAAGAAAGCTCCCGGCGAAGCGCTGGTCTCCACTATCCTCTTTGACAATGTCAGCGAAGTGATCCATGACCGCGTCAATATCCGAGACATCAAGCCCATGACGGATAGCGAGTATTGCGTGCGCGGCTGCACCGCCTTGTTGGATGCGATTGGAGGCGCGATCCACCACATCGGCAACGTCCACAAGTATGCGCGAGAGGAAGATGTTCCAGCGCACACCCTGTTTGTTATCACGACGGATGGAATGGAAAATGCAAGCCGTCTCTATGATAGCGCCCGTGTTAAACAGATGATCGAGCATGAGAAGAGCAAGTATGGTTGGGAATTCCTGTTCCTCGGCGCCAACATTGACGCCGTCGAGACGGCGAAGCATTTCGGTATTAGTGAAGACCGCGCGGTCAATTACCACTCCGACAGCGTAGGGACACGGCTGAACTATGAGGTGGTCAGCTGCGCGATTACAAGCATGAGAAGCGGTGCTCCTATGAGTGCCGATTGGAAAGCGCCAATTGAAGCGGACTATAAGACCCGTAAGGGTGAAAAAAACTAACCGCATCGATTTCGACACGGTTAGTACTATCCACCAAGCCATGTCACTTATACTTTGCTTGTTGTAAATACGGCACCCCTGTGGTATACTGATAGTGGCAAAGCATACGAATCATTCTTGATTTGTTGTTATATTATGCGGATGTGAAAGGAGTATATGGTATGACTGAACCTGTCCCATCTGATGGTATCGTTGTTAGAAATGCACGGTTAGCTGTAAAAAATGAGTTGAAAAAAAAGCGCCTTTTGAATCAACCCATTGCTAGATTTGACCCCAAAAGCGGCAAAGTCTATATGGAACACGCTGATGGCACTAAGACCCTTGTGGGCGAGACAGTAAGAAAAGGTGGCTATGGAAAACAAGTCGATTAAGAAGCCAGAGATTGTTGTTTTTGCGGGGCCGAACGGTTCCGGAAAGAGTACAATAACGAACTTACTGCGCCCTCCTATGCTTCCATATATCAATGCGGATGAGATTCAACGAGTCCTGGATTGTGATAATATGGAGGCTGCTAAAATCGCAGAGAATCGGCGTGAAGAGTGTTTGGAGAAGTGCAAGGGGTTTTGCTTTGAGACCGTCTTGTCTACTGACCGAAACCTCAAACTCCTCAAGCGAGCAAAAGATGCTGGCTTTTTCATTCGGTGTTATTATGTTCTGACAGCTGACCCGCAAATCAATGTTGCTCGTGTGGCGTCTCGAGTTTCTGCAGGGGGGCATGATGTCCCAACCGATAAAATAATATCCCGTTATGATAAAGCACTATCCCTTGTCCATGAATTGATTCCACTTTGCGATGTGTGCCACATCTATGATAATTCTTTGAATGAGCCGTACCGGATCTTCAAAAAGCGAAAAGAAGAGTACTGGTATTGCCCGGAACGGTATCTATGGCGCAAAGACAATATTGTAGCTCTAACTGGTATTTCAAACGCGCAGAGAGCTCCCTTGAATAACCACAGGACTCAATCGTGAAGGACGTTGCATTTATCAATGGCTTCCTCTGCCAATTTGGACAGGGGAAGCCATTCGTCTTACTGACAGATACTAGTCAGCTGTATTAGTACGAAAGGGGTTGAATATGAGGTCTATTACTCAGCACTATGAAGGCAAAAATATATATACGCGACCTCTTCAGGGCAAGCCATATTATCGCAATAGCGGCATTATCTATGCAGTTGATCGTAGCGGCAATAAATACTCTGTGGCGCGAGTTGATCTTGAGCGCTTTGACGGTCAGAACTTTCAGTACGTTTTCACCCCTGATTGGGATACGATCGATTCTCTGCCGACTTCCATTTTCCAGGGTATCCATGGGCTTGATATGTCTATGCGTCTTGAGCGATACTATCGTGTCAATATGATGCCTTATTTTATCTCTGAGCGTACTCCCAGCGAAAAGCGTGAAGATCTTTGGGAACTTCTTGAAGAAGTCGGTCTGGATTACTATGATCGCTTTGAATGGCTGCTCCGGACAAATATGCGATGCGGCACTGACAACCTAATCGTTGAGCGGGCGGACGCCGCTCAGAATTAAACTGCTGAAGAGGCAGACAAACATCTGCCAGCATGAACAGATCCGGCTCCTACAGGCGCCTAAAAGAGATATAGACTAAGAAACGAGAGGGTTCCCGCACATTACGCTGCAGGAATCCTCTCTCTAGTTAATACAATGTCCACCAGTAGTCAAAAAGGCGCCGATAGTAATTCCCCTTTCTGGGTAGATCCTGACAGTTCCGAAACTTTCGGCTGGTCTCCCGTTTCATCCACCGCTGGCAATTACTGTTCTTGGGATACTTGATGTACTTCCCTGAATGGAGCAGCGTGTCACCATCAAAGCCGTAATCGATATAGCCGGCATGAGGCACATACCTTCTTGTGACAATGCGCATGAGCGCGTCATTCTTGCGGATGCGCATTTCTCTTCGATACGCAGAGCCAGTTCGCCTGGATGGCTGCCCGGGAGCTGACTCAGTCAGCAAATTCTCGATCTTCTCGTTTAACTCGATTTCGGTCATAGGCTTTACCATTTGGAACAGTTCTTGTGACAGGAGAAATACCATACCAGCTACCGCGCTGCTTCGCATGTTGCTCTTTTTGCGCTTTCTTGCTCTGCTTCTTGAGTGGTACCATCTGTTTCATTGGTGAGAACACCTCCATTGTCTCGAACGGTTTGGACTTTCTTTTTGAGATTCTCGCAGAATGTAAGGTAATCAGGATGCCCGCACAGGAGCATCTTATTGGGCAATTCACGGATCGCTGCCAGGAAAGCACTGACATCACGCTTCCGGCACTTGCACATGATGACGCGATAGGGAGCATCCGGGCAAACGAACTCAGGGCCGACCCCGACTCGCACTTTATGCTTGA
>OGPG01001749.1_pt1 | contig 14200 bp, 5 predicted proteins | sample 1552851 | NCBI WGS metagenome assembly OGPG01 (sample SAMEA2579909, study PRJEB22360) | human gut metagenome | biome: human gut; feature: human-associated habitat; material: faeces | place: Denmark | collected 2008/2010 | reverse complement strand
CGTTTGTCGGAATACATATAAAAAAGATCAGTCTAAACAAAAAGAAAAAAGTAGTAATTCAAAAATAGAAAAGGCAAAGTTCTGTTGGTACTTTACTTCAATAAATTTGCATCAAAATACATTTTCTAATATTAAGTTAATAATCACATCATATTTATAATGCAAAAGAAGATAACGGGACAAAGATAATAATATCTTTTAATAAATCATAAATTCAAGGTTTATTTTTTCATGTATATTATGAAATACATTTTAGCTTAAAAACAGGAATATACTTCTTTGGCAAATATAGTAGACTATAAGTAATACTCAATAATATTGGAACCCAATCCCCCTACCGATCAGTCAATATCTACTATAACCAACTAATAAACAACAGATAACATTATTGAGGTCCATAGTATATCTGTACGCCTATTACAACATATCAGACTGTCATAATCAATTAAGTACCAACAGAACTAAGCCTGAAGCAACAATGTAAAGATAGATCATAAAACACAATAAATAGAATAACCCTAATTTAAAAAGCTTATGAGATAAAAAACAGAGAAATGACCTCACACAAACTCCGGAAAACCATTTTTCCGGGAAACCTAAGAAACAAACTATTCAAAATGAAGTTTAACCGAACAATTTAGTGTATGACAAAAAAAATCAACCTGTTTCCAAGCCTTATACGGTTTCGGGAAACCAATCGCCTAAAAATGGCAATTGCTGCATCTATCATGCTATGGTGTATGGCACCCCAACAAGCAGTTGCAGATACGTATGAAAAACACGAAGTTGCCAGTATTCAGCAGCAAAAGGTAAAAGCGAACGGTACTGTAGTAGATCAGACCGGCGAACCTCTAATCGGCGTTTCTGTAAAAGTAAAAGACGCGCCTAATGGAACAATCACCAATTTAGATGGTAAATTCTCCATCGATGTAGCCAAAGGTGCTACACTTGAAATATCCTATGTGGGATATAAAACGGTCATTGTAAAAGCCGAATCAACCCCAATGCACATTGTCTTAAAAGAAGATAGTGAAATGATAGATGAGGTAGTGGTAGTTGGTTATGGCTCACAGAAAAAGGTTAATGTCACCGGTGCCGTAGGCATGGTCAATTCCGAAGTACTTGAAGCTCGTCCGGTACAAAATGTATCGCAAGCTTTACAAGGTGTGGTACCGGGTTTGAACCTCTCCGTCAACAACGGTGGTGGTTCACTGGATAGTGAGATGAGTATTAATATTCGTGGTACAGGTACCATCGGCGACGGCTCCGGATCGTCTCCATTGGTATTGATCGATGGCATCGAGGGCAGCCTGAATACAGTAAACCCCAATGATATTGAATCGGTATCAGTACTGAAAGATGCTGCATCAGCTTCTATTTATGGTGCACGTGCCGCATTCGGTGTGGTTTTGGTAAAAACCAAAAGCGGACAATCGGGAAAACCCAGAGTGACCTATTCGGGTAATGTGCGCTTCTCTGATGCGACTAATATTCCTGAAATGCTGGATTCTTATACTTTCGCACAATACTTTAACCGTGCAGCGGCAAATGATAATGGTGGTACTGTTTTCAGTAAAGAGCAACTGGAACGCATCAAAGCATACCAGGATGGTACCTTAAAATCATCAGCTACCTTTAACGAACAATCACGCCGATGGAACTACTATACGGGATCGAATGCAAATACCGACTGGTTTAAGGAAGTGTATGAAGATTGGGTTCCTTCCATGGATCACAATCTTAGCATCAGTGGTGGCACAGATAAAACTCAATATATTGTCAGTGGAAGCTTTCTCGATCAGAAAGGTTTGATCCGCCATGGCAAAGATACCTTCCAGCGCTACACTTTAAATGGTCGAATCACAAGTAACATCACAGACTGGTTTACATTGGGATATTCAACCAAATGGACACGTGAAGATTATGATCGTCCAAGTTACCTGACGGGATTGTTCTTCCACAATGTGGCACGCCGCTGGCCGACTGTACCTGTCTATGACGATAACGGATACCTGACCGAACCATCCGAACTGATCCAGCTGGAAGACGGAGGCAGACAAATCAACCAGAAGGACCTCTTCACACAACAGCTGCAACTGACCTTCGAACCAATCAAGAACTGGAAAATTTATGTAGAAGGAAGTTTGCGTGTAACCGCCAATAACCAACATTGGGAAGTACTGCCTGTTTATCAGCACGATGTAGACGGTAATCCGGTAGGTATGACATGGGATGCAGGTGTAGGCAGCTATCCGGTAGGCGGTTCAAAAGTGTCTGAATATGCTTATAAAGAGAATTACTATTCTACCAATATCTATTCGGATTACTTCAAGCAACTGGATAACGGGCACTATTTCAAGGCAATGGTAGGTTTCAACGCCGAGCTGTACAAGGACCGCAGTGTAAGTGCGGACAAATCAACCTTGATTACTCCATCCGTACCGACAATTAATACCGCAGTAGGTGAACCCAGTGTAGCAGGTGGATATAGACATACCTCAGTGGCCGGTTTCTTTGCCCGTTTAAACTGGAACTACAAAGACCGCTACATGCTGGAAGCCAACGGACGCTACGATGGTTCTTCACGCTTTATCGGCGACAAACGTTGGGGATTCTTCCCGTCATTCTCAGGTGGTTGGAACATCGCCCGTGAAGCATTTTTCGAAGAAACCGCCAACAAGTTGAAAATTGGTACACTGAAACTGAGAGCATCGTGGGGACAGTTGGGTAACACCAACACCAATGAAGCCTGGTATCCTTTCTACCAGACTTTACCGCAAGGACAGAACTACGGATGGTTAGTAAACGGTGTACGCCAGAATTATGCCAGCAATCCGGGTATCGTCAGTAGCGAAAAGACCTGGGAAACCATCGAAACATGGGATGCCGGTCTGGACTGGGGATTATTCAACAACCGTCTGACCGGTTCATTCGACTATTTCGTACGTTACACATACGACATGATTGCCACCGCTCCGGAACTCCCCTCTATTCTGGGTACAGGTGTTCCTAAAATCAATAATGCCGACATGAAATCGTATGGTTTCGAGTTGGAAATCGGCTGGAGAGACAGAATCAAAAACTTCTCTTATGGAGTGAAATTTGTCCTCTCGGATGCACAACAAAAGATTCTGAAATACAACAATCCCGACAAGAGTCTTAGTAATCCTTATTATGAAGGACAGAAGCTAGGAGAGATATGGGGATACAAAACAATTGGAATCGCACAAAGCGATGAAGAAATGAACCAACATCTTGCCAATGCCAAGCAGCCGATGGGGCAGAAATGGGCAGCAGGTGACATCATGTATGCCGATCTCGACAATAGCGGCTCAGTGGACCAAGGTAACTACAAAGTAGGTGATTCGGGCGACTGGCAGATTATCGGAAACAACACCCCTCGCTTCAACTATGGTATCACGATAGATGCTGCTTGGAAAGGTTTAGACTTCCGTGCCTTTGTACAAGGTATCGGCAAACGTGATTATTGGCTGAACGGCCCGTACTTCTGGGGATTCTCCGGAGGTGGCGAATGGGCTTCCGCCGGATTTAAAGAACATTGGGATTTCTGGCGTCCGGAAGGTGATCCCTTGGGAGCTAACACCAATTCGTACTTCGCACGTGTCATCCGCGGTACATCGAAAAACCAGCAACGTCAGACACGTTACTTGCAAGATGCTTCGTATTGGCGCTTGAAAAACATCCAGATCGGATATACATTACCCAAAGTATGGACAAAGAAAGCAGGAATGGAATCAGTACGTGTTTATGTATCGGGCGACAACCTGCTGACTGTATCAGACATCACCGGAGTATTCGACCCCGAAAACCTGGGAACCCAATGGACCGATCCGGGTAAAGTATATCCGTTACAGAAAGTAATTGCAATTGGTTTAACCGTAAATTTCTAAAAAACGAATCATTATGAAACTAAAAAATAGAATCATACAATTATGTGTACTGACAGGGGGAGTATTACTTTTCCCATCATGTAACGACTTCCTAGACAGGGAGCCGCTGGATCAGGTAACACCGGAATCGTATTTCCAGAATGCAGATCACTTGGCAGCTTATAGTATTTCAAAATATCAGAATCTGTTCTCTACTCATAGCGGATTTAGTGCGGGTACTGTAAACAATGACGGTGCTACCGACAATATGGTTTCAGGCGGCAGCAGCGGTAGCGGACTCCAGAATTACTACACCAAGGATGTTTGGAAGACAGAAGCAGCCAATGACAACTGGGATTTCTCCTTTTTTCGTTATTGCAATTACTTCTTTGAAAAAGTACTCCCCAAATATGAGGCAGGAGAGATATCAGGTAACGCTGACGATGTGAAGCATTATATCGGTGAAATGTACTTTATCCGTGCCTGGAAATATTTCCAGAAGCTGAGGATGTATGGAGACTATCCGATTATCACAGAAGTATTACCGGATAATGCGGAAATATTGATAGAAAAAGGTGTACGACAACCACGTAACAAGGTGGCGCGTTTCATTCTTGAAGATCTTGACAAGGCCGCCGAGTACATGCACGACCATGGTTTTGCCGGCAACAACCGCTTGAACAAGCAATGTGCTTTGTTAATCAAATCACGTGTAGCACTCTACGAAGCTACTTTCGAGAAATATCATCAGGGTACGGGACGTGTACCGGGTGATGCCAACTGGCCGGGTAAGCGAGTGCATCCTGATTATAAATATGATGCCAATACCGAAATAAACTTCTTTCTGGACCAGGCGATGTCCGCAGCAGAACAAGTAGCCGATGTCATTAAGCTGACACCTAACAGCGGTGTGTTCAATCCGGCAAATGACAACGACATTTCGGGATGGAATGATTATTTCGATATGTTTTCAGCCGAAGACATGAGTGGATTTGAAGAAGTGCTCTTCTGGCGTGATTATTACTCCGGCGACTTTACCATCGCACACGGCGCTACAGCTTATGTAGCTTCGGGAGGCAACAACGGTATGTTGCACAACTATGTACAATCTTTCCTGATGAAAGACGGTATGCCTTGGTATGCAGCCACAGCTTAATGAAAAGCGGGTATGCTTGGGTATCCAGCCACAGCCGCATATCCTTTTAAAGGTGACGAACGGGTAATGGATGAAAAAGCCAACCGCGACGAACGTCTGCAACTCTTCTTATTTGGTGAGGAAGATATGATACCGGCCGTATCCAACGCTGCAACCAATGCCATGAAAACATATCAGGACGCAAACTACCCCAATATAATTGTAGCCGAATCGGAAATCAAAGACTTAACAGGATATCGTATTCGTAAATGTCTCTCTTACGACCAGAAACAATATGTTTCGGGACAGGCTCAGTCTACAACCGGTTGTGTAATTTTCCGTGCAGTAGAAGCTTATCTAAACTATATGGAAGCTGCCTGCATGAAGAATAACGGGAATGTTACGGGAAAAGCTGCCGAATATTGGAGAGCTGTACGCATACGTGCAGGAGTTGATCCGGACTTCACTAAAACCATTGCCGCAACAGACTTGAGCAAAGAAAACGATTTGGCTAAATACAAAGGCGAGAATGAAATGATCGATGTGACACTTTTCAATATCCGCCGCGAACGTCGTTGCGAATTCATTGGCGAAGGCATGCGTATGGATGACCTGATTCGTTGGAGATCATTAGACAGACTGTTGGTCGAACGATTTATTCCCGAAGGATTTAACTTCTGGGGAAGTGACGCTTACAAACGTTATGAAGGAGAAGATGCCAAGTTCGAATATATCGAAGGCCCGGACAACGCTATGGCAAATGTTTCATCCAGAAAATTATCCAACTATTTACGTCCTTATTCTGTTGTACAAAAGAATAATGAAATCTATGACGGTTATACTTGGGCTAAAGCGCATTATCTCTATCCCGTACCTATCCGACAGATCGAATTATTATCACCGTCAGGCGAAATAGCTTCATCGGTTATCTATCAGAACCCATACTGGCCTGAAGAAAGAAACACAGCAGCTATAGAAGAATTATATCAAATATATAAATATTGATTTTTAGTATAATAATAAGGAGGTTGTGGTAAGAGATTTATAGCAACTACATAAGGTTTAAAAAAGGAAAATTGAAAAAGGGTGTCCGTGAGGATACCTTTTTTTTGCGTTCATTATCGCTATTGAAATGATATGGAAAGTCTTGCCCTTTCATACTTTTCCGGTATACATACCTTTACAGTAGACACTTATCGATATCTTAAAGTCAATCAAGACGAAAACATCACCAATTATCAAGCCAATCGGCAACGTAGGTATAATAAGAAAAAGGGAGAAATGATGTTATAGGGAAATACATAAAAAGGCAAAGTTCTCCAGGTACTTATTCTGAAATAATCAAAGCAACTTTTTATTTACTAATATTAAGTTAACTTAAGCAGTATAGTCATAATTCATCAGCTATACTTACGACAAAGGTAAACATTCATTTTAATAAACCATAAAATTAAGTGATTTTTTTTGCATAAATACTAAAATATGTTCCATCATCCATAGCTATTCTTGCCTTTTCGTTAAATCCAAGTAGACTTCAAGTAGAACACAAAAGGCCATTTCCAGTCATAAACATACAATATAAGGGGGAGATCTGATACACATATTTCCTACATAAAGGGTAGGTAGTAAAAGCATTACTACCTTTATCTCTCTTTTTCCCTTATATAGCTATTCTCATATATCTACTCAAAAATAAGTACCTGAAGTACTTTATAATAGTCATAACTCCGTACCATCAGCACATCTCAGACAAGACAAAAACGATATTATAAGATAACCCTAATCAGACAAGCTTATGGAGTAGAAACAAAAAAGACACTTAAACATCACTTCCGGCAAGATAAATCTTTACCGGAAAAATCTCAAAAAACAAACTATTCAAATTTATGTTTAACCGAACAATTTAGTGTATGAAAGAAAAAACCAACCTGTTTCCAAGCCTGATACGACTTCGGGAAACAAGTCGCCTAAAAATGGCAATTGCCGCTTCTATCATGCTTTGGTGTGCAACACCTCAGCAAGCCACGGCTGATACTAACGAAGAACACGCGATTGAAGCTGTACAACAAGCTAAAGTAAAAGTAAAAGGTACTGTAGTAGATGAAACCGGAGAACCGATGATCGGTGTAGCCGTAAAAGTTCTCGCAAACAACACAGGTACCATTACCGACCTGGAAGGAAAATTCTCGGTCGAAGCCCCTCTAGGAGGCGCCATCCAAATTTCATTTATCGGATACAAAACCGTTACGGTGAAAGCAAGTAGCGAGCCTATCAGTGTGACGTTGAAAGAGGATTCTCAACAGTTGGACGAAGTCGTAGTAGTAGGTTACGGCTCACAGAAAAAGGTGAATGTAACCGGTTCTGTCAGCATGGTGGACTCAAAAGTAATCGAATCTCGTCCGGTACAAAACGTATCACAAGCCCTTCAAGGTGTGGTTCCGGGATTGAATATGTCAGTAGGTAATAGCGGTGGCGCACTGGACAGTAGTCTCAGTATCAATATCCGCGGTGCCGGTACCATCGGCGAAGGTTCGAGCGGAAGCCCGTTGGTATTGATCGACGGCATCGAAGGTGACATGAACACAGTGAACCCGAATGACATCGAAAACATTTCAGTATTAAAAGATGCCGCCTCTTCTTCTATCTACGGTGCACGTGCTTCTTTCGGTGTAATCATGATTACAACCAAGAGCGGTAAATCCGGTAAGACTCGTGTGAATTACTCGGGCAATGTACGTTTCTCCGATGCAATTCAGATTCCGGATATGGTGGATTCTTATACCTTCGCACAATACTTCAACCGTGCTAACACAAACGATGGAGGAGGTTTGGTATTTGACGAAGCGGCCTTGGAGCGTATTAAAAACTATCAGACAGGGAAATACACCGATCCGAACACTCCTGAATACTATGGAGCGAAGGCCGGTAATGACGGAAAATGGCAAAACTATACAGGTTCCTTCGCCAACACAGACTGGTTTAAAGAGTTCTATAAAAATTGGGTACCCTCAACAGAGCACAATCTGAATATCAGCGGCGGTACAGACAAACTCACTTATATGATCAGTGGCAGTTTTCTTGACCAGAAAGGTCTGCTAAGACACGGTGAAGATCAGTTCAACCGTTACACCATGAACGCAAAAATTTCTGCAAAGTTAACCGACTGGGTTACTTTGAACTACACCAGCAAGTGGACACGCGAAGATTACGACCGTCCGACTTACATGACCGGTCTGTTCTTCCATAATATCGCCCGCCGTTGGCCGACTTGTCCGGTAAGAGATCCGAACGGACATTATCAGCAGAAAATGGAAATAATGTTACATTACTAGAGAAAAATAAAAATTTAGGAAAAAAATTATTAATAACAGGAAAAGGAAGATGTAATATTACATCTTCTTTGCCGATGGAAGATTGTGGTAAACAAACCAGCCAGAAAAACTGGTATACCCAACAATTGCAGGCCATCTTCGAACCCATAAAAGACTGGCGTATCGTAGCAGAAGGCAGTATGCGTACCTATACACGCAAACAATCATGGGCTGTGCTTCCTATTTACGCTTATGATGCCGACAATCAACCCTATTTATTAGGATGGGGCGATAATGCAGCCGGTTATTCCGAAGTACAAGACTCACGTGAAAGTGAAGACTACTTTTCTACCAATATTTATACGGACTTCGCCAAGACCTTCGGTGATCACAACTTTAAGATAATGGTCGGTTTCAATGGTGAGCTTTACCGCCCAAGCGGGCTGACTGGGTTCGGTACAGACCTGATCAGTCCTGAAGTACCGTCTTTGGGATTGACACAAGACAATAAAAAAGCCAGTTCATGGGCCAGTGAAAAAGCAATCGCCGGTTTCTTCGGACGTTTAAATTATAACTATAAAGAACGCTACATGCTTGAGGCCAACCTTCGCTACGACGGTTCTTCCCGATTTATCGGTGACAAACGCTGGGGGCTTTTCCCATCATTCTCCGCAGGATGGAACATCTCACGCGAAGCATTCTTTGAACCACTGACTCAAGTGGTAGGAACTTTAAAACTGAGAGGTTCGTGGGGACAGCTCGGTAATAACAATACCAGTGAAACGAACGCTTGGTATCCATTCTACCAAAACATGCCTACAGGCAGTGCTTCCTCGGGATGGTTGATCAACGGCAAAAAACAGAATGTAGCCGGTCTGCCCGGTATCGTCAGCAGTTTGATGACCTGGGAAACCATCGAATCATGGAACGTGGGTATCGACTGGGGATTGTTTGACAACCGTCTGACAGGTTCATTCGATTACTACAACCGCTATACATACGACATGATCGGTCCGGCTCCTACACTGCCCTCCGTATTGGGTGCCAGCGCTCCACAAATCAACAACTGCGATATGAAATCGTATGGTTGGGAATTAGAGCTTTCATGGAGAGACCGCATTCAGCAGTTCAATTACGGTGTCCGCCTCGTCATGTCTGACAATATGCAGAAAATATTGGAATACCCGAATAAAACCTTGTCTTTGGGCGAAAAGTACTATACAGGAAAAACCATAGGTGAGATTTGGGGATATAAAACCATCGGAATTGCACAAACCCAAGAAGAGATGGACAAGCACTTAGCCAACGGAGGAAAACCGAACTGGGGATCAGCCTGGGGTGCCGGTGATATCATGTATGCCAATATTGACGGAAAAGACGGTGTGAACAGCGGTGCCAATACAGTAAACGACCATGGCGATTTAAAGATTATCGGTAACAGCACTCCGCGTTACAACTTCGGTCTGACACTGGATGGTTCCTGGAAAGGACTCGACTTCTCACTCTTCATTCAGGGAGTGATGAAAAGGGATTACATGTTGGACGGTCCGTATTTCTGGGGAGCCAACGGAGGTATGTGGCAATCATGCGTATTCAAGGAACACCTCGACTATTGGCGTCCTGAAGGCGACCCATTGGGAGCAAACACCAATGCCTACTATCCGAAACCATACTTCAGCAGCAATAAAAACCAAAAAACGCAAAGCGGTTACTTGCAAAATGCAGCCTACTGCCGCCTGAAGAATGCACAAATAGGTTACACTCTTCCCAAAGCATGGACCAAGAAAGCCGCCATGGAATCGGTACGTGTTTATGTATCAGGAGACAACTTGCTGACAATCTCAGGCATCAGTGACATATTCGACCCGGAAACACTGGGTGGAGACTGGGGACCGGGTAAATTATATCCGTTGCAGAGAACTATTTCAATCGGCTTAAACGTTAACTTCTAATTCATTGAATGAACTATGAGACTAAAATTAAAACATATATACTTCTGCTCATTGATAGCAATGGGCGGATTGGCGATAACTTCGTGCGAGGATTTTCTCGACCGGTCACCTATCAGCCAGGTAACTCCTGAGAAGTACTTCAGTACAGTAGACCAGGTAGCAAACTACCTCAATAACTACTACAACGACTATCTGGACGACTCCAGAAATTATAAGCTATATCACCAACAGGCTTGGAACTCAGGCATGCAACGCAACGATGCCAACACAGACAACCTGTTGGCAGACGACAGTAGCCTGGATTATTTTGCCGGTAACTGGCAGGTAGGAAGCGGGAAATCGATTCAAGCTCCATTAAACCGAATCCGTACATGGAATTACCTGCTTGAACAAGTACTTCCCAAAGAAAAAGAAGGATCGATTCAAGGATCGGTTGAGGACCTGAAACACTACATCGGCGAAGCTTACTTCTTCCGTGCCATGGCCTACTACAAAGCATTGGTGAAATATGGCGACTATCCTATCGTAGATAAAGTTCTCCCCGATCAGGAAGAGATTTTACTGGAGTACAGTACACGTGCTCCGCGCAATGAAGTAGCCCGCCAGATTCTGAAAGATTTGGATGAAGCTATCAACCGTATGCACGACCAGGGTTTCCAAAACAACCAGCGTATCAACAAGCAGGTGGCTCAACTCTATAAATCAAGAGTAGCCCTGTTCGAAGCTACTTTCGAGAAATATCATCGGGGAACCGGACGTGTGCCGGGAGATGAAAGTTGGCCGGGTGCTAAAATGTCTTACAACAGCGGCAAAACGTTCAACATTGACGGTGAGATAGACTTCTTCCTGACCGAAGCCATGAATGCAGCAGCAGCCGTAGCCGACCACTGCACGCTGACCGAAAACTCACACGTGCTAAATCCGGAGTATGGACAAATCTATAATTGGAACCCGTATTACGAAATGTTCAGCACACCGGATGCTTCCGGTTATAGCGAGGTGTTGTTGTGGAAACAGTATGACAAATCATTAAATGTTTCACATTGTGCGCCTGCACGTCTGCAGAACGGTGACCGTACCGGATTGACTCGCGGATTTATTACTACTTTCTTGATGAAAAGCGGTTTGCCTATTTATGCTGCAGGCGACGAATATCACGGCGATGTATCTATCTCGGATGAAAAAGAAAATCGCGACGAACGTCTGCAACTGTTTGTATGGGGTGAAAAAGATGTATTGCACAGTGATACCAAAAACCCGGCTGTAGCAGCAGCCGGCACAACACTGCTTTTCGGAGTTCCGAATATCATCTCCGAACAGAAACAGACTCAAGACCTTACAGGATACCGCCCACGTAAAGCTCACACTTACGATTACGCACAGACTAAGGGTGACGAACTGCTAGGGACCAATGCTTGTGTTGTCTTCCGTTCTGCAGAAGCTAACCTCAATTACATGGAAGCTTGCTACGAGAAAACCGGTTCACTGGATGCCAAGGCACAAAAGTATTGGAAAGCACTCCGCACACGCGCCGGTGTTGACGACGATTATGCCAAGACTATTGCAGCAACCGACTTGAGCAAAGAAAATGACTTAGCCGTTTACTCGGGCAGCAAAATGGTGGATGTTACCCTCTATAATATCCGTCGCGAACGCCGTTGTGAATTCATCGGTGAAGGTATGCGCTGGGACGACCTGAAGAGATGGCGTTCCTGGGATCAATTGCTGACCAAACCCTATATCATTGAAGGTATCAACTTCTGGGATGCCGCTTATAAAGATCACAAGGACATTAAGGACGATGGTACCCTTGATGCAAACGTTTCGCCCAAAAGCGACAGCAAATACTTACGCCCACTTCGCAGAACCTCAATCAATAATGAATTGTATGACGGTCTGACTTGGCGTAAAGCATTTTATCTGGATCCGATCGGCATAGAAGATATGTCTTTGACCGCTACCAATCCGGAAGATATCAACACAACTCAGTTGTATCAGAATCCTTACTGGCCGATGACTGCCGGTAAAGCATTGGAATAGTGTTTTCGATAGGAACTAAATACAAAAACAATATAATTTTTTACTAAGTATTGATTTTTAGTATAATAGGGTGTTGTGGTAAGAGATTTATAGCAACTACATAAGGTTTAAAAAAGGAAAAGGGAAGGGAAGTCCGTGAGGATCTCCCTTTTCTATTTTACTCAAAAACGGAAGACTATCCTTTGCACATGGTCCTCAACCGGACACTTCTCCTTATTAACATTGTTAACACTATCTGTGAGACCTTCCTTTATCTCCTGATAAGGAACAAGTTATTTACATCGAAAGGGCTTGTTATTTAAATACAGAACACTTGCTTTAACATAGAATTAAAACAAGCATTGACCGAAGGAAGAAGGGAAGGCCACAATATCTTGGTTTCTAACGAGATATCAAAGGAAAGTTCCAGTTTCTCCCCCCATAATACATATACGTTAATGAAAGAGATATTTGCTATTTCAACAACTAAATTTTCTATCGTAAATCGGAATAAATGACTTCAACCGATATCATAAAAAGAAATCAGCAGATTAAGCAATTATTTACTTAAAATGCTGATTTCAAATATCAATATAAAATATCGCTAAAAGTCAATCACAGGATTTTATTCCCATTCGATAGTTGCAGGTGGCTTCGAACTGATATCATAGGTCACACGGTTCACACCTTTTACCTTATTTATAATATCATTCGACACTTTACCAAGGAATTCATAAGGCAAATGCGCCCAGTCGGCTGTCATAGCATACGTTGAAGTCACGGCACGCAAAGCAACGGCACGTTCGTAAGTACGTTCGTCTCCCATTACGCCTACCGATTGAACAGGAAGCAAGATAACACCTGCCTGCCACACTTGATCGTACAATCCCCAATCACGCAAACCCTGAATAAAGATATCATCGGCATCCTGCAAGATACGAACCTTCTCAGGAGTAATATCACCTAAGATACGAACAGCAAGTCCCGGCCCGGGGAAAGGATGACGGGTAATCAAGTGCTCGGGCATACCTAACTCTCTACCTACACGACGAACCTCGTCCTTAAACAGTAAGCGAAGCGGTTCACAAAGTTTTAGATTCATCTTTTCAGGAAGTCCTCCCACATTGTGGTGACTCTTGATAACAGTACCGGTGATAGAAAGCGACTCGATACAGTCCGGATAAATCGTACCCTGAGCCAGCCATTTCACATCTTTCAGTTTATGTGCTTCTTCATCGAATACGTCAATAAATCCTTTACCTATAATTTTACGTTTACGTTCAGGTTCGGTGACGCCTTCCAGTTCAGAGAAGAACTTCTCACTGGCATCCACACCAATCACGTTCAAGCCAAGGCATTCGTAATCGTGCATCACGTTCTTAAACTCGTTCTTGCGAAGCATACCGTGGTCAACGAAAATACAAGTCAGATTCTTGCCAATAGCCCTGTTCAGCAAAACGGCGGCTACAGAAGAGTCAACTCCTCCGCTTAATCCCAGTACAACCTTGTCATCACCCAGCTGAGCTTTCAATTCGGCAACCGTGCTCTCGATGAATGACGCCGGACTCCAGTCCTGTTTACAGCCACATACATCGACAACGAAATTGCGAAGCATCTGCGTACCGTCTTCACTGTGGAAAACTTCCGGATGGAACTGTACTCCCCATACCTGTTCGCCCTCTACCTGATAAGCGGCAATAGCCACTTTGTCTGTCGATGCAATGGTTTTAAAATTCTCAGGGATAGCAGTAATGGTATCACCGTGGCTCATCCATACCTGCGTACCCTCTCTCACACCTTTGAACAAAACATTGTCCTTGCAGAAAGAAGTCAGGTGAGCACGTCCATACTCACGGGTACCTGCCGGTTCTACTTTGCCACCATTGGTATACG
>OGPG01001730.1_pt1 | contig 14305 bp, 9 predicted proteins | sample 1552851 | NCBI WGS metagenome assembly OGPG01 (sample SAMEA2579909, study PRJEB22360) | human gut metagenome | biome: human gut; feature: human-associated habitat; material: faeces | place: Denmark | collected 2008/2010 | reverse complement strand
CCGTTGCAGACGAAGGCGTCGTGCCCGCACGCCGATTCCGCCGACCGACGGTTCGGCAGGTGCAGTTCGTATATTTTATTGTATTCGGGGCGGGACGACGCATAACGTTCGGGATAACGATGTGTGCGTTCGCTGTGAAAACAAGCGTGAAGAGCCCCCAAACTGTTGCGGACGAAAGTGCTACGAACGAGGGTGTTGCGGACAAAGACGTCGCGGACGAAGGCGTCGTGCCTGCATACCGATTCCGCCGGCTGACGGTTCGGCAGGTGAAGTTCGTATATTTTATTGTATTCAGGGCGGGACGGCGCATAACGTTCGAGATAACGATGTGTGCGTTCGCTGTGAAAACAAGCGTGAAGAGCAACCGAACTGTCGCGGACGAAGGCGTCGTGCCCGCATGCCGATTCCGTCGGCCGAGGATTCGGCAGGTGCAGTTCGTATATTTTATTGTATTCGGGGCGGGACGGCGCATAACGTTCTGAGCGATGGATCATGCGCCCGCAGAGAAAAGAAAAAGGGGCGCGGTGTCAGCCCCTTACAGCAGGTCTTGGAGAAACCCTTAATGCGAAGCTGTCCTGCGCCCCAGCCGTGTCCTACCCTAATGGGTAGGACATAACCGGGACTGACAACCATTATACCACATTAAACATCCTCCGTAGAGGTCTCCAAGTTCGCTGTAAGGTATAAAGAGTTGTTTACCCTTTATGAGTTATGTCCGTCGGCTATGCCGAGTTGTTCAGTTGCAAAGGTAGCATAATTTATGTACTTAATTTCAAGGTTTGTTAGGCAAATATAACAAATAAATTCGATTCAATACCGATCGGTATGCGATTTTTATTCGGGGAGATGATTTTTTTGCAATAAATATGAGTGTTCCTCGGATAGATACACAACTCAACAAAGCTCTTGCGCAAAAACTTAAAGATTTGCGCATAGCCCGGGGATTGTCTCAAATGCGGGTAACGATGGATACCGGGGTGAATGTAAGTCGTGCTGAAAGCGGAAAACGATCATTGTCGGTTCATTCGGTTGCCATCCTTTGCAGATATTATGAACTCTCTTTGGAGGAATTTTTCCATAATATCGAACTCTCCGTTGTTCCTTGGGAGTAAAGCCAATCATTATTTTGCGAAAAAGGGATAATAGAGACGGAACATAATGTTCCGTCTCTTTTTTGTATGAATCAAATCGGCGTTGCTTGATTTCCGTTCGTCTCCGGCCGACGGTTCAGCAGGTGCAGTTCGTATATTTTATTGTATTCGGGTCGAGACGGCGCATAACGTTCGGAGCGATGGATCATGCGCCCGCAAGGAAAAGAAAAAGGGGCGCGGTGTCAGCCCCTCACTACAGGTCTTGGAGTACCTATCAAAAGAAGCTGTCCTGCGCCCCAGCCGTGTCCCACCCATAAAAAAGTGGGACATAACTGGGACTGACAACTATTATACCTTTTGATAAACATCCTCCGAAGAGGTCTCCAAGTTCATAGTGAGGTATAAAGAGTTGTTTACCCTTTATAATGTTATGTCCGTCGGCTATGCCGAGTCGTGATAATTCCTCGATCGTTGCATCATTCTTGCTTTTTTCGGTTCGTTCCCGGGCAGCCTGTGCTGCCCCTCTACAACTGAACCGCGTCAAGGAATCCTAAGCAAATATACGAAAGATTTTCGAATCAAACCCGATAGAGCCGTGTATTTCTGGAAAAATATCGCTAATTTTGTGAATATGAAGAGCGATATCACATTTTTGCCTGAACGTAAGCAGCGCGACCTGCACGAACTCGTCGCATTGATCCGCGAGGAGATCAGGGATGTCGTAATGATTATCCTTTACGGCAGTTATGCGAAGAACACCTACGTCGATCTGGACGAGCGGCACGATTTCGGGGTGCGCACCTACTACATGAGCGACTACGACCTGCTGGTCGTTACGCAGCGGCGGCTGGGTGTCAGGGAGGCGACGGTCAATGCACGGATCAAGGAGCGTTTTTCGGCCGGCAAGGGCGAGTTCCAGACCTATCCGCAGCTTATCAACGAAAGTTTCACCAAACTCAACCATGCGCTCTCCGAGGGGCGATACTTCTATGTCGAGATCGTAAATCAGGGCATCCTGCTCTATAATTCGGCGAAAGAGGAGCTGGCGACGCCGCGAAAGCTGGACTACAACGAATTGTCGAGAATGGCGCAGGAGTATTACAATAAAAAATTTACACGAGGAGAGAGATTTTTATATCATGCCCGGATAGATTACGACGACAAAGAATATGTTGAATGTTCATTCTTTTTGCATCAGGCAGCCGAGTATTTTATAAAGACGATCCCCTTGGTGTATAGTCTGTACGGCTACAAGGAGCACGACCTGCATTTCCTCTGCGAGCGGAGCAAGCCGTTCACGACGGAACTCGCGAACGTCTTTCCGTGCGACTGCGAGGAGGAAAAACGCCTGTTCGAGCTGCTGCGTGCCGCCTATATCGAGGCGCGTTACAACGATAAGTTCGTCGTAACGAAGGCCGACATCGACGCTCTGCTGCCCAAGATCGAGCTGCTGCGCGATGTGGTCGAACGGGTCTGCAAGGAGCGGCTGGCCTACTACGACAGCCGGATCGAAAAATAGCCCCCTTATGACGCAGAAACAGGCCATACAGCTTTTCGAGCAGTGGAAGGTGCGTACCGTGTGGGACGACGATGCGGGGAAATGGTACGTTGCCATTGTGGATGTCGTTGCCGTATTGACCGACAGCATCGACGCCGCAGCCTATTGGCGTAAACTGAAACAGCGGTTGAAGGCGGAAGGGAACGAAACCGTGACAAGTTGTCACGGTTTGAAAATGCCTGCTGCCGACGGGAAGATGCGCATGACGGACGTGGCCGATACGGAACAGCTTTTTCGTTTGATTCAGTCGATCCCTTCGCCGAAAGCCGAACCGTTCAAGCTGTGGCTGGCGCAAGTCGGACGGGAGCGCATTGAGGAAACCATCGATCCAGAGTTGACCATTGAACGGGCACTGGTGACATACCTCAAGAAAGGCTATACCTGCGAGTGGATCAACCAGCGGCTGCAAGCTATCCAAGTCCGTAAGGAACTGACGGATGAGTGGGATGCCCGAGGCGTACAGAAAGGCGTGGAGTATGCAATACTTACCGATGAGATATCCCGTGCATGGTCGGGAATGTCTACACGACAATACAAGAACCTCAAGGGCTTGAAGAAAGAAAACCTCCGCGACAATATGACTACGTTGGAACTGGTGCTGAATATGCTGGCGGAGGCGACCACCACAGAAATATCCAAGCAGAAATCTCCGGGGACATTTTCAGAGAATTTGGCTGTCGCCCGTGAGGGCGGTGAAGCTGCTGGGATTGCACGGGAGGCAGTCGAGGAGCGCACGGGTGTCCCTGTTATTACCGCCAAGAACGCTGCACAGCTCAATCAGGTTGTGACAGATTTGCTGGAAGGAGCGACTACGTCACCGGAAAAGCAAGACAAAAGGCACTGATTTACTGGCAACAAAACCTGTGGACAGTCACAAAAAAATACGACCACCCTTTGGGTGGTCGTATTTTTTTGGTGCGGCGATTTTGCTGCGCGAAAACCAAGGCCGCCAGCGGCGGCCCTTGACATGGCACCCACTCCGGGACAAAAAAGGAGACGGCAAAGGCCGTCTCCTTTTTTGCTTGTAAACAGTCAACCGATAAATCCGCCCATATCCGGTACACCGTTATCCGGCGGACCGTCCATAGCATCATCGTGGTCGCCGTCCGGCATATTGAAGTCGTCGTCCGCCTCGTCGCCAAAAAAGCCGTTCCAGCCGCCCAGCATCATAAAGGCGTCCTCCACCACGATCTCGTCGTGGCCCTCGATCAGCTCACGCTGGTAGTTCAGCACGGAGCCGGTAACGGTGGTCACGTTGCCGTCGCTGTCCGCCATGTTGACGGTGTAGGTGGGGGCGGTGTGCATGGTGCAGACGGCGGTGGGGGCGTTATCCGCTGCCACCAGGGCCGTGTAGACGCGGCTGCCGCGAACGTCCAGGGCACAGTTCTCCGATGCCAGCATTCCGCTGTCAGCACAGACCGATACGCTGGTCAGGCCGGAGCAAGAGAAGAAGTCCTTGTCGGGCAGATCCTCATGAATGGCCTTCATGACCTTCTGGAAGATCACGGCGCAGGGGTTGCCGCTGGCCACGATGCGCTGGTTATGCTCATAGCCGGCCCAGACGGCGCAGCTGTAATAGGGCGTATAGCCCGCGAAGTAACGGTCCTTGTTGCTGTTGGTAGAACCGGTCTTACCGGCGATGTGCATACCGGGGAACTGCGCCTGATAGCCGGTGCCCTGCAGGGATGCCTCCTGCAGGAGGCTGTTCATCAGCGCCGCAGTGGTGTTCTTCATGGCCACGGTGGACTGGGCCTCGTTCTCCAGGATCACGTTGCCGTTGGCATCCTCCACCCGGATAAAGGTGCGCGGCGCGGTATACACGCCCTCGTTGACGAAGGTCGCGAAGCCCGCGGCCATCTCCTCGGTGGTAACGCCCTTCTCAAAGCCGCCCAGCGCCATGTTGCCCACCTGCTGGGAGTCGGTGTAGGTCAGGTTCTTGAAGCCCAGCTTGTTCACAAGGAAATCGTAAGAATTGGTAACGCCGTAGGCCAGATTGATGCGCACGGCGCAGGTGTTCAGGGACTGTCGGAGCGCAAGGTGCAGGGGCATAAGACCCTGATAGCGCCAGTTGTCGTTTCGCGGCCACACGTCGCCGTTGAGCAGCATGGGGTAGTCGTCGATGACCGACGCGCCGTTGATGGTGCCGTTGTCCAGTGCCGGGGCGTAGGTGGACACAGGCTTGATGGCAGAACCGCACTGCCGGGCGTTCACAGCCCAGTTCCAGCCGCGGTCCACCACCTTTTCACCGGCACCGCCGATCATAGCCACCACATAGCCGTTGGTGGGGTCCACGATGGTCAGGGCGATCTGCAGCTGATCCTCCACCTGCTCACCGGCGGCGTTGGTATAGCTGCTGGTATAGGGGATATTCTCCAGATTATAGCACACATCCTCCGCGATCTTCTGATACTTGGGATTCTGGGTGGTGTAGATCTTGTAGCCCCTGCTGTAGACCATGTTGATGGCCTGGTCGTAGGCGGAGACCTTCTTGCCCTCGCTGTTGACCTTTTCGGTGATGCCCAGCTTCTCCACCAGTGCCTCGGCCACATCGGTGATCATGGCATCGGTGAACCAGGAGTTGCTGCCCTTGATGGTGGGGGTGCTGTCATCCGCCGGGGAGGCGGTATCGTCGCTGGTATCGGTGGTATCCTCCGTGTCCGACTCGGTGACGGTACCGTCGCTGCCCACATACTTGCCGGAGATGGTAAAGCCGTTGGCGAACTGGATATCCTCGGCCACGGCGGCGTCATACTCTTCCTGGTCGATCTTGCCCTGAGAGAGCATCTCGCTGAGGATGGTCAGCTGGCGCTCCCGGTTGTTCTCGCGGGTCCAGGAGCTAATGAAGGGATCGTACATGGAGGGGTTGTTGGTGATGCCCATCATGCTGGCGCACTCGGCCAGCGTCAGCTCGGACACATCCTTGCCAAAATACACCCGCGCCGCCGTCATCACGCCGGAGCAGCGCTGGCCGAAGTAGACCTCGTTCAGGTAGGCTTCAAGGATCTCGTCCTTCTCATAGCGCTTTTCCAGCTCCAGTGCGCGGTAGATCTCCGTGATCTTGCGCTTGACCGTCACCTGATTGTCGCCGGTGACGTTCTTCACCAACTGCTGGGTGATGGTGGAGCCGCCCTGCACGTTCTTGCCGAACAGGGTGTACAGAATGGCGCGGGTGGTACCCTTCCAGTCCACGCCGTGGTGCTTCTCAAACCGCTTGTCCTCAATGGCCACCGCTGCATCCTGAAGGTACTTGGGAATGTTCTCCAGGTCCACCCAGATGCGGTTTTCGTCCATGTACAGCGTCTGGTACATGACCCACTCCTGGGTGTCGGGGTCCTGGTAATACAGCTCGGTGGAAACCTGGGTCTCGAATTCGTCCAGATAGACCTCCACCTTGCCGCGCATGGCGCTGTTGATGTACGCCATGAAGATACCGGCGAAGATGGACGCCGTAAGCACGAACACCAGCAGCAGCGTGCCGATGATGCGTCCGGCCTTCTTCCAGCCGTTCTTCTGCTTAGGGGTCATGTTCCGCACACGCTCCTGCGCGTCATGCTGCACGCGCCGCGCACCCTCGGCGGCACTGTGCTCTACCCGGCGCGCACCCTCCTTTGCCTCGTTTTCTATGTGCCGGGCGCTCTGCCGGATGCGTCCCCAAAAGCCGGTGGACGACGACCGTCTGCGCTTGTTCTCACTCAAGACAGGGCACCTTCCTTTCTTTATTGATGTTCCTGTGTATTCTTTTCGTTCCGGGGTCAAAATTCACATACCAATCCACTATAAGGAACATTCTACCATACTTGTCAAATGCAAAAAAGAGGATTTTTTGCAGAAATCCGCCCGTTTGGCTGCTCAATTCCCGTTATTTTCCCCCATTCCACCGATTTTCAGTCCGACAGATGGCAGAAACTGCCGAATGCTTCCACTTGCGTTTTCTCCAGCTTTCGGGTATACTATGGATATAAAGACAAAGGAGGACTCTCCCATGAGCGAGGAATTCGGCCCCAACTTCATCACCCTGACCGACGAGGACGGCAACGACATTGAACTGGAATACGTGGACGCGCTGGAAGTGGACGGCCAGACCTACATGGCGTTCTTCCCCGTGGTGGAGGATGATGCCGACGAGGAAGCCGCCGAGGAGTACGGCCTGGTGATCCTGAAGTCCGTTACGGAAAACGGCGAGGAGCTGCTGAGCACCCTGGACAGCGATGAGGAGCTGGATAAAGTCTACGACCTGTTCATGGAGCAGATATTGGCCGACGAGGATGAGTGATCTTTCGACGGGATCTTTCGTCCTGCCGATGGCGAAACGCCGCCGGCTGCGCCGGAAAATGGCTGGATTTTTCGCCAAGACGAGGCGCGGCGGTGCAGCGAAAAAGATACACGCCACTCCTTCGGCAGGATTTTTCGTCCTGCCGATGGCAAAGCGGCGATGGCGTACTTTCTGTACGTCGAGCCGGTTTGGCGAATACCGGGTTGGAAAAATGAGCAGGATTTTTCGTCCTGCCGATGACGAGACGCCGCCGCTGTACTTTGTGTACAGCAAGGCGGCTCGGCGAAGGCAGGGCGGAAAATTGAGCGATGGGCAGCGGTTCTATTTATCCTGACATTGGTTATACGGGACGTCGGATCGGCAGATGGTTTGCAGGCCTCCCGCCTGCCGTATGCGGGCGGATGCTGGAAGCAGTAAAGTCAGCCGGAGACGACCCACCTGCGAGTTGTGCAGGTTATAACATGGCCGCTGCCTGTCGCTGAGCACAAGACCCCCATTCCGAAATGGAATGGGGGTCTTGTGCTCAGTGAGCGCGGTAAAATGTTCACAAATTCCAGGCGTTTCCCTCTTGCGAAAAGGTGCGGTATACGATATAATGACCGAGTATGTTACCAAACAAGGGCGTATTGCGCCCAAAATCGAGAGGAATGAATTTCAATGAGCGCATCAAGAGAAAAGAAGATCCGGCAGGATCTGGCGGCCCAGGGCGTCACCGACCCCAAGAAGATCCGCGAGGCGGAGGAGAAGGCCAAGGCACGCAAGAACAATATCCTGTACGGCGTGATCGCCGGCGTGTTCGTGATCGTGGCCGCGGTACTGCTGGTGTATAACTCCGGCGTGCTGCAGCGCAGCGCCACCGCCGTGACCATCAACGGTGAGAAATATACCGCCGGGCAGGTGGAGTATTTCTACGCCAACGTGAAGAGCAGTCTGTTGAAGAGCAGCTATGCCAGCTTTTACGGCATCGATACGTCCAAATCCCTGGACCAGCAGGTGGTGAGCGACACCATGAAGACCGCGCTGGGTATTGAGGACGAGGGTGATGTCACATGGGAGCAGTATGTCCGCGACACCGCGGTGAAGCAGCTGGCCATGTACGTGCTGACCGCCCAGGAGGCTGAGGCCAACGGCATGGGCGCCGATGAGCACACTCAGGAGGAGCTGGATGCCACTATGGAGGAGCTCAACGCCGCCGCCAAGCAGAACGGCTACTCCACGAAGACGTATCTGAAGCTGATCTACGGCAAGAACATGACCGTGGATACCTTCAAGGAGATGGTACAGCTGGTGGACGTGGCCACCCATTACCAGAGCCACTACGCCGAGGAGCTGACCTACACCGTCAGCGACCTGGAGACCTACTATCAGGGTAACAAGAGCAGCTTTGACGTGGCCAGCTATGAGTCCCTGTACTTCAAGGGTACCGCCGACAGCACCAAGGATGATGACGGCAACACCGTGGAGCCCACCGACGAGGAGAACGCCGCCGCCAAGGCCAAGGCCGAGAGCGATGCCGCCGCTGTGCTGGCGCGCGTGCAGGGCGGCGAGGCGCTGGAGGATGTGGCCAAGGATTATGAGTCCGCCAGCTACACCAGCACCGATGCCGGCAGCAACAACGGCAGCGACGTGGCCAACTGGGTATTTGACAGTGCGCGCAAGGCCGGCGACAGCGCCGTTGTGGCCAGCGATTCCAACTGCTATGTGGTCGTGTTCCGCAGCGTGGGCCGTCAGGAATACGCCACCAAGGACGTGCGCCACATCCTGTTCAAGGTAGACGAGAGCGCACTGGACAGCGAGGCCGAGACCTATGAGGCCGACCTGCAGGCGGCTAAGGACGCGGCCAAGACCGCAGCCGAGGACGCGCTGGCCCAGTGGAAGGCCGGCGAGGCCACCGAGGACAGCTTCGCGGCCCTGGCCAACGAGCTCAGTGCGGATGACGGCAGCAACACCAACGGCGGTCTGTACACCAAGATCTACAAAAACCAGATGGTCACCGAGTTCAACGACTGGTGCTTCGATGCGAGCCGTCAGTCCGGCGATACCGGCATCGTATACGGTGAGAGCTCCAACTACAAGGGCTATCATGTGATGTACTTTGTGGGCGACGATGTGCCCTACTGGCAGGTACAGGCCGAGAACGCTCTGCGCAACACCGACACCGAGGCCTGGCTGGACAGTCTGCTGGACAGCGCCGAGGTGGTGCAGGAGAACGGCATGAAGCACGTGGGCTGATGACCACCGCCCCTTCTTCGAGTCTATGAACGAGCGTTTTCTCAGAACAGAAATGATATTGGGCGCACCCGCTTTGGACAAACTCCGCCGCAGCCATGTGGCGGTGTTTGGTCTGGGCGGTGTGGGCAGCTACGCCGCTGAGTGCCTGGCACGCAGCGGCGTTGGCACGTTGACACTGGTGGACCAGGACACGGTATCCGTATCCAACATCAACCGCCAGCTGTGCGCGCTGACCTCCACCGTGGGGCAGTACAAGGCGGAGGTCGCGGCGGCACGTGTGCGGGACATCGACCCGGACACGGTGGTATACCCGATCTGCGCCACCTATGACGCCGCCCATCGGGAGGAATTTTTCTCCCGGAAATTCGACTATATCGTGGACTGCATCGACCTGGTCAGCTGCAAGCTGGACCTGATCCAGCAGGCCCGCCTGCGGGGCATCCCCATCCTGTCGGCCCTGGGCACCGGCAACAAGCTGGAGCCTGAGCTGCTGCGGGTCACGGATATCTCCAAGACCAGCGGCTGCCCGCTGGCCCGGATCATGCGGAAGGAGCTGCGCGCCCGGGGGATCCACCACCTGAAGGTGGTGTTCAGCCCGGAGCTGCCCCATGAGACACAGCAGCTGGAAGCACCGTCACCCGGACGGCGCAGCGTTCCCGCCAGCGTGGCGTGGGTGCCCTCTGTGGCCGGCCTGATGATGGGCGGCACGGTGGTGCGGGATATTATCAAGGACGGAGGACTGGTACCATGATACTCACCGGTGTATTGATCAACGCCGCCGCTGTTGCGGCCGGCGGCGTTCTGGGCACATTGGGCGGCCGGTTCATGCCCGAAAAGATGAAGCAGACCGTGCTGGCCGCCACGGGTCTGGTATCCATCGGCATCGGCATCTCCGGCGCCATCGGCAGCAGCAACCAGCTGATCCCCATCCTGTCGCTGGTGATCGGCTCCGTTATCGGCGAGCTGCTGCACATCGAGGACGGCGTCACCCGCGCCGGCGACTGGCTGCAAAAAAGATTCGGCAAGTCCGGCTCCATCACCGAGGGCTTTGTCACCGGCTCGCTGGTGTTCGCCGCGGGCGCAATGGCTGTGATGGGGGCGCTGGAGAGCGGTCTGAAAAACGATCACACCATTCTGATGACCAAGTCGGTCATCGACATGGCCGGGTCGGTGGCCTTTGCCGGTTCGCTGGGCATCGGCGTGGCGTTTTCCGCCCTGTCCATTCTGGTGCTGGAGGGCACCGTCGCCCTGCTGGCCTCCCTGCTGACCGGCGTTCTGACCGAGGCGGTCATCACGGAGATCTCCGTCACCGGGTCGCTGCTGATCATCGGCATCGGGCTGAACGTGCTGGGGCTGACGAAGCTGCGCATCATGAACATGGCCCCGGCGCTGCTGCTGCCCATTCTGCTGTGCCGCTTCATGTGAGTGGGACGGGTCTTGAGGGAAAGGAGCGCTTTTATGGCATTTGAAGGGTATTCGCAGGAGACACTGGACTTCCTGTGGGGCATTCGGTTCAACAACGAACGCTCCTGGTTTCTGGCGCATAAGCAGGACTATGAGGCACATCTCCTGGCCCCCACCCGTGCGCTGGGCGAGCAGGTGTATGAAGCCCTGCACGCGGCATTCCCCAAGGAGCCGTTTCTGCTGAAGCTCTCCCGCATCTATCGGGATGCCCGACGGCTGCACGGGAATGGACCGTACAAGGACCACCTGTGGTTCTGCGTCCGCGCCGGCGGCGAGGACTGGACGGGGCGGCCCACGTTTTACTTTGAGATCGGGCCGGACTATTACAGCTACGGCATGGGCTTTTGGGCGCCGAAGGCGGCGCTGATGGAGGCGTACCGCAAGGCCGTCGACGAGCATCCCGAGGTGCTGGAAAAGCTGGTCAAAAGGTTCAATAAACAGGCGCAATTCACGCTTTCAGGCCCGGAATATGCCAGGAAAAAGACCACCCCCTCTCCCCTGCTGGCGGCGTGGTACAACAAGAAGTCTATCAATTTACAACATGACGCCGCGCCGGACGAGCGTATGTTCTCGCAGGAACTGGCACAGGATATCATTGAGGGCTTCCGGACACTGATGCCGCTGTACAAGTATTTTGACGCCCTGTGCGCCGCGGAAATGGTGTAAAAACCGTCCTTTTTGGGGTTGACAGCGGGTAAAAAAGCGGGTAAAATACCCCATAATGAATGAGGGAGTAATTCCGCAGCGCCGGTTTTGGCGCGGCGTGGCACACCGTCATCCCGGCGCGGCAGCGCCCGATGTGTCCTGAAAGAATGAGACTCATGCACAGACATAGCCTGTCCGTGCATGAGTTTTTTGTTGTCCTTTGGTTTATTTTCTGTTTCGCTTTTTGTTCTGCTTTTTTGCTTCAAATTATAAAACCATGATATAAAGGAGTAATAGACGATGGAAAAGGAATACAACCGCAGTCCGCAGGAGGTGCTGGAGGAGCTGGGCTCCTGTCCCACCGGTCTGACAGAGGCGGAGGCGGCTGAACGTCTGGCCAAGCACGGCCCCAATAAGCTGAAGGAGGCGGAGAAGCCCTCCCTGCTGCAGCGGTTCCTGACACAGCTGAAGGACCCCATGCTGCTGATCCTGATGGCAGCGGCGGCGGTGTCCGCCGTGACCAACGCACTCAGCGGCGAGAGCTTCACCGAGGTGTTCATCATCCTGGTGGTGGTGCTGCTGAACGCGGTGCTGGGCGTGGTGCAGGAGAGCAAGGCCGAGGCGGCCATCGAGGCCCTGCAGACCATGACCGCCGCCAAGTGCAAGGTGCTGCGGGACGGCCACCAGGTGGTCATTGAGAGCAGCCAGCTGGTGCCCGGCGACGTGGTGCTGCTGGAGGCCGGCGACGCCGTGCCCGCCGACGGACGGCTGCTGGAGAGCGCCTCCATGAAGATCGAGGAGGCGGCGCTGACCGGCGAGAGCGTCCCCGTCACCAAGGCGGTGGGGCTGCTGACCGGAGACAATGTTCCCCTGGGCGACCGGAAAAATATGTGCTATATGGGCAGCACCGTGGTCTACGGGCGCGGCAAGGCGGTCATCACCGCCACCGGCATGGACACGGAGATGGGCAAGATCGCCGGTGTGCTGGCCCAGACGGAGCAGGAGCAGACGCCCCTGCAGCGCAAGCTGAATGAGCTGGGCAAGACCATGAGCAAGCTGGTGCTGGGCATCTGCGTGTTCATCTTTATCTTTGACCTGGTGGTGGCCGGCGAGTTCACGCTGGACACCGTGCTGAGCACGTTTATGGTGGCCGTTTCCCTGGCGGTGGCGGCCATCCCGGAGGGACTGGCCACGGTGGTGACGGTGGTGCTGAGCATCGGCGTGACCAACATGAGCAAACAGCACGCCGTGATCCGGCGGCTGACGGCGGTGGAAACGCTGGGCTGTACCCAGGTCATCTGCTCCGACAAGACCGGCACCCTGACACAGAACAAGATGACCGTGGTGGAGCACACCGGCCCCACGGAGTTGCTGGCCACAGCCATGGCGCTGTGCAACGACGCCGCGCTGGAGGAGAACGGCGCCATCGGCGAGCCCACGGAGGCGGCGCTGGTAAACTTTGCCGCTGCCCAGGGGCTGAAGAAGCCTGTGCTGGAGAGCCGCCAGCCCCGCTGCGGCGAGGCCCCCTTTGACTCCGGCCGGAAGATGATGTCCACCATCCACCGCACAGACAACGGCTTTATCCAGTACACCAAGGGCGCGCCGGACGAGGTGCTGCGCCGGTGCACCAGCTATACGGAAAGCGGGCAGATCCTCCCCCTGACTGAGGAAAAGCGCACCGCCATTCTGGCGGAGAACAAGGCCATGGCCGACAAGGCCCTGCGGGTCCTTGCGGCGGCGGAGCGCCTGTACGACGCACTGCCCGACCGGCAGGAGCCGGAGGACCTGGAGCAGGACCTCTGCTTCATCGGTCTGGCGGGCATGATCGACCCCATCCGCCCGGAGGTCAAGGCCGCCGTGGCCGAGTGCCGCGCCGCGGGCATCCGCCCGGTGATGATCACCGGCGACCACAAGGATACCGCCGTGGCCATCGGCAAGGAGCTGGGCATCATCACCGACGCCAGCCAGGCCGTTACCGGCAGCGCGCTGGACAGCCTCACCGACGAGGAACTGGACAAGGCGGTGGAGAAGTACAGCGTCTATGCCCGGGTGCAGCCGGAGCATAAGGTCCGCATTGTCAACGCCTGGCGGCGCAAGGGCGCCATCACCGCCATGACCGGCGACGGCGTCAACGACGCGCCCTCCATCAAGTCCGCGGATATCGGCGTGGGCATGGGCATCACCGGCACGGACGTAACGAAAAACGTGGCGGACATGGTGCTCAGCGACGACAACTTCGCCACCATCGTCACCGCCGTGGAGGAGGGCCGCCGGATCTATGACAACATCCGCAAGGCCATCCAGTTCCTGCTGGCCAGCAACATGAGCGAGGTGCTGGGCGTGTTCTTCGCCACGCTGCTGGGCTTCACACTGCTGAACCCGGTGCACCTGCTGTTTATCAACCTGATCACCGACTGCTTCCCCGCCCTGGCCCTTGGTCTGGAGAAGGGTGAGCCGGATACCATGACCCGCCCGCCCCGGGACAGCAAGGACGGCATCTTCGCCGGGGGCCTGGGCTTTGACATCCTGTATCAGGGCGTGCTGATCACGATCATCACCATGACCTCCTACATCATCGGACACTGCATGGAGGTGGGCTATTTTGAGATGCCCAAGGGCGTGTCCGACGACGGTATGACCATGGCCTTCCTGACCATGAGCATGTGTGAGATCTTCCACAGCTTCAATATGCGCTCCCAGCGCAAGAGCGTATTCTCGCTGCCCAGCCACAACAAGGTACTGTGGGGCGCGATGATCGGCTCGCTGGCTCTGACAACACTGGTGCTGGAGGTGCCCGTCATCGCCAACGCTTTCGGCTTCACCCCCGTCAGCTGGACGGAGTACGGCGTGGCCCTGGCCCTGGCCTTCCTGGTCCTTCCGGTGGTGGAGCTGGTGAAGCTCATCCAGCGCCGCGCCGCCCGGAGGGCAAAATGACCCCTGCTGACTACGACCGCCTGCTGACGGTTATCCGGGCGCTGCTGGACCGGCAAACGCGGGTCATCGCGGCCATCGACGGCCGCTGCGGCAGCGGCAAGACCACCC
>OGPG01001727.1_pt1 | contig 14315 bp, 10 predicted proteins | sample 1552851 | NCBI WGS metagenome assembly OGPG01 (sample SAMEA2579909, study PRJEB22360) | human gut metagenome | biome: human gut; feature: human-associated habitat; material: faeces | place: Denmark | collected 2008/2010 | reverse complement strand
TTAGCTGATGTTGTAAGTAAGTGTGGTAATATAGATAAAGCCATATCCTTAAATGCAATAGTTGCACCATGGAATAATTCTAAGAAATATGCACCCTCTGCCTTAACTAATGGTGCAATCTCTTCAGTATCAAACTTAGAATCATAAGCTTTGTCAATACAGTTCTTTAACTCTTCTTCTGTAAAGTCATCAAGCATAAGCTTCATAACTTCATAAGCAACTTCTTTATAAGTCATCTTAGATAATTCTTCTAAGCTTTTATCTAATGATGGAATACTCTCTGGTACAAAAAGTCCTCCGTCTGCTGCAAGTCCCTTTAATATAGCCTGTGATGCAGTAACCTTAACACTGTCGTCTCTAGTACTTCTGTAGAACATACTCATCTTTAATACACCTCATAATTAATATAGTGTGCCTGCGAAAATGTCGTAGGCTTTTGATATTATACAACAGACATCTGTGCAAAAACAATACCTTATAATAACAAATTACATTCTGTCTGTTTTTAAGCCTCCACAATCTTTCCAGCAATAGCACTTGCTGCCGCTGTAGCTGGAGACGCAAGGAATATCTTAACCTTGCTTGTTCCCATTCTTCCAAGAAAGTTTCTGTTGTTAGTTGCAACAACTACCTCTCCGTCAGTAAGAATTCCGCCTGTTCGTCCACAGCATAATCCGCATCCTGGATGTGTAACAATTGCTCCGGCTTCAACAAGTGTCTCAAGTGTTCCGTCTGCAAGAGCTTCTTTATATATCTTGCGGCTTGCAGGAGTAACTATTAACTTGACAAATGGTGCAACCTTCTTACCCTTAAGAATAGCTGCTGCACACTGAAGATCCTCTAATCTTCCGTTAGTACATGAACCGATGAATACCTGATCTACTGCTGTTCCGGCAAGCTCTGTAACAGGCTTGATGTTATCTACCTGTGAAGGACATGCAAGAACTGGAACTAAATCCTCTGCATTATATGTAATCTCTCTTGCATATACTGCATCCGCATCTCCCTTTAAATCCTTTAATTCATCTGTAAGTTCTACATTACAGTACTCTGCTGTCTTTTCATCTGGTGTAAAAAGAGCACATTTGGCACCGGCTTCAATAGCCATGTTAGACATAGTCATACGGCTTGCAACGCTCATCTCGTCAATTGTTGAACCTGTGAATTCAAGTGCCTGATAAGTTGCGCCATCTGCTCCAAGGTCACCGATAAGTCTTAATATGATATCTTTTGAACGAACATTTTCAGGAAGCTTTCCATTAACTGTTACCTTGATAGTCTGTGGAACTTTAACCCACATTTTGCCTGTTCCTAATACACTTGCCATCTCTGTATATCCGATACCTGATGAAAATGCACCAACACAGCCGTATGTTGTTGTGTGGCTGTCTGTACCAAATGCGATATCTCCCGGCTTTACATAACCTGCCTCTGTCATTAACTGATGGCAGATTCCGTCTGAACGGTGGATATTCTTCATTCCGTATTTTTCCACAAATTCATTACCAATACGGAAATGTCTTGTATCATCAACCTGACTTGCTGGCACAAGATGGTCATATATAAGAACTGCCTTGTCTGGGTCCCATATCTTAGTAAATCCCATTTCCTCGAATTTCTCTTTAACAAATGGAATGAAAATGTCATGAATCATTACTCTGTCAACATTAACAGTTACGATATCTCCCGGCTTTACTTCCCTGCCAATATTCTTTCCAATAATCTTCTCAATAATTGTATGTCCCATTATTCTTACCTCTCCCTGTCTTAGTCAAGACCGTTAAGCTTTCTCATTGCCTTAACAAGTCCGCCTGCATTAAGTATATCCTCAAGATTATCAGGAAGTGAAGCAATAGGATATGCCTTTCCATTGTGTGTAATCTGTGCATTTACTTCAACATCAATAGTATCGCCTTCTTTCAATGTTACGATAGCTTTCTTATAAGCATTCGTACGACCATTGATGATTCCAGACTTAGTGTAACGGCTTTTACTCTTTCCCGAGTATTTTAGCGTATTTACATCTACTACTGTAACATTATACAAAGCTTCAATCTCACTCTTAATTTCCAACTTGTTAGCTTCAGGACGTACAATAAAGCCGAATCGATTTAACTTCTCGGTAATTGCAGTCATTTTCTCAGTAACCAACGGTTTAATAATAATTCCCATTATCTAAGCCTCCTTTTTAAATTAAGATAAGATATTCTCGATAGCCTTGAGCGAGTTTTCTGTAACAACAAGAGTTTCAGCATTCAATACATTGTAAGTATTTAATGCAGAAGCAATTGCTACATTAGCACGTTCGATGTTACGAGCTGACAAATATACATTTTTATTAGCTTCCGGCAAAACAAGAAGCAACTTTTTGTCAGCAATTTTAAGATTATTTACCATAGAAACGAAATCCTTAGTCTTTGGAGCCTCAAATGTGAAGTCTTCAACAATAATGATTGCGTTCTCTTGAGCTTTATAAGACAATGCCGACTTGCGAGCCAATGTCTTAACTTTTTTATTCAACTTAAACCAATAGTCACGAGGTTTAGGACCAAACACGCGAGCACCACCCACCAATACCGGAGAGTTGATATCACCACGACGAGCACCGCCACCACCTTTCTGACGACCTAATTTACGAGTAGAACCGCTGATTTCGCTTCTTTCTTTAGATTTATGAGTTCCCTGACGTTGGTTAGCCATAAACTGCTTAACGTCCAAATAGATAGCGTGGTCATTGGGTTCAATTCCGAAGATAGATTCGTTTAACGTAACCTTTCTTCCGGTGTCTTCACCTTTAATATTTAATACGTTAACTTCCATTATTTCTCAATTATTACGATTGAACCTTTGCAACCCGGTACCGAACCTTTAATCAAAAGAAGATTGTGTTCCGGAATCACTTTTAATACCTGTAAGTTATGTGTAGTAACGCGGTCACCACCCATTTGGCCACCCATACGCATTCCTTTGAATACTTTTGCAGGGTAAGAACATGCACCGATAGAACCCGGTTTACGAGCGCGGTTGTGCTGACCGTGAGTAGTCTGACCTACTCCACCAAATCCATGTCTTTTAACTACACCTTGGAAGCCTTTACCTTTAGAAGTACCAACAACGTCAACATAAGCCGCATCATTGAACAACTCCACTGTAATAGTGTCTCCCAAATTCAATTCTGTTTCAAAATCTTTGAACTCGGCCAAGTGTCTCTTCGGAGTTACACCAGCTTTTTTAAAGTGCCCCATCAAAGGTTTGGTAGTATGCTTTTCCTTTTTGTCCTGGAAACCTACCTGAACAGCTGCATAGCCGTCTTTCTCAACACTCTTAATCTGAGTAACTACACAAGGACCAGCTTCGATAACAGTGCATGGTACATTTTTACCATCAGCACTGAAAACGGATGTCATTCCGATTTTCTTTCCTAATAATCCTGGCATTTCAGTTAATTTTTAAATGCATTAAACTTTAATTTCTACTTCAACTCCACTCGGTAATTCCAACTTCATCAGAGCGTCTACTGTCTTAGCTGTTGAGCTATAGATGTCGATTAATCTCTTGTAAGAAGACAATTCAAACTGTTCACGTGACTTCTTGTTAACGAAAGTCGAACGGTTTACCGTAAAAATACGCTTGTGTGTAGGCAATGGAATAGGACCGCTAACAATAGCACCTGTTGCCTTCACTGTTCTAACGATCTTTTCAGCAGACTTGTCTACCAAGTTGTGATCGTAAGATTTCAGTTTAATTCTAATTTTTTGACTCATTAAATTTTAAATTAAAAAATGATTAAATATAAAGTGGGGCCGGATTAAGAGTCATTCGCTAACCCGTCGCCCCTGCTTTTTTTATTATACTAAGTCTACGCGACCTTTCACTTCTTCAAGTACAGCCTTAGCAATAGAGCTGGAGACTTGAGCATGATGATCATAAGTCATAGATGATGTAGCACGGCCCGAAGTAATAGTACGCAAAGCTGTTACGTAACCAAACATTTCTGCCAAAGGTACTTTAGCTTTTACAATACGAGCTCCAGAACGGCTTGATTCCATACCTTCTACTTGACCACGACGCTTATTCAAGTCACCAATAACATCACCCATGTTTTCTTCAGGAGTTACAACCTCCAGTTTCATAATAGGTTCAGTCAATACAGGACCTGCTTTAGCACATGCATTTTTGTAAGCCTGGATAGCACAGATCTCGAATGACAACTGGTCAGAGTCAACCGGATGGAATGAACCATCCTTCAAAACTACTTTCAGTGAATCAAGCGGATACCCTGCCAACACACCATTCTTCATTGCGGTCTGGAAACCTTTCTGAACTGATGGGATAAATTCCTTAGGAACATTACCGCCCTTCACTTCATCAATAAACTGCAAACCACCTTGTGTAAAGTCTTCGTCAACCGGGCCGATTGCCACAATGATATCGGCAAACTTACCACGACCACCAGACTGCTTCTTATAAACTTCACGCAATTCAACAGTCTTAGTGATAGCTTCCTTATAGTTAACCTGAGGTTTACCCTGGTTACATTCTACTTTAAACTCACGTTTCAGACGGTCGATAATAATATCCAAATGAAGCTCACCCATACCGGAAATAATAGTCTGGCCGGACTGCTCATCAGTCTTAACAGTAAATGTCGGGTCTTCTTCAGCCAGTTTAGCCAAGCCATTAGACAACTTGTCCAAATCTTTCTGAGTCTTAGGTTCAACTGCAATACCAATTACAGGATCAGGGAATTCCATTGATTCCAATACGATCGGTGCATCTTCATCACACAACGTATCACCTGTACGGATATCCTTGAAACCAACACCGGCACCAATATCACCAGCTCCAATCACCTCTACAGGATTCTGTTTGTTTGAGTGCATCTGGAACAAACGTGATACACGTTCTTTTTTACCCGAACGAGTGTTATAGATATATGAACCAGCCTCTACCTTACCAGAGTAAACGCGGAAGAAAGTCAAACGTCCGACATAGGGGTCAGTTGCAATCTTAAATGCCAAAGCTGATGTTTTTTCATCCTCGCTAGGTTTACGGTCTTCCTCTGCTCCTGTAGTCGGATTAGTACCTACAATAGCAGGTGTATCCAACGGAGAAGGCAAGAACGCACAAACATAGTCAAGCAATGTCTGAACTCCCTTATTCTTGAATGAAGAGCCGCAGAACATCGGAACGATATCCATTTTCAATGTACCTGCACGCAAAGCACGCAAGATTTCTTCTTCAGTGATTGTAGAAGGATCATCAAAGAATTTCTCCATTAAAGCATCGTCAAATTCAGCCACTTTTTCGAGCATTTTCTCTCTCCATTCATTAGCTTCATCAACCAAGTTCGCCGGAATTTCTTCTACGCTATAATCTGCACCCATTGTTTCATCGTGCCACAAAATAGCTTTCATTTTGATCAAATCAACAACTCCTTTGAAGCTCTCTTCAGCACCAATAGGAATTACCACAGGGCAAGCATTTGCGCCTAATACATCCTTCATCTGGCGAACAACTTCGAAAAAGTCAGCACCAGAACGGTCCATTTTATTAACGTAACCAATACGAGGCACATTGTATTTATCAGCCTGACGCCATACGGTTTCTGACTGAGGTTCAACACCACCAACCGCACAATAAGCTGCAACAGCTCCATCCAAGACACGTAAAGAACGTTCTACTTCAGCAGTAAAGTCAACGTGTCCCGGAGTGTCAATCAAGTTTATTTTATAAGTATTTCCCGCATATTTCCAACGAGTAGTAGTAGCAGCAGATGTAATAGTAATACCACGTTCCTGCTCCTGCTCCATCCAGTCCATTGTTGCTGCACCATCATGCACCTCACCAATTTTGTGAGTCAAGCCAGTGTAGAACAAAATACGTTCTGAAGTCGTTGTCTTACCAGCATCAATGTGAGCCATGATACCGATATTGCGGGTCAAATGCAAATCATGTTTAGCCATCTTCGTCCTTTACTTATTAATTATTACTTGATTAGAATCTAAAGTGAGCGAATGCACGGTTAGCTTCAGCCATACGGTGCATATCTTCTTTACGCTTATAAGCACCACCCTGTTCGTTGAAAGCGTCAATAATCTCAGCTGCCAGTTTATCTGCCATTGATTTACCACCGCGTTTACGAGCGAAAAGAATCAAGTTTTTCATTGAGATTGACTCTTTACGATCAGGACGAATTTCAGTAGGAACCTGGAAAGTAGCGCCACCTACACGACGAGACTTTACTTCAATCTGCGGAGTTACATTATCCAAAGCTTTCTTCCAGATTTCCAAAGCTGATTTTTCTTCATTAGGAAGTTTTGTTTTCACTGTTTCCAGTGCTGCATAGAAGATCTCATAAGATGTATTCTTTTTTCCATCATACATCAAGTGATTTACGAATTTAGAAACCTTCTGATCATTAAATACCGGATCCGGAAGGATCACACGTTTTTTTGGTTTTGCTTTTCTCATTTTTTCTCAAAATAATGTTTTTGTTTGGGGCTGCACTTTTTCCGTTTACTTCAACGCTTCCTCTGAAGCATTTACTCAACCTTTATAGCTTATTCCAACAAACCAAAACTTAAATTAATATTCTTTGTTTCAGGAATTCAGTTACAATTTACTTCTTTCCTTTTCCTTTTGCAGGAGCTGCAGCTTGTCCTGCTTTAGGACGCTTCGCACCATATTTAGAACGTCTTTGTGTACGACCAGCTACGCCTGCTGTATCCAAAGTACCACGAACGATGTGATAACGTACACCCGGAAGGTCTTTCACACGACCACCACGAACCAACACGATTGAGTGTTCCTGCAAGTTATGACCTTCTCCCGGAATATAAGAGTTTACTTCCTTAGAGTTAGTCAGACGCACACGAGCAACTTTACGCATTGCTGAATTCGGCTTTTTCGGAGTAGTAGTATACACACGAACACAAACGCCACGTCTTTGAGGACATGAATCCAGTGCCGGAGATTTACTCTTCTCAACCAAAACCTCTCTTCCTTTTCTTACTAATTGTTGAATAGTAGGCATTTTGTTTGATTTTTAATTATTATATATTGTTTATTAATTTGCTGTACTAAGTCCAAAACTATACATTTTGGGCTGCAAAGTTACGAATAACATTTTAATAAACAATACTTTCTACTAATAAAAATAGTCTGTTTCTCAAAAAAGTTTTTGAAAAACAGACTACTATGTTATTTTTGCTACAAAAGCCCTTATGCTTCCCCTTTAAATCCGCTTATAGGAGGAATGAATGTTTTTCCATCCGGTCCATTATTTCCCCCATTCATTTCTTCCGGCATTCGAATAGGTCCAAAATTACGTTCGTATTTTGCAACATTCTCCTGTAATGCATACATCAAACGTTTTGCATGTTCAGGAGTCAGTACAATACGTGACTGCACTCCAGCTTTAGGTAATCCCGGCATTACACGCACAAAATCAACAATAAATTCCGAACTGGAATGGGTAATAATGGCAAGATTTGCATACGTTCCTTGAGCTACTTCTTCTTTCAACTCTATCTGCAACTGATTGTTATTTTTTTCGTTTTCCATGATTTTATACTTTAGCATTAAAAAATATTCTGAATTTCAAGGTCCCCAACTTCTATTCTTTGGTTGGAGTACAAATATAGACATTTATTTGTAATAATACAACATACTGATTATTCTATATAATTTTCCTATAGCATTTACTATAAACCTAAAGAGGCTGATTTCTTAAACAGAAATCAGCCTCTTTTACAGTGTATGTATTAAAAATTACTCTACCTCACTATAATCGAGTACATTCTTACGATTAGCAAGAATGCGATCATATTCTTCCTTCGAACCAACAATAATCTTTTCGAACTCACGCTGACCGGTACCGGCAGGAATCAAGTGACCACAAATCACATTCTCCTTCATACCCTCCAATCTATCAACCTTACCATTGATGGCAGCCTCATTTAAAACTTTCGTTGTTTCCTGGAATGATGCAGCAGACATGAAACTTGAAGTTCCCAAAGCGGCACGGGTAATACCTTGCAGAATCTGAGTAGATGTAGCAGGAATAGCATCACGTACCTCAACAGGCTTCAAATCACGACGTTTCAACATACTGTTCTCATCACGCAACTTACGGGCAGTAACAATCTGACCCGGCTGCAAATTCTGAGAATCACCAGAGTCAACAACTACTTTCTTGCCCCAAATACGATCGTTTTCTTCCATGAACTCTTGCTTATCCACTACCTGCTGTTCCAAGAAGCGAGTATCGCCCGGCTCATCGATTTCTACCTTACGCATCATTTGACGAACAATAATCTCAAAGTGTTTGTCGTTAATCTTCACACCCTGCAAACGGTAAACGTCTTGCACTTCATTTACGATATATTCCTGTACAGCCGTGGGACCTTTAATGGCCAAAATGTCAGCAGGAGTAATCGCACCGTCAGATAACGGAGTTCCGGCACGAACGTAGTCATTCTCCTGAACCAATATTTGTTTAGACAGATTCACCAAATACTTTTTCACTTCACCTGTCTTAGATGTGACAATAATTTCACGGTTACCACGCTTAATCTTACCCATAGTAATTTCACCGTCTATTTCAGAAACGACAGCAGGATTAGATGGGTTACGAGCCTCAAACAGTTCTGTAACACGAGGAAGACCACCGGTGATATCACCAGCCTTGCCTACAGCACGAGGAATCTTCACAATAATGTCACCAGCTTTCACTGCCTGACCGTTTTCAACCACAACATGCCCCCCCACGGGTAAGTTATAAGTACGGATCAAATTACCATCCTCGGTTACAATATGGGCAGAAGGTACTTTTGTCTTATCCTTAGACTCGATAATGATAATTTCACGCAAACCGGTAGCTTCATCAGACTCTACCTTATAAGTTACGTTTTCAACCACACTCTCGAATTCAATCTTACCAGTAGCCTCTGTAATAATAACAGCGTTGAACGGATCCCACTTAGCAATCAGTTTTCCTTTCTCAACAATATCACCGTCCGCAGCATATAATTTTGAACCATAAGGCACATTATGAGTTGACAGGATAATCCCTGTATTCACATCGATAAAGCGGACTTCAGCCAAACGACCGACTACCACTTTCACAGCCTCACCCATTTCATCAACCGTATCTACCGTACGCAATTCTTCGAATTCCAAACGTGCATTATTCTTGGCCACAATGCTTGCATTAGCAGCCATATTACCTGCGATACCACCGGCATGGAATGTACGCAATGTCAACTGTGTACCCGGCTCACCAATAGATTGGGCAGCGATTACGCCGACTGCTTCACCTTTCTGAACCATACGACTGGATGCCAAGTTACGTCCATAACACTTAGCACATACCCCTTTCTTAGATTCACAAGTTAATACCGAACGGATTTCAACGCTTTCAATCGGAGAATCCTCGATTTCCTGCGCAATATCCTCTGTAATCTCCTCTCCACCGGCTACAATCAGTTTACCAGTAGTAGGATGGACGATATCATGTACAGAAACACGTCCTAGAATACGTTCGTACAAAGTAGCAATAACTTCATCGTTATTCTTCAAAGCCGTACAAACCAAACCACGAAGTGTTCCACAGTCTTCTTCATTGATAATCACATCATGCGACACGTCTACCAGACGGCGGGTCAAGTATCCCGCATCAGCAGTCTTCAACGCTGTATCCGCCAAACCTTTACGAGCACCGTGGGTAGAAATAAAATACTCTAACACAGACAAACCTTCTTTAAAGTTTGAAAGAATAGGGTTTTCAATAATCTGTGCGCCTTCAGCACCGGCTTTCTGCGGTTTTGCCATCAAACCACGCATACCAGACAACTGACGAATCTGCTCTTTAGAACCACGGGCCCCGGAATCAAGCATCATAAATACTGAATTGAAGCCTTGGTCATCATTCTTAATCGTCTTGTAAAGTATATCAGACAGGTCACTGTTCACGTGAGTCCATGTATCGATAACCTGGTTATAACGTTCATTGTCAGTAATGAAACCCATATTATAGTTCATCATAATCTGTTCCACTTCCTCATTACCACGTTTTACCAGTTCTTCTTTTTCTTTCGGGATAATAATATCACCCAAGTTGAATGACAGACCACCCTTGAACGCCATATAGTAACCTAAGTTCTTAATACCATCCAAGAATTCACAAGCACGTGCAACACCGACAGCTTTGATAACATCACTAATGATATCTCGCAAAGACTTTTTGGAAATAATGGTATTCAAGTACCCCACTTCCGCTGGAACGATTTCATTTACAATCACACGCCCTACGGAGGTTTCTTTCATCATCACATCTACGATTTTGCCATCTTTGTCCAAGTCCTTCACCACTACGTTGACGATAGCATGAATATCCACTTTACCTTCATTATAAGCAATCAAAGCCTCTTCCGGACCGTAGAAAGTCAAGCCTTCACCTTTAGCCCCTTTTCTCAGCTTGGTAATATAATACAAACCAAGTACCATATCCTGTGCAGGCACAGTAATAGGAGCACCATTAGCAGGATTCAGAATGTTATGAGCTTGAAGCATCAACATCTGTGCTTCCAGAATCGCATCATTACTCAAAGGCAAGTGAACCGCCATCTGGTCACCATCGAAGTCGGCATTGAACGCTGTACAAGCCAACGGGTGCAACTGAATAGCTTTACCTTCAATCATATGCGGTTGGAAAGCCTGAATACCCAAACGGTGCAGAGTCGGCGCACGGTTCAGCAATACAGGATGACCTTTCATGACATGTTCCAAGATATCCCAGATCACAGGCTCCTTGCGGTCTACAATCTTCTTTGCAGATTTTACAGTCTTCACAATACCACGTTCAATCAACTTACGGATGATAAACGGCTTATAAAGCTCTGCAGCCATCAGTTTAGGAATACCACATTCACCCATCTTCAATTCAGGACCAACAACGATAACCGAACGAGCAGAGTAGTCAACACGCTTACCCAGCAAGTTCTGACGGAAACGTCCTTGCTTACCCTTCAAACTATCGGACAGTGATTTCAATGGACGATTAGCGTCAGTCTTCACTGCACTTGATTTACGTGAGTTATCGAACAAGGAATCGACAGCCTCCTGCAACATACGTTTTTCGTTACGCAAAATCACTTCGGGAGCCTTGATTTCAATCAGTCGCTTCAAACGGTTGTTACGGATAATCACACGACGATACAAGTCATTCAAGTCAGAGGTAGCGAAACGGCCACCATCCAACGGAACCAATGGACGCAGTTCAGGAGGAATAACCGGCACAATACGTACAATCATCCATTCAGGTTTATTACGTCCGCGAGATGCACGGAACGATTCAACTACCTGCAGACGCTTCAAAGCCTCGTTCTTACGTTGCTGCGAAGAATCATTACTTGCTTTATGACGTAATTCATAAGATAAAGCATCCAAATCCAAAGTTGAGAGCAGATCATAAATGGCTTCTGCTCCCATCTTAGCTATAAACTTATTCGGATCTGTATCTTCCAAATATTGGTTTTCTTTAGGAAGTGTATCCAAGATATCCAAATACTCTTCTTCAGAAAGCAAATCATATTTATTAATGCCATCTTCAGCCTTCACACCCGGCTGGATAACCACATAACGTTCATAATATACAATAGCGTCTAGTTTCTTTGTAGGCAGCCCCAACAAATAACCGATCTTGTTCGGCAATGAACGAAAATACCAGATATGCGCTACAGGCACAACTAACTGAATATGTCCCATACGTTCACGACGGACCTTCTTTTCAGTCACTTCAACGCCACATCGGTCACAAACAATACCTTTATAACGGATACGTTTGTACTTACCGCAATGACATTCGTAATCTTTCACCGGACCGAAAATACGCTCGCAGAACAAACCATCACGTTCCGGTTTGTAGGTACGGTAGTTGATCGTTTCAGGCTTCAACACCTCACCGCTCGAATTCTCAAGGATTTCTTCGGGTGAAGCCAAGCCAATTGAGATTTTCGAGAAATTACTCTTTATCTTAGTTTCTTTTCTAAAAGCCATACTTCCTTATTTATAATGTAAAGAGTTATATTTTTTTATTATTCAAGGTTGATACTCAAGCCAAGACCTCTCAGTTCGTGTAACAATACATTCAGAGATTCGGGGATACCCGGAGTTGGCATAGGTTCACCTTTCACAATAGCTTCGTAAGCCTTTGAGCGTCCTACAACGTCATCAGACTTAATGGTCAGGATTTCCTGTAAGATATGTGCTGCGCCGAATGCTTCAAGCGCCCAAACTTCCATTTCTCCGAAACGCTGACCACCGAACTGTGCCTTACCACCAAGCGGCTGCTGAGTAATAAGGGAGTACGGACCGATAGAACGGGCATGCATCTTATCTTCAACCATGTGCCCTAGTTTCAACATATAAGTTACACCCACTGTTGCAGGTTGGTCAAAGCGTTCGCCTGTACCACCATCACAAAGATAAGTCTTACAATAACGAGGCAATCCAGCTTTATCTGTCCATTCATTTAAATCATCCATAGAAGCACCGTCAAAAATAGGAGTAGCAAATTTCACACCCAACTCTTTTCCGGCACGACCTAATACGGCTTCGAAAATCTGACCAATATTCATACGAGAAGGCACACCCAACGGATTCAATACGATATCTACTGGAGTACCATCTGCTAAGAACGGCATATCTTCTTGACGAACCACACGAGAAACAATACCCTTGTTACCGTGACGTCCCGCCATCTTATCACCTACACCAATCTTACGCTTCTTGGCAATATAAACCTTAGCCATCTGAATAATGCCCGCAGGAAGTTCATCACCGATAGTGATAGCAAACTTCTTACGCTTTAATTCAGCATCCAATTCTTTATATTTCTTCAAATAATTCATCACCAAGTCACGAATCATGTCATTCTTATGAGCATCAGCTGTCCACTTGCTCAACTGGATAATAGTATAATCCAATGATTCCAAATCGCGTTTGGTGAACTTCGCCCCCTTGGCAATAACTTCCGTTCCCAAATAATCTTTCACTCCTTGGGAAACCTTACCATTAGTCAAAACCAATAGTTTCTCAATCAAGATATCTTTCAGTTTTGCTGCCTTTTCTTCGAATTCATCATTCAGTTTAGGCAGAATAGCCTTATCGGCATTCTTCTCACTTCTGCTCTTGATAACACGTGAGAACAACTTCTTGTCAATAACGACACCACGTAATGACGGAGAAGCTTTCAATGAAGCATCCTTCACATCACCTGCCTTATCACCGAAAATAGCACGAAGCAATTTTTCTTCCGGAGAAGGATCTGATTCACCTTTCGGAGTAATCTTACCAATCAGGATATCACCCGGTTCGATACGTGCACCTACACGTACAATACCGTTTTCATCCAAATCTTTAGTAGCTTCTTCACTCACGTTAGGAATATCAGAAGTTAATTCTTCCATACCGCGTTTCGTTTCGCGGACCTCCAAAATATATTCATCAACGTGTACAGAAGTCAGCAAGTCCTCACGTACAACGCGTTCATTCAATACAATAGCATCCTCGTAGTTATAACCTTTCCAAGGCATATAAGCCACCAACAGGTTTTTACCCAATGCAAGCTCACCACCCTGAGTTGAATATCCTTCAGTCAGGATATCACCCTTCTTCACACGTTGGCCCTTATCACAAGTAGGACGAAGGTCAATAGTCATGCTTTGGTTGGTTTTACGGAATTTAGGAATTCTATATTCTTTCAAAGCCGGCTCGAAGCTAACAAACTCTTCATCTTCCGTACGGTCGTACAAAATACGAATAGTAGTAGCATCCACGAAATCAACGACACCATCACCTTCAGCAGTGATTTGTGTACGAGAGTCTCTGACCAACTGGCGTTCGATACCTGTACCAACAATCGGCGCCTCACTTCTCAAAAGAGGAACTGCCTGACGCATCATGTTTGATCCCATCAACGCACGGTTAGCATCGTCATGTTCCAGGAACGGAATCAATGAAGCTGCAATTGATGCAATCTGTTGGGGAGAAACGTCCATAAGATCTACCTCCGCTGGTTCAACAACCGGGAAATCAGCATCCTGACGAGATTTTACTTTATTACGCACAAATGTACCATCATCATTCAATGGAGCATTACCCTGTGCAATAATTTTTTCTTCTTCTTCCTCAGCAGTCAGATAAATCAGGCCATTATCAGATAGGTCCACTTTTCCGTTTTCTACCTTGCGGTACGGAGTTTCAATGAATCCTAACTCGTTAATCTTAGCAAACACACACAATGAAGAAAT
>OGPG01001725.1_pt1 | contig 14364 bp, 8 predicted proteins | sample 1552851 | NCBI WGS metagenome assembly OGPG01 (sample SAMEA2579909, study PRJEB22360) | human gut metagenome | biome: human gut; feature: human-associated habitat; material: faeces | place: Denmark | collected 2008/2010 | reverse complement strand
CCCCCAGCCATAAGTGTGAGAGCGAACTCCTTGATAGAAGCTACACCCATGATATACAAAACGAATATTGTCACAAATGTTGTGAGTGATGTATATATTGTTCTGCTGAAGGTCTGGTTGATACTCAGGTTGACTATATCCTTGTATGTGGCCTTCTTAGGCTTCATAACACCTATATTCTCTCTTACACGGTCGAATATGATGATCGTCGCATTGATCGAGTAACCAACTATGGTGAGCAGACACGCGATACATGTGTTACCAACTGTAAGTCTCAGTATAATATACAGACAGAATACCATCGCAACATCGTGGAGAAGTGCGATAACTGCACTTGCACCAAACTTCACATCATGGAATCTGATAGCAATGTATATAAGCATCAGGATAGCTGCAAGGATGACTGAGAATATAGCGTTCTTGGACATCTCGCTGCTGACCGATCCACTTATTACATTTGCCTCCTTGACATCTGCGCCAAGCTTGTCTGTGAGTGCGCTGCGCACCTTGGACATCTGTGAGTCATCTGTTCCGTCATCTGAAAGTTCAGGCATCTTGAACACGATCTCATTTGTTCCGGATACTGTCTGAACTGATATTCCCGCCTCGCCGATACCGGCTGCCTCTGCAATGACAGGAACTATATCTTTCTCAGCCTCGCTAAGTGAGTACTCTTTGTCAAAACCTACTGTAAGGCTTGTACCGCCTGCAAACTCAACACTGAAGTTAAGTGGTGAACCCTTTGACTTATTATTAACAGGCATCATACAGAAGCATGCGATGATCACAATGAGTGATCCGAGCATACAGAACTTACCTGCCTTCACGAAGTTTGTCTTCTTTGGCTCTCTTGCAACGCCGAAATACTTGGCATCTGTAACGCCGAGATTTACAAGCGCTGTGAGCAGTGACTGACTGACTGCCAGAGCTGTGAATACTGAAAGAACAACACCGATAGCCAGTGTGATCGCAAATCCCTTGATAGTACCTGTTCCGAATATTCCAAGTACAAGAGCTGCTATAAGTGTTGTAACGTTACCATCTATGATGGCTGACAGGGCATTATGGAAACCACCCTTTACAGCCTGCTTTACGGACTTGCCATCCGCCAGCTCCTCTTTGATACGCGTGAATATGATTACGTTGGCATCGACCGCCATACCTACTGACAGGATAACACCAGCTATACCAGGAAGTGTCAGTGTTACGTTGAACAGATTGAGTACCAGCAGATCAAGTATTGTGTAGAATGCCAGAGCAAATGATGCCACAAGACCTGGGATCCTGAATACTATGATCATGATAAGAAATACAAGTGCAATACCGATCGCACCTGCCTTAAGGCTTGTGCTGATGGCATCTGATCCAAGTGTAGCACCTACTATATTGGAACGAACCTGCTTAAGTGTAAGAGGAAGTGCACCGATACGGATAGTAGTAGCAAGCTGCTCGGCCTCCTCGTAGCTTCCGATCTTGTTGATTTCTGCGCTTCCGCCTGTTATGGCTGACTGTACTGTTGGTGCACTTACGACCTTGTTGTCATATATAATGTATACTATATTCCCAACATTTGCCGCGGTAACGTCAGCGAACTTCTGAGCTCCCTCATCGGTGAATGCAAGCTGTACCACATTGTCATTGCCGTTATCTGAGTCAATTCCGGCTGTGGCATTCTTGATGTCATCTCCTGTAAGAGCAGCCTCATACTCCTGTCCCTGTGACCACTTTGTGTAGTTGTCAGGATCAAGGAACTCAAGCTTTCCCTCAATATTCAAAGCCTCAAGTATCTCATCCGCATTGGTAACTCCAGGTATCTCTGCTGTGATCTTCTTATCTCCATCCTCGTATACTGAGTACTCGTTGGTATATGCCTCAACTCGTTTCTCAATCTTATACTTGGTATCCTCGAGATCTTTGTCACTGTAATCGTCTTCCTGAATCTCGTAAGTTACACTCAGACCGCCTTTAAGGTCAAGTCCAAGCTTGATGTACTCAACTTTACCTCTGTCCGCAACACCGAATATCGCTGTATATATAGCAACACCCAGTACAAGCAGAAAGGCTATGATGACGAGCACAGCATTTCTCTTTGTTTTCTTCATCGTCTTCTCCTTTTACCCTTTTTATTTCCTCTTAGACAACAGACTGTCTGTATACCACAGCAGCTGTTGTTTAGTTCTTTTCATCTGTGCAGGAAATCTATGCATTCTCCCTTACACCGTCTTCTGAGCTATCCTCAGTATCTTATTTACTTTCGTCAACTTCATCAGTTTCATCAGCTTCATCAGCCATAGCTGCCTTGAGCATGATCGCACACTCTATACGCTTCTTCTGAAGCTCACAACCTATGTCATATGCATCAAGTATATTGCCGTGGAACTTGTATGAGTTGGCCGCACAGCCACCGCTACAATAGAATCTTGCAAAGCAGTCCTTACACTTATCCTTGGCATATACATTGCACAGCTTGAATTCATTGACTATATCCTGATTCTTGATTCCATCGAATACATTTCCTATACAGAAATCATCCTCACCAACAAACTGATGGCAAGGATAAAGGTCTCCCCAAGGAGTGACCGCCATGTACTCTGTACCTGAACCACAACCGGAAAGTCTCTTGGCTACGCAAGGTCCACCCTCAAGATCTATCATGAAGTGGAAGAAATTGAAGCCTCTTCCCTCCTTATGTCTCTTGATCATCTCCTTAGCCAGGATATCGTACTGCTCAAGCAGTACCGGTATATCCTCTTCCTTTATAGCATATGGCTCGTCCGGAAGTGATACAACAGGCTCAACGGATATCTGGTCAAATCCCAGATCCGCCATATGAAGCACGTCCTGTGAGAAATCAAGATTGTTATGAGTGTAAGTACCTCTTACGTAGTAGCTCTTGCCTGCTCTCTTCTTGGCAAATTCCTGGAACTTGGATAGTATCACATCATAACTTCCCTTGCCATTCCTGGTAGGTCTCATGTAGTCGTGAACTTCCTTCCTTCCATCTATGCTGAGCACCACGTTCGCCATCTCTCTGTTGGCAAATTCCATGATCTCGTCATTCAGAAGCACTCCGTTGGTAGTAAGTGTGAATCTGAACTTCTTGTCATACTTCTCCTCAAGGCTTCTTCCGTATTCCACGGTCTTCCTGACTACATCCCAGTTCATAAGCGGCTCACCGCCGAAGAAATCCACCTCGAGATTTCTTCTTAAACCGGAATTCGCAACCAGAAAATCCAAGGATTTCTTTGCCACCTCAAGTGACATAAGCGCCCTGTCTCCCTTATATTCTCCCTCACCGGCAAAGCAGTATCTGCAGGCAAGGTTACAGTCATGGGCGATATGCAGACACAACGCCTTGACAACTGTCTTTCTCTTCTTGAAATCTATAATATAATCTTTGTATACGTCATCTGTAAATAATGTTCCGTCCTCTACCAGTTGGGCTACCTCGTCATAAGCCTCGGAAACATCTGCGCTGTCATACTGTGACAGTGCCTTTATAATCTGCTCTTTATCATTCTCCTCATATAAAGAAATAATATCATAGACAAGATCGTCTACGACATGTACAGAACCACTACAGACATCAAGCACTATATTATAACCATTGTTCTTGTACTGATGAACCATAATTCTCCTTCAATATATTCCATCGGATCTATCCGTGAAATTCTAATTCAAGGCGCCACACACGGCACCCTTATACACGCACTAAAGAGGACTGTCATCATAAACGACGGTCCCCTTTAGCTGATCAAATACAAACCTGTTACAAATTACTTGTTGTTAACATTCTCACAGCTCTGATTACCAACTGTGCATGATGTCTTACAAGCTGACTGGCATGATGTCTGGCACTCGCCACATCCACCCTTGACCATTGTATTCTTCATAGTCCTGTTTGTGAGTGTTTTAATTCTCTTCATTCTGGATACACCTCTCTTTTTATGTCATATATCGGGATTATAACACAAAGATATATAAAGTAAAAGTTTTTTTTAACTGAGCATAGCCCCCGCCTGCAACGCACATAATACACTTGGTTATAACTGCTATTCCCTCTCTATCGCCTGAACCTGTAAACAGCACCGACACGGTCAATGCGACCGATATGTAAGTCAGGCCATACACCATCCCCCACAGGAAACGCTTCTCCCTGACTTTTCTACCCGTAACAAAGCCCCCGGCAAATGTGGCCACTATGTATATCACAACAACCAGTATACCGAGCACCTTATCGCTTATCCCCACTTTGTATACGACCACCGCCGTTATAAACAGCATGATTATCGTGAGCAGATAGGACAGGATCAGTCCCTTTACAACTCCCATAAATTTCTGACTTACAGACATACTACCGCCATATTCTTTACTCTTTACATTATTATGATGTTCCTCCTCATTTTATTAATAAAAATACAGCCTGTTTACTCAAACAGGCTGCATATATCTTCTATATCATAAAAGGTTTTGTATGCACGCTCGCGCGTGATACCATTTGGTTTTATCAGATCCACCACCATGACCGTACATAGCCCTGCCCGGCTGGCAGATATGATACCATTCACAGAGTCCTCAACGGCCACCGCTTCGTCCGGGTTTACGCCCAGCTTCCCGCAGGCCTTCAGATATATATCAGGCTCCGGCTTTCCGTGGGTGATCTCGTCTCCGCATACCTTTTCATCAAAGTATCCGGCTATTCCAACGCTATCAAGTCTCTGCTGCGCCCTCGTCCTCGCAGTGGAGGTTGCAAGTGCTATCTTCACGCCGTGTTCTTTTAAGAATCTCAGCGTGTCCTCGACATGTGGCTTTATGTCTATTCCATACTTTTCCACATGTTCATCGAACAGATCCATTGTTCTCTGTCTGAACGCAAGATAATCAAAATCTTCGCCCATTATTTCCTTAAATACCCGGGCGTTGGAGGTCTTGTTGCCTCCAGCCACCCGGTCACATACATTTTCCATCTGTGCCTCAGGAATTCCTATGCTCATGCCGTTTTCCTTCCAGCACTTCCTGTATATCTTCTCCGTGTCTACCAACACGCCGTCCATATCAAATACAACTGCCCTGTACATAGCACTTTCTCCTACATTAAGCAGCGGCGTTTTTCTTTCTTCTTCTGCCAGCTATGATGATAAATGCAAGCAACGCAAGAAGCAGGATCGCTGCGATTATTATTATGATCAGCACAACCGGTGACATCTTTTCGCTGAGCTTGAAGGTGAATACCTCTCCTGTCTCTCTGTCATATGTTGTCGCTATATTACCGGCCTTATCCTGGGCTGTTACCTCAACCGTGTATGTATCATACTGATCTACCTGCATCTCATACTTGTTATCTGCCTGATAGCTTGCAGGATCTATGGTATTGCCATTTATAACGATGGATGTGATCTCGTCTTCCTCATTCTCAAGACCTATCGTCATGTTGAATGGCTCTCTGAGAGTCTCTCCATCCTCAACACCTGTTATGATGATTCGTGGTGCAGTACCATCATACGTATAATCAAATTCCTGTGTTGCCGTGTGTCCAACCTTGTCAGTTACTGTAAGTGATATCTTGTGATATCCGTCTGTCATATCTGAGAAATCGATAAGATTTACTCCGTCTATCTTGGCGTCAACCGAGAAGTCTGAAGTATCACTTACATCCCACAGTGCTTCGTAGCCCTTGTCTCGTATATCAGCAAAATCTGATGCATTGAGAAGCAGTGTTCCGTCATCGCTTGCAATGCTCTTGCTCATGAATCCGGCAAGTGTCGATGTAGCCTTGAGCTCAGGTGGTGTGTTATCGACTGTGAATACCAGGCTGTAATCATCAGCCTTATTTCCCAGTTCATCCTGCGCTGTTATTGACACCTCGTATACACCATCCTCAGAGAATCTCTGGCTTCCTGTGCTGAGCTCTGAAGAATTGCTGTAATTTGTAAAGTATGATGATGACACATCCTTGCTGTCCTTCTTCACGGTTATCTTCACATCATCTGTCGAGAAGAATGACTCCTGAACGCTCAGTGACATATCAACATAGTTCGGTGCGGAAGAATCCATACTTCCTATTGGGTCGTAATTCTTTACTTCCTTGTTGTTCTTATCCACTGCGCTCACCTTTACAACAGGTGCCTTTGAGTCAACCTTGAAGGTCTTGGTCTGGCTGGCTGCCACATTTCCTGCAAGATCTCTTGCATTTGCTGTGATCGTGTACTCGCCATCCTCTGTAAAGTTGTAAGTTGCGGTATGTGGATTGCTTCCTGAGAAGCTGCTTGTTCCCAGCGTAGCGATATTCGATGCCGCTGTTCCGTCCGTCTTTCTGGTTATTGTCACGTTAAATGCATCTGCGGCAAGATTGTTGTTCTCATATGCAAATGAGAATGCCTCATCTATGCTGATGGTTGCATTTACCGCCGTTGTCTGTCTGTCGCTCATTCCTGAAATCGATATAACCGGTGCAGTCTTATCGATTCTGAACTTCACTGTTCTGGTCACAGCCTTGTTGCCCGCCTTATCCTCTGCGGACACGGTGACTGTGTAATCGCCCTGGGCGTCAAATGTCACACCGCTGAGTACCTCTCTGACTGTGCTGACTCCATCACCCTTTGTTCCCCAGGTAACATTCTTTCTGATATCTCTGTTCTCTACAACAGATCCACCCTCATTTGTTCTGACTACATGAATGGTGTACTTTCCACCTCTCATGTTATCTGTAAGTGTTACAGGGACTGTCACATCTCTGTTGTTTATAGTGTTGACATTTCCAAGCTGTATCTCAGGCTTGTGCTTGTCTATGTAGAAATGGGTTCCTGTTGTTCCTTCATTTCCACACTTGTCGGTAACGGTCATGGTGAGATCATACTCACCTTCCTTATCATATGTGTACTTCTTGCCCCATGTTCCGCCGTTACTCTTTATATAGAAGTATTGCGGATTCTCATCCACTGCTACATTTCCATCATTCTCTGTGATAATAGTGTTCTGAAGCGACTTGAACTGTTCCTCCACACCAACTCTGAATGATATTGAAGTCTTGAAGTAATTGTTATTATCCAGTCTGTACTCAGGATCATCGTCCACATACACAAGTGGCTCTGTGGTGTCGACGTAATAATTCTTTGTCTTGAGAGCACTTGTGCCCTCCTGAACACCGAACGCCTCGTCTGCTGCCGGCTTCAGTGCATTGCCGGAATTATCGGCTCCCTCAACTGTGAAATAATATACAGTTGCCTTGCCGCCCTTGGCTGTCATCTTATATGCTGCAGTGGTCTTGCCATCTGCTGTCTGGAACGGAACTGTGGTCTCTGACCAGTTTGAATCACTGTAGGTCTTGTAGTACACCTTAAGCGTCGCATTCTGTGCATCCATTCCATAATCGTCTTCTATGCCAAATGTAATAGTTCTGCTCCTGTTAAGGAATCTGCTGCTTCCACCGGACACAACTGATATCTCAGGGCTCTTCTTATCTATTACAAATGAAGTTGTTGCCTTACCCGACTCATTGCCAACCTCATCGACAGCAACGATCGTGATATTATAAAGTCCAGGCTCTCTGAATGTTGTGGACTTTGCTGCATTTGCAGTGTAATCCGCATCCAGCTCATACTTGCTTATGCTCTTGCCATCGCGTGTTCCTGTCACAACGAACTTCTCCACGAAGTAATTGTCAGTTCCCCTTGCTGTTATGGTCACATTGCTGTTATTCCAGTAATTTATCAGCTTTCCGCCGGCAGTTCCATCTATTGACACTGATGGCTTGACGGTATCAACTATCAGGTGTATCTCCTGACTGGCCTTGCTCTCGTTTCCTGCTCTGTCCTTCAGCTTAACAGTCATCGTGTACTCTGTATTTTCATCTGTTATGCCAAGGGCCTTTGCATCCAGTGTCTTTTCTATATCATTTCCTGATACATTAATGCTTCCTGTAATGTCCTGTGATCCGGCTGCGCTGCTTCTGCCTACTGTATATGTAACCTTGCCATTGCTGTCATCGTTATCGGAACCAGAGACCTTGATCTTCACGTCACTCTTTGATCTGTAATAGAATGTCGATCCTGATTTGTATTTCTGGTTTGCACACTCCAGCTTCACATTTGCCGGTGCAGTCTTATCATAGTAAACCTTTATGCTCTGTACTTCTTTGAACTTCGTGTCAGCATTGTTCGGATCGTGTATTCTCGCCATGAGTGAGATCTCGTACACACCCTCATCTGGAAGCTCGTAGGATATGTTGACCGTATTCTTGTCATATGCAGCGGCAACTGTACCCTTTACCTCAACTGCCTTATCCTTCTTTCCTGCAAATGATGTTCTGGTGATCACCAGCTTTGCGTCATCTGCTGCAAGCTGGAAGCCTGATACTGCACCCTCTACAGTCAGAGTATCATCATTTCTCCAGAATATAGCGCCGTTGTCAGCATCTGTACCGTTCGCAGATAACTTCTCTCCTGAAAGGCCATCCACATTGACATACACATATGTGTTCGTCTCTGTCTTATTTCCAGCCTCGTCAGTTACCACAACTGTCAGGACATAACTTCCTGAACCATCTATGCTTATCTCTTTTCCGCTCTGCAGGCCATTGTCACCTGTAGATGTTGAATACCAGTTCTTGACTGATGTATATGATCCATTTGCATCTGCCTTCTTGAGTGAAGCGACCGCCGATGCAACACCTGATGTGGCATCGCTGTACTTTATATTAAGAACAGCTTCCTTTGCGTCTGTGACTGTGTACTGCTGATCATTGTTTGTCCTGTCTGTTCCGGCGTTGTCCGTAACCTTTACAACAGGTGCTGTATTATCCACCTTGACTACAGTCTCTATCCTGCCCTCTATTCCGGCGAAGTCATTTGCCGCAAATGTGATGGTATGCTCTCCATCAGCCAGATATATGTCTGACTTTGTTGAATCCTTGACATCTCCACCGCTCACGCGGACATCGCTGCTGTATGTGAACTTGTTTCCTTTTTCAAGGATCGTTTCCTTCTTGCCATCCACGCTGTATGACACGGTGTCTATGTAAGAATACTCTCCAGTTGCCTTCACTGTCAGCTTTGTGGATTTCACATAGCTTGTGGAACCGCCTGTAACTGTGAGTTCAGGCTTTCCTTCCTTTACAAATACAATGTCGCCATCCTCATCTGCGCCGACTGAGTTATTGCCAAACTCGTTCTCCTTGGCGTAAATGACAAGCTTCTTTGCATTGTCTGCATTGTCCTTCTTGAACCACTGTGCACTTATCTCGAATTCATATTCATATCCGCCGGACACAGCCTTTTTGCCTGTGCACTCCACTGCTGAAGCTGCACCCGTAAGCTTGTAGTACAGGCTCACGTCATCTATCTCAGTGTTATCACTGCCGGCTGTAACCTTCTTCACCTGTACAGTGAACTTATAAGCATCATCTACCTTGAGCTGAGGGAATCTGTAATCCACTCCGTTCTTCTGTATGATCTCAGGGGTAACACTTGTTATGACAGGAGCTTCGTTGAGCTTCTTGACGATAACACTGGTCTCCTCTGACTTGTTTCCTGCAACATCGACCGCTCTGAACTTGTATGTTCCACTCTTATCAGGTGCAACAAACTGGGATGTGCTCTCAGTCTTGCTCCAGGTCTTTCCATTGTCTGATGAATACTCCACATAGTCTATTCCTGTGGCATTTTCCTCTGCTGCATCTGTGGTATCCTTGGCGTCTATCACAAATGTTCTGTCGGCATCACTGCTTGTGAGGTTCAGGAGATAATAGCCATCGCTCACCTTGTTGTGAAGATTGTAGTTATCATCAGCCTCAACCGATATTGTAGGTGCCTGCTTATCCACGGCAACCTTTATGGTTCCAAGCAGCTCGAAATCACCGCTCTCATCAGTACCTGTATAATAGTAAATAGCTATCTTCTGTACTGCTGTGTCATTCTTCAGCTCATACACATTATCAAATGTGACAAGCTTTCCTGCTGCATCTGTGGCTGTAGCGATCTTATCGTCCGCTGTAGCTCCTTTGTAAACAGCCACTCCCAACTTGCTGCTGTCGATTCCGTCAACTTTGTCGGACTTGATCTTGAACTTTATTGCCTTGTCAAAATCCTTGAAGCCATACACCATATCCGCCTTATCGCCCTTTACAATGGCCGTTACATCTATGGTCTGTGTATCTTCCTCCTCCGCAAACAAATGAAAATGTGAATCGATCGCCACAAGAGTGAGTGTCATAACTACCGCCATCGTAAGCGCGATCAGTCGATGCAAAAGTGATTTATTCTGCATAACCTTTTTCATGTCCCTCTCCTCCTATATCTCTTCATCGGAATGTACTATAATTACATTCTTTATCATTCTTACCGAGCTCGCTGCGCGTCCTCCCTGAAGAACGGCTGTGGAATCATCTGCGTCATCGCTTCTAAGTACGTCCGTTGCTTCCTCGTCTGCGTCATCGCTTCTGAGTATGTCCGTTGCTTCCTCGTCCGCCTCATCACTTCTGAGTATGTCCGTTGCTTCCTCGTCTGCCTCGTCATTTCTGAGTACATCCGTTGCTTCCTCATCCGCATCTTCTCTGAGGATGTCTGTCGCCTCCTCAAAGCTGCTGCCATTGATGTCAAGATTCTCTTCGTCTTCCCTCAGAATATCTGTTGCCTCCTCGGCATCATCGCGGAGAATATCAGTTGCAGTCTCGCCTTCATCCTCCAGTCTCTTTTTCCCGAGATCAGCTATCGCTTTCTCGTAATTTGCCATTCCCTTCTCAGAATGTTTTTCGACTGCAGTTGACTTTACATCCCTTACCGAAATTCTGGATGTATGGTTCTTGATCGCCTCCTGTTTGGAGGCACCGCCTCCCTGTACACTCTCATAGCCCTTCTCCTTGATCTCATCGATCTTCTTACGGGCTGTTGAGCCTGTGGCAATTCCCACCGCCTTCGGTATCTTTAACACGAAGAACAGTACCACCGCCACAATAGCGAATACGATCGCAAGTGCCAGGCCGCCATATAACATTACATTATAAACTGTTGCCATAACCTTTCACTCCTCCCTTACTCGCTCGTTGACCTTGAACTGCCATTTACTATGCTCTTAACTGTCAGGTCATTGGATAACGACTGCCATCCCTGCTTAAGACCATTTGCAAGTGCCGGAACTTTGTTACCGTTCTCGTACACTTTCCTCACAGCCCTTGTGGCACTGGCATTCCATGCTGCCGAATCGCTTCCAAATTTATTCGAATATCTATCGACCAGATAACTCAGATGGCTTACGTACACGACCGCTGCGTTGTCATCGGTTCCAAGTGTAGTCTCAGCGTTGCCATATATTCTCTCTGCCTCATCATAGTAGCTGTCATCGCCGCTGTTCTCTGCCATCTTGATATAAGTCTCAGCCTCGTTCACCGAGTATTCTGAATATGCTTTCTTGGATGTCTCTGTCGCATTCTCGCCCTCTATATCCAGACTGTTCAGATAAAGCGCTGCACTGTTCGCCGCAGAGTTGTAATAATGTAACTGCTGGCCCGCATCATCCGCATTCTCGGCAAGTTCTGTATATACTGAGTACATAACTCCTGAATACTGGCCATTGTAGTATTTTACGCCTCTGTCCGCCGGGAACTGGCTGTTCAGCACCTCTGCGTTGTCGTCCAGGTTCTTCATCGCCTCATCCATCAGCACCTCTATTCTGTTCGCAAGCTCCGGATCATTGGATATCTCGCCAAGATATATGTAAGCTATGTTGAGGTAATTGGTGTATTTGTCAGGATTGGTGTCATCTATGTTGTCACTGTTGTAATCCTGGAATGCAAATATATTTTCCTTGTTCGTATCAAAGCTTGCAGACTTGTTTATCTTGCTGTCACATATCGCAGCGTAATACTTTGCCTGCTTTGCCTGATCCGGGAAGTCCTTGCTCTCATCAACCATATTGAAATATTTCTTGGCCGCACTGTAGTCCTTGACCTCGTCGTAATACAACATGGCTATCTTGAACTTTACGTCGTCCTTTATCTCGTCCTTGTTCTTAAGTGCAAGTCTTATTCCCTTTTCTGCCGCCGTCTCGGTGTTGGCCGAAGTGTTTCCATCGTCCTCTGTATAATAGTAAGCATATGTCTCCATATAGCCTATATAGGCATCCGATGCGGTTGGGTCTATGTCGACAGCCGCCTTATAGCACTCAAATGCCTTGTTATAATCGCCCTCGTCGACTGCATCCCTCGCCTCGTTGACCTTGTTGTTGTAATCAAGATCCTTGAGCTGGCCTTTCTTTACTCCGCCTATCACAGCACAGCACGCTGAGAGTATCGATAATCCCGCAACCACTGAGAACGCTGCTATCTTATGCTTTGCCTTTGCCTTGTATGCATCGTCGAGCTCGTTGTAGTGATCCAGCGCATACAGCAGTTCTGAACAAGACTGATATCTGTCCTCAGGACTCGGCTGACAGCACGTCTGTATAATTCTCTCAAATCCTGATGAGAGCATCGGATTCCACTGTCTGATAGGCTTTATCTCGTAAGGAGGCTCACATGGATTCTTGCCGGTAACAAGGTGATAGAGCGTTGCTCCCAGATTGTAAATATCTGTTCTTGCATCCGTGTTGTAGATTCCATGTCCCTGCGCATCACCGAACTGCTCCGGTGCCGCATAGCCTCTTGTTCCAAGAGCCGTGGTATCCGCATTGTTCTCCACTATGTATTCCTTAGCCGTTCCAAAGTCGATAAGCTTTACCGAGCCATCCGGCTTCAGCATGACATTTGAAGGCTTCATATCTCTGTATATGATCGGCGGATTCATGGAATGCAGGTAGTCAAGTGCACTGGCAAGCGCCCTGCCCCATTCGATTACCTTTTCCTGTGGCTGTGCTCCCTCCGCCTTGAGCACATCGCTGAGTGGACGTCCTTCTACGAAGTCCATGACAACGTAGATCGTGCCATTCTCATTGATGATATCAACGATTCGTGGCAGTACCGGATGATCCACATCCTTGAGGATATTTGCTTCTCGCTCCAATCCCTTTAAGAGTGTGGCTGTACTCTTGGAGCCATCATTCTTGATCTCCTTTACAGCCCACTGTTTATTAAGTCGGTTATCCATGGCAAGATAAACTATTGACATACCACCCTGGCCAACTTTTTTAAGTATTTCGTATTTTCCGTCTAATACCGTTCCTAACTCTGTCATATATCGATCCCCATTACTCCGATTTAATAAGCACTACTGTTACATTATCCGTTTCTTTTCTGTACTTCACAAGCTCTGTGAGGAACTCACAGCCCTCCTTCATCTTCGCCTCGTCGATGCATGTTCCCGGGCCAAGTCTCTCTATCATCTCCTGAGGCGTTATCTTATGTCTGAATCCATCAGAACACAGCATGTAATGCGCTCCGGGAGCTGCCTGCCCAACTACGAAATCCGGTTCCACCACAGGTGAAGCTCCGATACACTGGAGAAGCACGCTTCGTCTGCTGTCCGTCTCCGCCTGCTCCGGTGTAAGTCTTCCCGCTGCGATCTCCCTTGCAACAAGCGTCTGATCTGCGGTGAGCTGCCTTATCCCTGAAGTGATCTCATACACTCGGCTGTCTCCAACATGGAGAATGTAGTACATTTCTCTGTATATGAGGATCGCAGAAATGGTCGTACCAAGCATAAATCCATTCTGCTCGCCATACGCCTTGATCTTCTCATTCTGCTCCACGGCAAGTCTTATCCACTGGTATCTCAGCAGCTCTTCACTAAAGCTGTTGTTGTCAACCATCTCAACAAACTGTGTGTCAAACCAGTTGCAGAAAGCTGTTATGACTTCCTTGCTGGCAACCTCTCCCTTTGCCAGACCTCCCATGCCATCACATACGAGGGAGAACACGACCTGTCCATTTGGAGTATCCGCTATCTTGATCGCCAGCGAATCCTGATTTGTCTTTTTCTTTATTCCTACGTCTGTATTGTATACTGCGCTAAACCCCATATACATTCCTCCCAATATTTATGTCTCAACTCTCGTTGCGGATATTCTATCTAATGTGATAGACAAGCTCCTCGTCCCCGAGTATAACGATCGCATTGTTCGTCAGGAACTTTTCTTCGCCCGCCTTCAATTCCTCTCCGTTCACAAATGTACCATTTGTAGACTTGTTATCGCTGATGAAGCACACGCCATTTCTCTTGGTGATAACACAATGAACTCTGCTTATAGCTGAATTGTCAGTAATCGCATAGTCCACAAGTCTTGCCTTATGTCCGATCTTGAACTCTGCCTTGTCCAAGCTTATTCTCTCGCCCGTCTTCACCCTAAGGAAATATGGTGCCGGTGCTCCATCAAATGGATTGCCCTGCACTGGCTGTGCCTGTGGCATCGGCGGTGTCTGTGGCATTGGTGGTACCG
>OGPG01001723.1_pt1 | contig 14371 bp, 9 predicted proteins | sample 1552851 | NCBI WGS metagenome assembly OGPG01 (sample SAMEA2579909, study PRJEB22360) | human gut metagenome | biome: human gut; feature: human-associated habitat; material: faeces | place: Denmark | collected 2008/2010 | reverse complement strand
CTGAAGTAAGAACTGTCTCAGCAACAACCTTACCTAAGATGTTAGTGATAACTACAGACTTACCAGCAGCGCCTTGAACAGTTACAGTACCGTTACCTGCTACTACGGATACGCCTTCAGTAGCGATTTCGTCATTAGAAGTTACCATATCTTCTTCTTCAGTCTTCTGGAATGCGTTGAATACCAATGCACCGTCGCCACCAGTCTTAGCGTTGTCGAATGTAGCATTCACATCTGTCAATACCAAGCAACCATTGTGCATCTTCAACCAAGCGGCAGCAGCCTTCGGAGCGATAGCCTGAGTTGCATCACCATTTACAGTTTGGTATTGAGTATCATGAGCTTTATCATATACATTAGACTCAATCAAGAATGAGTTATTCTCGCCTTCTTTTCCATCTACATAAGAGATAGCAGCTAAATCAGGATTTACATAACGGAATGACCAAGTTACATTCTTATGTTTGTCACCTCTCAAATCATTGATGAATGAAGGATATTCTTTCTTATAAGTAGCGATCATAGATTCGATACCCTCGTTCTTCAATTGCTCTTTCGTCATGTTTGCATACTTGCCAGTCAAGACTAACAATGTATCACCATATTGAACAGCAGGAACAAAACCTACGCGAGTATAGCTACTGTTAGAAACAGCTTTCGTATTGAAGATAAACGGATTTACGTCAGCTTTGCAAGCAACTGCAGAATCAGAGAAGTTAACTAAGTACTTACCATAAACGAATGCCGGAGTCTTAACATGAACAGCGTGTACACATTCGTAAGGATTCTCTGTCGGAGTTCCATCAGGTTTGATGTGCTTACCATCCTCTGTACAAGGAATGATCTTCTCACCTGCGATTACATCTTGGAATGCAGAAATCAAGTATTGAGGTTTGATCTCGCCTGCGCCACGTTTCAACCATGCAGTATCAACACGGAATGCCAATTTACCATTAGCTTTATCCTTGTTCCAAATACCAGCGTAGTCCACTGTAGAATGTTGCAGGTTCGTGTTGTTCTCATCCATTAAGTACTCCTTACGGATAGACTCTACGAAATACAAGCTATCAGCAGCATCATTAGCATTCTCTCCAACAAGAGTATTGTTGAAACGACGATACAACGGAGTGTTATCAGGAGCGATATAGAACGCAGATGTTCTTGTTTCTTTCAAAGTCTGAGCCTTCAAAGAAGCAGATGCGTCATAGTCAGATACACCAGCTTTATAGTTACGGATAACGCCATCCACGTCAGCCTCTACAATTGCATAGTAATGAGCAACAGTAGCACCTTCTTCACGAGCGATACAGTTGTTTTCTTTGAAGTAAACAGAGTCTGTAGTTTGATGCAATTTACTTACTGTATACTTATTCTCTTTAGCCTCTGCGTAGCTACCAAAGATAGCACCATCGTAAGAAACTTGATACATAGTTCTTACCAATTGAGCTAATCCCGGGATTCTACCCTTTTCGCCATTTACTAAAGAAGCGTCATAACCATACTTATGCTCTTTACCTGTAGTCTTGATAGTAAACGGAGTCTTGCCATCTTTTACAGTCATCGTAGAATCTTTCATAACTGCGATATATTTATCAGCAGCATACGGATGCCAATAGTTGAACGTATACTTATTAACCATCAACTCATCCTTAGTCAAATTCTTATAACCAAGATACTTATCAGAATAGAACTTCTTATCTACTGCGATCAACTCTAGAGAATCACCAGCAAGCACTGTTCCTGCGTTAGTAGTAATATAGAAATACTTACCACCTACATTCTTGTTCAACTGAACAGAACTCAATGTTACTGTATTATACTCACGGTTCCAAGCATCGATCGGAGAAATATTATTTTTATCAACAGCATTCTTTTTCAAAACAACCCATTGATAAGCAGGCATATGATTAGCATCTTGTAAGTCCAAAGACGCCCATTCTGCTGTGTTTGCTTTCTCTACGTTGTTGACCCAAGTTGTATCGTTATGCAAAGGTATTGCCAAATACTTACCAGTCTTAGCGCTCTTAATTAAATAAACGCCATCAGCAACAGAAGTCTTTGTAGAAGCAACCGGATTACAATCCATATTGCCGAAAGAGATATGTGTATTTTGCTCCTTAGCATCAACCGTCAAGATTCGAGTTTGGTTCTTGATCAAGTCTTGCAAAGAAACACGCCAGTTATCACCTGTCGCCTCTGGTTTTTTTACAAGTGTCTCCCAATTAGCTTTTGTCTCATTCCAAGTGATTGAATGCACATAGATATATAAGCTATCATAAGCCGGAGAATAAAGGAAAGCAAATTTATGTTGATCTTGAATTTTACTGCCTCTCACTGCATCTATAGCTTCGCCTGTTTTACCTTTCTTCGTCCAATTGTAAGCCAAGAACTTTGTACCGCTTTCATTTGTATAAGCTGTATCAACTCTTAAATAAGCTTCTTTCTTCAAATCAGAAATATACAAATATTTAGTATCACCAGATTCTTCTGCTAAGAATTTGTTAGCGTTAAACGGATTCGTCAAAGTTGTACCAAGCACATCCTTATTAAATGTCAATTTAACACCAGCATCCTTCTTTTGCACACCGAAGATTGTATTCAACTCCTCGGCACTCAAATAAATCTGACCCGGAGCTTGTAATGTAAACTTCGCAAAGCCAGCTGTCTCAGCTTTCTTAGCTCCCTCTTTCTGCACATAAACTTTGTCATCGTTAGTTTTCACTGAAAAACCAACAATAGAATCGGCAGAGAAATGAGAGAACAGAGGTCTCTCCGGTTCCAACTTATTGATTTCTCTAGAGAAAGCCCAACCAGAAATTTCACCTCCAGTTGTAGGGATAACGGGTGTACTTTCTTCAGCACCTACGATATCAGACATAGTTATATCCAACATCATACCTGTTCCCTTATTCATGAAATCATACTTGTGAGTCTGACCTTGATTCTCTGAAGTAACAGTTACACACCATAAAGTGTTAGCCAACTGTGAAGAGGTAGTAACGTTTACCAAAGTCAACTTACCATCCTTATCCATTGATAAGACTTTGTCAGAATCCTTAATTTTCAATTGGAATAAACCAGTGTTTGTTCCTTCTGCTAACTTAACGATAGGATAAGCACTAGCCTCTGTTGGCAAACTGTTATCCTGCACCCCCTGTGCATAAACAGAATTAACTGATACAGCACTCAAAAATGCAGCACCAGCCAAAAGCGTAGAAAACTTTTTGTTCATAATTAAATAATTTAATATTAATACTAAAGTGTAATAAGCTCTTCTATTGGATTGCCTGCCTTTTAAACGGACTTAGGGCAATCGGTTTTATTCATCATTGCAAAGGTACGCGTTTCTTTGATTCGTGCAAATCTTCCCTATTATTTTTTTGTTACCATATACGCTTTCTTATCAATCAAATAGGCTATTCATTACGAAATAGCGGATTATAACCACGAACTACCCATCCCTTACCTATATCCCCCACTCCATAAAAGCCATTCTCGAACCAAGGCCAAGCATAATAATCCCTCAACCACCAATCAATATAAATTAATGTACACGTACATTATTATTCATGTTATAAAGATTACTTCCACTGGAATTACCGTATCTTGAAAGGATACAAAGTACTATTTACCTCCCCATAGGATATATAATAAGTGCCAAAGGATATATACTTCCCCAACCAAGTAAGTATAACTGCTCCCAAAATCCTCGCCCGTTACCGAGCCTTCCTCACACACCCAATCCCAATACACATCATCCCAATCAGACCTACGTCAAAAGCCTCATCCTTCAAATTCGTTCATTTTTTGTGATCACTCAAACGACTAACATGAAAAGAGATTCTATAAACGAGCTACTTAGAAGGAAAGAAGAACGTAGGAGAAAGCCCTCGCAAAAATCCCAGATTCGCGCCCGAAGAGGTCACTTACAATAAGAAACCTCCTTAAAAGCATAGCGACGGATGCTTCCATCCCGTAACACTAGCAAAAGATGCCCGGTTGATTCTATATCATGGATACAGGCCTCGAACTCGCCGGACTCATCCTTATAACCATGATACCCCTCTCTTCTATACAAAGCGGATTGATAACGAGCTCGAATATCCTCGTGTTCCTCTTGGAGAAGAGATAAATAATAGCGATAGAATATTGAGAGGAAACGGTGCAAAACCTCTTCCCGATCTACTTCCTTACCGATTATTTGAAACAAAGATACAGGATTCGGAGCATCTCCTCGAAATACCGTTTGATTCAAGTTTATGCCGATCCCGATGATGGAGCAATACAGATTATGCCCCGACAGGTCGTTCTCAATCAACATTCCGCAAATCTTCTTGTCTTTCCAGTAAATATCGTTCGGCCACTTCACGGTGATATGATCCGCATATAAGTCCAACGCCTCCTTCACGCTTAGAGCTGCTATTTGAGAAATCAAGAACTGACGGTTCGCAGGGATGCACGTAGGGTACAGGACTAAGCTAAACATCAAGTTCTTTCCCGCCTCAGACTCCCAAGTATTCCCGATCTGACCACGTCCGGCTGTCTGGAAATCGGCAACGACCACACTTCCTTCCGCAAGAGATTCCTTGATGACCAACTCACGAAGCAAGCTATTCGTAGAAGCGGTTTCCGCCACACGCAAGATGCGGGGAGATTCATTATCAGTGCTCATCATTATAAATTTCCCTTATATTTTTTGGTAGTTTAGCGATCACTTCCCGGTAAGAATGGAAGATCCAGCGTTTAATCTCCTCGTCTTCCATATCCCGGTCCAGATAAATGCTATTCCAGTATTTCTTATTAAAATGGTAAGCTGGCTCAACCGCCGTATAATGTTCCCGTAACTCTTCCACATAATCCGTACTACATTTCAAGGAGACATGAGGCTCCTCCGCATCCAAAGGAAGCAGCAGGAACATCTTATTCTCTACCTTAAAGACCAGCGATACCTCATCGAACGGGAAACACTCGATGGTATTCTTCAAGGAAAGGCAGTATTCACGTACTTCTTCTATATTCATAACTTTTATCTTTTAACGGCAAGGAGCATAGAAAGCATCTTCGATATGGTCGATCAGGAAACCCGTCTCTTTCTTGATCAATGTCACGATATCAAAACGGACTGGTAAGTCTATATTAAAATAACGGACATAGGCATCCGCAGCGGCGACAATCCTCCGAATCTTCTTGGTGTCTACCGCATCTTCCGGTGAAAGCAAAAAATCCTCAGAGCGTGTCTTTACCTCCACCACGATTAACTCATCTTCCTTGACAGCGATAATATCCAGTTCATAATGATGCCAATGCCAATTGGTATGCAACACGTTATATCCATGTTTTACCAGATAGGCACGAGCCTCAGACTCACCTTCCCGACCCATATCGTTCTGTCTTGCCATCGCATTAATTTGCACAAATATAGCCATTTTCTTTGTTATTCGGCTATTCACTCGTACATTTGCAAATGTATGAAAGAAGAACGTAAATATTCATCGGCTCACCCCAATCATCCGAGGGTACACAAAGTGACCTTTATGCTGAATGACGAAGAGCATAAAGCGGTAAAACGTTACCTTTCACGCTACAAGATCGAGAATAAGTCCCGTTGGTACCGAGAGACGATCCTTTCTCACATCCTCAAGACCTTGGAGGAGGATTATCCGACTCTTTTCAACGAAAATGAGATGAGAAGATGAATCCTTTCAATGACGAATATTTCATGAAGCAAGCGTTGGTGGAAGCTCGTGCGGCAGCGTCCGAGGGTGAGGTTCCCGTAGGAGCTGTTATCGTCTGCAACAACCAGATCATAGCGAGGGCGCATAATCAAACCGAATGCTTGAACGACGTGACCGCACATGCCGAGATGTTGGCGATTACGGCCGCCGCCGGAGTCTTAGGAGCGAAATACCTGACAAATTGTAGTCTATACGTAACCGTGGAACCCTGCATAATGTGTGCCGGCGCGATCGGATGGGCACAATTAAGTACGATCGTATACGGGGCATCCGATGATAAAAGAGGTTTCTCCAAATTCGCCCCTCAAGCCTTCCATCCGAAAGCGATTATCAAAAAAGGTATCCTTGAAAAAGAGTGCGCGGAAGAAATGCAGCGTTTCTTTAAGCAAAGACGCTAAGCTCTATTTAACTTCCTCGTAATCCACATACTCCCCTTCATCCTTGGCGAATATCTTCTTACGGTGCACATAAGGTGTACGATCATCATCATCGTCCCGGGCGGTAGTAGTCGTAGAACGATGTCCGGAAGTATTGCTATTTGTTTGACGACGTTGTTCTCCCTTACGAGTGCTGTTTCCGCTACCAAAAAAGATGTTCTTAAAGGTACGCAAGATGGAGAAACCCATCAGAAACACCAACAGGATAAAGAAAAAGAATATTACAAACAAAAACTTAAACATAATCCGATACTTAAATGATTCTTTACTATCACAAACACAAAGATAAGAATTCTTGTTTATCCCTTTTTGTTAAAAATAGACAAGACTATATATAACAGGATGGTTCCAGAGATTCCCAAGAATCCCCATAACGCCACGAAAATAATGGCACAAGCGATCAATATATAGCGAAGCTCATTACCCTTCCACGCTAAGGATTTCACCTTCAGCGAGAACATCGGTATCTCAGACACCAACAGCAAGGAGGTAATAAACGCCAAGATAACAGTCACCAACACGAACAAGCCTTCATTCGCATGGACAACCGGTAAAACAGAATATCCCACCGAAGCCCAAAATAAAGCATGCGCCGGAACCGGCAAGCCGATAAACGAGGTAGTTTGCCGTTCATCAATATTGAACTTAGCCAAACGCAAACCTGAAAACGTAGGGATCACGAACGCCAGATAAGGGATATACGTATTCAATGAGCCAAAAGGCAAAGCCGTAGAAGCCTCTCCCAACAACCAATAGACCACCATGCCCGGAGCGAAGCCGAAACTTACCATATCCGACAAGGAATCCAATTCCTTTCCCATCGGCGAGTAAGCCTTCAATAAACGAGCGGCAAAGCCATCGCAGAAATCAAAGACCGCGGCTATAATAATCCAAATCAACGCAGATAAAAGATTTCCGTGCAAGGCCATAACACTGGCGACACAACCGGACAGAAGGCTTAGACACGTAATTGTATTAGGAATATGTTTTCTTATACTCATTTTGACAAACGGGCTATAGGCGTTTGATTGCCTGTTACTTTTTGATCCATCTCTATTAACACCTCTGTTCCTACCGGCAGGTAGACATCCACGCGAGAACCGAATTTAATAAACCCCATTTGCTCGTCCACATGACATTTCTCTCCCGGCTTGGCATACGTAACGATGCGGCGTGCCATCGCCCCAGCAATCTGACGAGCCAAGACATCCACCCCGTTCCTCGTGGTAATCACGACCGCCGAACGTTCGTTCTCCGTACTACTCTTCGGCAGATAAGCCGCCATAAAACGCCCGTTCTGGTGGGAAACATGCTTAACGGTACCGTTTACGGGAAACCAATTGGCATGTACGTTGAAGATAGACATAAAGATAGATATCTGTAGGCACTTCTTATGAAGGATCTCGTTCTCCATCACTTCCTCGATGGCAACGATCGTACCGTCGGCGGGAGCGATCACCAAGCCTTCCGAATCATAAGGAAACCGACGGAAAGGACTACGGAAGAAGTTTAATACCAATAGGAACAATACGGTAGAAACAAAAGCGACAGAATAAAACAGCATACCCTTACCTACCGTATGGTACAAAGTTATATTCACAATAAATAATATTGTAAACAACGTAAGCAGTAAACCGGTTCCTTCTTTATGTACTTTCATTCTTCTTTGACTGTATCGTTTTATACTAAGAATCTGCAAAAATATTCATTTTTACCGAATATCAAAAATATATCACTTATTCACTGCCTCTATTTTGCCTAACTCTACGTACCAAAGGTATCCATCGACCCGCTCGAAACCCATTTTACGAATTAATTGCAGGTAATTTCTTACCTGATTAGGATGGCGCTTATCTTGCCGTTCGCCAAATTTATAATCCACGACAATTACCTTGTTATCTTTTATCATCACCCGGTCCGGACGTTTAGACAAGCCTTTACCGAACAGGATATCCACTTCATTCAAGACACGGGCGGAACCATCATACCAAGCCTTTACCTCCTCCGCTTGCAATAATTCTTCCAGACGGCTGATCAACTCCGCCGCTTCCTCCCGGTTAATCACCCCGGCTAACCGATAACTTTCGACCGAAGCGGGAATATCTTTCGGCGTACGTATCCGGCTCAATACCTCATGCATCAAGGTACCGTGCTTCCGCCTGGCATTATCGAAAAAGAATCCTTTCCCATGCAGGCGTAATTGTAAACGATCATCCGGGGAAACGGAATACAGGCGGCTCATGGGGATTTCCTCCAGGGTATCTTCTGCCGTTCTACCCGAAGCTGGATGCCACCATTCGCCCCTTTCAAAGGTATCATCCTCGATATCCGTCTCCACCCCCGCCCACAATAGATCGGCGATGGAAGTTATCTTCTCAACCTTACCTTCCTTGTTGATCTTCCTCGGACGGGGGGAGAATACGATCAGTTCTTCTTTCGAACGGGTAAAAGCGACGTATAAGGTGTTCAAGTTATCGATGAAAGCATGCAAGCGCTCCTTGAAATAATCCTTGGCGAAAATCGTGCTACTCAGGATCTGTCCGTAACGGACAGGAACTAAGTGCAGGCGGTCAAACGGCTTCTTCTCCGGGTGGCACCAAAGGATAACGGGCTTTGTCGGCTTATGGTCGATCTCCCAGTCCCCGAAAGGAATGATAACGACCTTAAAACCTAAGCCCTTGGATTTATGTACGGTCAAGATGCGGATAGCGTTTTGCCCATCCGGGGTAGCGATCGTCTTTCGATAACCGGTCTCGTCCCACCATCTCAAGAAACGGTTCAAATCCGCACTTTCTTTTTGGGCGTACTCGGAAACCATATCCAAAAAGGCTTGCACGAATACCTGTTCCGTTTCCGGGAAGTAAGCGGAGAAGTTACGGAAGAGCCCTTCGGTTACCTCGTACAAGGATTGCCGGGAGATAGACTGAAGGTTTTGAAAAACAGACTCGTCCGCCTCGCTCTCCCCAAATTTTCCGGTTAATACTTGATAGGCATACATCGCCAATTTCCTGTTCGTCCGGTCCTCCGGATTTCGCAAATAGCGCAATACGGCGATCAGGAAACGGACCGCCGGAGAACTACCCACGAACAGGGCATCATCGGAGATGATATCGTAATTGTATCGGTCGGACGGATGCTCTTCCTTATAGGCAAGCAACGTATCAGCCACTAAAGCACCTTCTTGATTGGTACGCACGAGTATGGCGATATCTTTTAGCGCGTAACCGCTATCCTGCAAGCGCTCCAAGGTAGCGGGCAATCGCTCCATCGCCTCCTGTTTCCAGTCCTTATCCTCATCACCGGAGAGGAAATCGATCCGTACATGTCCATCCTTCTTCTGGAAGGGCGGGGGGACACGCTGGGAACTATCGTCGTAGGCCGCCATGATCCTCGCGGAAAAGGCCGTGCGCTCTTCCTCGCTTAATGAGGAGTTTTTCAACGCCTCATTATATAGATCCTGCAGGATCGCCGGGGCGGCGGTAAAGAACGCGTTATTAAACTCCACGATATGGCGGCAGCTTCGCCAATTATCCTTTAGGGTATCCTCACGGACTTGCTCGTCCTCGAAATCCCTGCGGACTTGCTCGTCCAATAGCTTCCAATCCGAGTTACGGAAACGATAAATACTTTGTTTCACGTCGCCAACGATCAGATTCGCCCGGCCATTCGCCAGACTCTCCTCCACCAAGGGCCGGAAATTATTCCACTGCATGCCGCTGGTATCCTGAAACTCATCGATCATATAATGATCTACGTGCGTACCCGTCTTCTCGTAGATAAAGGGGGCGTCACTGCCGCTGATGACCTTATTCAGCAACTCGGTCGTATCGGCGATCAGCATGACATTCTTTTCTTCCCGGTAAGAGGCGATTTGCCGGGAGATATCGGTTAAGATCCCTAACGTATAATAATAACGCACGATCTCCCGGGCCGTGTTATAGGCCGTCAGGTTGGCGAACAGGGATACGATATTCTTTACGCAGGCATTCAACCCTTCCTCATATACACACCCGATGATCTGCCGGAGACCCGGTGGAGTCGTCTTGGTCGTATAGGCATCCGGATTATCCGGCAAAGCTTGGAACGTGGCTGTCGGCTCTTTCATCTCACCTTTCGCCAGCTTCTCGAAATAGAAAAGCGGGGAACGACTTCCTCCCTTAAAATCCGAGGGTTGTAAGGCGAACTGTTTCAGCAACGCCACTCCCTCCTCACCTAAACGTTTCGCCTCCGCCTCTACGGAGCGGATAATGGCGTATAGCTCATTCTTATAGGCATCGAGCGCCTGCTTATCCGCGATATCCTTACCTACTTCCTCGCTAAATGCCTTATAACTCTCCTTAAAGACCTCCCGGCTGAGCGACATGATGTCTTGCCGCAAACTCCAGCCGCCTCCATCCTCGATCTTGTTCTCGGCGAAACGCAGCAGCCAACCTAGCAAATCTTTGCTCTCCGGCTTCTCCAGATCGGCCAGCAGGTTATCGATCGCCTCGGTCAAGACCAGTTCTTGGTCCATCTCGATGCCATAACCGCCTTGCAAGCCGATCTCGCGGGTAAAGGCACGCATCGTTTGCTGGAAAAAGCGGTCGATCGTACTGATATTAAAAGCGGAGTAATCGTGCAGGATAGCGACCAGAATCTTCCGGGCCTGCTCCCTCACCTGCCGCTCCGTCAAGGAATAGGCGGAAGAGAGTAGCTGGATATAATCGGACGCACGGCCGGAAGCGAGGTGATAAAGTTCTTGAACGATACGGGTTTTCATCTCATCCGTCGCCTTATTCGTAAACGTCACGGCCAAGATCCGGCGATAAGCGCCCGGCTGGGAGAAGAGCAACATCAGGTACTCCCCTGTCAGCTTATGCGTCTTGCCCGCCCCGGCGGAAGCCCTATAGATTGTTAGCATAGCGATCGGGGATTAGATCGTACGGCTTTTCGAATAGCCCTCTTTCCGGAGGATATCCAACACCTTGGCACGCAGGTCACCTTGGATGATTATCTCCCCGTCCTTAGCGGAACCGCCTACGCCGCATTTCACTTTCAAGAGTTTCCCCAAGGCGGTCAGATCCTCGGAAGTGCCCCGGAACCCGGTGATCAAGGTAACCATCTTCCCTCCCCGGTTCCGCTTATCCAAGGATATGCGCAAAGCTTGTTTCTCCTTCGGCAACGTATCTTCCTCTTCCGTATCTCCCGTATTATATTGAAAATCGGGATTCGTGGAGTACATCACGCCTAATCGATCTTTCCAATCATTATTCTTCATAAAAATACCACTTTATTGGCTCAAAGCTACGTATTAATCTCCGAATAGGCAAACAAAGGCGAAAAGGCTATCCTATCAAGATGGAACTATTATCATTTTACTACATATAAAACCTTTATTTTCAGGCAAACCTCTTGCTTAATAAAGCGGAATCACTACATTTGCTACCAGAATCACGTTTGCTACATATATCGCTTAGAATTAACGACCATGAGAAATATCATTCTTTTTATTTTTATTATACTAACGGTCTACTTGAACATGAGCGCACGAGGCTCCGGCGAGAAACCGTCTATAGTCGTACTGCACTCCATCAACTTCGAGGAAAGCTGGACAAAACAGACCTATCTTGATATAGAAAGAAAATTCGGGGAGGAAGGGTTTACCGTAAAGGCGATTCCCTTACAGATCCCCGGTATCCGCACTATGGAAGGGTTTCAAGAGAAGAGAACAATGATCCTAGAGAGAGTTCCCGTGCCACCCACCTTAGTTGTATGCATAGGAGATCCCTCTTGGCTTGTCGCCCGCCCGTTGTTTGACAAGGAATGGAAAGATATTCCCTCTATCATCTGCTACGCCAGAGATTATATGTACCCGAAAGAAGAGTACCTGATAGACCTAGATAAAAACGTGCTCGATACGCTGGTTCCCATCACGGACGTAGTAAAAGGCTATAACGCCACTTTTATAAAATACCCAGTCTATATCAAGCAAACGATCGAGCTAATCAAAAAGCTACAACCGGAATTAACCAAACTGGCCTTTATTTTTGACCGCCGTTATATAAGCCAGCAAACGAAAGCGGATGTAGAGGCCGTGCTACGGAAAGATTTTCCGGGCATCCAATTCGAGCCACTGTCTACCACCTCCATTTCCACCGAGAACTTATTGGACAGACTGGCCTCTTTCGACAATAAGACCGGAGTCCTTTATTACTCATGGTACAGGACCCGGAAGGATAACGAGAATCGTTACCTAGTCGATAACGTCCAGAAAATGACCAATAGTTTCTCCGTCCCCCCAATCTTTACCTTGCAAGACGTACAAACAGAAAACGGGAATTTCGCCGGGGGATATTATGTTTCTCCGGAGGATTATGCGCAGGTGACGGTCAACACGATCGAAATGATCCTCTCGGGGAAAGATAGTAAGGAAATCCCGATCCAGACCGCGGAAACCCCGAGGGCCTACCTAAATTACCAGCATCTATTGCTTCACCAGATCGATCCCGGCCTATATCCCCCGAACGCCACGTATTTCCAAGAGCCTCCCGGTTTCTTACAGAAATACAAGATCCATATCATAAGCCTACTCGTCATTCTGGCGTTATTGATAACGATCGGGATCTTACGGGTCCGCCTCTTCATCCAAAAGCAAAAGGCCAAAGACAAGGAGCTGCAAATCGCACGCCAAGCGCAAGACCTGAACCAGAAATACCAGCTCGTCTTGAAAGCCAGCAACATGATGACATGGATATGGGACGTAAAAGAAGCACGGCTCGAATGTAACAATATTTACCTGACCCAAAGATCCATTCGCGACAAGGGAATCGACGGCCAATTCTGCATGTCGGCGGACGAGTTTTATAGCGGCATTCACCCCGAGGACTTGGAACAGATGCAAGACGCGATCAATAAACTAATCGCCGGCGAGAGCATATCGATCGACGAGGAGATCCGTTATTTAGACGATACAGGGCTTGAATATACATGGATAGAGATCTTTGCGATCGTAGGGAAAACCGATCCGGAAGGAAAACCCGCCTACTTAACCGGAGGTACTACCCTCATCAACCAACGGAAAAAAATGGAACAAGAACTGAGGGACAAGGAGAAGATAGAGGAATCCAACCGGTTGAAATCCGCCTTCCTAGCGAACATGAGCCACGAGATACGTACCCCGCTGAACGCTATCGTAGGCTTTTCCAACCTGCTAGCGGAAACTTGCCACTCCGAGGAGACGAGAGAGTTCTGCGAGATCATCGAGACGAACAACGAGCTTCTCCTTCAACTCGTGAACGATATCCTGGACCTATCGAAGATCGAGGCCGGGCAAATGGATTTCATCTATTCCGAGTTCAACGTATCCACGCTATTCCGGAGCTTATACCAGACCTTCCAAAGCCGGGTGAAAGACGGTGTCACTCTCTATTGCGAGATACCTGAACAGGATTGCGTTATCTATTCCGAGAAGAATCGCTTGACCCAAGTGATCACCAACTTCCTCACGAACGCCTGTAAGTTCACGTTCCAAGGGGCTATCCGCATGGGATACAAGGAGAGGGAAGATGGATTATACTTTTACGTAAAAGATACCGGAAAAGGTATTGAGCGGAAGAACCTCCCGCACGTATTCGAGCGTTTCGCCAAATTCGATTCCTTTATCCAAGGAACCGGACTCGGACTATCCATTTGCCAAACGATCCTAGAGAATCTTCACGGGAAGATCGGCGTAGAGTCGGAAGAAGGAAAAGGGAGTACTTTCTGGTTTACGATCCCATGCGCTGTATCAAGACCGTAGCGTAAGCCGAGATCCCTTCCTGCCGTCCGGTGAAGCCCAGCTTCTCCGTGGTCGTAGCCTTGATAGAGATATCCTCCTCGTCCACGTTCATGACCTCGGCCAGCGTTTTCTTCATCAGAGGGATATGGGGATTCAATTTAGGGCGCTCGGCGGCTACGGTGGCATCGATATTACCCAACTCATAGCCCGCCTCTCTTAAAAGCCTCATGGTATCCCGGAGCAAGATCTTACTATCGATATTCTTATATTCACCAGCCGTATCCGGGAAATGATAACCGATATCCCGCATATTGGCCGCTCCCAGTAAAGCGTCGCAGATCGCATGGATCAACACGTCCGCATCGCTATGTCCCAATAGGCCCAACGTATGCTCGATCTTAATCCCGCCCAGCCATAATTCCCGGTCCGGCACCAAGGCGTGG
>OGPG01001705.1_pt1 | contig 14435 bp, 7 predicted proteins | sample 1552851 | NCBI WGS metagenome assembly OGPG01 (sample SAMEA2579909, study PRJEB22360) | human gut metagenome | biome: human gut; feature: human-associated habitat; material: faeces | place: Denmark | collected 2008/2010 | reverse complement strand
GCAGGAAGAAGCATGATAAAGAGCTGAAATGATCGCCGGGTCACATAAAGAGTTCATCTTGGCAACAATGCATGCCGGAAGTCCTTGTTTCGCATGTTCTGCTTCTCTCTCGATCATCTGCAGGAAACGGTTTTTCATCCAGATCGGTGCGACGATCAGACGGTTCCAGCGCTTTGGCTCAGAATAACCGGAAAGCATGTTGAATGCAGCCGTCGCATCCTCTCCGAAACGTTCATCGCAGGTAAAGATACCGCAGTCTGTATAAAGTTTGGCTGTGGAATCGTTGTAGTTACCGGTTGCCAGATGCACATAACGGCGGATGCCGGTCTCTTCTCTTCGAACGACCAGAGTGATCTTGCTGTGTGTCTTGAGACCGACAAGACCGTAGATTACATGGCAGCCGGCTTTTTCGAGCATTTTTGCCCAGACGATGTTATTTTCCTCGTCGAATCTGGCCTTCAGTTCCACCAGTACGGAAACCTGTTTACCATTTTCTGCTGCCTGTGCAAGCGCTGCGATGATCGGTGAATGGCCGCTGACGCGGTAAAGTGTCTGCTTGATCGCGAGGACACCAGGATCCTTCGCTGCCTGTCGCACGAAATCTACGACCGGATCAAAGCTCATATATGGATGATGCAGGAAGACATCTCCCTCGCGGATCACCTCAAAGATATCCTTGTCATTCTGGAACTGCGGCACAGGTGCCGGTGTATGTTTCGGGCTCTTGTACTCGTCAAAGCCTTCCAGTCCATAAAGTTTCATCAGCATGGTAAGATCCAGCGGTCCATTGATGCTGTAAATATCTGCTTCCTTGATCTCAAATTCTTTCTTGAGGATATCAAGAAGACGTGCATCCATCTTTTCTTCTGCCTCAAGTCGGATGACCTCGCCCCACTGGCGTTTCTTGAGCTGTTTCTGGATCTCTACCAGAAGATCCTCTGCCTCATCTTCGTCGATCGTGAGGTCCGCATTACGCATGATACGGTACGGATGCGCGCAGACAACATCATTGCTCAGGAAAAGCTTGCCGATATTGCGCTCAATGATCTCTTCCAGAAGGATCACGGTACGGTCGCCTTTTTTTGCGGAAGGGATCTCTACGATCCTTGGAAGTACAGAAGGCACCTGAACGGTGGCAAATTCCAGCTCTTTGGTATGTTTTTTGTTATTTTTCTTGGCGATCAGTGCGCCGATATTCAGAGTCTTATTGCGGATGAGTGGAAATGGTCTGGAAGAATCCATGGCCATCGGAGTCAGTACCGGATACACATTGTCCTCGAAATACCGGTCAACAAATTCCTGCTGTTTCTGGTTCAGATCCTCATGCTCTGCAATCAGGTGAAGTCCCACTTTCTCAAGTGCCGGAAGGACAGAACGGTTGAAGGTGCTATACTGTACTTTTACCAGCTCATGTGTCTGTTTGCTGATCTCACGGAGCTGTTCTTCGGAGGTCATTCCTGCGATGTCTTTTTTCTTGTAACCTGCATGCACCTGATCCTTGAGGGATGCGACACGCACCATAAAAAACTCATCCAGGTTTGAAGAGGTGATGCTTAAGAATTTCAGTCTTTCAAACAGGGGGAGGGATTTATCCCTGGCTTCGCTCAAGACTCTCTCATCGAATTTCAGCCAGCTTAATTCTCTGTTTACATAGTATTCCGGTTTTTCAAATTTACTTAAATCCATATTTTTCCTCCTCTACGCTCTGCGGCGGCGTTTCAGCACAAGATGTATTCCAAAGACTTCCTCAAAGAACGCTACTTTGTCCTTGAGAAGTCCAAGTTCCAGAGAAATGTCACGGCTGGAGTCGATCATAAGCTGCAGTTCTCTGTCTTTGAGCACAGCCTTGAGCCCCTGCACTTTCTGATAATGGCTGCGGTCCATGGCATTGGCAAGCCGAAGGATTGCCGTCAGTTTTGCTACAAGCAGATACTGCTGCCTGTCAATGCCCGGTCCTCTGTCATAATTTCCGCAATATACAAACTCTGTTGTATTGTATCTCACTGCACTTGCAATGATCTTTCGTTCTTCGGTAGAAAGTCCGATAATTTCCGTCGCCATAATGATCCGGTAGGAACACTCAGCCACATCTGCCATACTGATATACTTGCCACAGTCATGGAGCTGAACCGCAATCTGCAGAAGCAGCCGTTCTCTTGCTCCCATTCCATGAATTTTTTTCATGCTGTCAAAAATAGTCAGTGCGATATCCGTCGTACCTTTGATATGGTCTTTGCCGGTAGAATAGCGCTTTGCAATATTTCGCGATGCCACCAGTATATCATTTTCGAAATTATGGACGCTCTTTATGAATTTTTTCTTTTCGCCGTAGTCATAGGCAATTCCATCCAGAAGTGAAACACCCGGAACCCAGATGGATTCAGCCTGGAAGATTTCCAGAAAGCTCTTGCAGATGACCATAGTCGGAATCACAAGCGATGCGTATTCCGGATCAATGTCCATTTCTTCTGCAAGTGCCTGCTCTGTTTTATAAATTATTTTTTCATAGCGTTTTGTAAATTCTTCGCTGGTGATAATATGATCTTCGAGTTCTTCCTGAAAGATCGTATCTGTCAGAAAATCACCCATCAGGATCACATTTTTGATATCCCGGTCTTTCAGATACAGTCTCTGAAAGGCTGTCAGATCATTACGGATAAATTCCTTGATCAGCTGGTCGTAATGCGTTGTCGTTTTTTCCAGTTCTTTCAACCGCTCACGAATACGCATGCTTCCCATCTTGAAACTCTGCGTCGTTACCAGCGCATCCTTGTCAAACAGAGACACCTGAAGATTACCACCACCAACATCAAGGATCGCCGTTCCTTTCTGAATGATCTTTTTGAATCCGGATTCAATCGCAGCAATAGATTTGTATCCCAGAAAATGCTGCTCGGCATTGCTTAAAACCTCGACTCGAATCCCTGTCCGCTGAAAGATCTGTTCCTGCACGATTACCGGATTTACAATCTCACGGAAAGCACTTGTCGCACATGCACGATAATCTGTCACCCCAAATTCTTTCATCATGCCGGAGAAATCTTTTAAGATCACGCAAATCGTATCTACTGTTTCCGGTTCCAACCTGCCGCTGGAATAAGCCCCCTTACCGATTTCCAGACGATATCTGACATCATTCAGTTCCTGAAATCCGATCTTCTTCGAAAATTCAAAGATCTTCATACTGATCTCATAAGAACCTATGTCGATTGCCGCAAAAGTTGTCATTGCCATACACTCCCGCTCCTTCCCAATTATTATGCTTCCTGTGTCTCCTCTTTTCCAAGAAGATGATCGATAAACTGCTGCGCCGTACGTCCTGTCAGACCGCCATGGGAAATTTCCCATTTGCCGGCTTCCAGAAGAAGCTGATCTTCCGGCATTGAGATTCCGTTACGTTTCGCAAGTGTTTTGACAATCATGTGGAACTCTTTGCGATCCGGCGCACCAAAGTAAATACGAACGCCAAAACGATATACCAGTGAAAGCTTTTCCTGCACGGTATCGGAGGAATGGATATCGTCATCTGCGCCTACTTCCAGCTTATCCCCTGCACGCTCTCTTACGAGATGGCGGCGGTTGCTTGTCGCATAGATCAGAATATTCTCCGGTTTGCGTTCCAGTCCACCCTCGATCACGGCTTTCAGATATTTATATTCAATCTCAAATTCTTCGAAAGAAAGATCATCCATGTAGATAATAAATTTGTAATTGCGGTCTTTGATCTGGGCAATAACCTGATTCAGATCTACAAACTGATGCTTATATACTTCGATGATTCGCAGTCCCTCATCATAATACTGATTCAGGATACCTTTGATGCTGGAAGATTTACCTGTTCCTGCATCACCGAACAGCAGACAGTTATTTGCCTTTCTTCCACGTACAAATGCCTCTGTATTTTCGATGAGTTTCTGTTTTGGTATCTCATAGCCGACCAGATCATCCAGACGTACATGCGCGATCCTTGTCACCGGTACGATCACTGCCCTGCCGTTCTCATCATGGTCAATGCGGAATGCTTTGTGAAGTCCGAGTTTTCCTACGCCGAAGTCTTTGTAGAACCGGACCATGTCTGCCATAAATTCTTCAGTATCTTTGGCAACTGCCAGTGTTTTGCTCATCTCACAGATACGGTCACGGATACGTTTGTTAAACATTTTGCCGGTATCCTGCGGTGCTTCATAATTGCAGAGGATTCCACAGCAGGATGTATGAAACAGTTTGTCCAACACTGTCAGATCAAAGTCATAGAGTTCTTTAAAAATCGCAAAATCATGAAGTGCAAGCTGATTTATACTGCCTTCAATCGCACCTCTGATCTCGCTCGCAGTACTGAATGCATTTTCATGATTTACTAGAAGAAGTGTAAGATAATCGTGCCACAGATTTCCCGTAAATCCATAAGAACCTGCAATTTCGATCAGACCGTTGACGCATTCATAAAATTCTTCTTCCATCTCGCTTGCATTGACTGCTGATTTTTCACTTGCATCCATAAGCGCTGTCATTTTGTCCAGTATATCTCCATGCTCAAATCCACGATAGAGCACGCATTCTTTTACACGTGTCATTTTATTATTCCTCCTGCTGTCCGTAATTTCCAAGTACTCTCATGCGATTTGCTTCTGCTTCAAGACCGCGCAGTGCATTTTTGACTGCCGGGTCTTCCAGATTACCCTCAAAATCTACAAAAAATCTGTATTCCCATTTCTTTCCGGTGATCGGGCGGGATTCAATCTTTGTCATGCTCAGTCCGTTATAAATAAAATGTGACAGCATATGATAAAGTGTTCCGCTCTCATGAGGCAGCTCGAAGCTCACGCTGATTTTTGCCGCACTCTTTTCATAAACCGGATGTGCACTTACAATAATAAATCTGGTGACATTTTCCTCATTATAACAGATGTTTTCCGCCATAACAGATAGTCCGTAAAGCTCTCCTGCTGCACGGCTTGCAATCGCCGCCTGTGTTCTGTCCAGTTCTTCATGGATCTTCTTTGCTGCACCTGCTGTGTTTTCGGTCTTGACTGCTTTCCAGTCCGGATGACTTTCCAGATATTTTTTGCACTGCGCAAGTGCCTGCGGATGAGAATAAACGGTTTTGATTTCTTCAAGAGAACTTCCCGGAATGCCAAGCAGTACATGCTCTACTTTCATCCCCTGCTCTCCGACAATATAAAGCTGATACTCTGTAAGCAGATCATAAATATCTGTTACAATTCCTTCTGTTGAATTTTCAATAGGAAGCACTGCATAATCTGCCTTGCCGGAAGCAACCTCTTCCATCGCATCGCGGAATGTCTTTACATGGTAGCTGTTGATCGCATCAGAAAAATATGCACGCATGGCGGCATAGCTGTATGCGCCCTCCACTCCCTGAAATACTACATTGACTCCGGTCAGCGGCAGTGCCTCGACCATTTTGTAGTCTTTGATGTCATTTTCGACACCATTTTTTGTCAGAAGCTGATACTGACGTTTGCGACTGATCGCCATGATCTGCTGAAACAGTTCCTGTGCACCAAGTTCATTAAATTCACCGTGTGCAGCATCCTTAAGAACCGTGATCTTATCCTGTTCCCTTTTAGGATCCAGTACCTTCTTGCCTGTATGTATCTTGTATTCTGCAACATTCTCGCAGACTTTCATTCTTTTTTCAAAAAGCCGTAAGATCTCCTTATCAATGATATCTATCTCTTTACGACATTCCTGTAAATCTGTCATAAGTTCTTTTCCTCCCGGTTTTTGACAAGTGTTGTGATCTCTCCGATAAAAGAAAGCGATCCAAAAGAAAGGATGAGATCCTCTCGCTCAGCCATGGCAAACACCTTATTTACCGCGTCCTGTATATTCTCTGCTGCCTGTACATGTGGATTGCACTCCCGCACGGCTTCTGCCAGTTCCTGCGCCGGCAATGCCCGTGGGTTATGCGGTGTCTCAATCGTAACAATCTGTTCTGCATAAGGACATAACTTCCTGATAATATAAGAATAATCTTTGTCACGGAAAACTCCCATGATAAAGTACATCTTCCGTCCTTTAAAATATTTGCGAACTGAATCTTCAAGCATATCTGCTGCTGCCGGATTGTGTGCCCCATCCACAATAAACAAAGGATTTCTGTGGATGATCGTCAGACGACCGTTCCATTTTGTCTCTTCAAGTCCTTTTTTGCGCTGTTCCACTGTTGTCGGATAGCCTTTATGATTCAAAACTTCCAATGCGTCCAGTGCAAGTGCAGCATTCTCTGTCTGATAAGAACCTGCCAGTGAGATTTTGTATGTTTCTTCCCGATACTCCAGTATCTGTCCTGCAAAATCCTCTTTAAGTGCTTTTATAGAATTTAAATCTGTCTCTGTCAGATCTGCACCTTTTTCCTGACATACGTTTCGAATGACTTCCATCGTCTCCGGCTGCTGTCCGACCGTTACAACACTGCAACCCGGTTTGATGATACCGGCTTTTTTCTGTGCGATCTCTGCAAGTGTATTTCCAAGAAATGCCTGATGATCCATACTGATCGGAACAAGAACTGCAAGCACTGTATTTTTTATAATATTTGTCGCATCCAGATCACCGCCCATTCCGACTTCCAGAATCACCAGATCACATTTTTCTTCTGCAAAAAATAAAAATGCCACCGCCGTTTCTATTTCAAATGGGGTGGGATGTGCAAGACCTTCTTCTGTCATTTCTTCAATTGCTGCAGCAACCCTTGTGATATATCCGGCAAACGCTTCCCGGCTGACTGCTCTGCCATCCACTTCCATCTTCTCTCTGTATGAATATACCGACGGAGAAATATATCTTCCGACACGATATCCTGCATCTGAAAGAGTGGTGTACAGATAAGCGATCACCGAACCCTTGCCGTTGGTTCCTGCCACGTGTACGTATTTTAACCGGTCCTGGGGATTTCCAAGACGGTTCATCAGTTCTTTTATATTTGTAAGATCCAGAGCGCCGCCCGCATACTGATCCGCGTCTTTTACATACGCTCTGCTTTGCTGATAATCCATTTTATGTACTCCTAATATTGATAATTGTTTATTACTAGTTAATATAGCATTTACGTATCTTTTTTTCAAGACCGGGACATACTAGAATCAAAGTTTTACAACAATTTTACATGATCAGGAGGGTCTGACATGAATCAGAATCTCTCGAATTTTTTCCTCTGCGGATCTGCCGGATGGTGCCTCGAAATCCTGTGGACCGGGCTGCATTCTCTGCTCGACGGTCAGCGTACCATGAACGGCAAAACTTCTCTTTTGATGTTTCCCATTTACGGCTGTGCTGCAGTCATCGCACCGCTGTATGCCAGAATTTACACGTTTCCTCTTTTTTACAGAGGACTTCTTTATATGTTCGGCTTTTATCTGGTGGAATTTTTAAGTGGAAGCATTCTCAAACAGTTCAGCATGTGTCCATGGGACTACAGCGGTGCAGCTTTTCAGTATCGTGGAATTATCCGTCTTGACTATGCTCCGCTATGGTTTGCCGCCGGACTTATTTTCGAAAAAATCCTGACAAAAGTATCTTGAAAAAATGATTCCACTAGTATATGATTGTGCAAGAGAGAATTTTACAATTTTCCGCACCAACAAGGGAGGTATTACATGAGACATTTAATGAGCCCGTTGGATCTCACGAAAGAAGAACTCGACGATCTTCTGACACTGGCCAGCGACATCGAAAAAAATCCATCCAAATACGCGCATGTCTGCGACGATAAGCGACTTGCCACCTGTTTTTATGAACCAAGTACACGTACACGATTAAGTTTTGAAGCTGCTATGATGAACCTCGGTGGCAAAGTTTTAGGTTTCTCATCAGCCGGTTCCAGCTCTGCTTCCAAAGGCGAAAGTGTTGCCGATACAATTCGTGTTGTTTCCTGTTATGCAGATATCTGTGCTATGCGTCACCCGAAAGAAGGTGCTCCGCTGGTCGCTTCTATGGCATCTTCTATTCCTGTTATCAATGCCGGTGACGGTGGTCATCAGCATCCTACTCAGACGCTTACCGATCTTCTTACTATTCGTTCCCTTAAAGGAAGGCTTGATAACCTTACTATCGGTCTGTGTGGTGACCTGAAATTCGGACGTACCGTTCATTCTCTGATCGAAGCTCTGGTACTTCGTTATTCAAATGTTAAATTTGTCCTCATCTCACCGGAAGAACTTCGCGTACCAAGCTATATCCGCGAAGATATTCTTGAGAAACACAATGTGGAATTCGAAGAAGTAGAGCGTCTGGAAGATGCACTTCCGAAACTCGATATTCTCTACATGACACGTGTACAGAAAGAACGTTTCTTCAACGAAGAGGATTACGTACGCATGAAAGACTTCTACATACTGGACAAACAGAAAATGGAACTTGCTCCGAAGGACATGTACATTCTTCATCCGCTTCCGCGAGTAAATGAAATTGCCGTTGAAGTCGATGATGATCCGCGTGCCGCATATTTCAAGCAGGCACAGTATGGTGTCTATGTTCGTATGGCACTGATTCTCAGATTACTGGAGGTGGAAGTATAATGTTAAACGTTGGAGCACTTCACGAAGGTTTTGTACTTGACCATATCAAGGCCGGCAAAGCCATGACAATCTATCATGACCTGAAACTTGACAAACTTGACTGCACCGTTGCAATCATTAAAAATGCAAAGAGCAACAAAATGGGCGTCAAAGATATCATCAAAGTAGAATGCCCGATTGAAAACCTTGATCTGGATATTCTCGGTTTCATTGATCACAACATCACAGTAAACATCATCAAAGATGAAAAAATCGTCGAAAAAAGGATCCTGAAACTTCCGAAACAGATAACAAACGTTATCAAATGTAAAAACCCTCGCTGTATCACTTCAATCGAGCAGGGTCTGGATCATGTATTCATCCTTGCTGATCCTGAAAAAGAAGTATACCGCTGCAAATACTGCGAAGAGAAATACAGAGGCAAACGTAATAAATAATTACATAACAAAAAAGAAACGTCGTAATGACGTTTCTTTTTTGTTGCAAGCAGGCCGATAAGCCGGGTTATGTCGTTGAGTGATCATCTGTCTAGGCCATCCGTTGCCAGATGGCTCAAGCGACCCACCTGAAAGCACGACGGGCAGCCGTATCGCTTTCGTTTCGGTCTTGCTTCGAATGGAGTTTACATGTGCCCGTTCTGTTACCACAACGGCGGTAGTCTCTTACACTGCCTTTCCACCCTTACCTCCAAAGGAGGCGGTTTATTTCTGTTGCACTGGTCTGGGAGTCACCTCCACCGGACGTTATCCGGCATCCTGCCCTGTGAAGCCCGGACTTTCCTCGTCTGCACCCTTTCGTCTGTACAGCCGCGATCACCTGGTCTGCTTGCGCAAATGCTATTCTAACACAAAAGTAGTATTAAAGTAAAGTTTTAATTTCAGCGTACCGTGATTTTACATCTTTTTCTGATTCTTCCCGCTTTCACCGTAATAACCGCAGTTCCCTTCTTTTTCGCAGTAACTTTTCCCTTTGCTGTAACAGTTGCCACTTTTTTGTTCGAAGAAGTAAACGTTACTTTTTCCAGCGAAGTAATCGGAAGAATCCCAGGCACAAGCGTGTATGATTTCTTTCTCCGAATGGTAAGTTTCTTCTGGATTCCCTGAATCTTCGTGGTTTTCACTGCAGTCTTCTGAACCTTAACAGATATTTTCTTCTTATATCCGCTTCGGAGTGTAATGGTAATCGTCGCTTTTCCATCTTTTTTCGCCGCTTTAATCTTTCCTGAAGAATTTACGTTCACAATCTTCTTGTTGCTGGAAGTCCAGGATGCGATTCTGTCTCCTTTTGCAAGTCCGGTCACTTTCAGTTTTGTCGTACTCTGACCTCTTCTCAAGACAATACTCGATGCATTTACAGACATGGTCGGACGCAATTTGGCCAGCTGATTTGTTTCTTTTTTGCCGCACCGTGTGCAGGTTCTCTCCTGACTTCCATATGCCAGTGCCGTAGCTTCCTGAACAGTTTTCATCGGTCCGTCCCACTTATGATTTTCAATTACAAAAGTAATTTCTTTCATTCCGAAATAATCACCGATGCCCGTAAGTACGGCTGTTGCTGTTCCGACTTTGACATTATTTCTCCAAGTCACTGTATAATCAGTACTTTGCGAAAGAGCAGCACCCTGATATGTTACGGTAAATTCCGGACGAATCTCTGCTCCTGTATAACATTTTGCAGAAATCTCACTGATTTCAGCATCTTTGATATTCTGTCGGAACACCGCATAGAATTCCATATCGTCTTTAAGGATCTGTCCTTCTTCCGCTTCTTTTCCATCGCAGAACCATCCAGCAAATTCACCGTTGCCCTGTGGAGTCTGAGGTAGTTCCAGAACTTCTCCTGCCTGATAAATATTTTCTTCAAGCAGTTCTCCTTCAGAATAAAAGCTGACTTTCACTTTTTTATCTACGATTACTTCATCATGATTATTACTTGAATCGTAATCTGCAGTCTCAGATTCCACTTCTGCAGTAAGTTCCAACTCTGTAGTACCTTCTTTAAAAATATCATTTGAAAGTTCCAGACGTATGGACTGTTCCTGTCCTGCTTCAAGAATCTCTGTCTTATGCTCCTGAAGAAGTACGCCATCTGCGCGGGCGGCATCGTAAATTTTAAGGCTTCCCGCTGCCGGCACCTGACTGTTGTTTTTTACTGTTACAACCAGGCTGTTCTTTGCTGCTGTCGTATAAAGCTTTGCAGACACTTCAAGATCTGTAAGCCCGACTGTAATTTCCGAGAAATTGTTATTATCAGAAACTTCATCAACCACCGCACCATCTTTCATCTCCCATATCTGTAATTTCAATTTTCTGGAAGAAATATTTTCCGGTATCGGAACATTGACCACAACAGGTACTGTTTCTCCGGCTGTAATCGTTACATCTTTTTCCTCTTCTACCAGTACCTTTTCTGTCTGATCTGCGCTCTGCATTGTCACCTTATATCCGATCCGACTTACAGATTCGCTTCCTGCATTTCGAATTTTCAGTGTTACCGGAAGAGTTGTTCCCGGCATTGCATCTTTCAGTTCAAAAGTAGTTCCGTCAAGTGAAAGATCATGTACTGTACCAACTTTCATCCAGCACAGATTATCTGATGGATTCTCAAAATCCATATTACTCTGCATCATGGTAATATAATCTTCTCCACCTATTCTGCATACATCAAAACTTGTAATCTGTTCTGTCTGTGCAGTCACCTGAACAGGTGAAGTCCATCCTCCATTCTGCTTTGTAATACAGAAAATATTCTGTGCATTGTTCTCATCTGCCCCCAGATAGTAGATACGGTTTCCACACGCTTTAAATGTACTGTTTGTGATCGTCTCTTCTCCTGTAAGAGAAATGCTTTCATTTTCAACAGAGTCACGAAGTTTCAGTGTTCCACTCTGATTCCATACAAAGCCTTTCAGACCTCCTGATACCTCTTCATTCACATAAACCGCATGTGAACAGCCACCGGCTTCGTTGAAAAGAATATTTCCTTTCAGATCCAGTCCGTATACCGTTCCGTCTGATACCGTTGCAGGATCATTATCTCCGTCTACACAGCAGAGAATCACCGCCTGGTCTCCCAGAGTTCCGATACTGATCGTTGAAATATAATTGCTGTTATCGAGAAGTGTTTTTACTTCACTCCACCGATTACCGTTCTTTACACGGCAGAGAAGTTTATTATTTTTATTCCTGCCGAAAATGCTACTGTCTGTGTTTCCGACCCAGGCAATTACTTCCTGTCCGCCGGCTATACCTGTCTTAGGACGAAATGCATATACATCAGAATTTTTCTCTGTTACTTCTTCTGCAGATGTAAATTTCTCAGTTTCTGCATCATATTTTGCAGTTCTAAGCCCCGTATGTTTTGTCAGTTCTTTTAATGCTGCAGTTTCCTTTGTCAGTTGTTCAGTTGCTTCCTGATAGGTAAGATAAATCTCATTTCCATCTGAATAAAGGTTAAAATCAATATCAGCCAGATCATTATCATCGACCGGCCGCGGCTCCTGCCATTTTCCGTCCTTCCATACAGAATACATGAGTCTTCCCATATTGTAGACATCTGTCGTACCATCATCATATCTGAATACCATCACCGATGTGTCTCCGGCGGACGCAATCTGCGGAGCCATTCCTCCATAGGTGTCTGTCAACAGTGATTTGATCTCATCCGAAGATTCCTCACTGCCTTTCCACTGTGACTGTTTTTTAAGATATGATCTGTCTGTTTCTGAATAGCTGTCTTCATCATACAGAACATCTGCGTACATGAGACACTCCGCCGCACTTTTCTGCTGGTTATTTCGTGTATAAAGATACCACGTTTTCTGTTTGAATATTTTCGACGTCTCCGCAGAACCAAAATAAGCTTTTACTCCCAGCGAACCGCTCAAAGTCGCCGCATTCAGTCCCGGATCCCCGTTGGTGCTTGCAAGATAAAACTGCAGATCCAAGGATGCATTTCCTGTAACTCCGGCAGCTGTGATACCGCTGAATCCAACACCAAACAGCGCATCCACAGATGGTTTAAAATCAAATGCCAGCGTTCCTGAGAGATTGCTCGTCTCAATATTATATGTTGCCGTCGCAGAAAGTTCTCCGCTTCCGCTGAATTTGATTTCTATTACCATCGGAATACTGAATGCCGTAGGAATCGTCCAGCCATATTGTGCAGATGCTTTCACCATAACGCACAAATAACCTTTCAACTGCGTCACATTGCCAGAAGACAGTTTTCCCTCAAAATATCCGATCGCAGTAAGCTCTGGTTTCTTTATGTCCCAGCCGCCAACAGACATCCGGTTTTTCTGCTTACAATATTGATCATATTTAGCATTCAGATCCGCTACATCCCTGGAACCAAATTCATAGTTCTCCTTCATTGAGGAAATCCACTTCTTAAATGCCTCTCGCTCTTTCTCCGCTGAAAAAACGTCTTTCTTCACATTGATGCCCAGATGCATCGTCTGTTTTTCTGCATCAACTTCAAAATCAACCGGCAATGTCGGTAATCCCAATGAAAGATTCATACCACCCAGGAACGGAACATCATCATCCACTGTAACGGCTGATTTTCTTCCCAGACTGAGTGTATTGTTTGTAGATGGCGCTTCCACAATTTCAAGGTTGAGCAGCGTTCTTACATATTTTGTCTTATCATTGGCATCATAATAATTTCGTACATGAATGCCCTTTCCTGTTCCGAACTTTCCAGGGCTCAGTTTAAATACACCTTTTTGATCTGCCTCTGCAATCTTCGTGGTATTCTGCCACAGTTCCAGCCTTTCTCCATCCAGGTTTCCGGATGCTGTCTCGCATGTAATCGTAAAATCAAGCTTTGCATCTGATGAAAACCGTTTGGCATGCTTCAGAAGATCCACTTTTGCCGACGGCAGAGCCTCATATCCATCTATGGTGCAGTAAGCTTTCGTCAGCATATGGCCTTCCTGCGAAGTTTTATAAAGCGTGATAATGTCGTACCCAGCCTTACTTATATCATAATTGAGATTTTTGAATGTCACATACCCCTTTTTCTCAACCGTGATACCAACCATTCCCACTGTAGCTGCCTTAAATACAGCATCGCCGTCTGCATCTGTCTTTACAGTTTCAGATCCGGTCGTATCCTTTCTGGTCACTTTTGCACCTTTGATTGGATTGCCGGCATTGTCCACAATGCGAAAACCATATTCATCTGGTTTCAGCTTTACAAGCAAAGTCGCCGCACCACCCGGCTCATCACTCCAGGATGCATACCAGGTCATACTCTTCGATGCAAGTGTTCTGTGTGTCAGCTGGGTTCCTGTTCCGTCCTCATTTTCAACCCATCCGTTAAAATATTGTCCGTCTTTAGTCGGAATTGCCGGAAGCTGTATCCTCGTACCTTTCTTGATGTCTACCATCGAAGCCACAGGAGAACCGCCTCTTGAATCGAATCGATAAGTAACAGTATCCCTCGCCTCTTCAAAATAATCCAGATCTTCTTTGATAATTTCTACTTCCAGTCCATAGGTATGCTGCGCATCATAAAATGCTTCCTCAAGCTTCGCATTTCTGTCTTCCAGCTCTTCATCTTCATTAAGATAATTATCAACCGAATCTTCATAATGATATACAAGTTTGTCCCCGATCGCCATAACTTCCAGACTGTCTTCTGTAATGGAAACTCCCTTCTTTGAACCATTCTTATAATAGATTACGCTGTTCAGAATCCCCGGTGTATTGACTCTCGGAAGATAGCGTTCCACATTTGCCTTATTCTCAAGATCTACATCATAATAAAAACTTCCGTCTTTTAATTTGTTCGCCACATGCGCAGTCAGCTTCATTCCCTGCAGGCCATATACTCTGATTGAATCTTCTGATTCAAAATGCGCAGTGACCGGACGGTTAAATTCAG
>OGPG01001694.1_pt1 | contig 14548 bp, 10 predicted proteins | sample 1552851 | NCBI WGS metagenome assembly OGPG01 (sample SAMEA2579909, study PRJEB22360) | human gut metagenome | biome: human gut; feature: human-associated habitat; material: faeces | place: Denmark | collected 2008/2010 | reverse complement strand
CAGTTCCAGAGCCAGCTGCCGTAAGCCGTAAAAATGACGGTTGTCATCAAATTCGCGGTAGTTGGGCAGGGCATTTTTTACGATAAAATCATAGGGCAGGGTGCCGTTAGTCAGCAGCTTGCCGTGCTGCGCGGCAAAGGCGGCGTTGTATTTGCGGGCGCGTCCGTCTTCATTGCGTTTGCTGTTATCGACGGCGATATTGCCGAAGATGACGCACAGCTCGCCGCAGTTTTCCGTAGCGGCGATGATCTCGTCGCCGTAAGCGGCGCAGTCTTCGATGAAGGCTGTTTGCTCCCACAGGTCGCCTAAAAAGTAGCCCGGTACTGCCAGCTCTGGCAGCAGCAGGATGTCGATGCCGTTTTGGCAGGCCATATCCATATGGTGCAGGATCTTTTTAGTGTTGAGGTCCGGTCGCCCGGCAATGATTTCTATTTGCCCGCAGGCTATTTTAAGTGCCACAGTACACCTCTTTTAAAGTTTGCTGAAAGCTTTTTGTATTTGCGTTTAAAAACCTATGATGTTATTATAGCAGAAGGAAGGCGGTTATGCCACTTCCAGAGGAGGCAGGAAGTTATGAAACAGAAAAAAACCAATGCGGCGCGCAGGCTTGATGAACTGAAGATCGCGTACCGCCTGATGGAATATACTGTGGACGAGGAGCATCTGGACGCTGTGCATGTAGCGGCCGAGGTTGGAATGCCAGCAGCCCGGGTTTTTAAAACGCTGGTAGTGCGCGGTGATAAAACAGGAGTTATTTTTGCCTGTATACCGGGTGACGGCGAGCTGGACCTGAAGGCTTTGGCTAAAGCCAGCGGTAATAAGCGGGCCGAGCTGGTGCCATTAAAAGAGGTACTGCCGCTGACTGGTTATATTCGCGGCGGCTGTTCGCCATTGGGGGCTAAAAAGAATTATCCTGTATATATGGATGCCAGCAGCAACAGCTGGGACGAAATAGCTGTCAGCGCCGGTGTGCGCGGTATGCAGATCGTAGCAGCTCCGGCTGATTTACAGCAGGCAACACGGGCTGTTGTGGCGTCTTTGACTTTCTAAATACATAGAAAATACTTGTTTGGAAAATACAAATGTGGTATGATTTCTCCGTAGTGAATTAATGAAAGTGAGGTTCCTGCAATGTTATTTGTAAGTACCCGCGGCAAAACTGACCTGGTATGCTCGGCGCATGCTATTACCCGTGGTCTGGCTGACGACGGCGGTCTGTTCGTACCGCAGAAATTCCCGGAACTTTCGCTGGGCGAGATTGTGTCCATGCGCAGTATGACTTATAAAGAACGGGCTGTGGCGATTTTATCGCTGTTTTTGACCGATTATACTAAAGAAGAATTATTTGAATGTGCCGATGCTGCTTATTCGCAGATTAAATTCGGCGCTGAACCTGTGCCTTTGCGTAAGGTGAATGAAAGTACGGATGTGCTGGAGTTATGGCATGGCCCGACTTCGGCCTTTAAGGATATGGCGCTGCAGATCCTGCCGCATCTTTTGACGAAAGCGATAGCCAAGACAGGCGAGAGCAATAAAGTGGTTATTTTGGTGGCTACTTCAGGCGATACCGGCAAGGCGGCATTGGAAGGCTTTGCTAATGTAAAGGATACCGAGATCATCGTTTTCTATCCTGAAGACGGCGTAAGCGCGATCCAGAAACGCCAGATGCTGACGCAGGCCGGTGATAACGTACGCGTTATCGGCATCCAGGGCAATTTTGACGATGCTCAGCGCGGCGTCAAAGAGCTTTTTGGCGATACTGCGCTGGAAGAGGAGCTGCAGAGAAAGGGCTATGTGTTCAGTTCGGCCAATTCGATCAACTGGGGGCGTCTGGTACCGCAGATCGTGTATTATTTCAGCGCTTACAGCGATGCTGTGGCCAATGGCCGTATCAAAGCGGGTGAAAAGATCAATTTTGCGGTGCCGACCGGCAATTTCGGTGATATCCTGGCCGGCTATTATGCCAAGCTTATGGGGCTGCCGGTGGCAAAGTTTATCTGCGCTTCCAACAGCAATAATGTTCTGAGCGATTTTATCAATACCGGTATTTATGACAGACGCCGCGAGTTTTATAAAACTGTTTCGCCGTCGATGGATATTCTGGTTTCAAGCAATTTGGAGCGTTTGTTGTACAGCATTACTGAAGACGATGCCGCAAAGGTGTCGGAATGGATGCAGCAGCTGACGGCCAATGGAACTTATAATGTCGGAGAAAAGGTCAACAACAGGATTCTGGAAGAATTCTTTGGAGCCTGGGTCGATGAGCTGGAAACGAAGGAAACCATCGGGCGCGTTTTCAATGATAATGAATATTTGATGGACCCGCATACTGCGGTAGCCTGGCGGGCCTGCGAAAAGTATCGCCTGGTATCCAGCGATGATACATATTGTATCGTGCTTTCTACGGCCAGTCCGTATAAATTCAGTGATGTGGTGCTGGAAGCTGCAGGCAGTGAGGAGGACGCTAAACTGGAGCCGTTTGACGGTTTGCGTAAGCTGCATGCTCTGAGCGGCTTGCCTATACCGGAGCCAATGCTGGCGATGGAGAAAATGCCGATCCTGCATCAGGAAGTGATCGAATCTGCCGATATGAAAAAAGCGGTGGAGACGGCACTGAAACTGTGATGTACACAGCTTTGATAACAGAATTAAGCGCTTACTGCTTCGGCAGTAGGCGTTTTTTATTTAGTAAAGTTTGATATAAAATGTATGATTATTACTTTTTTTATTTAATATTGAAGGAAAAAGCAGGGATTTTGAGGTAAATTCTCGAATAATTACTGTTATAAAAATTTGTAGAGGTTAGGAGCTGAAGAAAATGCCATATTTGTTTTTTACTTTATTTATCAGTGTTATTGTGGCTGTGTTTGCAGTGCAGAATGCTGTTAGCGTGTCGCTTAATTTTGCTGTATGGACGATGCAGACGAATTTAGTGATCGTTATTCTGGGTTCGGCCCTGCTGGGTGCTTTGGCAACCTTGTTTTTTACCCTGATGATGAAGGCGAAGCATTATCTGCAAGATAAAAAGACCCGCGAAGAGATGGCGGCCCTGCAAAAGGATAATGCCAAGCTGCGTGAGGAGGTTGCGATGCTGATGCATACGCAGAAATTACATAAAGAAGCTGCTGCTAAGGCTGAACCGGCAGTAACGGCGGCAGACGAATGAGGAAACGAAAGATTTGGCAGTTGCAGAAGTGTGACAGAGAATATGCTGCAGGCATAGCTGCCGATCTGGGGGTTTCGCCTGTGGTGGTCAGCGTGTTGCTGAACCGGGGCATCAGGGAAAAAGAAGAGATCAGAGAATTTTTGTTCGGCAGCGAGCAGCCGTTTCATGAGCCTTTGCTGATGAAGGATATGCAGAAGGCCGCCGAGCGTATTTTAGAGGCTGTAAAAAACGGTGAACAGATCACTGTTTATGGCGATTATGACGTTGACGGTATCAGCGCCAGTTCATTGCTGTATTTGTATTTGCAGGGGCTTGGCGCCAAGGTCAACACGTATATCCCCAAAAGAAAAAATGAAGGCTACGGACTGAACAACGAAGCGCTGGCGGCTTTGGCCGAAGCAGGTACGACGCTTTTGGTGACAGTTGACTGCGGTATCAGCGGCGTAGACGAGGTGGCTGCTGCCCCGGCAGGGCTGGAGATCATCATTACCGATCATCACACGCCGCCGGATGTTTTGCCGGCGGCTTACGCGATCGTTAATCCGCATCAGCGCGACTGCAGATATCCGTTTAAGTATCTTTCCGGCGTGGGCGTGGCTTTTAAGCTGTGTCAGGCGCTGCATCAGATGCAGCATTTGACGGAGCCCTTATGGTCGGAGCTGACCGAGCTTGTGGCTTTGGGCACGGTAGCCGATATCGTGCCGCTGCGCGGCGAAAACCGCGCGCTGGTGAAGCTGGGGCTGGCGGCGATGGAAAATACCGGGATCGTAGGCTTACAGAAGCTTATTGAACATAGTGGCTGTCCGCAGCAGAATATTTCGGCTGAGAACATCGGCTTTATTCTGGCGCCGCGGCTGAACGCTGTAGGCCGTTTGGAGCACGCTCAGTCGGCAGTAGAGCTTTTGGTTACTGACGATGCTGCTAAAGCAGATATGGTTGCCGAACAGCTGAATGCTGAAAATGCTTTGCGTCAGGAGATCAGCCGCAAGATATTTATTGAGGCTGAAGCGATGCTGGCACAGCAGGAGCGGATCGAAACGGCGATCGTGCTGGCTAAAGAGGGCTGGCATGCCGGCGTGATCGGTATCGTGGCTTCAAGGCTGGTGGATAAATATCATTTGCCGACGATTTTGATCAGTATTGCCGGCGAGGCTGCTAAAGGCAGCTGCCGCAGTATCCCGGCCCTGGATCTGTACAGTGCTTTGAACGAGTGCAGCGAATTGCTGCTGCAGTTTGGCGGTCATCATCAGGCGGCTGGTCTGACGCTGCGCGCGGCCAGGGTAGAGTCTTTTAAAAAGCGTTTTCTGGGTGTGGTCAGGGGGCGGTTGGAACCTGCTGATTATCAGCCGCGCCTGAAGATAGAGTGTCTGCTGGATAAAAACGAGGAGGTTTCGCTGCAGCTGGTCAGGGAACTGGCGATGCTGGAACCGCTGGGCTGTGATAATCAGCCGCCGTTGTTTGCCTTTAAGGATGCGGTGGTGCATTATCCCAAGGCTTTCGGACGTGATAATAACCATCTGCGTTTTTATACCGATTACGGCAAGTACAATTATCACAGTATTATGTGGAACGGTGCGGCTGATTTGGCCTGCCTGTATAATAACGCGGTTGTCGATCTGGCGTTTATGCCGAAGCTGAACGTCTGGAAGGATAAGGAAAGCGTGAATCTGCAGGTGGTTGATTTTGACCAGGCGCTGCAGGTCTATGATTATCGTAACTGCAATGTCAGCAAGGAAACCGTACTGAAAAATATTTTACAAACAAGCAAAAAAACAGTAATATATGTAAATAACACCGACTTTGCGCCGGGATCTGTAAGTATGATGCCGGACGTGCAGGTGCTTGCTTATGGCGAGCAGGCCGAGGCGACGGCAGAGAATATTATTTTTTATGATTTCCCGCAGCGGGAGATATTTATAAACGGCGCTTTGCCTGTGCCTGATAGAAGCGGTAAACGGCTGCTGCTTTTATATACCAGGGCTGAGGCTGATAAATTGTGCGCAGAGCTGGAAAAGCTTTATCCGGGACGAAGCCGGCTGGTACACGCTTATAAGGAACTGGCCTGTACGCTGCGTCAGCAGGCCGTTATCGACAGGGCTGATTTGCTCCGGTCGGCCACCGATATTTCGGAGGAGGCCTTGAAGGTGTTTGAGGAGCTGGATTTTATCCGTGATGAGCATGGTAAGATCAGTTTTGGTAGTTTGCAGAAAAATGATTTGCAGAATTCGCCGACGTTCAGGGGATTGCAGGAAGAGGGACGGGCGGCTTTTGCAAGCTGTCAGAGAAATATACAGATCAGTCCGGAGGAGATCATTGGGCTGTGGCAGGGAAACAGATTCAATAAATAAGGAAGTGCTAAGATGCCTGAAACAGGAAATGTTGTTTGTGTGGAGGATTTTTTTGCGACGATCGAAAGCTATTTGAATAAGGAACAGGTGGAGTTTGTACGTAAGGCTTATGACGTGGCTGCTGAGGCTCATGCCAGCCAGCGCCGCAAGTCGGGCGAGCCTTATATCATTCATCCGCTTGGGGTAGCTACGATCTTATCGCAGCTCCAGCTGGACGAACTGACCTTGGCGGCAGCTTTTTTGCATGATGTGGTGGAAGATACTGATATCAGCCTGGATTCCCTGAAAGAGAGCTTCGGGCAGAAGGTAGCCGATCTGGTGGACGGCGTTACGAAGTTAGGCAAGATCGAGTATATTTCCAAGGAAGAGCAGCAGATCGAAAACTACCGTAAGATGTTTCTGGCGATGGCCAAGGATATCCGCGTAGTTATGATAAAACTGGCCGACAGGCTGCATAATATGCGGACGATGAAATTTATGCCGGTGCATAAGCAGCAGTCTATTTCGCGCGAAACGATGGAGATCTATGCGCCTTTGGCTCACCGTTTGGGTATTTATACCATTAAGTGGGAGCTGGAGGATCTGGCGTTCCGTTATATGGAGCCGGAGATCTATTATGATCTGGTCGAGCAGGTCAAGGTCAAACGCCGCGAGCGTGAGGCAATGGTCCATTCTGCTATGGGTGAGATCAAAGAGCATCTTGATTCGATGAATATTACGTGCGAGATCCAGGGGCGGCCCAAGAATTTTTACAGTATCCATAAAAAGATGCTGCGCGACCATAAGGAACTGAGTGAGATTTATGATCTGCTGGCGATCCGTGTGCTGGTAGACAGCGTTAAGGACTGCTACGGCACTCTGGGCGTTGTGCACAGCATGTGGCGTCCTATACCTGGGCGCTTTAAGGATTATGTTGCTGTACCGAAGTCGAATATGTACCAGTCGCTGCATACTACGGTGCTGTATGGCAACGGGCAGCCGCTGGAGATCCAGATCAGGACTTTTGAGATGCACCGCATTTCTGAATATGGTATCGCGGCCCATTGGCGTTATAAGGAAAGCGGCGGCAGCAAGCCTGCTCCGTCTGCCGGCGGTGATAAAACTTTTGATGCCAAGCTGTCATGGCTGCGTCAGCTGCTGGAATGGCATCAGGATATGAGTGATTCACGTGATTTCGTGAATACGGTAAAGATGGATGTTTTTGCCGATGAGGTGTTTGTATTTACGCCGCGCGGCGACGTTATTGATTTGCCGGTAGGCGCTGTGCCGATCGATTTTGCGTACCGTATCCATACGGATGTCGGCAACCGCTGCGTCGGCGCTAAGGTAAACGGACGTATCGTACCGCTTGATTATAAGCTCAGCAACGGCGATATCGTCGAGGTCATTACCTCGAAGCAGGCAGCAGGCCCCAGCCGTGACTGGCTGAATATCGTCGGTTCTTCTGACAGCCGTAACAAGATCAAATCCTGGTTCAAGAAGGAGCGGCGTGAGGAGAATATCATCAAAGGCCGCGAAATGCTGGAAAAGGAATGCAAACGTCTGGGTTATGACACCAAGATTTTGCTGAAAAGTGATAAACTGAAGGACGTCAGCGCCCAGCTGCGTTTAGAGAACGAAGAAAATTTGATGGCGACTATCGGTTATGGCGGGATCACGCTCAACAGTGTGATGTCTAAGCTGGTAGAGCTGTATAAGAAAGAGCAGAAGCTGACGACAACGAAAGACCTGTCGCAGCTGCTGGCCGAGTTGAAGCCGCGCCGTTCTAAGGCTAAGTCCAGTCATGGCATTTTAGTCAAGGGCGAAGAGGGCATTATGGTCAAACTGGCGCGCTGCTGTAATCCGATCCCGGGCGATCCGGTTATCGGGTATATCACTCGCGGCAGCGGTATTTCGGTGCATCGCAGGGACTGCCCCAATGTAATGAGCAATAATCCTGAGGAGCAGAACCGTTTGATAGAGGTAGCCTGGGATATTGCGACAGATTCTCTGTATAAGGTCAATATCATTATCTCTGCCGGCGACAGGCCCGGTATGATGGCTGATATTATGATGGTGATGAGCGAATCGAAGCTGAATATCAATGCGCTGAATTGCCGTATCGATAAGCATAAGATGGCGAATATCAGTATGGGTATTGATATCAGTAATCTGGAACAGCTGGATAATATTATGAATAAAATAAAACGCATGAAAGGCGTTTACAGTGTGGAAAGAATGATTTCCAACGGACAGGGAGGCTGACGTGAGAGCAGTTGTACAGCGTGTAGACAGCGCTGCTGTCGAGGTAGAAGGCGCCATGGTAGGCAGTGTTGGCAAGGGCCTTTTAGTACTGCTTGGGGTCGAGAAGGAAGATACAGACAGGGATTTGGAGTATTTGCTTGATAAGGTAGCTGGTCTGCGCATTTTTGAGGACGAACAGGAAAAAATGAACCTGTCGGTAGCAGATGTGGGCGGCGGGCTTCTAGTAGTTTCACAGTTTACTTTGTACGGCGATTGCCGCAAGGGTAAACGGCCGTCATTTGATAAGGCGGCGGGTGCTGAAATGGCCAATGCTTATTATGAAAAATTTGTGGCCGGTGCACGGGCGAAGGGGCTTAGCGTCGGCACCGGGAAGTTTCAGGCGCATATGCTTGTGAGCCTTGTAAATAATGGCCCGGTAACGATTTTATTAGACAGTAAAAAGAATTTTTAGGAGGTTCGACATGAAGGTTTTAAAAATGGAAGTTGGTATGCTTGGTACTAACTGCTATATAGCGGTCAACGAAGCTACCGGTCACGGTGTTGTTGTTGATCCGGGCGGAGACGGCGACAGGATCGTTGCCGCGATCCAAAAAGAAGGTATCACTATTGATGCGATTTTTGTCACACATGGTCACAGCGACCATATCATGGGTCTGGACGAGGTGCGTAAGGCTACCGGAGCCAGAGTTTATATCAGTGAGGAAGATGCGGAGATGCTGACGAAGGCGACCAGCAATCTTTCGGCATATATGGGTATGGACGCAGCTTTTGCGCCTGCTGATAAAATTTTTAAGGATGGGGAAACTGTTACCGAAGCCGGACTTGATTTTAAAGTGCTGGCAACTCCCGGTCATACCCGCGGCGGCGTTTGCCTTGTCTGCGGTGATGTGGTGTTCTGCGGTGATACGGTGTTTGCCGAGTCTATCGGCCGTACTGATCTGCCGGGTGGCTCTTACAAACAGATTTTGAATTCTATCAAAGATAAAATCCTGGTTTTGCCTGACGAAACAAAGCTTTTGCCGGGACATGGACCTGCAACTACAGTGGGATGGGAGAGGCGCAGAAATCCGTTTCTGCAATAAGTAAGCAAAAAAATGATCAAAAGTATCAAGCTGCTGAGAAACAGTACAACTTTTAAATTGGCAGTAGCGGCGGGCGTATCCTTTATTTTATACGAGCTCGCTACGTTTCTGTTCCCTATTCTTTTAGCGATAGGTCTGGCGTTTGCCCTGTACCCGGTGTCGAATATGTTTTCCAAGATCACCGTGGGACAGGGTACTATCCATTTGTCGCGTGTGGTGGCGATCATCCTGGCCTTTATGGCTTTTGGCATGTTTATGTTTTTTGCCGTTACTTTTATTTTGCTGCCTTTGTTCGGGCAGATCAATGATCTGGTGGCGAAGCTGCCTGATTATACGACAAAAGTCGAGTCTACTAATATGGACTGGTTACTGAAGGATCCGTCACAGTATCCACGGCTGCCATACAATTTTGAAACTTTGATCGACGATGCGATGACCTGGGTTATGGGTTTTATGGGAGGTATTCTCCGGAATTTGTTTAAATCGACGATGGACATTATTGCCAATCTGGTTGGTTTGATCGTCGTTCCGTTTTTAGCTTTTTACTTTCTGAAGGACTGGCGTGAGCTGCGTCTGATGATGATCAATTTGTTTACTTATGATACGCAGCCGAAGGTGGCGCATATTTTGGATGAGATCGGCAGAACGCTGAGCGCATATATCCAAGGGCTTGGTAAACTGAGCCTGATCGCGGGTGCGTGTATTACTGTGGGCGTGGCGATACTGGGGATCCAGTTTCCGCTGGTTTTTGGTTTCCTGGCGGTCATGGCCGAGACTGTGCCGGTGGTTGGTCCCTTGATGGGTGCTGTGCCGGCGGTATTTATCGCGTATTCGCAAAATACTTCTTCGGCTTTTTCGGTAGCGCTGTTTTATCTGGTCTTTTATCAGATCGACGGCAATATCCTGATGCCCCGGATCATGGGCAGCAAAATCGACCTGCATCCCGTAGTTTTGATTTTGAGCCTTCTGATCGGTGCCAAGCTGTACGGTATTTTGGGTATGCTCTTTGCCGTGCCGGTGGCTGCTGTATACCGGGTCTTGTATAAAGAATTATGGCATAGTTCTGACGAACCTCGGCCAACAGAAACTGAGCAGTAAAAACGATGATGATTAGTGATTATAGATTAGAGCAGAATTTACCTTATGATTTAACGCGGCCTGTCGCTGAGATGGCCGCGTTCTTTGACATTTTACCGCAGTCTGACAGTACTGATGTGCTTAAAATCGTGCAGGAAGCTGATGGCTGCGTGGCGATTTTGCAGACGGAAGACGGCACCAGAAGAGTAAGCAGGCCATTTACAATTTTACAGGATGTACGGGGCGAATGGGTGCGCTGCGCTAAGCTGGCGGTGCTTGATGTGCTGAGACAGGCTGTGAGGTGCAGTCTGGTGATGCCGTGGGGAATTTTGACAGGCGTACGTCCGGGAAAACTTGCCCATAAGCTTTTAGACAGCGGGTTAAGTTGTGACGAGCTTCCGCAGTATCTGGAGCGTCATTACCTGCTGCCTCACGGACAGGCGCAGCTGCTGACAGAGATTTGCCTGCGGCAAAGACAGCTTTTACCGGCTGCGGAAAAGCAGGTCGGCATTTATATCGGTATTCCTTTTTGCCCTACGCGCTGTTCTTATTGTTCTTTTCCATCGGGAATTGTGCCGCTTGAGGAAGAATTACAGCAAAAGTTTTTAAATTTCATTGAACAAGATATGCTTACTGTGGTACAATTATTAAGTATGTATAGCCTAAATGTTACTGCTGTTTACATTGGCGGCGGCACGCCGACCAGCCTTAGTGAAACGGCGTTTGCACGGCTCATCGCGCTGACGGCGCGGCATTTGCTTTTGCCTGGGGTGCGCGAGTTTACAGTGGAAGCAGGACGGCCTGATTGTTTCAGTGCCGAAAAGCTGAAAGTTATGGAAGCCTGCGGAGTGAACAGGATCAGCGTCAATCCGCAGACTTTGCACGACAAAACTTTAAAAGCAATTGGCCGCAGTCATACGGTGCAGGATTTTTATCGGTCCTATGACCTGGTACGGCACAGCGGCATCAAAACTGTCAATACCGATCTGATCATCGGGTTGCCTGGGGAAACGGCTGATGATGTGCGGGCTTCGCTTGACGGCATCAGGGCTTTGGCTCCTGATAATCTGACAGTGCATACCTTAACGCTCAAAAAAAGCGCCCCGATATTTGGTGCGCAGTTCAGCAGTCTGACGGCTGAGGATGCAGAGGCGCTTGTAGCTTACGGCGGCGAAACTGCTGCAGCAATGGGGATGCTGCCTTATTATTTATACCGCCAGCATTACATGCTGGGTAATCTTGCTAATATAGGCTATGCTGCTTCAGGCAGTGCCAGCCTTTATAATATTCAGATGATGGAAGAGCGTCACGTTGTGCTTGGAATCGGGCCGGCGTCTGCGACTAAAGTGCCGCAGGCAGACGGGCATCATCTTAAAAAGCTCAATATGCCCAAAGATATCGGGACATATACGGGTAATCTGCCGCAGCTGGCGCATAAACGCAGCCTGCTTTTTGCGGATGAGGAGGAATAGATGTGTTGACCACAGCACCGAGAGGCACGAAAGATATCCTGCCGCGCGATGTGGAAGCATGGCGTTATCTGGAACGCACTATGCGTGAGATTTGTGCCCAATATGGTTATCTGGAAATCAGGACGCCTGTTTTTGAGCATACCGAGCTGTTTTTGCGCGGTATCGGTGAAACGACAGACGTTGTTGAAAAAGAAATGTACACTTTTACTGACCGAGGTGAACGCAGTCTGACGCTGCGCCCCGAAAATACGGCTTCTGCCGTCCGGTCGTATGTAGAAAATAAAATGTATGCCGATCCGGCGCCGACAAAGCTGTTTTATATCGGGCCGATGTTCAGGTACGACAGGCCGCAGGCCGGGCGTTACCGGCAGTTCCATCAGTTTGGCGTGGAAGCGCTGGGCGTAGAGGGGCCTAATATCGATGCCGAGATCATTTTACTGGCGGTACAGATTTTGCAGACTTTGGGTTTAAAAGATTTGAAGCTGAAAGTAAATTCTGTCGGCTGCCCGAAATGCAGACCACTGCACAGAGAGAAGCTGCAGGAATATTTCCGGCCGCATCTTGGCGAGATGTGCAAGGATTGTCAGTCACGTTTCGACCGCAATCCATTACGTTTACTGGACTGCAAAAATCCGAACGATCAGGAGCTGGCTGCTGGTGCGCCAAGCCTGGAGGAATGTCTGTGCGAGGAATGCAAAGCACATTTTGAAGGCTTGAAAGAGCTTCTGACCGCTGCCGGAGTCGATTATGTAGTCGACCATAATCTGGTGCGCGGCCTTGATTACTATACTAAGACTGCCTTTGAGATCCAATATGCTCCCCTGGGAGCGCAAAGCGCTGTCTGCGGCGGTGGCCGTTATGACGGTCTGATCGAGGAGATCGGCGGTCCGGCAACACCGGGTATTGGATTTGCGATGGGTATGGAGCGTGTGCTGCTGGCAATCGAAAGCCAGAATCTGCTGCCGCAGTTCGACAACAGTATAGATGTCTTTGTAGTTTGCCCGGGCAGTGCAAACTTTACGCTGGCTTTTAAGGAAGCGATCGCTTTGCGCCGTGAAGGGCTGAAGGTGGAATTTGACTTTTTGGGCCGCAGTATGAAAGCCCAGATGAAGCAGGCTAACAGATTGGCTGCCAAATATGTGTTGATTTTAGGTGAAGACGAGGTAGCGCGCGGTTGTGCCGTATTAAGAAATATGTCGACCAGCGAGCAGACTGAGATCCCTATCCAAGATATTACATCAATTTTAAAAACAGAGGTGCAAAGTCATGAGTGATTCTTTAAAACGCAGTCATAGCTGCGGTTTGCTGACTAAAGAGGCAGCAGGCGAACAAGTAGTTTTATGCGGTTGGGTTGCCAAACGTCGCGATCACGGCGGGTTGATTTTCGTCGATCTGCGCGATCGCAGCGGTATCGTTCAAATTGTCGTTGACCCTGACGATGCAGGCAATAGCTTTACGACTGCTGAAGCTATTCGCAGCGAATACGTTATCAAAGTAGCAGGTAAAGTGCGTCTTCGCGATGCAGCTACCGTTAACCCGAATCTTGCTACCGGCGAGATCGAAGTGGTTGCCGCTGATTTGGAAGTACTCAATGCTGCTAAAACTCCGCCGTTTTATATTCAGGACGATATCGATACGGATGAGAACCTGCGCTTGAAATACCGTTATTTGGATTTGCGCCGTCCGGAAATGCAGAAGAATTTGATTTTGCGTCATAAAGTTACTAAATTGATGCGTGATTATATGGATAAAAACGGTTTCTGTGAAATCGAAACGCCGATGCTGACTAAAAGCACTCCCGAAGGCGCGCGTGACTATCTGGTGCCGAGCCGCGTCAACCCTGGTAAATTCTATGCTTTACCGCAATCACCGCAGATTTTTAAACAGATCTTGATGGTTGCCGGTATGGAGCGTTATTTCCAGATCGCACGCTGCTTCCGCGATGAAGATCTGCGTGCTGACCGTCAGCCGGAATTTACTCAGTTGGATATTGAAATGTCTTTCGTAGACGCTGAGGATATTATGGAAATGATGGAAGGCCTGATGGCGTATGTATTTGAAGGCGCTATGGGTAAAAAGATCCAGCTGCCGATGCAGCGTTTGACCTGGGACGAAGCTATGGACCGTTTTGGCAGCGATAAGCCGGACCTGCGTTTTGGTATGGAGCTTAAGAATGTTTCAGAGGTGGTTAAGGGCTGCGAGTTCGCAGTGTTTAAGGGCGCTCTGGAAAATGGCGGCAGTGTGCGCGGCATCAATGCCCAGGGACAGGGACATATGCCCCGCAAAAAGATAGACGCTCTGGTGGAATATGCCAAGGGCTTTGGCGCCAGGGGTCTTGCCTATGTGGCAATCAGCGAGGACGGCACCGTCAAGTCCTCCTTTGCAAAGTTTATGAAGGAGGAGGAAATGACTGCCCTGATAAGCGCCATGGACGGAAAGCCGGGCGACCTGCTGCTGTTTGCCGCTGACCGGAATAAGGTGGTATTTGATGTCCTGGGAAATCTGCGTCTGGAACTGGCCAGACAGCTGGATTTGCTTAAGAAGGATGACTTTAAGTTCCTGTGGGTGACAGAGTTCCCGCTTCTGGAATATTCAGAGGAGGAGGACCGCTACGTGGCCATGCACCATCCATTCACCATGCCCATGGATGAGGATTTACAGTATATTGATTCTGATCCCGGCCGGGTTCGTGCCAAGGCATATGATATTGTGCTGAACGGCGTGGAGATGGGCGGCGGATCGGTCCGTATCCATCAGGCTGATATCCAGTCCAAGATGTTTGAGGTGCTGGGCTTTACGCCTGAGAGGGCCGGAGAGCAGTTCGGCTTCCTTCTGGAAGCATTTAAGTATGGTGTTCCGCCTCACGCAGGCCTGGCATATGGCCTGGACCGCGTTGTGATGCTGATGGTGGGAGCTGACAGTATCCGCGACGTGATCGCGTTCCCCAAGGTGAAGGATGCTTCCTGTCTGATGACAGAGGCGCCCGGACAGGTGGATGAGAAACAGCTGGAGGAGCTGCATATCGCGGTTGCCGCTGAGGAAGAGTAGTATTATATATAAGATTATCACATGGAGCTGGTCCTATGGGCCGGCTCTGTTTTTTTGGCTCTTTGTCAATAGTTGGGGTGGGATTTGTTAAAATCCCGCCCCAATTCTATG
>OGPG01001693.1_pt1 | contig 14549 bp, 9 predicted proteins | sample 1552851 | NCBI WGS metagenome assembly OGPG01 (sample SAMEA2579909, study PRJEB22360) | human gut metagenome | biome: human gut; feature: human-associated habitat; material: faeces | place: Denmark | collected 2008/2010 | reverse complement strand
TCTGGTCAGAAGCACTCTCTGCTGCTGCCCGCCAGAAAGTCTGCCGATTAAACGGTTCTGGTATTCCTCCATGCCCACCTGCGCCAGCGCCATAACGGGATAATCGGCGCCTGGCAAAAACACCAGTGCACCGGTCGCCATATTGGTGAGCGCGCACGAGGTGATGATACGATTGGCCGCCGCGATGCGCATGAAGGCAAAGTTCGCCGCAAAAGCCGTTTCCTTGTCGGTGCGGTCGAGAATCCAGCGGGCAAGCGTCTCGAGCAGATACGTCTTATCGGTTGCCGCCACCACGCCGAGCATGGGCGTAGACTCCTCGATAAACGGCACCTCCACAGCAGACTCGGCAAGCACACACACGGGTGCGCCGGCGATCACGAGCTCCTGCACGGCACTCTCCAAGCGATCGGAACCACACGAGAGCACCAGTACCACATCGGTATCGGTCTTTGGAGCAATTCGCTCCTCCCCCAGACGCTCGACGCGCACAATACCCGAGGTCGTTTGCGGCACAAAGGCGTCACGCACCGTCTCGGCCAGAAAGCGCGAGGCGGACGAATCCAGATAGACCGAGACGCGCACCGGCGTATCGGAATCCTTCTTAACAGACGCGCCCATCTTAAAAGCGCGGGTCAGCTTATCTACGGGAATTTTCATAGCAAACCCCTCCAGCGGTTACGCGGCGCCCGAACGATGCCGCCATATGGATTGTACGATACCCACCGTCAGCAGCTGAATCATCATCGAAGACGAACCGAAGCTAATAAATGGGAGCGGAATACCGGTAATCGGCATCACGCCGATGCACATGCCGATGTTTTCGAAGGTCTGGAACGCCCACATGCCAACGATGCCCACACACGAAAGACGCAAAAACAGCGACTCACACTTAAAGGCGACGCGAATCGTCGAAAAGATCAGCAGCACGTAGAGGCACAGGAGCAAAAAAGAACCGCAAAAACCAAAGGTCTCGGACAGGAAGGCGAAGACGAAGTCGGTGTGGAACTCAGGCAGAAAGCCGCCGGCCGACTGCGTCGCATGGCCCAAACCCTTACCAAAGAAGCCGCCCGAGCCAACGGCGATAAGCGACTGCTGCAGGTTGTAGGCATCGTCCGAATCGGCATTATCGGGGTCGATAAAGACCGTCAGACGGTTCATCTGATACTGCTTGATGAGCACATCGTGGCCGAGCAACGAATCAAAGACCGAATCGAGCGCCAGAACGAGGGCCACCAAGCCCACGAGCAGGGCCAGAGTCGACAGCACCCATTCGCGGCGTGCACCGCTCATGCAGATGACGATGGCGCCCGAAACAAGCACGACCAGGCCCGAGCCCAGGTCGCCCATGGCAACGACGGCCAAAAACGGAATGGACAGCATGCCGCAGAGCTTGACGTAGTCGCGAACGGTATCGATGCGACCGTTATATTGCGAGCCAAGCGTAGCAATAAAGAAGATGGTGATGAGCTTGGCAAGCTCAACCGGCTGGAATGTCAAGCCGATACCGGGAATCTTGATCCAGCCCGTCATGCCCAGACCGCCCGTATAGGACAGGCCCGGAATCTTGGGCGAGAAGATCACGATCAGGTCGATGACGAGCAACGCCGTCGAGAAATTGGAAATACCGCGCAAGTCGGTACGCCAGACCAACACCGCCAGCACCGCCCCGATGCCGATTCCCAGCAGATGGCGTGAGAACGAGGCATCGGCCTTAAACTGCGAAGCCGACCAGATGATGATGGCACCGTAGGCGACGAGCGCCACAGTAGCCACGAGCACACCGATATGCACCTTTTGGCGAAACGTGCCGCGCGAGGCCGAAAGTTGCTTGTTGACGCGGTCCAGGCTGCTGCGAGAGCCGGTCTTGGTTGAACGGAACAGATCCGCCGGCGAAAAATCCATCGCAACCTCCTATCGAACCGAAGAATCGCCCGTGGCAGAAGATGTGTCGGGCTCGTTATAGATGGCACCGAGGACATCGCGCACGACATGTAGGGCAATGGCCGAACCGCCGCCACCCTGTTCCAAGACGGTGGCAATTACGTACTTGGGGTCGTCAGCGGGAGCATAAGCGCAGAACCAGGAATACTCGTCCTCGCCGCTTTTCTCGCCGGTGCCCGACTTACCGTAGACCTGCGGCGTCAAGTTGGTAAAGTGCGACGCCGTAGTGGCGGAAGTCGAATAGATAACGTCGTGCATGCCGTTGCGCACCAGTGTCAGATCGGCATCACTGTTAATCTTGGCGGTGAGGCGCTTTTTGGAGCCCTTGCCGTTGTAGATATAGGCATCGCCCCCGTCGCCGTCACGCGAGACGGCGGACAGAAACACGTGCGGCGTGAACTGCTTGCCACCGTTGGCGAGCCCCATATAGGCGCACGCCATCTGCAGCGGCGTCACCAAGATATCGCCCTGTCCGATGGCAATGTTGGTCATGTCGCCCGCATTCCACTTGCGATCGTCTGCCGAGGCATCGGAAAAGAAGGATTCCTTCCACTCGGCATCGGGAATACGCCCGGCGCCTTCACTGGGAAGGTCGATGCCGCATGTCGAGCCCAAACCCCAACGGCGGAACATCTCCTGCAGGCCCTCGGGATTGTCCTTGTCATAGAAGAACGCCTTGCCGATATCGTAGAAAACCGGGTCGCACGAATTTGCGATGCCCGATTGCAGCGTCATGGTTCCATGACCGGAGTGCAGCCAGCAGTACTTGCCCCACTGCTTGCCCAGGCCCGTCCAATAGCCCGTGCAGTCCGTGGTTTGAGACGAGGTGTAGGTACCATATTCGAGCGCGGCAAGTGAAGTCAGCGGCTTGATGGTCGAGGCCGACATGTACTGTCCGCTAATGGCGCGGTTGAGCAGCGGGTGCGAACCCTTGTCATCATTGAGCTCGGTCCACACGTCATTTGAGACGCCGCCGATAAAGACGGACGGATCGAACTTGGGCTGGCTCGCCATGCCCAGGATCTCGCCATTGTTGGGATCGAGACACACTACGGCGCCGTTGCCGGCATTGTTGTAGCCAGTGGTCTTGGCAAGCTCGATAGCGCTCGCCAGCGCAGTCTCGCAGGCCTGCTGGATCTTAAGGTCGAGCGTGAGCTTAATGTCGGAGCCGGCCTTCGCGGGCACGGCGCCGGCCTGACCGGTCACATTGCCCGAAGCATCGACCTTGACGGTCTGCTCGCCACGAATACCCTGCAGCAGGTTTTCGTAGTAGCTCTCAACGCCCGCCTGGCCCACGATATCGCCCGACTGGTACGTAATCTTGCCAGCAGAAGCATCATCATCGCCAGAGGTTTTCTTATTCTGAGCCTCGAGCTGCTCGGAGGTAATGGTGCCGGTATAGCCCAAGATATGGCATGCCGTCTCGCCATATGGATACTGGCGCTCGGTACGCTCGGCAATCTTGACGCCCGGGAACTCGCCGGCGTGCTCCTGAATATAGGCAACCGTGGAGCGACGGACGTCCGTCGCGATGGTATGCAGGCTCTGGGCGCCCTCTGTATTGTCCTGAATATTGCGAAGGACCGCCACGTAAGGCATTCCAAGCACGTTGGCAAGATGGCGAACCAGAACCTCATCCTCGGCAAGGTCGCGGTAGGCCACGACAGCAAGTGAGGGACGGTTCTGGACAAGCGCCACGCCATTGCGGTCGAGAATGCGACCGCGCACAGCGGGTGTGGTAACGGTGCGAGTCTGATTACTATTAGCCTGCTTCTCGTAATAGTCCGACGAGACCATCTGCATGCCCCACAGCTTGACGGCAAGTGCCGCAAACATCGCGCCCACACCCGTGGTGAGGATGGAAAAGCGGCCCTTAAAGGCGGTCGCCGCGGTATTGCCCTCGCCCTCGGTGGCGCGTGGGGCCGTTCCATGCTGCGTATCGTAGGTAAAACGGGAATCGCCACGACGCATGATGACCAGCGCGACCACGATGGCCACAACCAGCACGATACCAGCGATAATAACCGTCAACTGGGAAGACATCTACGGGCCTCCCCTATTTGAGCTTGCGGGTCTTGGGCTTAAAGCGCATCCCCGTCTGGCGTCCGCCACGTGCGGAGAATCCATAGCCGGACTGCGGCACGACGCCGGACATCAAAAACGGAATGGCAACCAGACCCGTCAGGATCGAGGACGGCAGCGCATGGCCGAAGATCGCCACGACAAAGCTCGTCTCCAAACCCATAAACAGCAAGATGATGCTGTAAATCACATTAATGACGAGCGCAAAGGCGCCCACAGTGACGCCGCGCGCACTCGGGGTACCGCCCGTCTGACCGACGGCGCTGTGCACCAGGGCAAAAGAACCCACGGTCAGCAGGAGCGACATAACGCCCACCGGCACGGCAGCGGACAGGTCATAGAACAAGCCGCTGCAAAAACCGCACACGACGGCACGGGTCGGGTCGCCCGAGAACACGCTTAGGCACACCAGGATAATCATGAAGTTGACGCGACCGCCCGCAATGGAGATCTGCGGTGCCAGGCCTGCCTGCAGCAGCACGCACACGATGGCGGCGATTACAAACGTGCGGGAGCTCATCCCCTGCTCGTGTAGATCCATGGACATGCCCCCTATTCGCTCGAGCCGGAATCGGTCGTCTCGGACGTGTCGGAACTGTCATCCGAGCTCTCGTCCTTCGTCTTGGTCGCAGCATCGCGCGACGTTCCCTGCGGCGTGCTGTTGGCCGTGCTCACGTCCTCATCCGAGGCCGACTGTTCGTCGGTCAGCGAGGTGATGACCAGCACTTCCTCGTTGTTCTCGGCCGTGGTCTGGGCGCGCACCACAATGGTGTAGTACACGTCGTTTGCCGATTTCTCGACCGACGAGACGGTGCCGAGCGGTAGACCCTTGGGGAACACACCGCCAATGCCCGAGGTCACGATGATGTCGCCAACCTTAACATCGGAGTCGACGCTCACGTACTCAAGACGCAGCGTGCCGTCAGCCTGACCCTGCAGCATGCCTTGGGCGCGCGTGTCCTGCACCATAGCGGACACGCCCGAGTTCTCGTCGCCAATCAGGCGCACGGTGGACGTCTTGGCCGAGACTTCGATGATCTGGCCGATAACACCGGCCGAACTCGTCACAGGCATGTTGATGGTAAGGCCGTCGGCAGAGCCCTTGTCGATGGTGACGGTCGAGGTCCAGGCATCGCCCGAGGCACCAACAATACGAGCTGCGGTCGATTTGAGGTTATAGGTCGACTGCAGGCCGACCAGCCCTTCCAGACGCTCAGCGGTCTTTTGAGCCTCGGAGAGCTCAGCAACCTTAGAGGTCAGTTCCTCGTTTTGCTTCTTAAGCTCGTCGAGCGTGTCCTGCGACGCCGTAAGGTTAGAGAACACGTTGCCGATGGCATTGAAAGGAGCCGCCACAGCCGAACCCACAAAGCGCACCGGCGAGGTAATCGTCGTTACGCCCGAACGCACGGCATGAATCGGCCCAGCCTCGCCCTCACGAATATAAAACGTGAGCAGCAACACCGAAATCAGGCTGAAAACAATCAACGGGCGCATACCCGTTGATTGTCGCTTGGTATTCAGATTTGTGGAGAAACCCGAAGATCGTGCCAAATGGAATCCACCTTTTGGAAATTAAGCATTGGTCTGGACGAAGCCGCCATCAAACGCATTGGCCTCGAGCACGCGGGCACAGCCGTTAACAACGTTATCGAGCGCCGTGGGGCTGACGTTGACCGAAACGCCGGTCTCATCGCGCAGGCGCACGTCGAGACCGCGCAGCAGCGCGCCGCCACCGGTCAGCAAAATGCCGTAGTACATAAGGTCCGAGGCAAGATCGGGAGGCGTAGCGTCGAGCGCGTCCTTGACGGCCTTGGCCATCTCGTCGAGCGGCTTGTTGAGTGCGCGACGAATCTCCTCGCTCTCGATGCGCACGGTCTTGGGCAGACCGGTGATCACGTCGCGGCCGTTGACCTCGACGTCGAGCTCGTCCTTGAGCGGCACGGCGGAGCCGACCTTGATCTTGATGTCCTCTGCCGTACGCTCGCCGATGGCCAAGTTGTAGGCATCGCGAACGTGCGTGAGGATGGCCTGATCGAACTCGTCGCCGGCAATACGGATGGACTGCGAGACGACGATGCCGCCCATAGCGATAACGGCAACCTCGGTGGTACCGCCACCGATGTCGATGACCATGGAGCCGGTAGGCTCCTCGACGGGCAGGTCGGCGCCGATAGCGGCGGCCATAGGCTCTTCGATCAGATAGGCCTGGCGAGCGCCGGCCTGGATCGTGGCCTCAAAGACGGCACGCTTCTCGACCGACGTGACACCGGAGGGAACGCAGACGACAACGCGCGGACGCGGGGTCCACGGATAGCGCTTCTCGGACGCCTTGTCGATAAAGTAGCGAAGCATAGCCTCTGTAACATCGAAGTCGGCGATGACGCCGTCCTTCAGGGGACGAACGGCCACAATGTTGCCGGGCGTACGGCCGAGCATGCGCTTTGCCTCGATACCGACCGCCAGGATGCGCTCGTCGTTCTTGTCGATGGCGACGACGGAGGGCTCGCGGATGACGATGCCCTTGCCGCGCACGGAGACAAGCGTATTTGCGGTGCCGAGGTCGATGGCAAGATCGCCCGCATAGCTACCGAAGAACATATCCATCAAAGAAAACAACGCAACTCCTGATGTGTTGGATGATTGCTGGAAAACTACTAGCTCATCATACTAGCGCAAGCCCGGCACCTCACTTGCGGTGAAGCGCCGGGCAAAGCTAAATCCCATAAGGTCACTACTGGTTGTCAGCAGCCGAGAAATCCATATCGAGCGAGGAAACGGCCCAGCCGATATGGTTGTCGGAGCGCACGAATTTGACGGTGTACTCCTGCTCGCCGCCCTTGGACAGCGATGCCTTCACCTTGGCGGCCGTCTCGGTCATGGACTGATCCATGCCCTCGACGGACACGGTGGCACCCTGCGGAATCGAGGAGATGATCATCGATTTGGCGTCCTCGGACAGGCTCGAGGCCAGGTAAGACTCGGCCTTTGCGGTGTCACCGTCGCCGGCAGCCTGGAACAGATCGGTAACGACAGACTCCTGGGACGGGAAGCCAAAGCCGCGCGTGTAGGCAAAGCCAAGACCGCCCACTGCGATCAAAATGAGCAGAAGCAGCACGACGAAGACTTTGAGACCCGTGTGGCGATGGCGACGACGGACCTTGGCCTGCTTACGATCCTGACGGTCCTGCTGGACCATCTCGGACTCGGACAGCGTAAAGAAGCCGGTGTCCGAGGGATCGGGCATAAACTGACCGGTCGCGCCCGTAGGATCGAGCGGATCGACGGCAGGGGCGTCCATCGCGGGCGCCGGAGCCGTGGCCATAGCCGTCTGGGCAGACAGCGCGGCAAGCGAATCGTGCACGCGGGCAAGCTCATCGGCCTGCTCGGAGGTGAGCTGGTAGATGCCATCGGCAGTAGCGGCGTTAAAGGCGTCGAGTGCGTCGGAGGGACGGCCGGCGGCAGAAAGCGCCTGACCCATGCCGGCGTTGAGCGCACGCGTGTCGTCGCGGGGGCCGGCAAAGTCGATAGCCGTGCGGTAGGTCTCCACGGCATCCGCCGGACGGCCGAGCTTAATGAAGCAACGTCCAAGCTCGCCGAGTGCGGCGGCAGGAGCCGGATTGGCGCCGTCGATGGCAGCCTGACGGAAGGCAGTACCCGCGTTGGCATAGTCGCCCGACTGGAACAGCGCATTGCCCAGGCCCAGATAGGCCTTGAACGGCGTGGCATAGGAAGCATCCTGCGTAGCGGCAGAGAACGCCTGGGCGGCCGTCGTGTAGTCGCCCACGGCGGCGAGCGCCTTGCCGCGGTTGGTGAGCAGCGCGCCGCGCTTGCCGTAGGTGCCGTCGTTGAGGGCGGCGGCATAAGCCTCGGCGGCCTCGGCATACATGCCCAGGTGCATCAAGGCGTTGCCACGAAGGTGATCGGCCTCGCCCATAATCTCATCGGGAGTCTTTGCCGCCCCAAGCATCTGGGCTGCAGCGGAAAAATCACCCGCGCGGTAAGCGGCGCGGCCCTGTTGGATCAGCTGGCTATTCAAGGAAGTCCCCTTTACTCGTGAACGATCTCGACATGAACGATCTCGTCGCCGGCACGCAGCTGCGAAATCACATCGAGACCCTCGACCGTGGTACCAAAGACGGTGTAACCGGAATCGAGGTTATGCTGGGCACCCAGGCAGAAGTAAAACTGCGAACCCGCGGAATCGGGGTCCATGGAGCGTGCCATGGCAAGGGCGCCATCGACATGGCTGTTGCGCGGATTGGTGGCAAACTCGCCCTTGATGCAGTAGCCGGGGCCACCGGTACCAGGCATGCCGTCGGGGCCCTCAAGACCAGCGGCGACGTCGGCGCCGGACATATCGCGGGTATTGGGGTCGCCGCCCTGGATGACAAAACCGGGCACATAGCGATGGAACTTAAGGCCATCATAGAAGCCCATCGTAGAAAGCTCGCAGAAGTTCGCGACATGAATGGGAGCGCCCTCGCCGTCAAACTTGACCTTGATGGTACCCTTCGACGTCTCGATAACGGCGCACTCGTCGCCGGCAAGCTGATACTCGGGCGTGTAGAGCTCTTTCTTAAAACCAAACATGTGGTTCCTTCCTCGTGCGTTTAAAGCATATTTGTTCGAATTGTAGCAATAAGCATGCGCTTACATCAATTGCGCACGTAGGTTATGCCGACTATGGCGAACTAATTTTAGGAACGCTGCTGCGGCTTCCAGGAACCCACATTGGCGTCGTACTGGTTCAGTGCGCTGTTGCCGCCCTGCGCGATGGGCGCCAGGATATCGCTTTGGTGGGAACTCATCGACTCACCATCGGGAATGGCCAGCGAGATGTCCCAGCTCTGACAGATCACGTCGACACGCTCGTACATCCACTCGGCAAGCTGCTTTAAGTGGGCGATGTCATCCGCATAGACCGTATCGTCCTGATACTTAAGGTTGTTAAGCTCATCTTGCGTCTTTTTGATCTGGTCGCGCAGGGCGTAGGCACTCTGCGACAGCTCCTGACGGGTGGACAGTGGCGTTCGAAGATAGCCATTGTTAAAAGAATCGATGACCTCGCCGATCTGGTCCTCGTCACCGTAGGACACGATGGTCTGATACAGACCGTCGAGCCTGGTATAGAGCTGATCATCGGTAAGCACGGTTTCTTCCTGGACCACCTCGGCAGAATCGTCCTGCTTGGTATCGTCCTCAGTCGCCTCGCCCTTTTGGCGCGTGGGGAAGGTCGTCTGCGCGGCCTGGCCAAACTGGTCATAGAAGCCAGGCATGACACCCATGGGATCGGCCGTCACGAACCAATACGCACCACCGCACACGACGGCAAGGACCGCGATGACGATGAGCGGCTTGGGGATATGACGCTTGTGCTTGTGATAGGCGTCCTCGTCGGGGTGCACCTTGCGCTTGGGTTTTTGAGCATCGTCGTGCAGGGAAACGGGCGACGGGATATCCACCTTAGGGATACCGAAGTCCTTGTCGAAGGCCGGCAGCACACAGGTCTCGTTGGGATCGGCGGCGTCCGAGAGCACCGCGGCGGCAGACGCCGGCGCATGCGGCACCTCGGTATCGATCTGCTCTTGCGTTAGGCGCGGAAACCCCGCCGTGCGGCCCGCAGCCAAGTCGGATGCGGCCGCGTCCTCGGAGAGGATACCCGGAGCGGGGCGTCCGCATTTGGGGCATGTACGATCATGCGGAGAAAGACGGGCACCGCAGCCCTCACAGAACACGAACTCAGTGTGCTCGGGACCATCGCCCGGACCCACATAGGCGTTGCAGTAGGGGCAGAACGAGGCGCCGTCTTCTATAGTCTTAAGGCAATGCGGGCAGATCACGGCATCCTCCTTTCGAAGCAATTCAAACAATCGAGGTTAGAGCATAACATCGCCACGGCCCCACAGGAGCAAGGCACCAATTCAACATCGGCAGGGCGCGTAGTTACTTCTTCTTTTTGCTTGGCATCGAGACTTTGATGCCTTGGGCGGACTTGGTCACGCGAGAGCGCTTGGCTCCGGTACTCTTCTTTTTCTTGGGCTGGGCCTGGGCCACGCCCTCGAGTGCGCGGGCCTCGGCCTCGCGAGCGGTGCGATCTTCGCGGCGCTGCGCCATGTCGGCGGCGACGCGCTTGGCAAAACGTTCGGCCGTCGAGCCCGTCGAGCTCACCTTGCCGCCACCGCGACCCAGGCGGACGCGCACACCGCGGCCAAAACCAGTTGCGGCATGACGACGACGCGGCTTGAGCGAATCCATCATCGTGGCGAGCTTAAAGAACACCGAGCAGGTAAAGACCACGATAACAGCCAAGATAACCATCTGGCCCATCGACAGGTTGGCAATAGACAGCAGCTCCGGGAATCCGATAACGCCCACCAGGATGCCGGCGACTACAAACACAAAGAGCACCACACGTAAGGGCGTGAGAGGCTGCGAGATGCGCCAGATTAGGCTGACGCTCGCCGCGCACGACGTAAGCAGGCACATCGTAGACAGCGTGAGCTGGCTAAAGCCAAACACGCGCGCCACAAAGATGTCGAGCGCCGCAGCCAAAATGACCGCAATCGACGCCGGCAGTGCACGCTTGAGTACGTTGCTCAAAAACGCACCCTTCACACGAGCATTGTTGGGCTCCAGGCCCAACACAAAGCCCGGCGCGCCGATGCAGAAGAAGTTAATGAGCGTCATCTGGATGGGCTCGAAGGGGTACGGCGGCAGCGCGATACACAGCGCCGCCAGGCCCATCGAGAACAGCGTCTTGGTCAGGAACAGTGAGGCCGAACGCTGCAGGTTGTTGATGGAGCGACGGCCCTCGGCCACCACGGCGGGCATCGAGGCAAAGTCGTTGTCAACGAGTACGATCTCGGCCACGTTGCGCGCGGCATCGGAGCCGGCCGCCATGGCGACGGAGCAGTCGGCCTCCTTGAGCGCCAGCACGTCGTTGACGCCGTCGCCCGTCATGGCCACGGTGTGCTCGCGGCGCTTGAGCGCCTGCACGAGCTCGCGCTTCTGCTGCGGGGTCACACGACCAAAGACATGGTAGCGGTCCACTGCGGCATCGAGCTTGGCCGGCGTATCGAGCGTCGTGGCGTCCACATAAGCGTCCGCCCCCGGCACGCCCACCACGCGCGCGATCGACGACACCGTACGCGGGTCGTCACCACTGATCACGTTGAGGGTCACGCCCTGCTCGTTAAAGTAGCCGATGGTCTCGGCCGCCGAGGTACGAATCTCATCGCGGATGGTCACAAAGCCCACGGGCTCGGCCTCGCCCACCATATCGCCATCGGGCGTAAAGCCGTCCACGCGCGCCACCACGAGCACGCGGCAGGTATCGGCAAGCTCGGCGACACGGTTCTCGACCTGCGAAAACACACGATCAGAGAGCACAAACTGCGCCGCACCCATCACATAGGAGCCCTGCGCAAACGACGCGCCGCTCCACTTTTTGGAGGACGAGAACGGAATGACCGACAGCGGCTCAGACACCTCGACCGGGCGGTCGGCGTAATAGTTGAGCAGCGCCTGGCAGGTCTCGTTGGCATCGGCCGAAGTCGCACGCGCGACGTTAGCCAGTGCAAAATCGAGCACCGTGGTATCGACGGGAACGGCCGCCTCGTCCGAGCCGGCGCCTAGACTCACGCCCTCAACCGGCAGCGGATACGTGCCCTCGACCTCCATGCGGCCCGACGTGATGGTGCCCGTCTTATCCAGGCACAGCACGTCGACGCGAGCGAGTGTCTCGATGCAGTAGAGCTGCTGTGCCAGCACCTTGCGGCGGGCCAGGCGCACCGTGGCGATGGCGAGCACCGACGAAGTCAGCAGCACCAGGCCTTGCGGGATCATACCCAGCAGGGCGCCCACCGTGGACAGCAGCGCCGACGAAGGCACATGACCGGCCAACAGCTCGGAGAAGCACCACGAAAGCGCGCTATCGCCCGGGGTTCCCGCGGCATCCCACAGCTCGCTCACACTCGAGGCAAACAACGCCAAACCGAGCGGGATCATGATGATGCTCGCAAAGCGCACGATGGCGTTCAGCGCGTTCATGATCTCGGAATTAACCTTTTTGACGTACTTGGCCTCGTTATTAATTTTGGCCACGTAGTTGTCGGCGCCGACATGGATCACGCGGGCGCACAGCAGGCCCGAGTCGATAAAGCTGCCGCTCATGAGCTCAGAGCCTGGCTGTTTCTTAATAAGGTCGCTCTCGCCCGTCAGCAGGCTCTCGTTCACGAGCGCCTCGCCCGACACCACCACGGCGTCGGCGGGAATCTGGTCGCCGCGCCCCAAGCGGATGATGTCGTCGAGCACGATCTGGTCCAGGCCGAGCTCCACCTCGGCGCCGTCGCGCACCGCGATGGCCTTCTTGGAGGTCAGCAGCGTGAGCTTATCGACCATCTTCTTGGAACGCATGGACTGAATGACGCCAATAGCGGTGTTCAAGAACACCACGAACAGGAACGTCAGATTCTTAAACGAACCGGTCAAAATGACCAGGAAAGCCAAGATCACGTTGATCAAATTGAACAGCGTGCAGAGGTTCTCGATGATGAGCTCTTTGACCGACTTGGTCTTGAGTTCCATGTTGCGGTTTATTTTACCGGCGGCGATACGCTCCTCGACCTCGGCGGTTGAGAGTCCGCGCTCGATATCCGTTGCTGCCATACCACGTCCCATCACGTCGCGTCGGTATAAGAAAAACCGCCCGGACCATGCGAGGTTCGGACGGTCTTACGTTCGATGGTGCCCCATGTTGGATTCGAACCAACGGCCTTCTGCTCCGGAGGCAGACGCTCTAATCCCCTGAGCTAATAGGGCCAACGTTTGGCATTATACCCAAGTGCACCACGGGCTATCAAAATAAAAGAAAAAGCTTTGCAATTCCGAGGAAGACGCGGCGCAACGGCCCACTTTAGAAGGCAAAAGCGAGTCAGATAGTATAAACTCTCATGCACCATATATACACGGCTCGCGATGCGGGCCGTTTTTGCAAAAGTTATCCATCGAGGTGAGAGGCACACCATGATTGCAATTTTAAAGCAGAGCGCCAGCGACGAGGCCGTCGGCCATATCGTCAGCTGGATTGAGAAAAAGGGCCTGAAGACCGATGTCTCGCGCGGCGAGAATGAGACGATTATCGGCCTGGTGGGCGATACGACCAAGATCGACCCGTTCCTGCTCGAGTCCATGGATGTCGTCGAGCGCGTGCAGCGCGTCTCCGAGCCGTTCAAGCGCGCCAACCGCAAGTTCCACCCCGAGGACTCCGTCATCGACTGCGGTCACGGCGTCAAGATCGGCGGCGACCAGTTCCAGGTCATCGCCGGTCCCTGCTCCGTCGAGGGCGAGAACCTCATCCGCATCGCACGCCGCGTGAAGGCCGCCGGCGCCACGATGCTGCGCGGCGGTGCCTACAAGCCCCGCACCTCCCCCTACGCCTACCAGGGCATGGGCCCCGCCGGCCTCGACCTGCTGTGCGAGGCGTCTGCCGAGCTCGACATGCCGATCGTCACCGAGATCATGGATCCACGCGACGTGCAGGTCTTCTTGGACAAGAAGATTGACGTCATGCAGATCGGCGCCCGCAACGCCCAGAACTTCCCCCTGCTCAAGGAGGTCGGCAAGACCCAAACCCCGATTCTGCTCAAGCGCGGCATGTCCGGCACGATCGACGAGCTGCTGAATGAGATCGGCGCTGGGCGTTTCGAGCGCATCGTCGCCTACAATCCCGATTGGGAGGAGATTTACGACGAAACCGGCATGAACCGTTGGTACAGCGTTTCGTTCGACGAAAGTGTCGATCTCGGACAAATCGGCAGCCGTTTTGCCGCGCTGCCTGGCGTCGCTGTCGTGGAGTACCAGATCAATCCGAGATACATCCGCCCGATGAGCGTCGGCCCGGCCATTCCGGCTTCCGGGGACAATCTCTGCAAAATGGGCGGAACACGTGCCGCGGCGGCGATGAACGATCCTTTGCTGGAGTATCAGTGGCATTACGACAATCCGGGCCCGAATCGGCATTTCGATCAGCCGAAGGCGGGTGCCGACATCAATCTGCTCGATGCCTGGCAGCTCTGCACCGGCAGTGAGGATATTATCGTGGCGGTGATCGACGAGCCCGAGAACAGCACATCGCCGTCGGACAGGCCACCATGCACCGGACAAGTGGCGAACGACCACAGGCCGTCCGTTTCAAGAACGTCGGACCAGCTCGTCGTGATCTCCTGCGGCACATGGCCAGCCTGACGCAAACGCTTGATCCATGCGGTCAGCTGCGCGCGAATCTGCCCCGTGGAGAACACCGGATAGCCGGCCTCCTGCAGAAAATCCGGACGAAGACGGTGTATCGCGCCCAACGCGGTGCCCACGCTGGCACAGTCGTCCAACGTCAGCAGCGTCAGCGGACGCGCCTGACCATCATGATGCGTGGCGATCATCACGGAAACGTCTCCTGTGACGGACCTCTCCTGTTCGCCGTTGGAGAACGCCAGAACGCGATCGACGTCGAACCCCAATCCGCCCAACTC